>ENA-ORXR01005280-ORXR01005280.1-marine-metagenome-genome-assembly--contig:-NODE-5280-length-10340-cov-15.859593_pt1 | contig 10340 bp, 7 predicted proteins | sample MGYA00237866_ERZ511479 | MGnify/ENA metagenome assembly ERZ511479
ACGTTTTTGTTCCACCATGGTAAATCTCTTTTGTCAATGAACGTATTTTAATAGGAAGTTATTTTAGGGGTGTACCACTACCCGTCTGAATTGTTCTTTTTCTTATATTCCCTAATTATTGAGATTTTTTCCAAAGTTTGGGCGGTTATTGCATTTTCATCAGTTGGATTAATTGGGATTTTGCTTTTACAATAAACATACACACAATCATTACCCAATGATTATCAACAAAATACACATGTGTTTAAATTCTAAGAAAAAAAAATAAAAAAGATTTTACCTCAATCGTGTAATTGAATAATTTATCCTAAGCCATTACTTTTAGATTTATAAAATATGGATTATAAATTTTTGGTGTAAACCTCATACATTTTTAGTCACTAATTTTTTTAAAGATAAACTCTATTAAATATCAAGACTATTATTTTTCACAAAGATAATACTGTGTAACAAAAGTTGTTTTTAAGTTTTAAAGCCGATGTATCAACGTAGGGAGAAAGTTCTATGGCAAGAAGTCAAAATGAACCAATCCCAAACATGCTTTTACAAAAACCTAAAGCAATTTTTGTTACCGGTAATAGCAGGATGCTTCCTGATTTTTTATTTTTTAATCATTAAATTTTTTAATCATGAACTTAAATCTCAGTTTATTAATGACCAAAAAGTCTAAAAAGTCAAATTTGAAAGAATTGACTGATGCAAAATTAGACAAAGTAGTTGGTGGTGTTAGCTTCACCTCTAATTTAGTTGCCGCTTGTAGCAGGTGCAAGTATAAGTACAAAGCTACTGCAGCTTTCAACCACTCTTTGATCTAATTTAGATTAGGCTAGTATTTTAGAAGAGGAGGCTTTTCTTAATGAGCCTTCTCTTTCCTATTCTTTCCTGATGAGTATATGTTTTAACGGTCTTAAAGGACAAAAGAGTTTGGGCTCATGCAGGAAATTAGGTTTGGGGATAAAATAATAATCGGTTATTCTACATAACTAAAACTAAGTATTAGAAAAATGGCAACAATTACAATTTTAAGAGGACAACAACTATCAATAGATATTTCGATTGATAAAAGAATAAAAAAAGAAGGACGATATCCTGTATTGTATATTGAGAAAAGTAATAACTTGATAATCCCTTGGTTTGGCATGCGTCAAATTTTATCTAATATTAAAATTCTATTAGGGGAGGCTTTTTTTGAAAAAATAATCCAAAAACACCCTATTGCTGCCAGTATAGTTTTGGCTAATAAAGATGACTTACTTGACGAATTTTTGAAAGAAAAACGTAAGAATCTTTTTGGTAGTTTAAAATCTAACTTAAGTCAAAATTATTTCATACAACAACCTTTATACATTGAATGTAGAGAATTATTATTAGATGTATTGAAGCATTTTGAGGGCTACTTGATTATTCCCAATATAGAAGAAGTTGATGCCGGAACAATTTCATTACTCATCAAATCTTTTAAACTATATCAGGCTAATAATATTCACCTAATTATTGGGCTTGATCAAAAATTTGGCGATGATTGGTTGAACGAAAGTATGGAAGAAGGTGATTTTCCTTTCGGTAAAAACGGCATTATCTGGAATTACAGCAGTGTTAGCGTCAAAAGTTTTATATTCTCATTACTTATTTCCGGAGCCAATATTATTGATTGTGTGGATACAGAATCAGGTAATGTTTCTAAGGCAAAAATCCAAAGAATCGACTTTGATTCATTAATTAATCAAAGCCCGGAAGTTTCACTTTATAATAAGGTGTTAAATAGTCAACCTTTGGAAAAAACTGATGTAGATCATGCTTATCTTCTTATCAAACGCGCTTTTGAAGTTTATGATTTTTTAGTTGCTCTAAACATTAGTATATTATGTATCGAAAAACAACTTGCCTTTTCTAAAGAACAACTTGCAGATATATATATAATTTTGGGGCTTTGCACGCACAATGTTCAATTTTCATCCAGTCAAGGAAATAGTGATACCAATGATTATATTGAAGTAAATAATTTAAAGGCTTTGGACTGTTTAGCTCCTAATGACATTAGGAAAGCATTTATCTATTACAGATTAGCCGTCTTGCACGCAAGAAGAAAAGGGGATTTAGAAAAGGGCTTTGAATGGGCTGAAAGATGTATAAATTTCAGCAAAAACATAAAGAGTGACTTAGGCATATATTGTTATACATGGGCATATAATATTAGAGCATTTATCTATTACAGAAGAAAAGAAAAAAACTTAGCTCTACAAGATATGAATTGGGCAATATCTGAAATGGATGAATTAAGGATTAAAAATGCTGATTCCAGAGATATTAACTTTAGCTATGCCGTTTTTAATGACAATCTGTCTGCTTTACATGCTGATTTAGGTGATTTTTATGCTGTGTTAGACTGTTTCAAAAAATCTTCAATAATAGACGGATATCAAAATTGGAACTTAGCCATGAGTTCTGCCTTATGGATCAAATTACATAAAATCTTTCTTAGAACAGATATGGCTATTGAAGACGCTAAACTTGGTTTGGAAGCCTCAAAAGAAGTGTCAAGACCCACACATTATAATTTATATTTGAAAGAATTGTCTAGGCTAAATTATCAATTGGGCAACATAGACATATGCTATTCTTATATTGAAAACACTTTATCATTTTTAAGAGATTTTAAGGATTCAGAACAATATGCTCTTGTTGTTACTGAAGGTATTAAATACTGTGTTATAAATCAAAAACCCGAGTTTGCCGGTAAGCTATTCAAGGAGTTCTATCAGCATAAAAATCATCTGCCAAATTCTTTAATAGCAATCACTAAAGCATACGAAGCATTACACTATTCCCATATATCAAACAAAGAAAAAACGGAAGCATCAATCAATGAAGCTATAAGATTGGCTGCACAACATGATAATGATTTGTTTAACCTACTAATATCATCAATAATTTTTGATGCTTGCTTAAACCTAGAAGTTTATGATTCAGCAAATCAAATATTAAATCAAATTAAAGTAGGCACTATTGATTCGTTAGAAAACACCCCGACTGCTGATGAAGCATTTGTCACCATTAAAGTAATTATAGCAGAATTCGCTCTATCGCAGTATGATAAAGTTAATCCACATCTACTTAAATACATAGATACAAATTTACCAAGCTGCTTAGAAGAAAACCCAGACGCTTGGGCATTATTACCAGATGTCATAAGATACATACTCACTTGTATAGAACAAAAAGTCCTTGATAAGGATTTTTCTTTTGAAAACTTTGATAGAATACTACTGGCAGCCACTCAAAGAATTGATTGTCAAAATAACATAAAGCAAATACTTAATTTGAATCCGTATAATATTGCAGATGAATTGTCTGAAATTCAAAAAAATACTTCTGAATCACTATGCAGTTTTTTAGAACAAAACTTCAAACAGGAAGAACACAAAGTTTTCGCAGAATGGTAGTGGGTTAGATCCGCTGATTCGATATCCTTTTTTTGTTCCGTAGTCAATTTTACCTGTGAGATAATTAGAAAGAAAATAAATAACATGTGCCATTATACTCGTCTTTCAAAAAATACTTAGACGAAAAAAATACTTCGCATTATGGCACATCTTATTTAATTTCTTTCACTAACTAAAATGCTGGAAAATGAAAAAAATCAAACGTTTAAAAGCTATTTCTTTTTTGGTAATTTATCTATTGATCACGACTTCTGTAATGTCACAAGGCATATCTGGAATAGTGAATGATCAAAACAACAATCCAATTGAGTTTGCAAATGTGATTTTATACCAACAAGGTAGCAATGAAGCAATTGCTGTAAAAACTACCGACCCCACAGGGCATTATGAGTTTTTAAATCTATACCCTGATTTGTATATAATAGAAATTTCTGTTATTGGATTTAATTCAATTAAATCAGATACTCTAAATCTTAAGGAGAATAACGAAATGACATTCGATACCAAATTAGAAGTTGCCTCATATACTACTGAAGGTGTTGTTGTTACGGCTAAAAGACCCAAAATAATACATAAAGGAGGAAAGACAATCGTTGATTTAGAACAAACGCTGCATACTGGTTCAAATGTTTTGGGTGTCCTTAAGAAATTACCCAATGTAATCGTTTCAAAAAGTACCATTACAGTAGGCGGACAAACAGCTACTAAAATATTAATCAACGGAAGAAATACTAATTACTTAGATGTACAGAATTTATTGAGCAATATGAATGGCGAAAATATTGCTAAAGTAGAAATCATTTATCAACCCGACGCTACTTTAGAGGCGAGTGGATCCGGACCAATATTAAATATAATTTTGAAAAAAAATAAGCTGAAAGGCACCAACGGCTATATCAATGGAATGGTAGGAAAGTCTGAATCGTTTATTTTTTCTAATGGTTTCGGAATAAGTACCTTTAAAAAGAACATTAGCTTCTCTGCTAATGGTTCATACAGATATTATAATTGGAGAGAAAATAATATAGTAAATAGACAAGTAGGTTCGGAATATTTCGAACAATCAAGTATTAACAATTTTGTCCCGAAAACCCTTTCTTTCAATACAAATTTAGATTTTTACCTGAACTCTAAGCATACCACCGGAGCAGATGTCCAGTATAGAAATCATACTGATAATTGGGAAGGCACTAGTTCAATTTTAAGAAAAAACAACACTGTTGTAGATGAATTTAACACTGAATTATTTACAAATGAACAATCGAACTTTGTAAGCATCAACCCTTATCAGGAATGGAAAATGAATGATGGTTTTCTTAGATTTGATGTTCGATATTTACAATATTTATCTGATGAGGACAATAAGTTTGAGCTACAAGGTGAAAACACTTTGGGGCTTGATATACCCAGCTTTAAACAAGCCGGAGATAATTTTACATGGAGTTACAAAGTTGATTTTCTAAAGGTCTTAAACAAAGCACATCAATTAAAGTCCGGCATCCAATATGATATAGCTAATCTTGATAATCAAATCAACCACTTTCAAATTATCAACGGCACTACAGAACCCAATAGTGAATTGGATAACCAATTTTTAATAGCCGAAAAAATAACAGCCGCCTACACCCAATATAGCTATGAAAAAGATAAAATTGAACTAAATGCGGGTCTAAGATGGGAATATAGTAAAACCGCTGGTCGATCTAACAGGGTAGATTCTACTGCTGAACGAACGATTAATAGGCTTTTTCCAAGTTTCAGTATTTCACTACCATTGTTTAGCAATTTTTCTGGCAATTTTTCTTACAGTCATCGGTTAAATAGACCTACGTACAGTAGCCTCAACCCTTTTAGAGTTTTTTACGATCCATTATTCTCTGATTCCGGAAATCCACAATTACTTCCAGAGTTTATTCATAGCTCACAGTTTCGACTGCTAAAAGATGGACAACAACTCCTGAGAGTCGCTTACAGTAGAAAGTCTAATGCTTTTTTTGAAAGAATCTTTCAAGACGATTTTAGTGGTGAAACGAACAGGCAGTTAATTAATCTCGATAGTTATCATTTCTTAGGGGTTAGTCTCTATTTTCCAATCAATTATTCTTCCTTCGCTTATGGTGATTTTAGCATTAGTACAAGATACCAAAATTTTAATTCTACAATACCGGATTTTCCTTATACCAATTATAAATGGGGTATAGTTGGTTCTCATGATTTTGAAATTGAATTGCCAAAAAAAATCGCAATGGAAGGAAGTTTATGGATTGGCTCCGGAAGATTGAATGGAATGATGGAAACAGATTGGTATGCCGGAGGATATCTTGAACTCAGTCGTTCTTTTCTTGAGCAAAGACTAAGGCTTAGTCTAGAATTAGAAGATATAATTAATAGAGGTTTTGTACATAATGCATCTCATGAAAATATAAACATGACTATCTCTAATAGTTGGAATTTTTTTAATTTGTATCTAAGGATGCGTTATTCTTTTGGACAAAAATTCACAAAGGGTAGTGATAATAAAAGAAATTCGGATGGTTTAGAGCGATTTTAACGCTTATTCCTCGATTTTTATATTAAAATAATTTTAGGTTTACAACCCATTATCGGCTCTATATGATTTAAGTGGGTCAAAAATAGTTGCTAATTAAAGGTATTGAATTATTTTTGCATTCTATGAAAACGAATGTCTTATTTACGCAATTATTGAACATCCAAGCGCCGTTTAGTGTGACTTCGGTAGAGTACAAAGAAGAAGATTCATCGGAAAAGAGTGTACATGTTTATGTGGAAGCCGATACTTCTCCGATATTTCGTCCGACGAATAGTGTAATAAAAGATTACGCAGATAGGAGTTGGCGACACTTGAATCTTTTTCAATATCCCTGTTATATTCATTGTCGAGTTCCCAAATATGAGGATAAAAGTAGCGGACAAGTGAAGACATTAGAGGTCAGTTGGGCTAAATCGGGCTCAGGACTCACGCTATTATTTGAAAAATTTGCTTTAGAATTGGTGAAAATTCATGGTTGTGTTGCAGAAGTTGCGCGTCAATTAGCTATTTATCCTCAACGATTGTGGCGGATAATTCACGCTTACGGTAAGGAAATTCGCTTGGATGAAATAGACAGAAACAAGGTCAGAAGAATTGGATTTGATGAGACCTCGAAAAAGAAAGGTCACGCCTATATTACCTGCTTCATTGATTTAGATACAGGAGATTTGTTGTATGTAACAGAAGGGAAATGTGCTGAAACAGTAGTCCGGTTTGAACAACAAATGAAGATGCAAGGTCTTGATAAAGAAAAAGTTACCGACATCAGCATTGATATGTCTCCCGCATTTATTTCAGGGTCAGAAAAAGTGTTTCCGAATGCTGATATTACATTTGATAAATTTCATGTCAGCCAACTTGTTCAAAAAGCATTTGACAGCATTCGTAAGTATTTTGGAAAAAAAGAAGGCGGAACAATAAATAAGTGGATATTTTTCAAAGAGTATAGTCAACTCAAAACAGAAGAGAGGAAACAATTGGACGATTTACTGGTAAAATATCCTATGTTAGACATGATTTACGAATTGAAAAATGATTTTAAAATTTTATGGGCGCAAGAAAATAAGTTAGAAGCGAGTGCTTTTCTAAGTTATTGGGCAGATACGATGAGGTCTTTTAAGAAAAAGGCATTGACGACTTTGGCAAACTCCTTAGACAAACATCATCAACGAATTATCAACGTTATTGATTCTGAAATCACAAACGCGATTTTAGAAGGGTTCAATTCAAAAATACAAACGCTTAAAAGAAAAGCGCGTGGATATAAAGACCCAGAGAATTTAATGCTAATGGTTAAAATCCATTGTGCCAAATAACCCACTTAAATCATATAGAGCCCCATTATCTTACTTTAAATATAAAACCGTTAGATGTTTTTATTTTTTAAAAAGACAATCAAACCAATCCTCCAGACTACACCTACTGAATGTGGTGCAGCCTGCCTTGCTATGCTTAGTCAGTATTATGGAAGATATATTAGTTTACAGGAATGTAATGATTTACTTTCTCCGGGCAGAGAAGGAACTAATGCAAGAACACTTATACACTATGGAAGAGAATTAGGCTTCCGCATTTCTGCTTATTCCATAGATATTACAGAAATTAGGGAAATTGATTTACCGGCTATTATTCATTGGAAATTTAATCACTATCTAATCCTCGAAAAAATTTCCAATAAAAAATTCCACGTAGTAGACCCCGCAAAAGGAAGAAAAGTTTTGTCTCAAAAGACTTTTCGAGAAAATTTTACCGGTGTCGTTTTTGTTTTTGAAAAAGAAATCCATTTTGAGAAAAAATCCAGCCCCAGCACCGTAAAAAAATGGGTAAATTATTTAAATCCTTATCTAAGTAACTCTAAAGTAAAGAGTATCCTGATAAAGACCTTAGTCGTTTCATTTATCATTCAGGTTTTTGGTCTATTGGTTCCCCTATTAACAATGATAATAGTGGATGATATTCTTCCCAATAAACTAAATGGACAAATACTTACAATAATAGGTATCTGCATAGTTCTCGTGGTAGTTACCAGATTAATCATTGATTACCTAAGGTCTATATTGTCATTATACCTGCAAAAACAATATGAATCATTATTAACTGCTGGTGTTTTTAGTCATTTGGTGAAACTGCCCTATTCTTTTTTCAGAGATAAGAACAGTGGAGACTTAATAACAAGAGTAGAGAGTAATAGATGGTTAGGCAATTTGATAACAAGTCAATTTATTTCTACTATAATAGATGGAATTTTAGTTCTTGTATATCTAGTGGCATTATTGATGCTTTCTCCCCTACTTTTTTTAATTTGTATCGGATTAGGGCTGATTCATTTGACTTTAGTTTGGAGTACTGCCAATAAGACAAAAGGATTAGTTGAAGAACACCTCTTAAGTGAGGCAAAGCTTAGTAGCTATCAAATAGAGTTATTAAGAGGTATTGCAACTGTTATAGCCACTGGTGCTAATAACCGAGTGTTTAAGAAATGGTATGAGTTGTTCAATATTCAATTAAATTCATTACTTAGAAAAGACCATTTTTTCTCTGTTATTCAATCTATAAGATCTGCTATGGGGTTATTAGCTCCTCTCTTGCTTCTTTGGGTTGGAATAATTCTAGTTTTAAATGGAACATTAACCATTGGAACTATGTTAGCAGCAAATGCTTTAGCGATTTCTTTTCTTACTCCTTTTGTAGCATTAGTAAATTCTCTTAGAAATTTGCAAGAAGGAGATGAACATCTTAACAGGGTATATTCTATTCTTAATGAAGATAAAGAACATACAGGCAAGTCAACTATAAAAAACCTAAGAGGAGAGCTAAAACTCAAAAATGTTAGCTTTAGATATGATAAAAATGGGGAGTATTTAATCGATCACGTTTCAGCTACGGTTTTACCGGGTCAAAAAGTAGCAATAGTCGGTGCCTCAGGAGTGGGAAAAACTACTATTGGAAAAATGCTTGTTGGTTTAATTAGTCCGGACGAAGGACATATCCTATATGACAATATAAATATAAAAGACCTTGATATAGTATCTTTTAGGCAACAAATAGGAGTAGTATTACAAGATTCGTTTTTATTTTTCGGTTCTATTCGAGAAAATATCTCATTCAATAATGACAAATTATCTTTTGATGAGATGGTACATGCAGCAAAACAAGCCTGCATACATGATGATATTATCCAGATGCCAATGGGATATGATACAATTATAGCAGAAAATGGAGCGTCGCTTTCCGGTGGTCAAATTCAACGTATTGCTTTAGCAAGAGCTTTAGCACAAAAGCCTAAAATTCTTTTGTTAGATGAAGCCACCAGCCACTTAGATGCTAATACAGAGCAAAAAATTGAAAGGATGCTATCTTCTTTATCTTGTACTAGAATTCATATTGCCCATAGATTGAGCACCGTGATTGATGCGGATAATATATTTATTCTCTCAAGGGAACACGGATTGCAGCAAGGAACTCATGACGAATTATTAATGTTGAATGAAGAATATCAGCAATTAGTAAATAATCAATTTTTTGTATCAAAATAAAAAAGCAGTTCTAAAATATTAAAAAATTACTAATAAAAAAGTCAATTTATGTTTCGCAAACAAGCCTTAGAACATTATAGAAGTGATTTTTCTGAAACTGAAATACCTTTCTTCATTTCGAATACTAAAATAACAATATTATTCTCATGTATTGCCTTAGGTTTAGCTTGCTTTTATATGTTATTACTTTATCCTACGACTCTCTATGTTCCCATAGATGGATATATCAACGTTGATAAACACATCACCGTTACCACGAGTAATCTCTCTACTTTTCACGATAAAATAAAAGATAATAAAACAATAAATTATACATTGTACATTCAAAATAATGAAATTGCATCAGGGGCAATTGAAAAAATTGAAAAAATTGAAGCCGAAATCGTATTTCATTTAATACTTAACAAAGGAGATCATAAATTGATAAAAAAACATCAAAATGCTTTATGTAATTTGAACCTGATGTCAAATCAAAAATTAATATCATTCATTCTTTAATTAGACAATTAAGGGAAGAGGAAGCAAAGTCCTGCATCGGTTTATCCGTCGCAGAGTTTCTTTTTTCTGTGTTACGAGTTATTTTTTTCACTACGCGAAAAAAAAGCGAGAACGGCATAATGCACATTCTCGCAAAATATTTTTGAAGGGTTAAAAGACAGATTTTCTTAGCGTTATTTTTTTGCCGCAGGCAAAAAGAAAGTTTTGAAGTTGAAGTTGAAGTTATTAAGCCGTTTCCTCCAGAGTGACTTCTTCTATCTCTTTCAGCCTATCGCCGAAATGTGGATGTTTATTATTTGTAAATACTCGTGG
>ENA-ORXR01005281-ORXR01005281.1-marine-metagenome-genome-assembly--contig:-NODE-5281-length-10334-cov-11.514088_pt1 | contig 10334 bp, 16 predicted proteins | sample MGYA00237866_ERZ511479 | MGnify/ENA metagenome assembly ERZ511479
TTTTAGGACGAAGGGCGACGACGGTGGGAGGCACCGTCGTCGCCGGCAAGTAAACCGTGTCTTCATGTCTTGGCGTTCGATCGGCCCGACTTCCTGGACCTCGAGTCCCGTAGCGGGTGTCGCGCGAGCGGCCGAGATGGCCGTTACTTCCCTCCTCTCCAAGGTCATCGCGATCCATTGTACTACACCCGGCATCCCCCCAGTGTGGGGCCCGGGTGCTGTCCCGGGCAGTGCCGGCGGAGGCCGCCCCGTATCGTGGGGGGCCCGCCGGGGCCAAGGGGGCACGCGCCGTTTCCGCGTGGGGGACACGGGGGCGTGTCAGGGGCACTGTATGGCTGGGGTGGGCCACACAAGCCGTGCCGGGCGGGCGCCGGGTATGGCGCCCCCCTCTGGGGCGGCTGTCGCGCGCGCCCCGCTGGAGGAGTCACCCAGGGGGGGGGCGTGGAGCGACGCCGCGGGAGGCGACGGGGCGCCCCTTTCAGTGTTGAGGGGCCCATAAAAACGGGGCAGGCGGGGCCGACGGGGGAAGGACGGGGAAGCCGTAGACTACCGGCCGTTACCTCACCCACACCGCCCCCCGAGACGAGAGTATCGCCCCCCCCTCTATCCCCTATTCCCCTAGTCCTCCCCACGTTCCTACTCGGACGCGGCGGCCATGACATCCTCGCGGTCAACGAGAGCGACGCCGACGGAGGAGATGACGTCCCCAAGTGCTGAGCGCGTCGTGCGGCAGGAGGAGACGGCGGCTTCGAGTGCGGGGCACGCCGCGCCGGCGTCGGGTGGGACGCCGGCTTGGTCGGAGCGCCGCCCCGCGGCGGCGGGGGGCTGAGCCGGCGGCGAGGCGCCGACGACGGGCGCGGCCAAGTCGGGCGGCCCGGCGACGGCGACCGCTCGGACCAGCGGGGCGCCCGCCAGTATGGGCGCTGCCAAGGCCAAGGGCTCGACGGTGGCCACCCCACGGGCTGGCGGGGCGGCCGCATCGGCGCCAGGCACGCCGACGGGCGCCTCCAAGTCAAGTGGCGCGGCTTCGGCGACGGCCCGCGGGAAGGCGGTCCGCTGGTCGCGCCCGGCTAGCAACGCGACCCCAAGCCGGGAGTCCTCGGCTGCGGGGAGTCAAGCGACGCAACCGCCGCCGGCCCCACGCCGGTCCGAGTCAACGGCGGGGTCGGCGACGGCCTCCCGCGCTTCAAGTGCGGCGGGGCGGTCGGCCGACGAGAACGCGGCGGCGCCTACCATGGCGGCCGCCCGCGTGCCGTTGCCGCCTATCCGGCCGGGGACTCCACCGGCGGCGGCGGCGGCGGCCGCGGCGGCACCGGCCGTTGGAGGGGAGGACCCAATGGAGCAAGACTCCCCTCCGCCGGTGCCGCGCCGGGTGCGCCCCCCGGCAGCGGAGGAGGCGGGGCCCGCGGGGGCGGAGTCGGGGGCGCTATTCCAGTGGACGCCCCCTCAAGCCCCTATTCAGTTGGGGGAGTGTCGCCTGCGGGCCCTATACGAGGCCATCTCCGTGGAGCGCATGGTCGGTTCCCCGACACCCGAGGAGACGGACGGTAGCCCACGAGCCATCCGCGAGGTCATCCGGGCGCGGCTACGTAACCTCATCCACAAAATACGACGGTCCCTCACGCTGGCACAGCGGCGGTACAAAAAGAACTACGACGCCGGCGTGAGGCCGGTCAATGAGGTCGTCCAAGCGGGGGACTGGGTGTTCGTCGATGGTCGCGCGCGAACCAAGTACAAGCTCGGGACCCGCGCGGCCGGACCCTACAAGGTGTTGACGCGCGGGGAGGGCATGTTCTCGTTGGACATCGGCGGATACCCGGAGAGGGTGAGCAGCGACCACGTGACGGCCGCGCCGGGGCCGCCAGGGGACCCGCAGAAACTCCTGCAAAACCTCCGGGTACCCCAAGATGTCGTAGTCCTCAAGGGGCACCAGCACACGGGCAAGGAGTTCGTCTGGGAGGCCTTCGTGGGGCACGAGGTCGCGGAAGACGGCACGCTACGCCAGTGGACCCGATGGTGAGGCTATCACCCCTAGGAGGACACCCTCGATTTGGCCAGCCGGTTCGACGTACGCAAAGTACACCAGTACATGCGGCGAGTGGGCCTACGAGTCGAAAAAGCGGGGTCGGTCGTTGACTCCCTCGCTTAAGGGGATTCCAGCGCGGGGACACGTGGCTTCCAAGTTTCGAATCGTGGCAGACTTTCGGCCACGACACGTGTCCTGGTAGGGGGCACGTGGCCGCGGTGGCGACCATCACTGCCGTACCGCGGGACGGTGGTTCTCCCCGTGGCCCAGGACCGGGCCAAGTCGACCGGACCGTATGGATGCACCCGGAGGGGGGCGGCACGAGACGGCTGACCAGTATGGACCTGATGGACGGCGGATCGCAAGGTGGGATCGGGATCTGACCCGAGGGACAAGGCGCTCTCCCGTGGGTGATACGCAAACGACCCACGCGGGATTTATTGGTCGCTGACGTGCCCTACGGCACCGTCGACACTATGTCACCCCCTACCCTATGAGCTACAACTACAGTCCCCGTGGGGTGGTCCTCACCCTCCCGTCGTGGATACCTCCTTGTTCACCGACGCCCCGACAAAGGTCCACCGTCCCCGTGGGTGCGCGGGCCTCGGGGGCGCTGCGCCGGCGGCTCCTCGTGGTAGACGTCGCGGTCCCGCTGGTGCTGCTGGCGGCGGCTCACACCACCGGCGGCCACACTGGTCTCACGGAGAAGGACCGCGCGGGCTTTGCGCCGACCCACGAGGTTAAAGAACTCCTCCACTTGGTGGGGCGGGACCCCGGGGTTGTCACGGGCCCACTGCGCGACCGAGTCACCGAGGGAGACCACGGTGTGGCACAAGCCGGCCATCAAGGTCCCTGTCGTATAACCGCGGAGCTCCCCAGGGTCGCAGGCAACGACACGCGCCAACCCCTGGGGAACACGATCCGAGGGCACGTGGTCCAGCTGGTCGAAGGCGGCGTCGGGGATGTCACGGTGTTCCACGGGGTCAAACGAGACAATGCGGTTGCCCAAGGAGTTGCCCACGGAGGGGGCGGCTGGCGGGGCAGACGACGACCGGCCCGCGGGGGATGATCCCGCGGCGCCGGTCACCGCGGAAGAAGCAGGCGGCTCGGTCCCATCCCCGGGTAGCGAGGGCTGCGCGCAGTCGAGACGGCGGCGGCCCAACCCCCCCGGGCGTCTCCGTAGCTACGTGCCTCTAGGATGTCCGCGGTGTACGGCAGGTCGAAGGGGCGGAGGTCCTCGGCGACCTTGACACGCGTCCCGTTGCCATCCACCTCGAGGGCGGCCCAGAACCAACCCTCGCGCTTCCGACGGTCGGTGCTGCAGGTTCGGAGACGCTGTAGGAAGGCCTCCGCGTCGGGAAGCTGGTCCGAGAGGTCCAACAACGCCTCAAGGATGGCAGTCGCCTCCGCGTCAGGGCCCTTGGCGCCGACGCAGATGTTGGCTGGACCCAAGGAGCGGATCCAATCTAGGAGACGCGGGGGGGATCGCCACAAGACTCGACGGTTGCGGAAGGTCTCGAGGAGGACGACGGCCGCCTCGAGGACCCACTCGCTACGGAAGACGGCCCACGGGGTACGCCGCCCTATGTGGAGGTCTTCTGCTGCGTACACGTGGACCCGCGGGAGCTCCGCCATGCAGCCGTATGGGACCCCCACCCCGGACCACCACGCGGGGGTCGGCAGGTAGAAGCGCGAGCGGGTAGCCGTCGCACAACTCGAGTACTCCGCCTGGTGCCAACCCACGAGGTGGCCGGTGAGCCCGCACCGGTGGTTGCGGGCCATCTTCAACTGGATCGTCGTGGGGCCCTCCGGGTCGGATACGTCGATGAACGGCGGGGACGTCAAGATGTAGTCGAAGGTCGAAACTACCAGTGGATCCGCGGGGGCGTCGTCCAGGAACCCAAGGTACAACCGGCGGTACTCCACCTCGCGGCTACGCCGCACCACGGTGATCGAAGAGGCCCGGTCATCCAAGGACGGCACGAGGGCGTGGGACATCGCGGCGATCTGCTTGGCGAACGGGTTGCCGGGGCGCGCCGGGTCAATACCCCGGAACGTCGCGTGGGCCAGCGTGCCCTCCACGTCGGGGCGCTCCTCCTCGCGCGCCCATGCCGGCGCCCACGTCGACGGGTCGGTCAAGACGGGCAGGGGGCCCACGGCGGTGGTGTACCTCATCTCCTCGTCAGCCATCACGGAGGACGGCGCAGACGCGGACGTCTCGCAGTCATGGTGACAGCATTTGGGGACGACAGCGGGGTGCGATTGTCCCCGGTGAGCGGGGAGAGGGTGGGGGACGGCCGGGGCCGTGCCGCAGCTGGCGCTTCCGCCACCGTATTCCTTTCGGTGTGCTTTCTGGCTGCTGGAAGCGACGCGCCGTCCGTCCCACTCATGTCGCCGCCGGCAGTGTTTATTCCCGGGATTTGGGCGGCGACGGCGGCGGGGCCTGTGGGAGAGCCATGGAAAAGAACCTCTGTGGGTGCCGTCAACGAGCTGCCAACAACCGTGACGACGAGCGGCCCGCCGCCGCGCCGCGCCCTGCCGGTGGCCTTCCGACCGCCTGGTGCTCGCCGCCCCCGCCACTGCCTTCGCCGCGGCCGTGAACGTTCCTTGTCGACGCGGCGCCGACCGCGTCTTTGACAGCCTCGTTCCGTCACGTAGCCACGTCGACGAGCAAGCCCGGGAGGCGGCGGTGGCGACGCCGGCACTAGCGGCGACGGTGAAGGCAGTCACAGAACACGGTGAAATTGCCGCCTCTAGTGGGCAGAGCTCTGGACACGGTCACCGACCGTCGCCATCACGGCAAGCGTGGACACCGGCGGCAGCTGCCGAGATGCGATCGCGGCAGACGCACCGCCGCCGTCCACGCCTTCCATATCCGCGTCGACCGCGCAGCGGTCAGCGAGCTGCCGCATGCGGTCAGCCGAGGAGGTGACGGCGGCCACGGTGGCGGCGCCGGCGCCGGCGGCGCCTGTAGCGGCGACGAGCACTCTGTGGATGACTGTCGAGCAGCAAGAATCGGGGGCAGCGTCACCGGGCTGAGCGCCCGCATCACGAAGCTGTGGCGTAGGCGCGACTCCGCCGCCACCGTGGTGCGCGTCAACGACACGAGTGTGGTTTCCAGACGGGGTTCCCGCCGGAGTGGCCGTGATGATGGGAGCACGGGGGGGGTGGGGGCATCGAATTTTGGTCCGCAGGCGCTCTCCATTGTCTGGCTTTCGACGAAGCGGCCACGAAACACCACTCGGCGGTGTCGACCGCCTCTGGTCTTGTTTTGTCGTCTCTGTAGGTGGCGTGTACGTTGGCGAGCGCTGGTTCTGTTCAAACAGCATCTCCAATTGAGGACATCATTTCCAGTTTGACAATTCAGTATCATACGCCACCTACTGTTCCAAGAAGGAAAGATTACTCCGCGTGCGCACGGCACACACGGACGATGCTCATTCGCGCGCATCGGCGCCCTGACCGTGTGCGTTTTCCCTGCGGACTCCCCACAGCGCAGGCGAAAGCTTCCAGCTTGACCGCGTCACAAAGTACTGAAGTCTCGGACCACAGTTCCCTCCGCGCTCTGTTTCTGTGCTGTTGTGGACTTCCGACGGCACCAGCGACGGTTCCCTGCGCGCTCGGTCTCTGTGTTTGCTCGGACTGCCGTCTGCGCCGTCAGAGACGCCCTGTGCGTCCACAACGGGACTGCCGACGGCACTGGTGACGGTCCCTTGTACGTCCAGACTATGTGTTGGTGTGCACGGCTTTAGTGGGGGTCACTTTTGTTGACCGCCTCCCGCCCCTTTTATGTCCCGTGGCACTTGTTTGGCCCGATTTCCACTCTGCCCGGCCACAATGTGCCCCCTGGCCGATGCACCACCAGGAAAAACAAGGTCTATGGGCTGCACTCCGTTGGTCGGAAACTCCAAACCCAAGCGCAGCGTGACGCACAAGCGCGAAAGCTGCTCGAAGAAGAGCCGCTACTGTGTCGTGAAGGCTGAACGACCGGCAGAATCCACGTCTTCCGCGGGTGCTTCAGGCGGCTCGTCGGCGGCGGCGGCGGCGGCGGGGGCGGCGTCGGGTGCAGCGGCGCATCATGGAGAGGGTGTGCGGCTGGGGACGCCGGTTGCTGAGCAGTCGGCCGCGGATGACGCGGTGGCGGCGGCGGTGGCGGCATCGGGTGCGGAGTAGCCTCATGGAGAGGGTGTGCGGCTGGGGGAGCTGGCTGCTGAGCAGTCGGCCGGGAATGAAGCTGCAGACTTGGCGCTCCGTCGTCCAAGCAGGCACAAGCGCAGCGGCAAGCACAAGCGTGACAGGTGTCCACGAACGCGACAAATGGAGAATGCGACTGCGGAGAAGGGCGTGGCGGGCGCCGCCACTATGAGTGCGTTTGGGGATGCGGTGGGCGCCAATGATGTTGCATCAGGTGGTGCGGAAGTACGAGCGGCGGCTTCGAAAGAGTTGGTGGAGGAGGCGTCGGCTGCAGTCGTTTCTTCCGTCGTTAAGGCATTAAACACTCCGCCTGGGGATTACGGTCGCAAGATTAAAACTCAAAGGAATTGACGGGAACCCGCACAAGCGATGGAGCATGTGGTTTAAATCAAAACAACGTGAAAAACCTTACCAATTTTTGTATGTCATCATTCGCGCGAGTCCGGTACTTGCGGGTTCGCCGGCCGCGCCGCAAAATTCCGACTCGGACACCGAGATGGTCCTAGTGAAGGGTCGTGTGGGCGTCGCGGACGTCAACATCAGGGCAACTTCCGCTGACATCATCCCAGCAGCGGCTACTTGCGCCCTTCGAAGGCCTGAGGGCTCGGGCGTCTTGTATTTGTCGGGCATTATGGACCATGACGCTCTGTGATCAAAACGGGTGGGGTTTTTGTGCGTGACTCCGGCCATGGCTGATCCGTTCTTCAACACGCAGTCTGTCGAAGCAAGAAAATGTGCCAAGCTAAATGGAGAGCCCTTTGACAACCGGCGGCGCCAGGTGGTCATGAATCCGCGTTGGGCATCAACCGCGCTCGTCTGGTCCAGCCTGGCGCGTCTGTGTGACATTCTCTTCGACGTGCACGGGCTTCGGTACGTTGCCTCAGATCCAAACATGTTCCTGACCCTGCCACGCGCAAAGCCCCAGATGGTTCACGACGACGCATCGGACAAGGGTAAGCTGGGGACCCCGCAAGAATGATCAGCGTGGTGATGGTGGTTGAGGACGGCTCGCACCTGGAAACCTGGTCGGGCTCGTTTTGTCAGTTTGTGGAGTCAGGTGAAGAGCAATCTGCGGATCGAACGTGCTTGGCGGAGCGCGTTCTCGTGTCCGCTGGGGGTTTATGATTCTTCGTGGTGACTGGTCCACTGCGGGGTCGAGAACGCCTCTGTGACCGTCAATTTCCGCAGTATTCAGGCCTATCTCACCCTCTGTGACACACCCATTGCAAGTGAACTCTAGTGTGATGAGACATGTCCCTTGAAGGAGGTCCCTGGATAGAACAACGAAACTGTTTGGCTGGTCTTCATCCATCATCCAGGGCCTCACCACAAGGCGATGCCGTGACTAGCCTCGCAGCGACAAGGCGGGCAGTGCCCTGCAAATTACTGTCACAACGACTATGAACCTACCGACCAGAGGCAACGCGAAGCATTTTCCGTCGTGGCGACCGGTTCAAGCACAGATCAAGCGCGCTGGGCACAGTGCCTAGCCTTCCTCCGACTGCATGCGGCTACTAGCAATAGCCGCACCTTCCACGCTCCCCTCTCAGAGCGCGCTTTCCGAGCTTCCCGCAAATACGATTTCTTGGCATCGCTGCGCTAATGCCGTCCCTCCATGCCTCGTTCGATGCAGCAGGAAGCGGGCTGAGCACCACAGCGCCACAGCCACTACCGCCTCTCGTACCTCTGAGAGCAGGATCTGGAAAGGGTGGTGGTCGTCTGAACGCCTCGCGCCACCGCGGCCTCATCTGCCGCTCCGCGCCGGTGGTCGCGCAGTGGACGCGCACGCCCGTCCGCGCAGTCGTGTTGTGGCAGCCGAATGCCTCTTCCCGCCCATACTGCCGCCGTCACCTCCGACGCCGCGGCTGTTGTCGGCACCGCTGATGCCTCCGCCACGTTAGACGTAGGCTGCGGCCGCCACCTTGACGTCGTCAGCCGCACCTGCACTTTTCAAGTCTCGAGACTGCCGTGACGGCTTCGGGGGAAGTGTAGCGCCCAAGACTGAGCGCTTACTTACGCACAAGCGGGGGGGTCGTCGAGCCGACCTCCATATATAGAGGTCCACAATCGCGTGGCAGAATGCAATGCGAGTTGCGGCCACGGTCGATGCGGGTAACGAGCGTCTGCTCCGGCGCTGCCCTGCTCCGTGAGCAGAAACGTGGTCACTTCAGGTGAGCAAAAGGATTCTGTGCGCTCCTTGTGGTGTGGATGGGCAGGAGAAGCAGAAATCAGGCGGACTTGCGTGGAAGACGCGGACGCAGGCCGAAACACAAGACGCAGAGGCTCATTTCGATGGCTGTGGTCCTGGAAATGTATGCGCGGTGATGAAAAGAGGAAAGAGGAAGGCAGCAAGATGCACAGAACGTCGGAGGAAAAAGAGGGGAAGCACAGGACGAGCGCGCCAGCAACCTTTCTGTACTCCATCCGTCGCCAACCGTCTTCCATGCCGTCCGCGAGTCCGCCGGCCGTGCCGCCCCGCGTCGCGCACGGGCTCTTCCGTGCCGGCGTTTCTCCGCGCGCGCGCTTGGCCGCGTGCGCGCTCGTCGCCCCCGCCGGTCGCTGACGAGTTGGTGTGGCGCGCCTTGAGGTGCTGCCGCGGCGTCAGCGACCGCGTGGGCGGGAGCGCGGGCCGTGGCGGCTGCTCGAGGAAGAGAGTGGGTTGCTAGCTGATGTGGTGGCGGTGGCGTCGTGACGGCCGTCGCGCACGCCGCCTGTCGCTGCCACTGTCGGGCGGGCGTCACCCGCACGTTTCAGCAGCGTGTCGGAATTCGGCCGTCCTGCGCCGTTGCACGGTCAGCGGCACCATCGTGGAAGGTGCCGGCGCCGCCGGCGTGCCACGTCAACTCTCGTTGCAGTGAGTGGCATGGTGGCCGCCCAGCCGTACCGTAGGTACCTCCGTGGTAATCAATTACCGTTGCGGTTCCATAGCAAAGCGAGGACAGCCGCGCAGAACACAGCATGAGCGAGTGCCTTAACGACACTTCTGAAAGCACATGAAGGACTAGCGATGTCATCTGAACCAGACTACGTAGTCCCGCCGAGTCCCCGTTGACTTTGTTTTCCCGGATCCTGCTTCCTCAAGTCTAGGTGGTCCTCCCCACGGCACTTGCCAAGGCAGTCCGACGTTTCGAGCAGCCTGTATGAAGGCCGTGGGAGTCGTGGCGTAGTCGACGGCACAGCTCAGAAAGGGTGAAGCAAAGGTCCCTGGGTATGTTGGTGCGCTTGGATTTCCACCAAAGCCAACGCATCATGCTCTTGTGCCACCTTGTACGTTGCGCTCCACGTCCGTCCTAGAAACAATCAGAAACAGAATGGAAATAGATATGAGCGAGAACGGTTGAACCACTAGATTGCTATCTGAGGTCATAAACACTGCGCGCGGTGACATGGCCACATGCTTCCTGATTACAGCACAACGTTCTCACAACTCCGCGCCTGCTAGCCGCACTCAGAGTCTCAAGGGTTATGAAAAATGACTCATGTGGCGTCCAGCAAAAATTAGAAGATTCTTGTGGAGCTTGGTAATAAACGTCGCCGCAGCGTTTCATTCCGCCACGGTTCTAGCATATTTTTTGGACCGCATGCTTTCCCGTGGACCAGTAAATGGTTTATTGCCGACATTTAACAATTGCAGCGTCGCGGTAGTCGCGGTGGCATGGAGTAACGGAACGTCCCAGTTCGACATTGCAGACCTCAAACTCATCCAATGGCGTCGCAGCATTGAAACACGGGCACACCGGGCCATCACAGCTTAACTAGATGTTTATTGTAGTTGCTTTGGAGCGCGACTGCCGCGAGCCGCCAGTTCTCCATCCGGGCCGGTGATGAGACAGCTGTTAGATCCATGGGCAGTCTATCCGTCTGGGATGCTCCGCCATCAGGCCCGCGCCCGGCGGCGGTACTACCCTGCGGAGAATGAGGGGCGCTGTGGGGGAAACCCCCTGTCCGGGGTGACACGACCCCCGGCATGAGCCGGGGACGGGTCGTGACCAGTCACGCAACACCCCCCTAGGGGGAGTAGCGTGGGACAACCCTCCTGGGGGGGTGTCCAGGGAGCCCCAGGGCCACACATGAAACGACCCCTCTAGAGGGGCGTGAGGCGTGGAACACCCGA
>ENA-ORXR01005284-ORXR01005284.1-marine-metagenome-genome-assembly--contig:-NODE-5284-length-10330-cov-3.097825_pt1 | contig 10330 bp, 10 predicted proteins | sample MGYA00237866_ERZ511479 | MGnify/ENA metagenome assembly ERZ511479
CGAGGCTTCCGCGCCCCGTTCTTCGGACCTCGGACTTCCGACTTCCAACTCCACACTGAACAGTTGCCTAATATCTTTTAAAAACAATTAATTAATATTCTGTGTGACTATTCAGCTGCCTTTACTTTAAGAGCTGAACCTGAGTTTGGCGAGACATCCGAAGTTTTGGAAACTTCGGATGTCTTTTTCCTAAAGGTAAAAAGACATTGCTTCCATTTCAAGCTGAATAGTTAAGATTATGTTTGAAAAACAATAGGCGAACATAATCATTTTTTCATTATTGACATGTTTGTCCCCATGATTGATTTGCCAATTCAGAAAGTTTTGATAATTTGGGAACGTCATTGCGTAAAATTGCTCTCTTTTTCTAACAAATCTATTCAAAAAAAGTTATGTCCACCACACGAATCCAATCATTTAAGCAGTATAAAGAAGTTTATAAAAATAGCGTAGCCAATCCTGAAAAATTTTGGGCTGCTCAAGCAAAAACATTTACCTGGGGAAAAAAATGGAAGCAGGTACTCGATTGGGACTTCAAAACACCCGCTGTCAAATGGTTTGTAGGAGGTAAACTCAACATCACTGAAAACTGCCTCGATCGCCACCTAAAAAAGGATGGTGATCAAACCGCACTCATCTGGGAACCCAATGACCCCAGCAGGGCATTCGAAACGTATACCTATAAAGAATTACATGCCGCAGTTTGCCAATGTGCCAATGCTTTAAAGGCTAATGGTATTAAGAAAGGCGACCGGGTTTGTTTCTATATGCCAATGGTTCCTCAACTAGCGATTGGTGTACTAGCCTGTGCGCGCATCGGAGCAATTCACTCCGTCGTCTTCGCAGGTTTTTCTGCCAAAGCACTGGCCGACCGTATCAAAGATGCAACTTGCAAAATGGTGATCTGCTCTGACTTCAATGCCAGAGGAAATAAAAACATTCCTGTGAAAACGGTTGTTGACGAAGCACTAAAGTTAGGTTGTAAATCAATTGAAACCGTACTCGTCCATCAAAATACTGGAGAGAAAGTAAAGATGAAAAAAGGTCGCGATAAGTGGTGGCATGACGAAGTGAATTCTCGCAGAAAAACATGCAAACCACAAATGATGGATTCAGAAGATCCGTTGTTTATACTTTATACCTCTGGCTCTACTGGTAAACCAAAAGGAGTAGTACATACCTGTGGTGGCTATATGGTCTACACTTGCTATTCATTTAAGAATGTCTTTCAATACGAGAAAGGTGATATCTATTGGTGTACTGCCGATATTGGTTGGATCACTGGGCATTCTTACATTGTGTATGGTCCCTTACTCGCTGGTGCCACCACCATCATGTCCGAAGGCGTTCCGACTTATCCCGATCCAGGTCGATTCTGGCACATTTGCGAAAAGCATAAAGTCAACCATTTCTATACAGCACCTACCGCCATCCGTGCGCTCATGGCCCAGGGAGACCACTGGCCCAGCTATTACGACTTGACCAATTTAAAAGTTTTGGGGACCGTAGGTGAACCGATCAATGCAGAAGCCTGGCATTGGTATCACGAAAAAATAGGTCAAGGAAAAATTCCAATAATTGATACCTGGTGGCAAACCGAAACTGGCGGAATCATGATATCTGGATTGGGAGGTTTATCTCCGATGAAGCCGACTTATGCTGGTTTACCATTGCCCGGTGTTCAACCTTGCCTGGTCACTGCGGAAGGTAAAGAAATTAAAGGCAATGATAAAGAAGGTTTGCTTTGTATAAAGTTTCCATGGCCATCAATGATTCGTACGACCTATGGTGATCATGAGCGATGTCGACAAGTTTATTTCTCTGTTTTTGAAAACAAATATTTTACAGGAGATGGAGCACGAAGAGACAGAAAAGGGATGTATAGAATCATCGGTCGGGTTGATGATGTCATCAATGTATCGGGTCATCGATTGGGTACTGCCGAAGTGGAGAATGCGATCAATGAGCATTCCAAGGTGATTGAATCAGCGGTAGTAGGTTATCCGCACGACATCAAAGGGCAGGGTATTTATGCTTATGTAATTACGGACGATAGTGTAAAAGATAGTGCTGCATTTGAAAAAGAATTGCGGCAAGTTGTGACCAAAGTGATCGGGCCAATTGCGAAGCCTGACAAGGTTCAGATTGTTCCGGGTTTACCCAAAACACGCTCAGGGAAAATCATGCGTCGGATTCTTAGAAAGATTGCTTCAGGAGATACCAAAAATCTGGGAGATGTTTCTACATTGCTCAATCCAGAAATTGTTACTGCTGTGAAGAAAGGTGCTAAATAAATTCTTCTCTGTGTAAATGGCTGGTTGTTAGATGTTGGTTCGATGTGTCGGCCTTACAGGCGACACAGTTGTTGGTGCATCAGGATAAACAGGATGATCCTTCAATGATTCATCTTCAATTTATTATCAAACTAACAACCGGAACGAGCATCTCGCCCAAAGTGGGACCATTATAACCAACGACTAACAATCAATTTTTTTTTTGCAAAATCCGAGACAACTCCCGCTGCAATTCCTACTAATATCTTTTGCTGGCTTGCTTTTTGTCTTCTTAAAGTAAATCCATACTTCTCAGAAAAGAAAATGTACATTTCCAGTACCTTTTTGAGATATGTATGATTTACTTCCCCTCTTTTAAAGACACTCCTGCATTTCACTTTGAAGCCGTTTAAAGCTTCAGTTATAAATCTTTTGCCTATGGATATTCTAGCAACTATTCTTACTTCTCTGGCTATGCTTTATACATTGTTTAGCATCATTAGGATTGCTCTTGACTATCGCATGAAGAGGCATTTGATCCGACAAGGACTGATCGGATATGATCATATTCATGATTTGCTAACCAATAAAGGCGAGCCAGAACGACTAACGGTGATCAAGTATATCGTCATTCTTTTTATGTTCGGATCAGGATTATTAATTGCTTCTTTTATGGGAGAACAAAACGCATTGGTTGCTTTAAGTTTTATTCTTATCTGGGTTGCTGGCGGCCTTACCATCTATCTACACTTTATCAAAAAAGACCAACAAGTCTTTCAGCATCGAATCATTAAAAAAATGGACGAAGAGAAGCGGGCATAAAGTGAAGAACATTTGCTTCTGGTCGTTACGAACGAATCTTTCCAAAACATTCCTGGAACTCCCATCATGAAATGAGGCGAATATATCTTTATAAGCTAACCAGGCATGCCGATCATCATTTCAAAGCTGATGGAAAATATCAAATTCTCCGATACATGAACGAAAGTCCTCAATTGCCCTATGGTTATCCCACCTCTATGCTCATAGCTCTGGTTCCACCACTTTGGTTTAAAATGAAGGATCAACATGTAATGAAGGCGCAAGCTCAAGGTTAAAATTTCATTAAAAAACCTATATTTGCGCATCAGTAATACTCACAGCAAAAAATGAAACTATTTGCCTGCTGTTCGGTATAAATGAACCTAGTTATGCGCCAAAAACTTTCCATAATTATTCCTGCCTATAACGAGGAAAAAACCATTCATCTGATTCTCGATCGGGTAAAGGCTGTCCAGTTAATCAATGATATCGAAAAAGAAATTATCATCACCAATGATTGCTCCAGCGATGATACCGAAGGTGCTATCCAACGTTATATAGCCAGCAACCCCGATCTCAATATTCGATATCAGGCTCATGAACAAAATCAAGGCAAAGGCGCTGCACTTCATACTGGTATCCAGCACGCTAGTGGTGATTTTCTGGTCATCCAAGATGCAGATTTGGAATACGATCCAGAGGAATACAATATATTACTTAAGCCCATGCTCGATGGTTTTGCCGATGTAGTATACGGGTCCCGTTTTTTAGGTGGCAAACCACATCGGATTCTTTTCTATTGGCACTCCATAGGTAATAAGTGGCTTACCGGACTTTCCAACATGTTTACCAACCTCAATCTGACAGACATGGAAACCTGCTATAAACTTTTCCGAACGCATATTATTCAAGATTTGTCGCTCCTTGAAAAACGCTTTGGTTTCGAACCTGAAGTTACTGCCAAGATTTCCCGTATTCCCAATATCCGTATCTACGAAGTCGGTATTTCCTATTATGGTCGTACTTATGAAGAAGGTAAAAAGATTGGATGGAAGGATGGCTTTCGGGCAATCTATTGTATTTTGAAGTATAATGTATTTTCGAAGAAATAGATTATTATGAGAACTCGCCGTAGAAGACCGTTAATCGTTCAACACCGAGCTTAGTAATCCGGAAGCTTCGCGTGCGGCTTACCAATCTCTTACGGTAAAAAGTATACTTAAATCAAAACGCGAATCATTAGTGCTACTCCAAAAATGATTAATGCGCTACCTGCTATCTTTCTCGTCCAGAGCAGGTGTACTGGCTTAAGTACTTTTCGAATAAACTTTGCCAATACAACTTTCAGGCTGTCTGTAACCATGATGGTCCCTATGATTCCTCCAAAGAAAAACAAAGCCGAACTAGTCCCCATTTCTTCCTTAATCACCACAGAAGTCATCACACTCACCCAAAAGAAAAAGGTAAATGGGTTGATGGTATTAATTAGAAAACCCTTGCCAAACAAGGTAAAGTAGGAGGCTGTTGACGTTTTAATATCTTTAGGGACATCCATATCAGGTGGTGGACTGAGAAGTGTGAACAGACCGATCAATATTAATATCACGCCACCCGCAATCCCCATCCATAGTTTGAAACCTGCCATCTCGATGGCCTTCATAAAATACGAGACGCCCTGATAAACTCCAAGCACTATTATGATGTCACTAAACCAAATCCCTAGCCCCATTACAAAGCCCGCCCGAAAACCCCGCTCGATACCAGCCTGTACCAAGGCAAAGAAAATAGGTCCTGCCATAATTGTCAGCAACAGACCGAATAATATACCATTAATTAATGGATGCAAAGAATTGATTTTTTAATCACTTGATTTAACTAAGTACTAAGTATGCAAGTTAAACTTATTTTTAAAAAACCTACTCTACGCGTTGCACAATTAATATGTCGAAGTTGTCTTAAGTTATTAGCGAAATATAGTATCCACATTAAGTTGAGATGAATTTAGGATTTAATTCCGAGTATTATCTAACTATAAATAGTTGCCACCAAACGACGCCTACTTGCCCGGTTACGAAACTCACACAAGTAGATGCCTTGCCAGGTACCTAAATTGAGTCGCCCACCTGTAATCGGTATCGTTACAGAATTACCGATCAAAGCTGCTTTGATGTGGGCTGGCATATCATCAGGGCCTTCAAGCGTATGCGTTAGATAAGGTTCGTTCTCTGGAATGATTCGATTAAAGACACTTTCGAAGTCTACCCGAACGGAAGGATCAGCATCTTCGTTTATAGTAATCGCAGCTGAAGTATGTTGAATGAAAAGGTGAAAAATTCCGTTCTGAGGTAAATCTGACATCGCCTCCAGTACCTGATTCGTAATTATATGAAACCCACGTGAAAATGCAGGGAGCTGTATTGCTTGTTGAGTGATCATCTACAAAGGTACTTCAATCATGACTACTCAACAAACAAAACAATCGCTTCAAATAATATTTTTTCGTATTTTGTAATTAAACTTATAAGGCACCCACCAAAGTGCAATCAATTCACATCTCTTAGTTGAGTAGTTCGTCACTCCAATTTATATAACTAAAAAATTAAAACAATGACAACCCGTTTAATCATTGCAACTCTAGCACTTATCGGCTTATTCGTATTTGCCTGTGCTCCCGTCAACAAAAACGATCAGGCAAACTATCAGGTTAAATCAAAAAAAGAAAGACCTGTTGTTCCACCTACCTCTAATGTACCTCCTCCGCCGCCGCCGCCAGTGGCTTACTATGATGTAGTTGAAGAAGAAATTCGTGTCAACCCAACTAATCAACAAAAATTAGAACACGGACCGGAACACAACACCGAGGAGTACAATCACCTTCAGGAAAACGATTTTAAATCCGCACTTAACACCCCTCTTTCTACTTTTTCAATTGACGTCGATAATGGTTCTTACAGCAATATCCGTCGATATCTAATGGGTGGACGCCTACCTCCTGTAGATGCTGTGCGTATCGAAGAGATGATCAACTATTTTGATTATGATTACGAGGCAGCTTCAGGAGATCATCCTTTTTCTGTCACTACAGAAGTGGCCACCTGCCCTTGGAATCCTAAAAACAGATTGGTTCATATTGGCCTTCAGGGAAAAAATATACCTACTGATAATTTACCATCCAGCAATATCGTATTCCTACTCGATGTTTCCGGATCGATGAATCAGTCTAACAAATTACCCCTTTTAAAAAATGCCTTTAAAATGTTGATCAAACAACTAAAGGCAGAAGATCGGGTAGCCATAGTTGTATATGCTGGTGCCTCCGGGGTCGTACTACCTTCAACTCCAGGTACCGAAAAACGACAAATGCGATTGGCGCTCGATGGCCTTTCAGCAGGTGGTAGTACTGCCGGTGCTCAGGGCATCCAACTCGCTTATAAAATAGCTCAGGAAAACTTTATCAAAGAAGGTAACAATCGCGTCATACTCGCTACTGATGGCGACTTCAACGTAGGGCAAAGCAGTCAGGGAGAACTCGTTCGTCTAATCGAAGGTAAAAGAGATAAAGGCATTTTCCTTTCCGTTTTAGGATTTGGAACGGGCAACTACAAAGACGCTCGCATGGAACAACTCGCCGACAATGGTAATGGCAACTATGCATACATTGACAATATTCAAGAAGCACGTAAGGTGCTCGTTACCGAAATGCAAAGCAACCTCTTCACTATTGCAAAAGATGTAAAACTACAAATCGAATTCAACCCGATACATGTCAAAGAATATCGTTTGGTTGGCTACGAAAACCGTTTGTTGAATGATGAAGATTTTAATGATGACAAAAAAGACGCTGGTGAAATGGGCCCGGGCCATACAGTTACCGCTCTTTACGAAATCATTCCAGCTCATGCAGAAGATGGCCAATCCACCAGCATTGATCCTTTAAAATATCAGGAATCAAATGTGACAGCTTCTGCTAAAAACGATCCTGACATGATGACGATCAAACTTCGCTACAAGGAACCCGATGCCGATAAAAGCAAACTATTTCAGCTGGCTACCCGTGATGCTGACAAGTCATTGAATGATGCCTCTGAAAACTTCCGCTTCTCTTCAGCAGTTGCTTCCTTTGGAATGATGCTTAGGGATTCAAAATACAAGGGTGCTGCGAACTACGATAATATTACAGAGTTCGCTCAAGGTGCTTTAGGAGACGACAAACAAGGTTATCGAAAAGAGTTTCTGACTTTAATTGAATTGTGTAAATCTTTTGATGAGCGTGGTTCGGGATTACAGGCGGAGCACTAGAGTAGTGCTATTAAACATGGGGCATTGTGAAGGTAGGTTTGAATTTTGATTGAGGTTTTTTTTACGGTGGACGGCCGTCCACCGTAAGAAACTAACGACGTCCTCCATAAGTAGGACAACGAATATCTCCAAAATAATAAACGATTCCAACGCCAAGAAAAACGATTGAATCATTGTTATTACTATTTCCTCTTTGACGACCTTCCTGACCGATTTGATTTTCTCCTACCACCAGGGAAGGGTCAGATAGTGCAACTGCCGTTTCACCACGCAGTGCCTCCAAGTCATCTTTATCTGGGTAAGTTGTACTAACATCGTCCAGGTAATCTGTAAATAAACGGCGAGCGCTTAGTTCTACATTTACACTCCATTCGTAGTTAAGGTCAATCTTGAATCCAGCACCATAAGCTATCGCTCCTTGAACGGTAGAATACTCTTCACCTCTAAACTGACCTTCGGTACCCAGGTTCTGTAATTCTACCATCTCGCCATTGTATTCTGCTTTTGGGTTAAAATAGAAAACAGATAATCCGGCAAAAAGATAGGGAGTAAAAAACTCGGTACTGCTACCGTGATTATAAGGAAGGAAGTTAAACTCAAATTGGCCAGTACCATCGAAAACAACAGATTCGAAACTTAAGTTTCTGGCCTGTTCGTATGAGTTTTTAGAGTCCGCATCATTGGCACTCACTTTTCCATAATTGGCTCCAAATTTAAAGCAAAGCCGATTGTTGAAATTGTAGCGGGCAATCAAACCACCAGCAAGATGTGGGGCTTTGAAATTAAACGATGAATTGATATCTCCATAATAATGAGATGCTCCAATCCAACCTCCTGCTTCCCAACCTCGTTGTGCGAAAAGGGTCATCGCAAAACTGCATACTATGATTGTAAAAAATAATTTCTTCACTTGATATTGTTTTTTAACAAAGTTGTCTGAAAGTAACTTTCCAAAAGGTGAGAACAACTTTATTCTGTTCATGAGTTTGCAAAGTTAAAATAAAACGCTAAAATTCTGACTTTGTTATTCGCTTTTCCCACGTTAATGAGGCAATACAAGGCACTAAAGACAAGAAACAAGCCAGAATAAAGGGTTTTGGTCGTGAAATAGCTGGCAGGTTTCTATTCTATTGACACATTACAGATAGCCTTAAGATACTTCTATCAGAAAAACGGTTGGTCGTTTATGCAAATCAGGCAAGGAGTTCGTTTTCCAATCCTTCACCCGCATGGTTTTGATGTACTGGCTAGGTAGTGTAAGATCAGTAGAAACACCTACTTTGGTTGAGGGATTTAATACTTTTAATAACTCCTCCAACATGGAGTTACTTCGATAAGGAGTTTCGATAAAAATCTGCGTTTGCTTAAAGCGACCTGACAATTGCTCCAGTCGTTTCAACTCTTTGGCCAAATCTGGTTTTTTAACCGGTAGATAGCCATGGAAAGTAAATGACTGCCCACTCATGCCTGATCCCATTAAAGCCAATAAAATGGAAGAAGGCCCCACCAATGGAATAACCTCAACTCCTTGCCGATGCGCCATATTCACAATCACTGCACCTGGGTCGGCTACTCCCGGGCAACCTGCCTCTGACAGTAGTCCTATATCTTTTCCCTTTATAGCATCTTGCAAAAAGGTATTAATTTCTTCCGGAGTACTACGTTTATTCAATTCATAAAATTCCAATTCACTAAAGGCTTTGCTAGGGCCAGTTGATTTGATAAAGTGGCGAGCCGTTTTGGCGCGTTCAGCGATAAAGACATCAAGGCCGTGTAAGATCTCAACCACATAAGGTGGTATCGTATGCACCGCAGACTCACCAAGTGGACAGGGGATTAGATATAATTTTCCTTTTTTATTCAAAACATAATAGATTAAAGTTCTCTGACAAATCGTTCGCAAAACTACGTTCATTGCTTTAGAATATCGTATATTTGAGCGCTGAAATTACAAAAATTAATGAGCGCAACTTACAATATACAACTCCCTCAATTTAAGGGACCTTTTGATCTTCTTTTGTTCTTCATAGAACGAGATGAGTTGGATATTTACGATATTCCAATTGCTAAGATCACCGAAGATTTTCTTGAATATATTCGTGCGATGGAAGCCTTGAATATCGACCTTGCCAGCGAGTTCATTCTAGTTGCTGCTACTTTAATGCGTATCAAGGCTAAGTTATTGATTCCACGCAAACCGTTGGACGACGAAGGTAATGAAATTGATCCCCGAGACGAATTGGTACAACGATTATTGGAATACAAACGCTACAAAAGTGTTTTGGAAGATATGCGTAAGCTGGAAGAAGATCGTTGGATGCGCAACAAAAGAGGCGTGAACCGACGGGAACTTAAAGATATTGCCGATAAGGAATTGGTTGACCTCGAATTGGAATCGCTTACACTTTTCAAACTTTTAAAAGCTTTTCAGGGCGTCATTGCCCGGATTGAAGAAAAGAAAGCGCAGGCGGTTCATAAAGTTTATCGCTACAATTATTCAGTGCAAGGCCAACAAGTATTTATTCTCTCAAGAGTAAAATGGGGCGAACGTACGCCCTTTACCGAAATTTTTGGTAAGTGCCAGGATCGAGTACATGCGATTATCACTTTTCTTGCAATGCTCGAATTGCTTAACATGGCCAAACTCAGTTGCACTCAGGGAATCGGCACCAACAACTTTTGGCTGGAAGTTCCCGATCCTAATGCTAGTACTGAGGAGGAGTAATTTTTCAAATTTAAACTTTTCGGTAAATTTTTGAATTTCGATTTGGCTCCGAGCTTAGCTCTTTGGGGTTTTGATTCAACACCGAGCTTAGCAATCCGGATGCTTCGCGTGCGGCTTACCAATCTCTTAGGGATTCGATTTTGATTTAAATTTACAACAGATGAATCAACAACAATTTGATCGATGGACAAGGGTTCGCGAAAAGGGAAAGGACAACTTTGTTTGGATGTCA
>ENA-ORXR01005286-ORXR01005286.1-marine-metagenome-genome-assembly--contig:-NODE-5286-length-10329-cov-11.107589_pt1 | contig 10329 bp, 11 predicted proteins | sample MGYA00237866_ERZ511479 | MGnify/ENA metagenome assembly ERZ511479
CGGCGGCTCGTCGGGGTTGCGCGGCGGCGGCAGCGGCGCGGCGTTTGGCGTCGAGCCGCCGGCATGGACGACCGTGATGCATGCATGGAGACTGCGCGCGCACTTCAATGAGAGCGCCCGTTCACTGGGCGCGTGGTTGAGCCGCGCACTCTTGGCTGAGCTGGGTGAGGGGGCTGCGTGGGAGGCAGCAGTCGCCACCGTGCATGGTGTCACCAGGCGCATGTCTGCCGCTTGGTTGCGATATCCAAGGAACGAACATGAAGGACAGTAAACCGCGATTGGACGCTGCCTCCTTGCCAGAATACCACACCACTGCAGCTTGGGGCACATCAATAATCTCTCGACATGTCGGCTGCAACAACTGGCACTTCTTGACTTGGACGGCATCGGCCAAAATTGGGAAGACAGCAATAGTTAGTTGTAGTTTACGGTAGTTTCTGATGGGATCCATACAGGATCCCGACGCGTCTCCCTGCTTGGCGCCGGTGCGACGGCAGTCATTTCACGCATGTTTCACACCAGCCGCCACTCATCAGACTGATTACCACCAGCCGTCGCAGCTTGACCGCGGCGGCCAGGGGACTTTCCCTGCGAAGAGCGGCCAGGGCGGCGTCCTCGACCCGAAAACGGCGGCTCCAATCCCACTGCCGCGCCAAGTCCCTGCCGAGGCCATGTCGCCGTCGCCGCCGCTGTCGTCTTCAATGCCATCGACGTCGGCAGTGCCTCGGGAGCTATCGCGGGCGCACGTTCGCCACCACCGTTGCGGTCGACGTGGCGCCTCAACCGTCACGCTGGCAGGCGCCTGGGCATAGACGCGAGATGCGCGCCGCTGCTGTCGAGCGAGGAAAAGCACCCGCGCCGCCATGACAGCTGCGGCGACTATGTACACACCACACACAGCGGCAGCCACCTGTTGCACCTGCGCCGGTTGATACGTGGTCGGGGCAAGCAGCAGGAAGGACTTTTCGATGACCACGAGTGTGCCAGCCGAGGTGGGCATACCCTCCTCATCCACCGGGTTGCCAGCCGGAAACACGGCTTGGATGGCTGTGCGGGTGCTTCGTGCCCGCCATGCGGCTCCCACCGCTTCTTGAGACGCAAGAGCGATTACTCCCGAGAGGGACACTGCGCCTAGAAGGGCGATAGTAGAAAAGCCCAGCAGCGCAGCGCGACCCCATCGTTCGGTCGTCAGCAGCAAGACGAGGAGGGCACCGAGCTCGGGGATGACCATGATGATGGCCAGTACAAGATCTGCCGACGACACAGGCGCTGCAGGATGCTCCTCTTGGAACACGCGGCGGTCGTACGCGTGAGAAATACGGTTCAGCTCGCGCGAGAGCTCGATACCTGCGTCCGACGGGTCCTCCAAGTCCGACACTGCCTCTGCCGCATCCATGTCCAGCTTTGAAAAAGGAACGTGGTCGTGCCCAGAGACAGCCGTCGCTGGCAGAACGAGTTGGCGCTGGAAGAGAGACGCCGCCAGCTTGGTTTCCGAGGCAGACGACGGATTGACTTCACGGGAGGGGCGACCGAGCAGCTCCGCTGGAGTTACCTGTACCGGTGCGGTGCGGAAGCCACCTAGTGCCAGTACTGTATCACCAGGGATCTCTTCCGACGTCCAAGCGGGTCGCATGTACGGCATGGCAGTGTGAGATGCCGAGGCATTGTCAACCGCGACAGCAGTCAAGCTTGTTGGTTTGACGGTCCACTTCATACTGCCAGCTCCCGTCCACACATCAGCGTCCATGATGTTCCCATGAATCTCGGAATAGCCGGACGCTCTTCGAACGCGGCCCCAGGGGCGAATGCCTTCGCAGGCAGATGAAGAGGCGAGGAAGGAGCGGAGCCTTCCGGCGCACAAGATCGTCGCAAGATGGGCCAAGAACGGGGTGCTCGTCGGGGACGCGAGGAGGGTGTCACTTGTGTTTGGGACGGGATTGCCGAACACCGTGCCGTTCAGGTCCCACTGCGTCATTTGCAAGCCGTCTTGGATGGAGAGTAGTCCCTTTTTGGATTCACTTGGCACGAGCAGCGCCGGACCTTCCAACAACAGCTGCCCACCCAGGTGGAATGGCGTTGCCGCGCGCTCGAACCACTTTGGGGAGCCCAGCATTCCCCGGCCGAGGGAGAGCAATTCGGAACTCGCCATGTGCACCGGCCGCTCGACGCCGTCGGGGCCCACATGTGTGATGATCGGCACGTTGGTTGTCGAGCATCCCGTGAGCGGATTGCTGCTGTCACGTTCGGTGCCGCCGCCCAACTCCACCTCCGCAGCATTTGTACAGTTGGTGACTGGCATAGATGGACGAGTGGTATCGACGGCTACCACCGAGTCACACCAGTGATCCGCGCACACGCCTAGCCGTTGAACTGAAACCGCCACTACGTCGTACGCGCCGACGTGGCGGTGCACGCTGCCGCCGAGCACGTTTCGTCCCATTGAGAGTGCCCCAAAAACCATTACTTCGTCCGCCACCAGTTCTCGATGCTCATGGGCAGCATCGTCCTTGGCGACGGAGAGAAGGTTCGGGTGCGTCGGCCACCATGACCGCCCATCTACGAGGCGACTGCCTGTTGGGCAGTGTGGCTGAGCTGCTTCTTGGGAAGCATGGGACTCGTACTTGACGACAGGGTCAGGCCAGCGGTTGGCCTTTCGCCGCCGCTCTCTCTGCATGGTTGACAAGGCTTGTTGGATCTCAGATTCGGCGAGCTGGGTGGCGTTGCCGGGCCCCATCGTGGCGGCAGCTTGTTCGACGTGTGCGACGCATACGTCTGCGCCAATCTCGAACGACTCGTCCAAGACTGTCCGCGTCGCGTTGACGCCCGGAAGGATGCAAGTTAAAGAGCACGCCGACGCCCAGCGGCCCTCGGGCATGTCGTCACCGATGGGAAAGGCCAACTCGGACAGCGTCGCGTGGTCGGTGGCGGCGGGCTCGGCAGGTGTGACGGCCACTCCACCCCCCCCAGCTGCCGCAACAGCGGCCGCGACTGTCAGCATGCCCGTGGCGAACACCATATTCGACGCACGCACAGACCACGGACAGCCGCGTCGCCTACTTTGAGGGAGACCTCTGCGGAAAAGCGGAATAGCCATCGACGGTAGGCGCCGTCGCTACTTCGTCGGTGCAATCGGCCGGGAGCGCGGGCACGGGCGGCAGCAGCCAGACACGGGTCCGGGTTGCATATGGCGGTGGAGGTGGGAGAGGGCCACAGAGCCTATGCGATGGACCAGGCAGCTGTCGACAGCAAGGGCTTGCTATAAACGGCACGAGATGAGCGACGCCTTCCACAAAGCAAGCCGATGCCGGTGCCGGTCATGATACACGGGTCGATGCTATAGAGGTGTGGCGTCTGGCCCATAGCAGAGGCTCCTGCTCATCCCAGTAGAACCACACATGAGAATCACATTGGCACCGCCGGGGCTGCGATGCGGTGGCTGGTGCGCGTGCAAGTTGCCACGCTGTGCTGTACCCGTCGCCGAGGAACTGATGACGCCCTCGATCAATTTCATAGGTTGCGATACGCGAGGCGCACGTACGAGTGGCCATCTGTGCGACTTGGACACTGGACCACCCGACTTTAGGCGGACCGAATTCGGACGGGTCATCGCAGCTGAACAGTTTAAAATGGAGGGTCGTCACCCAAATGAGTGGTAGCCAGGCTCGTCATCCGCAAGAGGGCATGATATGATGTATAGCGTCATCAAATAGCACAGCTGACCGCAGCAAAGCGGCTGATGGACTCGCCCTTCAGACAGCCCATGGGTGTTTTCAGACAGGCCTGCTACTGTGCCTGGGTGTTAAGAGGACCAATCACATTGCGATCTGTGGTCCCTGTCAATCCTCGGCCACTGAATTTCTGGCATGTTTCCCTTCGTGACGTGTCATCTCTAACAATCCGTTTCTGCACTATTTTGTCGATCACTGCCGACGGCATCGCCAGACCGCACGTCCCTGAAGCGGCCCTTTTCTGCCCCTGCTGCCACACAGCCCACACCACCCGGCGGCGCGACCCCGCCTAAGGTAGTACTGTAGACTCCCACTCGTCAACGGCGGCGCCGCGGCACCCGCAGAGCCGCCATCGACGTACGGGGTTAAGAGAGCGCGCGCGGTGGCGGTGCCGGCAAAGCCGTTTCCAACAATGACCACAGCGGGCGGTCGCGTCGGGGGGTCACGTTGGTTGTGGCGGAGGCGGGGGAGAAAACCATTGAAGACGTACGAGGGGTGACAAGCCTTGCAAGCGGAGCAATGCTGCGTGTTGCACCAGGACTTCCTGTGTGAGATCCCGAACGGGTCCCCCAACAGAAAGGCCACCTCCGACTACAGGGTTGCACGGAATCGCCAGCGGTCAATTTCCCTCGCGCGGCCCTCCTACCTTCCCAGCCACTGGGGCCCGCCAGCACCTCGTGCCTGTACCTACTCACACGGGGGTGCAACGCGTCTGCCTTGCTTGAAATCATCCCCATTCGACGACCTCTTTTGGGGTGAACGAGCTGTCTGCTGTAGCGTACAGAAAAACATCGTCTATGGCATCCTCGTAGTACATGTACGTAGTTATGTATGATTATCACTGGCGCAGCGGGCGAGGGCTGTGGGCGGGCAGGTCGGGACCGGCGATAGAGGCGCTGCTCGGGCGACTGGGAGGGTCAGTTGCAATGTAGGTTTAGTTCTCGGACATGCATAGAGGGGCCAAGACAGAGGACGGGTGACGCGGACACTGTCGTGTAGTAGAACAGTGGCAAAGAAGCAGGCGGCTGGCTTGTTGTCTTTTCATCTTTTTGCCCACGCTCAGCGCCTCCAGTGGCAATGCCCCACCATTGGCCCGACCCACTGAACAAAAAAAAACGGTCGAGGCACCTCGTGACCGCTCGTCACCAGCACCGCTGGGTGTAGTCTTGGCACAGGGCCCGCTTCGCAAGCCGGGGTCGGCACGAGGAAGCACTCAGCCGCCCCACGTCACCTCAACCGGTGCCAACCACTGCGGGCACATGGCATAACGAGCGCCCATCAACGCTGCAGCCTGTTGCACACGGATGCCCAGCGGCGGGTAATGGTGCTAAGCCCCACGTGGCTCTCATTGGCCACTTTCGTGCAATGGAGAACGCACTCGCGGCAGCGCAAATGCCACTTCCTGCACTGCATCAAATCCGAACGGCACAGGCCAGGAGGGGTGACGGCGGTGACTAGGCAGGGGGTCGCGGACAGCGTCACGACCAGCAGAAGCGTGATAAGCAGGGTGCAGCGGAGGATGGCCATAACAAAGGGATTGAGGGGGAGGATGCGCAAGTTGGCGGCGAGCCGTCGCGCCACTCTTGGAGGAACAGCGAGGGTGATGTTATCTTGCAGCACTGGTGCGTGCACGCCAGAAGAGGTGAGCGCGTTGGACACAGTGGTCCCAAGCGCACAAGTGGACGATGTCGGCGGTGGCGATGGCTTACGGTCTGACCCCTGCACGACGTCGGGCGCACGCCCCTATTTATATGCTGCAGCTCGAGATGAGCTCTCCTCACCGGTCAGACACGGAGTCGTCTGCGCGCTGGAGTCGGCACGCTGGACCATCGACCCCGGGGGGAGCAGACGCAAAACGGTGGCACGAACCAACACCACCCGCACGCAGGTCCAGAAACAAGGGGCGGGCGCCACATCCCCTGGGGCCAAGCAGGCTGCACTGGGGCTGCCAAGCGTTCCCAAGGGCGGTACGCTGCAGGTCGTGATGTGCAGCCCGCTTTGGAGCCCGGGTGGAGGTCCCCTCTACGTCGAGCTGCTGAGCATCCAATAGAGCCGTGCTCCTTGCTGGGAGCCGTCAGCGAAGACACCAGGTTGCCAACGTTTCGGCGCAGCGTTCCGGACGTCTTCATATGGCTGTTTGCTGAACTTTGGCCGATGCGAACAAGAATAGCAACGGCAGAAACAGCCGTCTCGACCAATGGGCGCGACAGAAGAATGACGTGCACCAATCATATCACGTTGAGCCCCAGTCCTGTTCCGGTTCAAGTCGGGAAGAATTCAATATAGAAAATATATAATCGATCATATTGCTGTGTTCTGAATATAGCATATAAAATATAGCGTATTGCTGTGTTCTGAATTTTGGCCGACTCGAACAGGAACAGGACTGGGTCCAAACGTGATCTGATTGGTGCACGTCATTTTTCTGTCGCGCCCATTGGCCGAGGTGGCTGTTTGTGCCTTTGCTATTCTTGTTCACCTTGGCCAGAACTCAGCTAACAGCCATCACTATGTGGTGGTATGAAAATCCAGATATAAAGTGAGATCTTTTCTTCCATTATAAATGCGGAGGTATTGTGACTCGACGGCATCCGACTCTGCGGAGTACACAGTGCGTTCTGACTTGAATAGTGATTTTTCCTGTAACCGGCGCCTGTATTTTGTGACGGCGGCGCGTGTGCAACGCACGCGCCTGTCGTGTCGGGCGGGCGGCCAACGGTCGTGATCGCCGCCGCGCCTCCCCTGTCAGTCGCCCCCGCGCCCTTTCCTGTCGGTCGTCGCCCGTGGCGCCACGCCCGTCCCGCCCGCTCGTGCGTTTGCCGCCGGCTGCGTTCGGGGGCGTGCACACCATCGGTAACGGCGACTGCCCTGGGCACGCCGCCGTGCGTGGCGGCTTGCCGCCGCCGCCGCTGCGGCCGGCGCGGCGGCGGCTTCCACTCGTCGACTGCGTTTGCCCCTCCCCCGCACCCCTGCGCGGTGCGGTGGGACGATGCCCGTTCCGGTGCATGGCTGTGGCGGCCTGTGCCGTGCCGGCACTCGTGGACCCTAGGGGGTGACGGGGCCGTGGCGCGCGCGCCGCCGCGGTTGATAACCAGCGGCGGTGACGGCGTCCGCCGCCGACCACCTTGGTCGGCAGCGTCCGTTTTTTCTCGCGCTGCCCACCCTCCCGCCCGACGGCACACGGCTGCTCCGGCATGCCGGGGGTGAAGCGCTCATGTTTTTCTTCTTCACGAGTGGCCGCGACGGGCCTTCCGCCGCGCCGCGGCGTACGGAGCACTTGCTCAACCGTTGCTTGCTCTTCGACACGGCGGGTCTCTCGGGTTGCAACTGCAGCCAACGCTGTTGTAGCGCGGTACGCCCCGCTCGTCGTGGCGGCTGTGGCGCGAGCTGCCCGTCAAGGTTTCATCCACTCGGGCCTTGTACCTTTTACCTTTGCATGTTTCCGTAGGGACGTTCCGGGTACGACCGGTGACGTTCAACTAGCAGCTATTGTCGTCGCGCCAAAAAGTGGAGAGTCCAGGCCTAGCAAAGAGGCTCTTTTCTGCGTTTGATTGGCCCAGACATCGATCGGCTTGACTGGGGCCTCTCCAGCTTTTGGCGCAACGACCATATGGGGGTGCTTGTAAACGATTCTCTTAATATAACGAGAACGCACTGTATTGGGGAAAGTTCCTGAAAGTTTGAGGAAGAATCTCACGGATTTTCCTCCCATTCCTCCGGAGTCGTCCCGCAGATCGTCCTCGAAATTTTACTGGTCCGATGCTACAATCAGCTTCGTCGTGGATGGCAGATGGTCCTGAGATCAGGCCAGGATCTGTTTTCCAGATTGTCCGCAGCACTGTTCCGCGGGACATCCCTCGTCACGGCCGCTGGACCAAAATGCAAACAAAACCGCTCTCGCGGTGTACGGAAGGTCAACGACGATAGAGACGAAGCGCACAGGAGGGTCGCTGCCGAGGAGGGTCGCTGCCGAGTCTGAGCTGTGCGAGACGAGTGCTGTGGCCGATCGACGGCGAATCGGGCCATGGTGGGGCACCCTTCGTCGCTCGGCAGGCAGCACTCCGCACAGAGTTCATCCGAAAGTGGCCCGCGCAAGCGTCCAAGAAAAAGGGCGGGTAAACCCCCTGTCCCGAATCCTGTTGGCAGAAACGACACTAATCCGGCGGCGGGCCAATCACTACTCAGATTGAGGCCCACTTCATCAAGGTTCCATCGGGTGTCCCGCGCGAAGTGCGCGCGGCTCGGCATGGCCGCTTGACCACAGTATTATCCCAATACTGCCGCCACTCAGCTCTGATTCGGCAGCGACCCTCCGGAGTGCTCTGTCTCTCTCGTCAAAATGACGAGAGAAACGGAGCGCTCTGGAATCGGGGAAGGGGAGGAAGAGGAGGAGATTCCAGGTCCATACTGGGCTTGAACCCCCCTGCTCTTCCTGCCCTTCCCCGATTCCCCGCCCTTCTGGTCGTCCGGATGCCCTTGTATTGGTCCTCTGCGGGAGGCGGCGCCGAGCGGGACCATGATTTGTTCTTGGGTGAGCTGGGCAGATACAGGAGTTTGTAGGCTGGTACATTTCCTCCCTGATCGTGTATGTCTACGGCTGGGTTGGGTGTAGTGGTGAGGGTTGTGTCGGTTGAGGTGGGGGAGGGGTGGGGACGAAGGGCGGAGGCGGGGGCAACATCCGTGATGTCTGGCAAGGTTGCCGCTGAGCGGGAGGGAGCCAGAAGGATTCCTCAATACAGCACAAGGCAGCGTTGGGAATAGGTAGGACGGCCGAAAAAGGGCGGGGAGGGGGAGGAAGGAAGCGAGGCAAAGGCAGCTGTCTATGGTCGTTGCGCCAAAAGCTGGAGAGGCCCCGAAATTGCAATCCGATGGCATCCGATGGCGCTTGTCCCCAAAGGAGACGCATCGGCGGTCTCCTACAAAAATCCAGTCCCCGCCACCTCTCTTGACAGGTGGCCGCTCCACGACCAATCACCGCCGCCCCCAACCGCCCGTGACGACGCGCGCCGGTGCGGCTCTGGGCCGCGCGGCACCGTGGCGGCCCCCCCCCCCCCGGGCCTTGCCATCCACGCACGGCAACGCGGGGCGCCACGCCTCGACCCCCCCGCGCCCGCGCCGCGACGCGGACGCGGGTGCCAAAACGGCCACACGGGCGTCCCCCAGGTGGCGCCCGCCGCTGCCGCGCGCGCGGGCGGGGATCTGCCCGCCCCGGCCGGTCGGCGGCCACCCGTTTTTCCATCTGCGCGACCCCGCGGGGGCCGTAACGGCCGCCGCGGTACTCCCCCGGCGCGTCCGTGCCGACCCCCGCCCCCGCCCACGGGGGGGGAGCGTGCCACTTGGCGGCGCCCCACCGCGCGGCAGCGTCGCCAGCCGGGCGGGCGGGGGTGCCAGCGCGGCCGCCTGCGGGGCCACCGGCGGTGCCCGGCCGGCAGCGCCGTGGGGCAGTCCCGCCCCCAGCGGCCGTGTCGGCGGCCGGTGCACCGCGCCGCCGGTCGCCGCCCGCGCACGCGCGCGTCGTCTGCCACCCCCGCGTCCCTGTGGTGGCGCCCCGCACCCCGTCGGCCGACGGTGCGCGCCCGCGTCGTCGACTGCCGGTGCGGGACGGCTCGCCACCACTGTCCGTCGTCACGCGTTCCGTCACCGCCCGCGCCGCGCGGCGGGGACAGCCGTGTCCGACACCCGCCGGCCGTGACCGCCCCGCGCCCGCCCGCCGTGACTGGCCGGCGCGCCCACAGCGCGTCCCTAGCCCCCCCCCCCCCCCCCCCCCCCCCCCCCCCCCCCCCCCCCCCCCCCCCCCCACCGCGCCCGCCGCCATCCGTCGCCCGCCGAGGCCGCCGCCGCCGCCGCCGCCATGCCGCGCACAGACGCCGAGGCGGCATGGTTGGGGGACCCCCCCTCCAAAGGCCCCGGCCTCATCCTCCACGCCCTCTTCTCGGCCATTGCCCTCTCGCTCGCGCTCGGCCTCGCCGCCGTTGGCGTGTACAACGTGGTCAAAGTCAATGGCCCCCAACTCCCCCTCACCTACGATGGCCCCTCCTTCTTTGCGTCGGCCATGCGGCTCGGCACGCTCGGCATTGTGTTGGGCGTCGGGCTCGCCCTCCTCTACGTCGCCGTCGCCGTGGTGCTGTCGACGCGGCGCATCCCCCTCGTGTTTGCCATTGTGTTTTCCACGTTGCTCTTCATTGCGTGGGTGCTCGCCCTCTTCCTCGCCGTCTCGTCGCTCCTCCTCGCGGCGGTGCCCCTGCGCTCCGCCGTCGACACCTACTTTCGTGACGCGTGGTCGCAAACGGTCCTCGACGAGGCGGCGGACGTGTGTGGGATTGAGGCGGCGCTCGGGTGCCGCGGCTACGTCAATGACCAGTGCGTTGATTGTACGCCAGACGAGGCGGTGGCGGGCACTTGCTCAAAGGAGGACAAGCTCTTTTGTGCGCCCTGCGTGGACGGCTCCACGGCGCAGGGGCGGGGGTGCCGCCGGGAGGTGGAGGTGCTCGTGCGCCGCTGGTTCGAGCCGATGGGCATCTTGGCGGCGGTGATTGCGGGGCTGCTCCTCATCCACATGTTTCTCTTGTGCCTTGTGTAGTCGGCGGTTGCATCCTGCCTT
>ENA-ORXR01005289-ORXR01005289.1-marine-metagenome-genome-assembly--contig:-NODE-5289-length-10327-cov-3.225756_pt1 | contig 10327 bp, 9 predicted proteins | sample MGYA00237866_ERZ511479 | MGnify/ENA metagenome assembly ERZ511479
CGGGATAACAGCATCATCCGCAGCCTGCTTCTGAGTTTTAGCGTTAAATTGCTTACAAAACTCCATAATATTCACACCATGCTGACCAAGAGCTGGTCCGACAGGTGGCGCAGGATTGGCTTTACCCGCTGGTATTTGCAACTTAATAAATCCAGTTACTTTTTTTGCCATCTTTTCTTTTCCTTTCTAGTCCAAGCGAAGCTCAAAGAGCCCCTCCTAGAGGTTTTTAATACCAAGTTTAGAGTTTCTTAACTTGGATAAATTCTAAATCCACAGGCGTCGCTCTACCAAAAATAGAAACCAACACCTTAAGCGTATTTTTACTGTTATTAACTTCCTCAACTGTTCCATTAAAATTGGAAAAAGGCCCATCAATAACTTTAATACTATCTCCTTCAGTAAACGAAAACTTAGGCCGTGCGGCCGCAGCTCCCGACTGCATCTGCTTAGTTAATCGCTTAACTTCAGTTAAAGGCAACGGTGAAGGTATTTTTCCGTTTCCTACAAATCCAGATATTCTCAGCGTTCCAGTAACCGTGTGCCACGTCTGATCCGTCAACTTCATCTGCACCAACATGTAACCAGGAAAGAACTTACGTTCCGTGCTTCGCTTCTTCCCCTTAACCAATTCCACTACATTTTCAGTTGGAATCAGTATCTGTCCAAAATGCTCAGCTTGATTCATCCGTTTAATTCGGTCCAACAAAGACAATCTAGCTTTATGCTCATACATTGACTGAGAATTAACGATATACCATTTCATATCAGGATGATCGACAGGCGTTCCTTGATCCTCCGGAGCACCCTCTTCAGCAGCCTGCGCTGGCTCAACTTCAGTTGCTTCCGCAGCAAGTTCCTCAACAGAAGGGGTCTTCACTTCAGTCGTATTCTCAGAAACTACTTCTTCAGCTGATTTTTCAATGATTTGATCGTCAGACATATTAAGGCTACATAGTTATCAAATGCGCCGCTTCAATCAAGTTAAATCTGATATAAAAAGATGCAATTTTAGTTCCTTAGATTCGACGCGACAAATTAGAGCTCAATAATCTACATTTTTATAATAATTTCAACTATTTTGCCAAAAAGCTTGTCAACGCCCGTAAGAAACAAGCCCGAAATAATAACTGTAATGACAACAACAATAGTCCCAACACGGACCTCTTTAACTCCAGGCCAAATCACTTGAGACAATTCAGACACCGCATCAGTCGCAAAATTTCTAAAACGATCATAAGAACGAATGGCAATAAAGGCCGCTAAAGCGATAATAACAGGGATTCCATACCTTAAAGCATCAACAACAAATGGATTTGAGAACTTTCGAGCTAATTGGAAACGACCAATGATTTGCCCAACATAATGACTGGCAATAAGCCAAACAATAGCGGCTAATCCAATAAAAAGCGCATTCACATATTTGTTTCGATTAGTTAAAGCTTTAGACATATTCAACCAAAGTTAATAGCATAGCTAAAACAAGTCAAGACGCCTTAAGGACAATCATAACCCAATTTTTTCAAATCAGGTAAAAGCGAATTTACTAGAAATCCGAAAGCCTCGGGCTTTGGAGGCCTTTTTTGAGCAATAGCTCTTTTAGCAAAAGAGCCGTAATTACCTGGACTAGAAAGGTTGTAAAGTGCAGCCAAAATCACTGGATTATTCTCAATCAACAAATCAGCTTTATATCGATATCCATCTGTAAGTTTAGAATCATGAACAGCTTTATACTCAGTTTGCGCTCGACTCAGCAAATAAGCCGAATATTTTAAAGCCCCAGCCGTCGTTAAAATCCTCTTAACAGCATGAGCCCTATACCCTTCTTTACTTTTTGGAAAAAAATGGTCTGGAAAAATTTTATTTACTTTAGGGGCAATCTGCTCCGCCATATCAACATTAATTTGATTAGGACCAATGGTTGGACACCCCTTAATACTGCAAACTCGCTGAACTGTGCCCTCCCACAATTGCGCTCTTTCTCCAAGCACAAATCGATCTCTGTAATACTTATCCTGCGCAATATCCTCATCACCATAAGTCAGCTGATTATACAAAAGAGTTGCCGCCAAAGCACAATTTTTAATTCCAGCTTTTTTTGCCGTTTTTTCAATAAACCCCTTCAAACGATGCATTCTATCAAGATCTTTCTGTTTAGGATAAAAGAAATTAACTCCGTTGTACTTTAATTTTTCAGCTGACTTTTTATCCTGAAGCTTTAAATCATCATACGAAAAAATTAATCCATTATGAACATAATCTGGCAATTTAATTGGCCCAGCATACTCAACTTCACCCACAACCTTTTCGTGCCCTTGAGTAAATAATGCTCCAGAGATTAGAACAAAAAACATTTTGCACATCAACAGCTGACAACAAAAAGAATTGTTATATTGATTGGTAATTTGAAACTCCCATATAACGATACCCTTCTTTTTGCAGTAATTTAGGGCTAAGAATATTACGTCCATCGTAAATATACTTTCCTTTAAAATGTTTCTTCAATTTAACTGGCGAAATATTCTGAAATTCCTGCCATTCGGTGCAAACAATTAAAAGATCGGCTCCGTTCATGGCCTCTTCTTTACTGTCACAAACCTTCAAAAGCTTATCTGCGTTTTCACAATTTTCTCGAGTCCAACGTTCATAATTAGCATTTGCCTTTGGATCATAACTTTGAATCTTAAAACCCTTTTCTAAAAGTTTACGTGTGATATCCAATGCAGGCCCCTCTCGGATGTCATCTGTCTGTGGCTTGAATGATGTCCCTAGCAAACAAACTGTTTTGCCTTCGGGTTGCTCAAAGTTCTTTAATATGTCACTCATAAACAAAAGCTTTTGATCGACATTATATGAATTCACAGCATCAGCCATTTCTCCATTAACTGACTTCTTTTGACAAGCCGCTCTAAACATAGCGACATCTTTTGGGAAACAAGATCCCCCATAACCAATACCCGCGTAAAGGTACCTTGACCCAATTCGGCTATCAGTCCGCATTACAGCTTGAATTTTTTTTATGTCCGCCTCATAAGCCTCTGACAAATTCGCTACTTGGTTAATCACGGAAATTCGTGAAGCCAACATTAGGTTGCTGGCCAGCTTTGAAATTTCAGCTGTTTCATGAGAACACACAAACAATGGATGCCCATTATTGACCAATGAAGAATATAAACTCTTCAGTAAATCCGCAGAATATTCATCACTTACTCCAATTACAATTCTCTCAGGCTTTAAAAAATCATTAACAGCCGCACCTTCTCTTAAAAACTCAGGATTATTAGCGAAACGTAATTTTTTATCTGGAAACTCCTTATTCAGTAACTCTTTGACTTCATGGCATGTCCCCGGCGGAATAGTTGACTTCAAAACAATTAAATGATCATCGCCAACACATCTTCCCAGATCAATAACAGCCTGCTTAACATAATCGAGATTACATTCACCTGATGGCTTCACCGGAGTCCCAACACATAAAAATGTTAATGGAGCTTTAGAGCTCTTTATCAATTTCGAATAATCTGTATAAAACAGCAATGATTCTGACTCTATCCCATCATTAACTAGCTCTTTTAATCCCGGCTCATAAAATGGAATCTTGGAATCCAACAAACTGTCAATTTTACTCTGATCCTTGTCAATAACATGGACTCTATAACCCATATTGGCAAAACAAGCCGCCGAAACAAGCCCCACATATCCACTTCCAATAACATTAATTTCTTCAAAGCTTTTCATTTAGTATACTCCGCCAACCATAAAACCATTTTTTTTAAACCTTCATCTAAACCTACTTGAGGTTCCCAAGCTAATTCTTTTCTAGCCAGTGATATGTCAGGCCTTCTCTGTTTTGGGTCATCCCCAGGCAAATCTTTATAAACACATTCCAATTTTGACATTTCTGGAAGTTTCTTTATTTGCTCAACTAAACTCAAAATAGTCCGTTCATCCTGAGACCCAAGATTTACGGGATAAGTTAAGTTTGACTGAGCGTATTTAACTATACCCGCAACTAAATCAGACACATAACAAAAGCTACGAGTTTGCTGTCCATCACCATAAATAGTTAACGGCTCTCCACTTAAAGCTTGCTTTAAGAAGTTAACAACAACACGACCATCATTAGGATTCATACGCTCGCCGTAAGTATTAAAAATCCGCACTAAACCATGCTGAGTTCCATGCCGTTTATTATATGAATAAATTAAGGCTTCACCGAATCTCTTAGATTCGTCATAACATGACCGCTCGCCAAAGCTGTTGGTATTACCAAAATAACTTTCCTTCTGAGGACTCACTAAAGGGTTTCCATAAACCTCACTTGTAGAAGCAAATATCAATCGAGCTCCATTTTTAGTCGCATAATCCAAAGCATTCCTAAGCCCAATAGAGTTAACATCCATAATTTCAAGATTCAGTGGATCAAAACTAACTGGTGTAGCTGGAGAAGCAAAATGAAAGACATATTGAGTAGACTGGTCCTTGATGATTTCAGCCCAATTCTGCACACAGTCTTTATAGTGAATTTCTACTTTTGAATTATCTTTAAAAAGCTCTGCATTTTCCTTAAAACCCGTCGACAAATTATCAATTATGGAAATCTTGAAGTCATTTTTTAAAAAATATTCAACTAAATGAGAACCAATAAAACCTAGACCACCTGTTATTACTACGTGATTTTCACTCATAAATAATTATACTAACTTGGAAGATGGTTTTGAATCAACTCTTGCAGTTGACCAACTGTCAACCATTCGTCATTATTTCCCGAATCATATGAAAAACCAACATCAACGGGCTTTCCACCTGTCTTCAAGGAATAAGTCTCTCTATCGAGAAAAACAGGTAAAATAGCAAAAAATTCCTTGAATTCAACAGTTTGAAAAGAGTCTGTTTTCGTTATCATTTCCTCATGCAATTTCTCACCTGGGCGAATGCCAACAATTTCCGTCTTACAATCTGGAGCCACAGCCTTAGCGACATCAAGAATTTTATATGAAGGAATACGAGGAATAAAAATTTCGCCACCCCACATTCTCTCTAAAGAATTTAAAACGAAATCAACACCCTCATCTAAAGTTATTGAAAATCGAGTCATATTCTCATCCGTAATAGGCAAAACACCTTCCTCTTTCTTTTTCATAAAAAAAGGAATTACTGAGCCCCTGGACCCCAACACGTTTCCATATCGAACAACTGAGAGCTTCATCTCCCTACCACCGACAAGATTATTAGCAGCAACAATTAACTTATCGGAACAAAGTTTAGTAGCCCCATAAAGGTTAATTGGAGCAGCTGCTTTATCAGTAGATAAAGCAACAACATAAGAAACATTATTCTTTAAAGCAGCAGTGACAATATTTTGAGCACCTAAAACGTTAGTTTTAATACATTCAAATGGATTATATTCAGCAGCTGGAACCTGCTTTAAAGCGGCCGCATGAACAATAAAGTCAATCCCTTCGCAGGCCCTCACCAAACGATCCTCATCCCTAACATCGCCTATAAAATATCTTAACTGTGGATATTTAGAAACTGGAAAAACCTGGGCCATCTCAAACTGCTTAAGCTCATCTCGAGAATAAATTACAATACGTTCAACATGAGGGTGATCATTTAAAATCTTCTTTATAAAGGCTTTCCCAAAAGACCCAGTTCCACCAGTCACTAATATAGATTTTACTTTGCTGATAATTGACATAATTTATATATAATAGCATATAAACACTAGTCAACTCATAAAAATACGAACACTTAGGACCATTACTTTAAATTACTTAAAAATAAGAACCTAAGATGATAAGTATATCTTATGGCAAATGCAATTATACACGCAAGAGGTGGATCCAAGAGAATACCTAAAAAAAACATTAAACTTTTTCACGGAAAAGAAATGATTGCACACCCAATCAAAGCTTGTTTAGACTCAAATATATTTAAAAATGTATTTGTATCTACTGATTGCAAGGAAATAGCAAAGATAGCTACAAATCATGGAGCAAAAGTACCCTATTTAAGAGAGGCAAAGTTTGCAGATGATTACTCAAACACTTCTGAAGTCCTTATTAACGATTTAAAAAAATTAAAATTGTTAAATATTCACAGTGAGTACACCTGTTGCCTATATGGCACCTCAGCATTCACTAGCCCAACCCATCTCATAGACGCTTTAACGCTTTTAAAAGAAAACAAAAAAACTTGTTCCATTATCCCAATAACTACATATGATTTTTCTATATTTAGGTCTTTTAAATACCAAAAAAACTGTATAACTCCATTTTATCCAGATAAAATTCTTAAAAGATCACAAGATCTTGAAGAAGGATACCACGATATAGGACAGTTTTACTGGATAAACAATTCGATATTTGAAAAAGAAAAAACATTATATTCAAATAACTCACTTGGTTTTAAAGTATCTAGAAAATGTATCCAAGACATTGATACTCCTGAGGACTGGGAGATAGCAGAGCATATTTACCCTCTCTTTAAAAAAAAATTTTACAAATCACCTCTCGGCAAATAATTTCTTAACATATTAACAACTTTGTTCAACGGCTTGACCTTAACTGAAAACTCATCAACTATTTTTGATTGATAAGTATTATTAAATTTATAGCCAGACAAAACAGCGTCGACAACTTCCATTTCATTAGAAAAATTAGCCTCAAAATCCTCAAGTTCATCCGAGTCAGGAATAATTTCTAATTGACTAATCATTTTTTCAAGACGATCTACATCAAAATTAGCTGAATATTTGTAATCCAAAGTATTAATAGCTTGTACAGATTCCTTAAAAAGCGCATAGCGAAAAGCAAAAGAAAAAACAAACCTAAGGGTATTTCTTACAATCTCATCTTTGTTTCGATTTAATAAAGCCTCAAAGTTTATTTTATCAATACAAGACTCGGAATAAACAGGATGAGCTATTTGAGCCCGATCATAATGGCATTTTCCAATTACTATTGAAGCCTTTCCCAAATAACCTGCCTCATAAACTGCTGAGCTTCCATTCAACAACAATAAATCACAATTACTTATTAAATCGAAGGTTGATGCAGAATTGTCAGATGAGATATAATTATAATTTTTACTCTTAGCCCACTTCATATAACTTAAATTTATCTGCTCGCCCTCAACACCATAAATAGTTTCACTCCAATTAGGATGTCCTCTAACATTTACAGATAAGTCATTATACTTTAACTTTAAAGCATCAATAACATTATCAAAATATTGATGAAAATCATTAAAGTTGTTGGTCCAATCTTTATGAGATAATTGTTCATTTTTACTTGAAGGAAGAATTAAAACTTTAAGCCGAGCCTTACTACTCCAATCAATAACTTTTGGATTTTTATTATACTGTCGCCACTCATTATTTCCTACTCCTTTTATTCGTTTAAAAAGCGCAGTTGCAGCTAATTCTGCTTCTTTATTAGTCAAAGGTATGTCAGAATACTTAAAGGAAAGTTTCTTCAAATCCTTTAATGATAGACAATTGTCTAAAAAATTGAGCTGAATACCATCTCCAAACCAAGTACGTTCAACACATGCAAAATTAATTTTTAAGTTCTTACAAGATTCAAGCGCAGCCCGCATAACATCAATTCTGCCGTTAAAAATAAAAGAAAAATCAATATCATTTTCCTTTAAAAATTTAGTAACGCTAGAATAAGATTCTTGGGCGCCAACCTGTAACCGTTTGGACAACAAATTTAAGCTATCAGAATTAATTTTCTCAGAATCTTCTTCCCTATTCAACGTATAGACACTTGATTTAACAAATTCTTTCACATCGAATGGAGAATCTTCATTAGATCTATTTAAAGAATGTAAATCAATATTATTGTATTGGCCAAATCCCCCAAGTTTACACTTCACACAAGAAAGCTTGGAATAGCTATTAATTTCTTTATAATAACAACTCGACAATAATTTATCACATCTAAGAAAACTGACTTTGTGACCTGCTTTTTCCAGCTGAGCTCCCAAATAAAACATATGTTCAATATGTGGTCGAAATGGAAAAAAATTTATAAGAGCAATATTCATCGTTTTCTTAAGTCCTTAACTAAATTATACCATTGAAATCTCCAAAACATAAAACTCTTCAATTGACTCCAAAACATTTCTCTTAAGTCTACAAAGAAAAAGTTTAGCAACAAAGAATAAAACAAAAGTGAAATCAATGTAGCGTAACACGCTCCTATGCTCCCAAAATTTAAAATTAAACAATAATTTAACAACAAATTCAAAAGACAGGTAAGAACAGATTTAATCAGAATAACTTTCTGTAAAGATTTCACTACTTCAAACTTTAAAGTAAGGTGCATAAAAAACATAAACAATATTGTCGCACTGTGGACTTGAATAAATTTTAAAGCCCCTAAATACTCTTCACTAAATATTCTAATCACTATCTCCCTTGAAAAGATCCCCATAAACAAAAAGATTAAAACAAACAAAAAACAAAAAAATGAACACAATGACTCGATTAACCTATATTGTTGCTCATGATTATTATTAAGATTGTATCTAACCATAAAGGGGAAAAATACCTGTCCAATTATTACAGAGATAAACCCCCATGAATTATATAATTTCAAAGAAATATTAAAATTACCAACTTCCTGGTAATTAACAAGAGAACCAATCATTAATTGATCAGTTTTGTTTATAATGACAACACAACTAGCTGCAAAAAACAATGGAAGACTTGCCCTAACAAACTCCCAATCGATCCAAATCTTGAGACTATTCCTTTTAGATTTAATCATATTGTATAAATTAATAGTTTTCACATGACAAAAAAAATGAGTAATTTTCTGAAGCAAATAAGGAATTGCAAAAAAAGGCAAACCAGCCTTAAAAAACACTAACAATAATTTAGTGAAGGAATTTGTCACTACCCCAACAATCTCAATTAAACTGATATCTTTATTTTTCAAAAAAGCACTCTTATAATGCGATATAAAATCAGAAATGCGAAAAAACAACGAACAACCCATAAAGGTAATTAAAATCTTAATGTCTACATTCAAAGTAAAAACAACCCAAACAAAAATATTTAACAAAAAAAATAAAAAAATGCAGACAATAAAGTAAGAATTTATAGTTTGTATTAAAAAATTTTCCGGGTCTTTTGCTACAATAATTCTTTTTCGAAATAATTCACTGTTTTTTAATTGTAAAACGACTTCAAAAGCAGAATAAAGACCAACAGCATATGAAAGTTCTCCAAACTTTGAAATTCCAAGATATCTTGAAACAATCGCCATCACGAAGAGTCCCAAGAAAAATCTTAAAAAATAAGTAGAATAAAGCCAAATTACACTTTGCTTAACCAATTTGTTTGAATTATTCACTTAAATCATCAACCTCAAACAAAACATTGGAGACAATTGAACTATTTTTTTCACTTGAAAAATTATCTATATTTTTTGAGTAAGCATCATCCAAACATCCTTTAAAAGAGTACTTTTCAAAAAAACCTACCATTCTACTATCAATTATTTTTTCATTAAAGCTATAGTTACTCAAAACATTTTTGTAGTTAATTTTAGAAATATCATTAAAAACATTTGGTAAAAAGTTATACCAAGCTTGACCAAACGTCAAAACAGGCTTTTGAGAGTACACAGCTTCTAGACCACTTGTACCAGTAATTGTCGCAACAAAACTAGAATTTTCAATCAATTTTCTTGAAGATGTCTGAGGGTCAACTAAAACGATTCTTTCACTAATATTTTTCAATTTTTTATAAAATCCTGCTCCTCTTTTAAAATATGTCTGTTTTGGATTTTCTTTAACAAATATCAATACATTTTCTGGTGCCCAGGAAACAAGTTCTTTCAAAGCCTTGGTTTGATCAACATATTCATTACCTAAAGAAGCTGTGGTGAGCTCGGGCTGCAGATGAAGAGGAAAATAAATATACTCATCAGAAAAACAAAAACCATCAGTTGAAGCTCTAATTTTTAGATAATAAATGCAACAATTATAAAAAACTATAATTGATTTTAATATATTTTTGGAAAACTGTTTTTTAGAATTCAAAAAAATTCTTTTTATTATACTTTTTTTTATGACATTATTCATATAAAACCAATTTCCAAATTGTTTCTTCAAATCAAGCAATTGATTATTTAAATCACCTGAGCTCCTTTTTGACGGTTGAATTAAATTGTTGAAATAATTTTCAATTGAATTTGCAACGAAAAACCTTTGTGGCATTAATGACTGAAAAAAAATATAAGTTTTAATATTCTTCATTTTACACAACTTATACAGAACATAGTCAGGGCCTTCGTGCGGAATATTTGAAAAC
>ENA-ORXR01005292-ORXR01005292.1-marine-metagenome-genome-assembly--contig:-NODE-5292-length-10323-cov-14.605797_pt1 | contig 10323 bp, 10 predicted proteins | sample MGYA00237866_ERZ511479 | MGnify/ENA metagenome assembly ERZ511479
GTGGGCTGCTAATGGTTTGGACTTGACGCAAGACATTGAACGCCTTGAAATTAAGTTGAAAAGTAAAGCATTTAAACGGCTAAAAGAATTTGATTGGACGAAGCTCGAAAGCACTCAATATATGGCAGGAGTAATGAAGTCGTTTTTTAAAAGATTCTACGAATTTACAGAGCGTTCAAATGACTCTAATGTTACGAGAAAAGAAAAGATACAGGCTGTTGATTGGTCTTACTTTGATAGTGTAGAAATTGAGCGAGTGCCAAAGGTGAAAAAACCCAATGCAGTATGGGGCGCAATGAGAGCAATAACGTTCTGTATGATGGAACAATTTGCAGATATAACCGCAGATGTTCAAGCAGATTTTTTTAGTGAATCTGACCGTTGCCGGAGAATGGCAGAACGGTACAATATTGTAGATTGGTTTCAACGAAAAGTGCCAGACTGGATGACTGCATATGACTATCACGAAGTCTTACGAGATGCCATAAAATCGACCCGAAAAGAAAGGCAAAATGTAGCAGTGCCGGCAGCAATGTTTACAAATGCCTAAACAAAATAAAATTCTAACCGGCAACGGAATTTTGTGGGCGACGGCTCCCATCGGCTGCGGAGCAGACACCAATCACAGCCACGTTTGACCATTTCAGAAAATACAACAAAATAAAATTCTTAATTAATAATAAATTAAATGTATTATGAGACAACAAGTTATCAATAATTTAAAGTCAAAAATTAGAGAATTAGAAAGCCGTTGCAATGTGATAAAAAAGCACTTGCAAGACTTTCCAAACGACGAATTTAAAAAGGACTTTTATCATTACGACATAGAAAAAATGAGAATGCGTAGATTGTGGGATATAGTCGAAAAAATTTAATTTGAATTATGAATAAATATAGAGTTTGGGTCGTCCTCCCCCATCGCCGGACACTGACTTATAAAGTGAATAATTTGGTTCTGTTTACGGCGTTCCTTGACAGGAATTATAGAGATTGGAATTTTTTTAATGTGTATCCGTATGTTCAAGGACAAATCAGTGATGAAAAACTCGCAAGTTTTACGAAAAATAGAAAGCCACAAAGACCAAAATTATGAGTTTAGTTAGAATCAAAATGATAATCGAATTGTTCAAAAGTATCATTCGATTTTTTACCCGAAAAGACTAAATTTTAAGCGGTTTATTTTTTTTCATTAACAAACGGCTGCACAGGGTATTGATTGACTACCATTCCCCCGTAACAGCCGACTAAAATTAATTAGATGACAAAGTTAAATAAAACTTTCGATGTCGCCTTTGTTATGGGCGAATTTGCTAAAATAGCTCCATTTGTATTACTTCTTTGTGCCGTAGGTACATTCGTAGTTTTCGGCATATTTCAAGTCGATTATTTTTCAGAAATCTTATCAGTTAGATGGGAAAATCCATTGCGTATGGCAGTCGCTATGACAGTCGTTTTTGAGGCTTCACGATTTGCGTTATTGGTTGCCTCTATTCGTAATTTTACAGACGATAGAAAAGCTAATGGTTGGTTGGGTCTTGTCTTGTCGGTTGCATTGGTCGCTCACGATATTTCGACTGCCTACAAAATAGGCGAAATGTGGAGCGCAACCAATCCGGGACTTTATTCAAATTACCTTGTCGTTTTGGTTTTGCTTGGCTTAGGTTTGGAGTTTGGTTTGATACTGACGGTGGGAAAGTTAACAGCCCCGAACAAACGCGAAAAAAGAAGCAACGGACAGATGAACGGAAACACTACCAAAGCTCTTGCAGATTTTGCGGTAAGGAGTTAAACCGTATGCGAAAAGATGCAAAATATTGTAACTCTAATTGTCGCGTAAATTATTCGCGATCAAAGAGAAAAACGTTACATGCCACAAAAGAACCCGTTTAAAATAACAGTCAAAGCCCGGTGCAATTTTGTACCGGGCTTTTGTATTGAAAAACACCAAAAAACACCATTCCTAAAAAAGAAAGATAGGATGGTTTTGGGTATAAGGTACGAAGCGTATTTGCTTTATTCAGTTTATTGTTATACTTTTACGTGCGAAGCGTTCTATTTAATGATGCACACGATGAGGATTGATAAAATAAATGTAGCGTACCATCAACCGTACCGTACCATATACGGTACGTTACGTTAACGGTACGGTACGCAAATAACTGGTAATGAAAGGACAAACGATTTTATGTGCAAACCCTTATTGCGGAAAAGAATTTGTAAAGCGTAGGATAGACCAAAAATGCTGCGGGAATCCATCGTGTAGATCGGCATACCATAAGATTAAAAAAGGTGAGATGGTTCACCCTTATGAATATCGAGTGCAAAAGGATAGTTATGTTCCTTCGATAACGCAAAAACGAGCTTACAACAATGACGGTTCTCACTTGCTGCAAAATACGGTAGATGCTGTCATGGGGGTTGCTGCTCCGGCTGTCGCTCAAAAGGTCGGTGGTGTTCCGGGCGCAATTGGTTTAGGTGTGTTCCGTCATGCTCTTATGCCGTTTTTTCATCATATATCAAAGCATGGTTTAACATTCAAAAAAATAGAAAATGAAAAGGAACGGCTTGAGCTAGAGATAGCCCACTGGGAACGACAAAAATCAGAAGCTCATAAGGGGCGTATTCCTTACCGTAGTTTATTGATGGGTATAGCCGGAATTATTGCAGGTTTAGAGGGCGGAAAGTCCTTTAAAAAAAGGGATGCAAAGGGGAAGGTCGTTGGTGATTTTAGGACGGCTGGTGCTGCTGTTGGTGGAGGTGCTATGTTGCTTGCCGGAGCTGCGGCAGATTATCAGGAACACTTGCAAACGATGGCGGCTAAAGATAGGATAATTGAGCAAGCTGATTTAAATATATTGGAATGTAAAAGACGCTTGGATTTAGCTAATGAAAGGGAGGGCGTTATTGAGGAATTTATAGATGCTAAATACCTTGTTCCAAATTCTGAAGGAGTCTATTATCCGGCAAAAAAAGTGATGGATAAATTTATGACTGCTGAAGAATATATCTCTGAAGAAATTGATACAATTGATTTTCGTGAGGATTACAAATATTTACTCGGCAGTCCCGGACGTAATTTTTACTTTATTGTTACGGGTGAGCCAGGGAACGGTAAGAGTACTTTTGCACTTAAATTTTCTGCGTATTTTCAAAAGAATCATGGAGATGTTGCTTACCTTGCAGCAGAGCAACCGGGTAAGGATAGCGATATGCAAGGGCTTATCAATAGGCTTGGTGTTAGTGGCAAAATTAAGTTCCCTAAAGATTCATCATTTTACAACTACAAATCATTAGATGAATTGGTCGAAAACTTGAAGCCATTTAGCTTGGTTGTGTTGGATTCAATTAACCGTATGCGACTAAAGCCCGAAGATATTGAGAAGCTACGTGAGAAGCTCCCTAAGACGGGAATTGTGGCAGTTATGCAGAGTACAAAGGACGGGAATTTTAAAGGCAGTCAGGAATACAAGCACGACTGCAACGCCTTTTTGAGAGCCAAGAATATGAGAGTATTCCAAGAAAAAAGCAGAAGCAGCGAAAAGGCAGATTTAAGTATAGAGGAATTAGTAATGTAAAATAAAAAAAGCCCGTAAGATGATTGTGAGCATCTTACAGGCAATTTCTTGAAAGTGGCTGATTGGTTCAGCCTATCTTGTAAAGATTGAATAATGCAAAGATAGGCAATTCTTACCAATAATGCCACGTATTAACATTTGATTAATATGTGCGTATCAATAGATATTGAAAAATCTAATTTAAGATCTGATGTCGGTAACTCTGACCCCCGTAAGTATAACGGGGGTCAACTTTACATAGACCCGAAATTCGGCGGAAAATCGACGGGTAAATACTGCATTAATGTAGATTGGCTCACGTTGACGCTGCGTAATAAAATCGACGTTGATGGTGGTGAGCAATACACCTTCGATGACTCGATTGTACTTGTGCGCGAAAATCGCAACTTGTCTAATTTCAAATACTTCTACAATGTTTATTTGCATGGTGAGCATTTTGGCGAACTATGCACCAGTGTACGTGATGGCTCATTTATGAATGATGAACTTTCTACGTTTCGCGTCCTGAATCATATTCTATATCAAAAAAATTGGGTTGTCCGGTTGGAATACATCATTGATAAAATGGGGTGTAAAGTCAACAATGTAACCCGTCTTGATGTGGCTGTCGATGGTGGTAATTTTATCGCTGATTTTCAAGAAACAATGCAGGGAGAATGGGAACGTGTAGGACGTGCTAAACATAAACTTGTAGGGGGTGCTAAAAGCCGATTTTGTGAAGGGTTTTACATTGGAACCGGGAGTAGTGAAAAGCAGATTACAGGGTATAACAAATCTAAGGAAATACGGGATAAGCACAAGCAAGGTGCGCCAATGAAAAAATACATCATTGACATGTGGGCTGCTAATGGTTTGGACTTGACGCAAGACATTGAACGCCTTGAAATTAAGTTGAAAAGTAAAGCATTTAAACAGCTAAAAGAATTTGATTGGACGAAGCTCGAAAACACTCAATATATGGCAGGAGTAATGAAGTCGTTTTTTAAAAGATTCTACGAATTTACAGAGCGTTCAAATGATTCAAATGTTACGAGAAAAGAAAAGATACAAGCTGTTGATTGGGCGTACTTTGATAACGTAGAAATTGAGCGAGTGCCAAAGGTTGAAAAACCAAATGCAGTGTGGGGCGCAATGAGGGCAATATCGTTCAGTATGATGGAACAATTCGCAGATATAACGGCAGATGTTCAAGCCGATTTTTTTAGTGAATTTGACCGTTGCCGGAGAATGGCGGAACGATATAATATACTTGATTGGTTTCAACGAAAAGTATCAGACTGGAGGACTGCATACGATTATCACGAAGTTTTACGAGATGCCATAAAATCGACCCGAAAAGAAAGGCAAAATGTAGCAGCGCCGGCAGCGATGTTCACAAATGCGTAAACCAAATAAAATTTTAGCCGGCAACGGAATTTTGTGGGCGACGGCTCGCATCAGCTCCGGCGCGGACACAGCTCAAAGCCATTTTCGACCATTTCAGAAAACACAACAAAATAAAATTCTTAAATCTTAATAAATTAAATGTATTATGAGACAAAAAGTAATCGAAAATCTAAAGGCAAAAGCTAGAGAATTAGAAGCTCGTTGCAATGTGATAAGAAGACACTTGCAAGATTTTCCAAGTGACGAATTTAAACGAAACTTCTATCACTATGATATTGAGGTTTTGAGACTAAAACGATTAAATAACTTAATAGAAAAAATTTAATATTATGAGTGCAAAATATCAAAAGAGAAAAGAAGCTAATAAGGAAGCATATAAGGGGAAATTTAATGCTTTAGAAAATGCTTTTTCAGACTTCAAAAATGACACTGCCTCAAGGTTTTATTCGCAAAAAGATTTAGTTCAAGATTTGAAGGAAATGTCGGACGACTGTAATAACGAAACGGCTGAATTAGAAACCCTTGAGGCGATAAGGTTTGCTTTAGATGACATGCAAAATATTATTGATGAAATGAAAAATAATTTAATATGAGTTCGTGCAAAAAATATAGGGCATGGGTCGTAATAGCAGGTCGGAAACCTGTGACCTACAAAGTGACTAATTTGGTGCTATTTTCAAAGTTCCTCGATAGGGAGTTCCCGAATTGGAGTTTTTTTAATATTTACCCATATATTCAAGGACAAATCACTAATGAAAAACTCGCAAGTTTTACGAAAAATAGAAGACCACAAAGACCAAAATTATGAGTTTAGTTAGAATCAAAATGATAATCGAATTATTCAAAAGTATCATTCGATTTTTTACCCGAAAAGACTAATTTTCATTTATTAAAAATTGGCTGCGCCGGGATTGAATTGAGACTCACCCAGCAACAGCCATGTAAAACAAATTACGATGGCAAAATTAGGTAAAAAAGACGTTAATCTTTCAGTAAAAAACGTATTTGATGACAGTTATAAAAAATTTGTATCTACGTCTCAAAATCAAAAAATTATAGACTTTTTTACGGATAAACCGTATTTTCAAAGGACTGCAAAACTGGCAGGGTTGGCAATTCTTTTGGCTATTTTATGCAACCTTATATCAGGTCTTACCGAGTCCGTTTTTCTATACGAAAAAATAAATTTATTCATTCCTAAATTTCCGCTTTCACCTGCATTGGTTATTGCATTGGTGACGGCAATAATTGTGGCTATTGAGGGAATGAAACGCCGGACACTTCCGCAAATTTTTAGGTATTGGTTTCAATATCGTGAAGCTGATTATATTAACATAAGTCTTTATTTGTTAGCTGTGGTTATTTCCATTTATTTATCATTTAACGGAAGCCAATATTTGCCCGAAATGGTTACTAAACCGGCATTGCAAAATATAGATGAAATAAACGCAAAATATGACTATCTAATAGTCCAAGCGGAAAAAGATGCAAAGGACTATTTTGAGGCTAACAACTGGAAGGGCAAACTGGATGGTTCAAGCCGTCCAACATACAATAAATTAAACGAAGCTGTTACCGATTTGAAGTCTCAAAAATTAGATGCTGAAAAGTTGGTCAAAGCTGATAATAAAGCATCTACGGAAAGTTGGGAAAGTGATAATGAAAAAAGTGGTTTACAGCTAGCATACATAACTGTTACATCTGAATTGATATTATTTGTATTAGTAGGTTTTTTGATATATCGAAAGTGGAGACATGTTGCACAATTTGCAAATATAGAGTATATCGAAACGGCTGATAAACAGGTTAGAACGATAAAGACTAAGGATAAAAAAGCCCTAGACGAAAATCGTCTAGACGAAAATCGTCTAGAAAGCGATTTAAGAAAATGTAGTCATTGTAATGGTGAGTATTTGACTCGTCACCATAAGCAAAAATATTGCTCTGAGGACTGCCGGAAAGAAGCATACAATAAACGGAACGGTAAGGAAAAATATAAAATGAATGGTCAGCATTGATAGGGCAAAGCCCGGCGCGATTTTGCGCCGGGCTTTACTGTTATAGGACACCAAAAAACACCATTCCTAAAAAAAAGAATAACATCAAAACTTGCAATCTTGCGTAAATTTAACGTTATTTGCACATCTATACGTTACGTTAATAAACGTATAGGCTACGTTAACTAATAACGCAATAATGAAAGGACAAAGAAAAAAATGTGATTTCTTCGGATGCGAGAAAGTGTTTGTACAAACAAAAGCCGGACACCGATTTTGTTCTACAAGTTGTAGGGTGAGAAATAATAATGTGAAGCATGGTCGGTCTGCTCTTCCTGATTTTGATTCTATGCCAAAAAGAAGTAGTCAGATGGAAGTCTCATCAACTCGTATTATACCACCAAGATATGACATAAAACCTGCAATTGGAGTTTCAAACATGTCATCGCGTGAAATATATGGAGCTATACGAAACTGGTTTAATGGTACGCATATCGGTGGTGATGCGGTTATAAAGATAGCCGGAAATATTGCGGCGAATAGTATTGTAATTCCTATTTTTAGCAGGATGTCAGAACGTATGCTTTCTGTCAATCCATTGAACTCACAAATGGATATTTTGAAAGCTCAAAGGGATTACTGTGAGTTGATTTTACATGAACTCGATAGTGGGGTATTTCCTGCGGGGAAAATTGCGTTTAGTGGTATTGGTTTTGGCGTAGGGAAATCAATAGCTCCAAAAGAGGGATTTTGGTCATATGCGATTCCATTAGCAACAACTTTGGCAGGTGTCGCATTAGGTCATTATGGAATGGATAAAAGCGCACAAAATAGGCTTTCAGCTTCCGACGAATGGTTGAGAAAATCAGCAGTTGAAAGAATAGAGGAAATTGATTTAATGGTGGCTGATTTGAGGTATGAAAAAGAAGCTATAAAGACGTTGGTTGATGATGAAATTTTGGAAGATGCTGGAGGTGGATTTTTTAAACCATCTGAAAAGGCACAAAAGAAAATTGAGTCATACAAAATGAGTGCTACTGATTATCGAAAATTAAACATCCCCGGGCTTCCTTTTAATGGTGAATTTTTCTATTTGTTCGGTCAACCTGCACCCGGATTTCTTGCACTTATTTACGGAAAAAGCGGACATGGTAAGACAACGTTTTCGCTGCGGTTTGCTGACTATCTTGAAAACTTTGGAAAAGTCAATTATGTGAACCGGGAGCAAGGCGGACAAAGCAAGGCATTTCAAGATTTGTTAAATGAGCATAATATAAATATAACTCAAATTGATTCGGACTTGCTGCATGGTGCGGAGGATATGTCAAAGCATGGAGAAGGATTTCAATTTATTGTATTAGATTCTGTTTCATATATGAAGCTCACGCCGGAAGCTATACAAGCATTTAGGAAGGAAAACCCAACCATTTCAATTATTGGAATAATGCAATGTACGAAGGATGGAAAAATGAAAGGTAGCGAGGAATTTGTGCATAATGCTGATATTGTCGTCGAGGTCGAAAACTTTATAGCTAAAACGAACAAAAATCGCTATTCTAAGACGACAGGCGCGGAAATTCCAACCGTACCGAGATAAACTGCGAGGCGTCTGGAGAAAGTCTCTAAGAAGCCGTATATTACGGTCAGAACATAAAAAAAGCCGTTGCGTCAACAACGGCAAAAAATATTTTTTTTAGGCAACATTGGTAAGAGAAAGATTTGACTTTAAACCTCCAGCGTCACCGACAACGATGCAAAGATAGGCAATTCTCACCAATAATGCCACATGTTAACTTTTTATTAATATGTGTGTATCAACAGATATTCAAAAATTTAATTTAAGAACTGAGGGTGGTAACTCTGACCCCCGTAAGTATAACGGGGGTCAACTTTACATAAACCCGAAATTTGGCGGAAAATCGACGAAAAATATGTGTATTAACGTCGATTGGCTGACCCTCTCGTTAGATGGGAAAATTGAGGTAATTCGTGGAAATAGTGAATATGTCATTGATGACGTTATCGCATTGGTCCGGGAGGAGCGCCGACTATCAAACCATGATTACTTCTATAAAGTGTACGTACATGGTGAGGAGTTTGGCGAATTATGTACGCAAGTTTCCGAAGGGTCGGTCATGGCAAGAGCAAACCCGAACCTTTCATCTTTCCGTTTTTCAAATCATATTTTATATCAAGAGAACGTGGTAGTTCGTGCGGAGTACCTTTTTGAAAAATTAGGCGTCCGGGTACATGGAGTTTCCCGTATGGATATTGCCGTTGATGGTGGTAACTTTTTGGCTGATTTTCGTGAATGTGTAGAAGGTAATTGGGAACGTGTAGGACGTGCAAAGCATAGCATATTCGGGGGTTCGCGTAAACAGTTTGCTGAAGGTTATTATATCGGTTCAGGGAAGTCAGAAAAACGGCTAATGGGATATAATAAGAGTAAGGAAATGCAGGATAAACATAAATCGGGTAAACCATTGAAAACGTACATATTAGAAGCGTGGAAAAATGCAGGGATTGATATGACTAAGGATGTTGAACGATTGGAATTGAAGTTAAAGAGTCAGGCGTTTAAACAGGTTAAAAACTTCGATTGGACTATGATGGAAAATAGCCAATATTTAGCCGGCATTATGAAGTCATTTTTAAATAGGTTTTATGAGTTTGTAGAGTGCAGCAAGGACACAAATGTTACCCGTAAAAATCGAATACAGGCAGTTGATTGGGCGTATTTTGGTGCTGTTGATGTGGAGCGTGTTCGTAAGAAAAATAAACCGAATCCGGTGTGGAGCGTAAAGCAAGCTATCAGGTTTTTAATGATGGTTCAATTTTCGGATGTTACGAGAAAAAAGCAAGGTGATATTTTTGGCGAAATAGAACGGTGTAGAGATTTCGCGGAAATGTTCGGAGTGGTAGAATGGTTTGAGCGGAAAGTTCCAGAGTGGGAACGACAACATGAGTACCATGATGAAGTCCGGCGGATTGTTATGTCAACGCGGAATAGTCACAGGAAACGGGGATCTTCTGCAATGTTTACAAATGCGTAAACCAAATAAAATTTCAACCGGCAACGGAATTTTGTGGGCGACGGCTCGCATCAGCTCCGGCGCGGACACCGCTCAAAGCCATTTTCGACCATTTCAAAAAACACAACAAAATAAAATTCTTAAATCTTAATAAATTAAATGTATTATGAGACAAAAAGTAATTGAAAATTTAGAGTCGAAAATTAGAGAATTACAGGCTCGCTGCAACGTGATAAAAAGGCACTTGCAAGACTTCCCAAGTGACGAATTTAAACGAAACTTCTATCACTATGATATTGAGGTTTTGAGACTAAAACGATTAAATAACTTAAT
>ENA-ORXR01005293-ORXR01005293.1-marine-metagenome-genome-assembly--contig:-NODE-5293-length-10321-cov-3.217298_pt1 | contig 10321 bp, 7 predicted proteins | sample MGYA00237866_ERZ511479 | MGnify/ENA metagenome assembly ERZ511479
TGGAGAAGTGTTTCTTGATCTCCTCGTTGAGCAATGGCCGCAGATCGTCGGTCTCGGCTTGGAGGATTTGCTCAAGGAGTCCGACGCAATCCTCGACTGCATCGACGCGACGCTGGGCGAGGGCGGCGGTGGCATCCTTGTCCTCCATCTGGCGGATCTCCTCGCCGAGGGCCGCAACCTGAGATTCCAAGCGCTCGGCCTCGCCTTGTGTCCGACCTTGTTCAGCGATTTGGCTTTCTCGGTCGAGAAGTAGTTTTTGGCGCTTGTCTTCTAGGTCTTTGACCGTGTCGTCTTCTTTGCTGCCGATCTTCTGGTGGATCTCTTCCACTTCCTCTTCGCGGTTACTCATCTCCCGCTTCAGTTCCAGCCGCTCGGTGTTGAGGTGCCGAATCTGGGTGTCGGTGGTCTTGGCCCCCTGATCGAGAATGCCCATCGTGTGGTCGAGAGCACCGACGGCGTTGTTGAAATCGGCGTCGCCAGCGATGGTCAGAAGTTCCTCGACTGCCTTTCGTTCCTCTGAACCGGGCTCTAAGCACCGTGAGCAGATGCAGCGTTCTGCATCGATGAGTTCCTGAAGAAACGAGTTTAGCACCTTGGCTGGAATTTTACCTTCGGTGCGAAGGCGTTGGACGATCTCTCTTCCTCGCTGCACAAGATCGGGAGTGAACAGCATGTAGCCGTCTTCGGCGATCAGCTTAGATAAGCGTTTGTCGGCGTCGGCCTTTCGTCGCTTCAGTTCCTCCAGTTCCTTGTTGAGTAAAATCCGCCGGTTTTGAAGCTCGTGAGCCTCCCGGTTCGCCGAAAGCTTGGCATCAATGGCCGAGACCTCGGACGCCAGAGCGATCAAGTTCTTACCGAATTGGTCAACTCGCTCCTTCTGATGGGTGAGTTCCTCTTCCGCCTTCTCCCGTGCATCAAGGAGTGTGCGCTTTTGGTTGCTGGTCGGCTGTTCTCTGAGATCGGAGCGGAGCTTGCCCTTCACGTTCACATGATTGAGATCCGCGACTGTGGTCTGGAGAAGGCGTAGTCCCAGCATCTGATGAATCGCTTCCGTCACTTCCGCTCGGCTCTGCTCGAGCGCCAGATAGTCAATTCGCTCGCCATTGAAGAACAGCAGCCGCCGAATGCCTTCGGGAACGATGGCTTGGATCCGGTTCTGCGGGTTGTCCTGCCGATAGGTTTGTCCATCACGCATCTGTTCCAGGGACAACTCCGTTTTCCGCGGGTCATGGCGCTGTTGGGCCAACGTTAGTGACCGCCGGAGGATATAGCGATCCTCGTCATGTTTGAAGGTTAGCTCGACCAGAGCCGTGACTGCATTCGGGTCGGTCGCCGTCGCCGCGGTTCCCTCGTGAAGTAGCTCCGTGTGTTTCTCAAAGTCCTCCGGCTGCCCGTCCTTCCCCATCAGCCCGTCCTGCCCGTAGAGCACCCAGAGAAGTGCTTTTAGCAGTGTGGTTTTCCCAAAGCCGTTCTCCGCATGAACAACCGTGATGTTCCGCTCCCGAAGATCGGAGAAAACAATCTCTTGCCTCCCCCGAAACTGTCGGAAGTTCTCTAATACAATTCGCTCGAGAATCATTTAACTACCCTCTTCACGTGGTCATAAATGTTCTGATGGATATTCGGCCGCCGCTGTTTGTGCTGCACCTTCCGTTCTTCCTCAAGAATCTCGCGGACGAGTTTCTGGAGGTGTTCGGGGGCCGCAAGAAATCGCTTTCTAGCGCTCATGCTTATAACGTAGATACCGCCTTAAGAACCAGATTGAGATAGTCTCCAGCCATTGCAGAGTAGTGATCATCAGCCTTCACCTCTATATCGGGTGCTACGGCATCTTGGAACCTAAAGTGCCTGGCGTAACCAGCTTCAACCTTAGTAATAGCGCCTCGGATCCCATTGTTTCCAACGACATCCTGAAAGCCGTCATAGCCTCCAACTAGCGCGGAAATCATCAGCCGGTTAAGACATGCAAATCTAATAGCTGCTCCATCACTTCCGTCCATTTTTAATGTTCCATCAGCTCCGGCTTTCATGCAGATTCCAGCCCAGATTGGCCTCTCGTCCACTTCGAATTGCTTTCTGTAGATCTCGAAATTATAGAGTGAGTCAAGTGCTTTCCTAAACTCTGCAGAAAATTTCTCCTTTGAACTGAACCCATCGTCACCGATGGCCAGTTCCATGGCTCTTTGAATCATGAGAGGCTGATACAACAAGCCCCGTTGAAAGACCGAGTACCACACGAGCGAGTCTTTCCAAGATTGCGGTCTCGATAGTTTGCTTTTGATCGAGTGAGCGAGATGCTGTTGATCATTATCTCCCAAAGCTAAAAAGGGCGCGCTATCCCATCCCACTTCGGAGCCCGGTGTTGATCCCTCAGCTAGCAGTATTGATCGCATAACCTCTGGGTCGATATTCGGATCTTCGCAAAGAGAAATTAACCGCTGGATATGTCCTTTGTAAGGAGAGAATCCAGTGAATGTCGCGAGGAAGAGGTGTCTCCATCGAGAGTGGAGCCTTTCACTTAGAGCTTCGGAATCTTCCGGATCGAATGTGACGCTGTCCTTTTCGGAGAGTATCCCATCGTCCTGGTTGGCATGGCGCTTCGCGATTGCCCGATGAAGTTTATCGTCCGAATTGACGTCGTTGAAGTCGGCTGTTCCACAGAGGTCATCGATATTACCAAATTTTCCCTGAAACACAAAATGCTCAATCGCTTTGTTGAGTGTAAATGCGCTGATGAATTGCCAAGGTTTTAGGCTGGTGGCATCGACGGCATCCCGATTAGCAGACGTATCAACCAGTTCCTGCGGGATACCAGGGTGGAGCTCAATTGAGTGATCTTCGGTAGTCTCGAAGCCCAGCTCGTTCAGTTCTAGGGATTCGGAATAAGCCTGGCGAATTAGTGATCTCGAAAAAACATTGTAGAAATTTCTATCATCTAACAATATTAGTCGGCTTGAATCGACCGGTTTGGCGTTACGGTTGATATCAATAAAGATTTCTCGGGTTGCCTGAACCAGGTCTCTCTGAACGGTCGTTTCTGGGTCAAATAGAATAATAGTGGCCGGGACATCTCTTCTCGGAGCCTGTTGCGAATTGCGCGGAGTGTGCGCGCGTAGGGCTGAGATTCTATGCTGCCCGTCAATGGCTACCGCACAGAAGCGTTGTCTGTCCCATTTAAGTGATGCTGGACTTCCATGGCGAGGGAAGCTATTTGGCTCTGCTTGACTTAGAAACAACTCGAGTCCTTGAAGGGTGCACCTTTCTCCACCATTCTTGGTCTCAAACAGAAATTCTTCACCATCGTAGTCTCTCTGTGGAAGGTCGTTCTGGCAGGGAAGCAGAGCGATGGTGACGGGAGGGAAAAATTTGAACCGGGTTTCGTCATTTAGAAAGGCTACCATTTCATCTATTCGATCCGAGTCTACATTCCGCTGAAAGAGTGCTTCAAACCCCCACTTTTCGACACCCTGAATCTCCCGCATCAGACTGATATCTTCGTGCGTGTTGAAAATGGAGATGACAGTCGTAAAGTAGTGGATCGGGATGTCCTGATTCAACCAGTTGTAGCCTCCGTATATTCCAAGGTACTTCGAAGTCCATACCGAGGGGGGCGGAGCGGAAAGCCCTGCAAATACGTCCTCTTCGGGTGAGTTATTCTCGAGGTTTTCTTCGTTTTTTTCGCACATGGTTCTTGAAATTCTAGCCGCGTTCGGATTGCGCAGGTCGGATAGTTCGAATGAGAATGTGTTCGAGGACTCTCGGGGCGTTCCCTCCGAGTTCTAGTTCGGCAATAGGCATGAATGCAATTACACAGCGCCTTAGGAAGGTCTTATCGGATAGTTTTTTGGCAATGCGGCTGTTAAAAGCTCCATGCCATCCCTCATCATCTTCAAATGTCTTAGGCTCTTGGAGGTGCTGTTTTAGGCGTCCTCGCAAGCCCTGCTCACTCTTGGTCATGCCGATGTAGATCGGCTCATTTAGGAAAGAAAGATAGAGGACTAACTTCGCCAGTTGTTCAAGCTGAGTACCGGACAGTTCATCTTGTAGCCCCTCTATCGCTGTAGATGCAAAATCAAATTTAGGGGGAGTTCGCTCAATGGAATACATGCGCTGTCTGCCTTCGCCCGTAACACGAGTAGCAGGCGCAGAATTTTTAATATCACTTTGTAAAGTACTCAGAAAGTGCTGTAAGCCTCCAGTGTCGTCGCCGGCAAGGGGAAGGTACCATGCATAGATTCCTGGTGTGGTTGGTACATCTTCAATGCAGTCGGCCTTTGCAAAGCCAATCCATTTCTTCACACCTTTGTCAAATGGGTCAGAGTAGTTCATAAGAGCCAAATTGGCTGGAACGGGAGTTCGATTCACTAAGTCACGTCTTAGGCGGAGAGTTTTCGGCTGGCAGATGCGAAGCTATGAACTGAGAATCTGCTCTCGAACATGCTCCGCCAGATACACTAGGATTTCTGGGATCGTTTTTCCATTTTCTACCGGCAGCTCGTCTTTGTCGATGACCTGTTTGACCAGGTATTCCGGATCGCCAATGAAGTATTCGAATCCGAAGTTAATTATTTTCCAAGGGGTGGATCTGGAGTCAAGAAAGTAGACACACCCATCGCCCCCATCCTCGGCAAAGCAGAGGAGGTAGTCTGGAAACTCGGACATGTCCTCGTCGTCGTTTAGATACCAAGTTCCCCCTCCGTCCTTCAAGATTGCGGAAACGGGCTTCGGGGTGTACCAAGTGAACCCTCCATCGCTGCAAAAGTGGAGCTCGCCGATGGATTGGACAAATTCTAGGAATTTGGGCTCGGCGCGGTAGGTATTTCGGAGGGCTTCTAACGCATCCTCGTCCGGAGAATCGATCTGTAGCATCCCGTGGTCGAGCAAGTCGTCCTGGAGCTGGGTTAACTCGGCCAAAATCCTGGTGACGCGAAGCTGCGCCTGCTTTTGTTCGTGTGGCTTGCTCATCCGTTTGCGGGTTCAGATGTGGATACGATTTCGTCTCGTGCAATTTCAGCGAGCGCCGCCAAGACCTCTGGATACGTGACCCAGGGGTTCTGTCCGGGTTGCCCTCCTGCAGCAATCGTCTTTTTGAGCAGATCTCGGTCGTATATGAGCTCGATGAAATCGGCGACGAGTATCTCCCAGGGACTCGTTCGCGAGTCAAAGAAGTAGACAATACCTTCACCACCATCTTCTGCGAAACAGAGGAAATAGTCTGGCAGTATAGCTTGATCGCCCTCATCCACATACCATCCTTGGCCGCTGTTTGAAGGCCACTTTGAGACCGGTTTGGGTGTGTACCAAGAAAATCCATGATTCGCCCAGCAGTGGAGTTCCCCAACAGTCTTGACGAATTCCAAAAATTCGGGCGCTGCGTGGTAGTGACTTTGGAGGGCTTCAATCGCCTCAGTGTCCGGAGGATTGATCTGCAGCATGCCCTCGTTGAGAGGGTCTGCCTGAAGCTTGCCCAGCTCGCCCAGTAGCTTCTGGACTTGTTCTCTCGCTACTCGTTCGTCAGACTGGCTCATCAGATTGAGAGTTGGTTGGTAGCGAGCCGGAGCTGCTTCAACTTGGCGTTGGCCTCAGCCCCGTTGTCCGCGGTATGGCAGAACTCGTTGAGGCGATGTAGCTCCCGATGGAGAATTCGTCGCTCGAGGTTGAAGAGGGTCTCGTCGGTGTCCGTGGGCATCTCCGTCGGCGTGATCACAAAGTCGTGGATCTCGGCGTAGCGCTTCCCCATTGCCGGACGCAACAGCCGCCCACGTCTCTGCACGTGCTGGCGAGGATTGGTTGAACTAGCTAGGAGGAAGCCCATGCGGAGATCGGGGAGGTCGATGCCTTCATCAAGACAGCGGATTGCGACCACGCCGTCAAGAAAACCCGATGACAAATCTCTCAGAATTTCTTCTCGTTCGGCTGGGCTTTCGCGGAAAGTGAACTGCCGGACGCGAAGACCGTGTTTTTCGCCAAGCAGTCGGGCCACGGCTTGAATCTGGCGGGTCTCGTCGTCGCGGAGGGAATCTTTTGTGGTTCCATCTCCACAGTAGAACAGGGCCTTGGTCGGTTTTTCTGGGAGGGCGCTGAGGATTTGATCGAGGACGACGAGTTTGTTTTCGGCTCCAGCGAGGAGGCGGGCGCGTTTGATGAGCAAGCTCATGGCTCCCTGCTTTAACTCGTGATCGCCTTTTTCAGCTCCAGCGAGAAGAGGCCCAAGTTTGGCACTGATTGCGGCATATTCATCGGCTTCGTCATTTGTCAGCTCGACGAGGTGGGGGTGGTAGCGGTAACGGCATAGATACCCGGCTGCGATGGCTTTTTGGATTCCGTATTCGTAAACGATTCCGCCAAAGTAGCCGAGAACAGCTTCGGTTCCTTCCGGGTCGAGGTGGCGTTCTGGAGTGGCCGAGAGGCCTAGCCGTAACTTGATCCCTTCGGGAAGCACCTTAGCGATGGCCTTGGCTCCAAGGTTGTGGACTTCGTCGGCAATCAGGAGGTGATGTGCCTTTCCTGCTGAGACATGCGGGCGAAGGTAGGACTGAAAGCTTTCGCTCTGAAAGGTCGTGTTTGTCGTGACAATGGCATGGACTCCACTCATTCCCAGAGCGAGCCGCTGGTAGCCTTCCTCGAAACGCGACTTCCACTTCTTCGAGTCACCGAAGCCAGACAGTGGCCGGAGACCGAACAGCTCCATCTCTCTGAGCCATTGTTCGCACAGGTTGAGAAACGGGCAGACGACGACGATGACGAATGGCCGGTTCTTCTCCGCGACCTTTACGGCAAGTGTCAGAGCGGTGAACGTCTTCCCCGTTCCAGTGGCCATCGCCCAGATGCCTTTGCCGCCTGCGTCGCTCCAGGCCTTGATCGCCTCCTTCTGGTAGTCTCTAGGCCTTCTTCCCGGCGGGACTGCGAAGGGCTCAGGTGGATCTTCTCGGACAACCGACGAGATCGGAACGCCAGGGGGCGGGTTGTCTGGATCGCGGAAGCGCTCGAGCAGCGACAGGCTGACTTGGCTAAAGTCGACCACGCGTAGCCCTGGGGTCGTATTGTTCCACAGGGCCTCGAAATCCTCAATTTTTGCCTGCGTTCGGGCGGGCTCCGACCAAGACGGGTAGACATCGACGCACTCAAAATTTTCTAAGAGCCCCCCTGCGGTCTCGTTGGAGGAGCCAGAGAATGCGATGTGGTTGGCTGGGCTTTCGTCATCTGTAAAGATCCCCGCCTTTTCATGGAAGATTCCCCGCCCAATCGTTCCATCCTCAGCTTCTCGAATGGCTAGCTTGACCTCAAGTTGTCCCGAAGCCGCCATCCAAGCCAATGCATTCAAAGTGTCACGAGCGAGGGCATCTTCGAGTTCGGAAAGACTACGCAGAGCCACCTGCCGGAGCACCTCGGCCGGGTCTTCAACAGCAGCAGCCAGCCGTTCGGCATCGCCCGGTTGTAGGCACGGCGATGCCACTAGCCGCATCTTCCCGCCGCGGGCCATCAGGCTAGCAATTCCCCGTGCCGCCAGCGCGAGCCCAGCGCTTGAGAAGTATCCCGCGCTCCGCCGGTAGAGTATCGATCGCTCCAAACAAGGCACCAAGAACCCTCTAATCAGGTCGTCTTGCCCTGATCGGTAGGAGAGTTGGAGGCTTGGGAGGGAGGTGAGCAAGGTTCTGATTAGATTTGGACGTCACCAAGGTTAATGACAAGATTGGGATCGGCACTGGAGTCTCCGAACTCATCAGGAAATTCAAGAGTGCTGTTGTGGTCTTCTTCTGAGATCAGCCATCTTTGCACGGCAAACTTTGCGAGGTCGATTTCACGCTCACGGATTTGCTTGGGGCGCCACGCTTCGGCACTGTAGGCGCGAAGCTTCTGCTCGCCTCGGGTGGCCTGATCACGGTAGATGTCGTAGCCATCGGGGTGGTTGAACCTATCCGGATAGATTACAGGGGTCTCGAGAAGGTCGCTATTGGTCAGGACTAGATTTCCGATCCTGAAGGCATGTCGGGCCCGGTCCGCATGGTCAGGCCAGTGATCCGACCACCATTCGTCCGTTTCGGTGATGCTCTTGGGAAGCACAAAGTCGATCGAGGCCACTTGATCATCTTCTTCTCTTTCGTAATCAGGAATTTCATCTTCCGCCGCAAGAAGCGAAATTTCGTAATGGTACAGAAAATAGTAGGTGTGTTTCCAGAGTGCACCTTCGTTGTTTCCGAATTTCTCTTTTCCGTTCACCAAAAAGTCAAAGACCCTCAGGATCGGACCTTTCTTGCGTGCCAGATCACCAATCTTTGGGAGTAGTTCATCAAATGATATGATACGCTTGTAGTAAAGCCCTGATGCTAGTGCTAGGAGCTCTTTCTGGTGGGTTGTAGTACGGTTGTCCGAGGGAAAGCAATGAACTCGAAAGGTGTAGGCCTCAGCCACGGAACATAGTTTAGTAAAGTCTGCATCACCGAATTTGATCAATGCCGAGCAAAGTAGTTTTCTAGTGACTCTCGTGAACTTAAGTTTGTCGATGTAAGTGAGCTGACGTCTGGCCTCAGCGCTGGCAATAGTTGGGCCAAGAACATCCCGATTCCACGAGGTAATAAATCCAAAGGCACGCGCATACTCCGCCCAGAACTTGACGAATTTCTGCAACTTGGTTTCCTTCGCTGCGTTCTCCTCATTGAGCAGTTTCCCGAATTCTTTTACAAACTCCTCATGAATCTTGCTTTCGCTGACGACTCTCTCAAAGTAGATGGAGAACGCTTCCGTGATGAAGGCCGCCTCGTCACCTCGCGAGGAAACTCCGAATCGCTCAAGATGCACCAGGGAGTCATACCACTCCGCCTCTGCATCATACTCCAGCCCATCTCGGAGTGAATTTAGTAGCACAGCGAAGTTCTTGATCTTGTCGAACTCGGAAAGCGCGACTCCTCGGGAGTTGATGGCGTCAAATGCCAAGAATCGATCGATTTCCTCCTTCCCAAGGTCGACAATAATAAACTTGGCCTTGTCGAGAAGGGTTGCCGCCAGATGCCCTAGGTGGACTTCGGAGTAGTGTGTTAGCTCCGAACGGTAGTAGTCGTTGACCTCCTCAAGTCGCCCCATCGCGGAGACTCTACATTTTGGCTGGACGTCTCCGCACAAGATGTGTTTTAGAAACTGATCCAAGTCGGAGTGACCGATCCGAATTCTGGGCCTCCGGCAATCAGTGTCAGAGTAGATGAGATCCTCGATTTCCTGAGTAAGATCGCCTTGATCAAGGCCCGCAGATTGAAGCCCCCTCCGAATCGCGAAGAGAAGCAGCAGGCATGTTGTTAGTCTCTGCTGGCCGTCGTCAAGAATACACTGCCCCTGCTGAAGGCCTTCAGTATCTGTAGTTACGACAAGTGGGCCTAAGTAATGGGCATTGCCATTCTTTCTTGCCAGATCCAAGTCATCGATTACGGCTCTGGCCTGCTCCTTTCCCCAGCTGTAGCCTCGCTGGTTTGCGGGAATGAGGAACTGCCGATGGGTCAGGATTTCGCGGAGGGTTTCCATGGGTTAAAAAGTTGGTCTAGATCGCTTCGATTTGGAGGTTGGGGAAGAGGGGACGTGTTACAGGTTGAATGATGAACTCCGGAATGTCGAATATTTGGCTTAAGTTTGACCAAAGGGCGGACAAGTAGCGGGGGACTTCCAATTTTCGACGTTAGCCTTCTCCCTCAACCACCACCGCCAGCAAATGCCGGGCCCTAGAGAACGCCACATACTTGTCGGTTTCGGAGATGGGGATGGATTTAGGAGGGAGGAGGACGATGAGGGCGTCAGCTTCGAGACCTTTGAAGCGGCGCCAGCCTTCGAAGAGGATGGCTTGGTTGGCGCGCCAGGTATCGTGGTCGGTGGTGACGGGGATCTTGGCGAGAGTGTCGGGCTTGGGGACGCCGCGGGTGCTGAGGACGAGAATGGCGATCTGGCTGGGGCGAAGCCGACCGTCTTGGGAGTGAGTCCATTCGGCGACTTGCTTCTCGATCAGGCGCAGGGCGTCGGCGCGGTCGGTGGCTTGGTGGAGGATCGGCTCGATGCCGGTGGGGGCGTCATCGAGGGTGGAGATTTCTTCATCAATGACGTTGCTGCAGTGCTCGGCAATGGCCCGAGTGTTGCGGCAGTTGGTATCGAGCGGATAAGGCGGGCCAAGGCGGGCGGGCAGGGTGAAGTCTGGCACGTAGAAGTTCTGGCGCGGGTCGTAGAAGACGAACAACTGATTCGTGGCGTCGGGGTTGCGGTAAAGCTCGTCGATGCATTCCCACCACAGCGGGCGGAAGTCCTGGCCTTCGTCAATGACGATGGCGTCGAAGCGCTGGTCGGG
>ENA-ORXR01005294-ORXR01005294.1-marine-metagenome-genome-assembly--contig:-NODE-5294-length-10320-cov-21.146832_pt1 | contig 10320 bp, 7 predicted proteins | sample MGYA00237866_ERZ511479 | MGnify/ENA metagenome assembly ERZ511479
TTACTTGTATAAAGATGATGTTTCCTCCAGAGTTTGGTGATTCTTTTTAGCCTTTTGAGTCACTAAACTCTTTTTTTATGTCTTATAGCTTCCCTGTTCTATTGATTCATTGCTACATTGTTGGACGGTTTCCTTGTCTTATAGCTTCATGGTATATGGTTAAAGGAAAGTTTTTGCGAAGCAAAAATCACAAAACCATAAAACAATTTGAACCATGAAGCAATGAAACAATCCACCTCTCGTTTCACAATTCATTACTTTTTCCCTAATTTGAGGTCTTAATTGAGAAAAATCCAACACCCAAATTCTAATGCGTATTTTCATTGGAATTTGTTTTTTGGAATTTAGAATTTGTTTTTTGGAATTTCACAAATGAGCAGCATACTTAATCAAAGCATCATCAAAAATCGCCTACGTATTGGCGAAATCATCAAAGACCTCCACCAGATGACCATTGACATCGGCAATGAAGAACTTGCCGAGACCGTCAGCGACTTGCGAAATCGCATCCACGAGCCGTTTATGTTTGTGATTGTGGGCGAGGTAAAAGCGGGAAAAAGCAGCTTTATCAACGCCTTGCTGGAGACAGATAAAGAGGTATGCAAAGTCGGTCCCGACCCGACCACGGACACCATTCAGCAGATACTCTACGGCGAAGAAGAAAGTACGATTGTCGTCAATCCACACCTCAAAAAAGTACTCTTACCTATTGAGATTCTCAAAGAAATTGCTATCGTCGATACCCCCGGCACCAATACAATTTCCGACCATCACCAAGAGATTACCGAGCGATTTATTCCCGGTAGCGATTTGATCGTGTTTGTATTTGAAGCCAAAAACCCCTATCGACAATCGGCTTGGGATTTCTTCGATTATATACACGGCGATTGGCGCAAAAAAATCGTTTTCATTCTCCAACAAAAAGACCTCATGAACGACGATGACCTTACTACCAATATAGAAGGTGTCCGCAAACAAGCTGTCAAAAAAGGCATTGAACAACCAAATGTATTTGCCGTTTCTGCCAAAATGGAGTTGGAAAATACGCCCGATAGCGGCTTTCTACCTGTCCGCGAATACATTACACAAAACATCACAGGAGGCAAAGCCCCCGTTCTTAAATTGACCAATAATATCCAAACCTCACGCAATGTAGGCGAGCGCATACACAAGGGCTTGGAGATGCGCTCTGCACAACTCGAAGCCGACCAAAAATTTCGTACAGATATTCACCAAACCCTTAACGAACAAGAACTTAGGTCAAATAACCAGATTGATATCCTCGTAGAAAATCTCATCGCAGCATATGACCGCATCACTTCCGAAACACGCGAAGACCTCAAAAACGGACTTGGATTTTTCAGTCTTGTCAGGCGTACTTTTTCGTCGATTTTCGGTAAGAAAACCTCGCTCGAACAGTGGCTTGCTGACCTCTCCACCCGCATGGAGCGCGACCTTAACGATGCCATGCACGAAAAACTCCAATCCGGCGTATCTGACATCGCCGACAGCATTCAGCAGATGGCAAAAATGATAGACCTCAAAATCCGTAATAGCGAAACCATCCTAAAAAACAACCACGAAATTTTTGGAGACATCGCCGATAGACGGAGCAATGTGATGCGCGATTTGCAAGAGCAATTCTCCAAATTTATGAACAAAACCGAAAATTTTATCGGCTCGGAAGTCTTTAAAGGTGAAAATAATACCGCACCCAATTTCGCCGCAAGTGGCGGACTTGCAGTAGTCGGCGTCATACTCGCTACGGTGGCGCAAGGGATGGTTTTTGACATTACAGGTGGCATATTGACTACGGTAGGCTTCCTTTTTGCTGGCGCGACAGTACGTATGAGACGCAACAAAGTTATCGAAGAGTATAACTCGGAAGTCAACGGCGGCAGACTCAAACTTGAAAGCGAAGTGTCGGACAAACTCAAAGCCTATGTCGGCAATATCAAGGATAAAATTGACGAAAATTTTGATGATTTTGATGTGATGCTGGATATGGAAGATAAGCAAATCTCCACACTCACTGAAAAGTATGAGTTGATTGATAAGAGTTTGGGGGAAATGCAGCAGGAATTAGAAGAGGCGATAGACGATGAACGATAGACGGATGTTTGTACTTGTACTTTAGTATATGTATATTTGTAGAAATTAATCATTATAATGATAAAAGTTAGTCAATTATACATACAAAATGTCGGTCCTTTTGAAGGGGAAACTTTTGATTTTTCTGTTGAAGAAGGGCATCCTGATATTCATATCTTTACGGGGCAGAATGGGAGTGGGAAGACTACTATTTTGCATGGATTGGCTAGTAACTTTAATTACAAACCTTTGTTTCGCGAAGCCCATAAAAAATACATCGCCAACGACTTCTATAAAAGGTTTCATTTTTTTGAAGATGAAAATGACTCGCCAAAAAGTTTAATTTACTCAACAATATTTGATAGTGAATCTAAAAAAATAATTGACGAAGCAACTAAATTCGGCTGCTCTACTTGCAAAGGACTCCATTCAAATTTAAACGTCATTGGTGAGGAAAAACTCAAAAATATCCGAAGCAATTTTAATGACGAATATCCAATAGAAAAAAATGAAGAACTAGACAATTATCTCATCAATACTGATGAAGATGAATATAATCATAACTATAAGTTCAAATTTGCGACGTTTGGCTATTCGGGGTATCGTTTTATTGAATCAGAAAGTGTACAAATAAACAAAAAAATTGACCCTTTTAAGAATGCTCTTGAATTTAAAAAAAATGATAATGAAAATTCAAATATTCCCAGCTGGATAGCTTCAACCTACTCAAAGATTGCCATCGCGTCAACAGAGGGAAACCAAGAATTAGCAAAGAAATATCGTACTGCTTTGGATTGCTTAATGAATAGCATCCACGATTTAACGGAGGGTGAATTTACATTTAAAATAAAAACTACTCCGTGGGATGTTGTTGCAGTTTATCACGATAAAGAGATAGAATTTGATACCCTGCCGGACGGCTTACGTTCTGTATTAAGTTGGATGGGAGATTTATTGATGCGTTTGGATGCTATTCCGTGGGAAGATAATAACATTCCCGTTAATCATCAAAATATTATTCTTCTTTTAGACGAAATAGAAGTCCACCTCCACCCCAAATGGCAATACCAAATTCTCCCACTCACCCAAAAGATTTTCCCCAATGCCCAAATTTTTCTGACTACTCATTCTCCATTCATTATCAATTCGATAGATAATGCAAAAATTCATAAATTAAAACTTGAAAATGGGGTGTCGAAGGTAAGCGAAACACGCCTTTCTGATACAGGTGAATCTTATTCGTATGTTTACAAAAATATTCTTGATACGACCAACAGATTTGCAGCAGATACGGAAAAGAAAATTGCGGAGTTCAATAAAATTGATGCAGAAATAGTGATGGGCGATTTTAAAAATGAAGAAAAATTTAAAAAATTAGTTGGTGAATTAGTAGAAGAAGGAGAAGAGGTAATTAGCATGATTGGTTCAAAATTATATCGGCTTGAGAGAGTCACCGGAAAAGATTACCTCAATGGAAAAAATTAACAGACCGCCACTTTCGGAAATTTCTACCTTGAAAGAATTGGAGGAAAATTGGGAAAAATGGGGTGTTGAATATATGGAAGGTAAACGAAGATGGCGTTCAGATACTTCTTTGTATTACGAAATAAGAAATACCTTAATATCTCTTTCCAAGAAACACTGCATGCTCTGTGACGGTTATCCAATTGGAGCAAATTCAAGAAAAACTATTGAGCATTATTTTCCAAAAAAACAATATCCTTGTTTTGCATTTCTTTGGGAAAATCTTTTTCATTGTTGTGATACCTGTCAGGCTGCTGCAAATCGTTTAAAGATGTTCGAATACACCTTAAAACCTGATAATGAAGATTATTTATTTGGCAAATATTTTTACTATGATATGAACTCCGGTAAATTAATTGTGTACGAAAATTTAAAAATTGATGTTCCCGATGAGTATGCAAAAGCTAATTTATTTTTGAAAAGATACGATATCAATAATGAAGAACGAGTAGAGAGCAGACAAAACGCTTTTAGTGATATTATGAATTTTCTCAAAAATTCGGACGCACCTATGGAGATACGAGAAACAAGAGACGATTTCGCATACCGCTATGTGTACGATTATGCAAAGTACCGCTTCGACCAACAAATCAAACAAATATGACATCACCATTTCCCGGCATGGATCCTTATTTGGAAGGCTATGTGTGGCCTCAGGTGCATAGTATGTTAGCAAATGTAATTTTAGAGATGCTAAATCCGAAAATTACGCCGAAATACATAGCACAGCTTGATTTGTATATGGTGCGCGACGCACTACTTGGCGAGGACATCGGCATCATGTACCCCGACGTAGAAGTCGTATTGAACAATAAAGTCGAAGAACCTCAAATGTCTCATGCTTCACACGCACAGACTTCGCCCTTGACGGTGAGTACGCCTACACTGACACTTGTAGATGTAAAAATTCCTGTCGTAGCAATCAAAGACCGTGCAAGTAACCGACTCGTTACAGCCATCGAAATTCTCTCTCCCGTCAACAAACGAGAGCCCGGACTTGAGCCTTATCTCAAAAAACGCATAGAATTATACCATGCCGGAGTTCACTTACTGGAAATAGACTTGATACGTCGTGGAAAGCGTCCTGTAAAGCATCAAAAACTGGAGGATTGTCATTATACGGTTAATCTGACAAGAGCAGGAACTTCAAGGACGGATATATGGGGATTCGGCGTGAAAGATACTGCACCGATAGTAGCCGTACCATTAGCAGGAGAAGACCCGGATGTGGTTTTGGATTTGGGCGAAGCCCTGAAAATTATTTACAAAAGAAGCATGTACCATCTGTCGGTGGACTATAAAGAAGTACCGCCCAAGCCACCATTTTCCGAGTCTGAATTAGATTGGATGAAAAATTTATTCACAAAAAAAGAAGGTACAACAAATTGATTGTCAGCTAAATACCAATTTACTCATTCAAAACATTATCGCATTTCAGCATTAACGCATTGTCGCATTATCTACTCCCCAACCCGAAGCGCACTCACCTCTGTCGTTGCTGCATTATATGCCGAAAAATTACCGAAGCCGCCTTCAATATTATTGTAAATACGGGTAGGATCAGTTAAAATATTATTATCTGAAAGTTGTGCTTGTACACTTTGGTGGTACAAAAAATAGGCATGGGACACGTTATGCAATTCAACTTTGTAGGTGTAATCATGTGTTTCATTGACGGTTCTTTCTTCATTGGGAATTTCGATAAATAATTCCTTTAAATCACCTTCTCCTTGTACGCCTGTAAACAAAAAACCGGCATATTCGGGGTAGATAGCTGTCCATGCTCTCGTATTATTATCAAAATGAGTGAAAGCAGACGACCTGACAAGTTCGTAATTCACAATTTCTTCACTAACCAAAGAATCCAATACATCATATTCCAAAGCCTTGATAATCAGTTGATAATAATTCTCTTCACTATCATCATCTGAAAAAAGCAAGCGATACAAACTATTTTCATTACTACTTTCCAAAGATTCAAAACCTCGAATAGTGGCTTTATGATGCGGTACATTTTCTACCGAACGTGCATTTTTGTATCCCTCTGCCATGACTTCGATTTGGTAGCGACTTCCTCCGATGGCATGTATCCCTGTATTGTACAAAGCCACGTATTCCAGATCCTTATCAGGCTCGCCACTGCGATTGACCTGACTCACCAATTCTCCATCTCGATATACTTTTATTGTTGCATCCTCTATCGGCTTGAAAGATTGATTGGGCTTCAATGGATCACGAGTGTGTGTGAGATATACCTTCATAGATTCATTCGCACCAAAGTGAGCATAGACCACCAATTCCTGTTCTGCTCCAGCAAAATCCACCTCAGCAGGTGTGATGCAAGCTCCGGCAAACAGTATTACCAACGTACCAAGCAAAGTAGAAAGTCGGGTCATAGGTTGTTGTTGAAGTCAATGGTCGATAGTCCATAGTCCATAGGTAAACGCGGGACAGTTTTTCACGTTTATCTATCGACTATTGACTATCGACTATCGACTGTATGATTTAAAACTTAAAATTATAATTTATATAGGGTAAAACCGGAAATAAACTCAATTTTTTGTACTCATTTCCTGTTGTATTCTCTTTTGGACCAATATATAACAAAAATGGGTTTTTTCTATTATAAATATTATAAATGCCAAAATCCAGTGTCCACGCATAGCGTTCTTTTTGTTTGCCCTGCCATTCTGCACCAATATTGAGACGATGAAAAGCCGGCATACGTGAAGCATTCTTTGATTCATAAATATACACCGTCGCCGGACTTCCCGAAGGAAAATCTCCTGCTACAGGAGCTTCGCGTATAGGGCGTGTAAAGGGATTGCCCGAACCATACACCCAATCACTTTTCAGTGCCACACGCTTATTCAACTCATGCCGCATCGCTACTGATACATCGTGCCGACGGTCATATTTAAATGGGTAGGCAATGCCCTCATTTATATTGTCAAATTGACGGTACGACCACGAAAGCGTATAAGCCAAAACACCCGTCGTTTTACCCGCTTTTTTCATCAAAATAGCTTCACCGCCATATGCCCAACCATCGCCGGACTCTATTCTTTCTTCCCAATTTCTACCATTCAAAACGACTCTATTTTCTCCTTCAAAGGTAATCAGGTTCGTCATTTTCTTATGATAAAAATCCACACTTACGGTCAAATCTTCATCCGAATATATACCACCAATTCCTGCTTGTCGGCTTCTTTCAGGTGGTGCAAGTTCTGATGCAGGCACCCAAAGGTCAGTAGGCAATTCGATGCCTGAATTGGTCAATAAATGTAAGTGTTGGGTAGTATGTGTGTAGGTACTTCGCAGTGAGAAGTAGTCAGTTAGCAAGGCGTTTAGGGTGAGGCGTGGTTCAAAGGTACTAAATAAATTATTGTTTTGCAGTAAAAAGCCCGCACGAAATCCTGCATGTAGGCGCAGCCAACCCATCCGATGTTGACTTTGCATATATCCTGCTACTTCCCAAGTCTTTATTAAGGGATTGTCAAATTCGACCTCAAGCTGTTCAAGTGTCCTCGTATCTTCCTCAATCACACTATTGATGCCCGGTCTAAAACGATGCTGTATGGCTTGTGCGCCTATACGAAAACGATGCTTGTCTGAAGGCGTATATTTCAATTCCGTATTCAACGCAATGTCCTGAATATCAGATGTATAGTTCTGCACCAAACGCGCACCTGTGATGCTGTCATTTGTGGTTTGTGAATAAGCATATTTATCAAAATAATCAAATTCAAAATCGGTAAATGACGCACTTGTATGCAGGATCATTTTTCGTTGGAAAATGTGTGTCCAATGTAATGAAGCCGTCAAATTTCCCCACAAGGAACTCAAGACACGTTCCGATTCCAATGATTGATTGATTTTTTCTTCCTTCAAATTATCAATGAAAGAAAAACTGTCGCCACCATTATACAAACTAAATGATAAGCGGTCTTTTTCTGAAAAATGGTGACTGATTTTTGCATTAATATCATAAAAAGCATACCGCGCTTCGCCATTCGTTGCAATGCTATTGCCATCTATTTCAAATGATTCATTCAACCAACGTCGGCTGAGTGGACGCACCAACATATCCAACCAAGTACGTCGAAAAGCCAACAGAAAAGACGTCTTATCTTCCTTTAGCGGACCTTCAATCATCAAGCCCGAAGCGAGTAAACCTACATTGCCGCGCACCGTATAATCTTTCATACTACCTTCTCGTACTCCAACATCCAAAACGGACGACAAACGACCTCCGTATCGTGCAGGCAATTCGTTTTTATATAAGGCAACATCGTCAATTACATTTTCATTGAAAATCGAAAAAATACCAGCCATGTGCGAAGGGGTATAAATCGGCGCACCATCCAAGAGCACCAGATTTTGGTCGGTGCTGCCACCACGTACATACAGGCTCGAAAAGCCTTCATTGCCGCTTTGGATTCCCGGCAATAGTTGGATGCTTTTCATCAAATCCGAGCTTTCGCGGAAGCTGTTTAGTATAGAAATATCACTGACATCAGCGGCAGCTTCTTGGTCTGCCGGGATGACTCTTCCTTTTCGTCCAATAACATTTATTTCCGGAAGTAGCTCATTATCAGTCATTAATCGTATAGAAAGAAAGGTGTCGCAGTGTACGCGGAAAGTTACATTTTGTCGTTCGTATCCCGGATAAGCAATTTGTACACAAACGCTATCAGTGGGCTGGAGACGGAGATAAATTTCGCCGTCTTTATTGGTTGTGCGAGGGCGTTGTCCGTCAATGAGAATATTGGCGAGGGGAAGGTGAGTGCCGGTTTCGTCGTCTTTTACTGTGCCGCTAATCGTGTAACGCTGGTAGCTGCGAGTAGGTTGTCTTTTGGGTGTAATGACGACTTGGCGTCCGCTATTTTCGTAAGTGAGGGCGTGTTTGCGGAGGAGAATATTGAGGATGTTTTTGACCTTTTGATTCTTGACTTTGACGGTCACGCGCTTACCTTTGAGCGTGTGGTCGGCATAGGAAAGTCGTAAGCCTGATTTGCGTTTGAGCTTGTCGAGGGCTTCTTTGAGGGGCTTATTTTTACAAGCAAAATCGATGCGCTTTTCCAATACCTCCGTCTGCGCCGACAAAATGCCGACCGCACACAAAAAACCGAGTGTTAGTAATGTTTTTCTCATGCTGTCAAACAAAGGTACGCAAATTTTACATTCTACGTACAAAATTTTCATCCTGAACGATGTAAGATTTTAATAATATGATACGCAACAAATTTTTACTCGTAAAAGCACTCTTTATAACGAATATCATGCCGTATATGTTGCTTTTTGTGATTTGTTGAAAATAAGTTTAATATGAATTTGGTGTGCGTCCATTGGTGTTTTACTTACTTTTGCGAGTGTGTAAGTTATTTTCGTGAATTAATTGTTCCTCAAAATTCGCCTAAATAATTAGCAAACAAGTATTTACTCATTTACTCATTTTACATGCAAAAAGAAGTTTCTCCTGATGAAATCGTACATTATTACGATGATACGATAAGCCAATATCGCCGCATCTGGAAATTAAATAAAAATATGGCGATGCACTACGGTTTTTGGATGGATGATGTGCGGGATTTCGGTGCAGCACTCGCCAAACAAAATGCTGTCACTGCGGCGCGAGCAAATATACAAGCAGGTGAAGTCGTATTGGATGCCGGATGTGGGGTTGGGGGAAGTTCGGTATTTTTGGCAAAGCTCGGATGCCAGGTAAAAGGCATTACATTAAGTGCCAAACAAATCGGCTTGGCACAAGAAAATGCCCGGCAACACGGCGTCTCTGATTCGGTGACTTTTGAAGTAAATGATTACACAAAAACGGGCTATCCCGATGCCTCATTCGACGTGATATGGGCAATGGAATCCGTCTGTCATGCCGATAATAAGCGCGATTTTATCCATGAAGCCTATCGCCTCCTCAAGCCGGGCGGACGCTTGGTGCTATCCGACGGTTTTGCCACAAAAGCCGCTTTTCCTCCTGACGAACAGTATATTATGAATACATGGCTACACAATTGGGCAATAAAAGAACTCGCGGTTTTAGATGTTTTTTTGAATGATATGAAAGAAATCGGCTTCAAAAATGTCACCTGTGAAGATATGACGCCTCATGTCATGCGTTCCTCGCGGATGATGCGTTTTTGGGCGCGAATGGGGCTGTGGCATAGTAATACACTTCGATTTTTTCGCATCCGCCGTGGCTACGATACCGAAGCCAAGCGCGGCAATATGACAGGCAGCATCGCGCAATATCCGGCGTTTCGAGATGGTTTGGCGAAGCATTGTATTGTACTTGGGGTGAAGTAATGAGTGAATGAGTGAATATTTTAACGTGTTCTTTTATTTGCTTGAATTTCAAAATTATTATAAATATAAAATAAAAATAATTCGTATATTCGTTCATGAAAAATATAGTCACATTACAGCATTAAAATATTCACTCATTCACTCATTGAAAAACATTGTCGCATTACCTTACTGTAAACGTTTTCTTCTCCTTCCCGATTCCCGTCAAAGTCAATGATTTCCAGCTTTTTGGTAATTTTGTGTCTAATTGAATAATCCCGTCATCCGTAATATCCAATCCATCAAAATTGGCTCATATAGGAATTTAGGAACGTAAATTAATTTTGAGAATCGTCCTATCTGAAAATTGGAAGTTAAGCCTAAGTCGTCGGACATTTTCGAAGT
>ENA-ORXR01005295-ORXR01005295.1-marine-metagenome-genome-assembly--contig:-NODE-5295-length-10319-cov-26.374731_pt1 | contig 10319 bp, 8 predicted proteins | sample MGYA00237866_ERZ511479 | MGnify/ENA metagenome assembly ERZ511479
GGGCATCTACTATCCATGGGGCGCAGGGTTGGACTGTGTTGGACGTAGCCCTTGACTTAGAGAGGGCATTCTCCGCTGGGCAAGTGCTGTCTGGCTTGTCTCGTACCCCGTGCCTCACGGGCATCCACATTGTGAGCTTTGACTCGGACAAGATCATCGTTGATGGCTTGGCCTTGGCTTTTCATGATTCCCTCGTGCCCCTTTGATGCAGGTAGGTTGGTTGTGGCGTATGGGTACTGTTTATGAACGGCCTGCAGTACATGCTGTACGTTTTCGTATGTTTCTCTACCGTCAGTGCTCTGCCAATGTTGTCGTCCTCAAGCACCCCTTCGCTCCGTGACACGGAACGCCACCGTTAAGGTTGGACATCGCGGGGATTGTATCAAGCGACAACATAGTTTGTTTATAAACAGAAGACAGAGTCACGTGCACTGGTACACGACACGCAAGAGATTAACAACGCCCGCGTCACCAGAATGCACACACAGTCACACAGTCACTCTGTCACATCCAGCAAGAGTGAGTGACTTCCACGACGTCCTCGTCGTACGAGTTCTCGTTGTGCTCAGGACACGAGTGCTGCGAACGGATGTAGTTGAACTCCTCCTGCACCTTTGCGGTGATGTGCTTCTTGACGGCGAGCGCGCTGCTCGCCTTGCAGCCGCTCCGACATATCCACCGCAGCTCAATCGACATCCGCCGGACGGTGTAGCAGCCGGTCTCGAGCTCAGACCCCAAGTCCATGAGGCGGCAGAAGGTGGACTTGGGAATATCCCGGAGGTCCCATGCCAGCTCCTGGACCAGCCACATGATGTTGCGGCGCCCAAAGAATGCAGTCGGGCTGTCTCGGTCAGCGCGACCGGAGGTGTTGTCCACAACCGGCATGGCGCGGGCAGGCTGCTACACGGCACAGCGACGATGCTGGCTCGGGTGGAGGGGGGAGGGGGAGAAGGGAAAGATGGGATGGAAGGAGAGGGGGAGAGAGGATGAGAGAAGATGACATGGACCGTGTGCAGCCGCTGTGCACCAGCGAAGCAGGGCGTCGCAGCAAGGGCAACGAGTGAAGACCAGGAGGCCGGTCACGACCGTTTCACAAGTGCCGTGTCGCGGAACCGCCCTGGGCTCGCTCGGGTGCATCGCGTGCGGATTCTTCGAACGTTCGCCGTAGTACTTTTGGGCGTGCCGTAACTCCCAACGCCCCCGAATACAAGCAGAAGTGACCTCCCGATGGTGGTCGTGAGCAGTCAGAGTCGCTGGGGGAAGAGGCTCGATTCAAGCCGTCCACGGTGCCTGACGATCACGTAGCCTCCCACACTTTATGGCATCCACAAGCACAGCAACGCTGAATGCAAGTGAGCAGGTTAACGTGCGATTGGGCTTGTGTAGACATGGACAACGGACGCTGGCATCCGGGCCAGACGACGTTCGCATTGCCACTGGCTCGTTCGACTGTGAGTACAGCAAAGATGCAGGCGGGAGGCTCGAGGTCCCAAAGAAACGCATGCATGGGCATCAGTAGCCCAGCCCGCGACAGACAAGATGTCTGAGCCGGCGAGCAAGGCAATCTTGTAGGTCCTTCAACCCACTTCATCACGAAAACACTGTCGCGTCCCCCTCCAACCAACGCAGCAGTGCAGCAGTAGCACTATCTCCCAAGCAGCGTGACAGGTCCGTAATGCCGGCTACACCCTTCGTTGAGAACGTCGGCGCCGCCTACCTCGCCGACCATGCACGAGGGTGCCGATGGGGAGACGCGGCGGCCAATAGCGAGTGAACGCGTTCCGTAACGGTGCTGGCAGCCTCATCTGACGTACCCGCTGCCCTTTTAAACACCGCCCACATCAGTGCCAACGTGAGAGTGGATGCATGTCGCCCCGGTGACAACGCCCGCCTGACGGTGCGTCTGGCGGTCGCAAGGACGGGCGCGAGGACGGGTGCGAGAGTTGGCGCGCGGAAAATCTCTGGGGGGCGCTGTACGGGATTGAGAAAGGAGCTGGAAAGCGGGACGCGCCCGGAATGAGCCGACCCGCTGGGCTTTTTAAAGAGCGGGGCTTGGCTAGGAATAGCCCTGCCAAGCGTAGCATCAAGACAGCAAGACTTTCTCACAGGCAATTCAGCCGCGGGAGCCTTAGGGAACACGTCACCGCGTGTCGGCGGCGGTGGTGCCGTGCACGCGCCACACCAAAGCTCCCAAGGAGGCAAGCGCCGTGGGCGTCAGCAGGAAAGACCAGAGGGCTGGTGCGCGCATGTTTGCGGGCTTGTAGAGGTTGCGTGCCGACAGTACGGCCGCGAAACGGAGGGTGGGCGAGTCACTGTGCTGAAGGACGAAGGGGCGGGGGGCGACGAAAGTCGCTTTCAGTGCGGTAAGGATGATTTCTGCTTTGTTGATAGAAACGTCCGGGGCCACGAAGACTGGGTCAGCGACGGGCTCCGTGTCTCGGATCCCAGGCGTCGCGGTTCAGTACGGCAGACGCTACAGAACGGTGATGTCCGCGGCATAACGACTGGGATGCTGCGGTGGCAGCCGGCAGCCTAAAAAGAGAGCAAACACTTGCAGTCTCTGAAATCTTTCAGGGGCGGGGGGGAGACAGTTGAAGCGTCCATGGCGGCCCGCAGCGATGGCCGACGTCAGCGACGGCGGCGACAGCGATAGTGGCTGGTGGGGGTGGCGGTGTCGCTGGTGGCTGTTTGTTGAAGCGCGCGGGTGGGCGCCCGGAGTCTCTTCGTTGAAACAGGCCCGGGACCAGCCGACTGAATGTGCACCCGCTGGGCCGATGAAGTGGGAACGCTTGGTCCCAGGAAAGCAGCGGGGAAAGCACCAGCAGGCCCCGCCATTCGGCGTGTGCGACAGTGATCTCAGCACCTGCGGGGGCCACACTTGTTTTGAAGTCTCTTTGAAATGACATCGCTGTACACCTTGCCGCCACTTGTTTATGGCACAAGATCAAAGTGCTAATTCCCGCAGAAGTCACGTGGCGAAACAGGAGACAGTGATCTCGCAGAAGTAATGGGCGGTTCCAGTCGGCTGCTGCTCCTCGGCCGCTGCTCGTCGGCCGCTGATCGCAGCCTCGCCAAGAAACTGGCGACGAGGACGCTTTCAGGCAGGCGCTGGTGGCGTTTCCGACAGAGCCTGGCAAGGCCTCTCGATAGGCGGGCTTTTCTACCACAGTGTCTCAAAGATGCTTGCACGCACGACCATGCGGCCAGGCCCTGCTGACACGCGGCACCACACGCCAGCTCGTGGTCACGCTCACCCCATGACGCGGTGCCACGCGTCCGTTGCGCAGCAGATCCTGCGAAATGCATCGGACAGATCCTTGTATCTCTTTGAGAACCCCTTGACATGGCAGTTGTCTGCTCTGGTGACATGGCGGGAAAGCCGGCTGGATAAGCTAGGAGGGCAAGTACTTCTTTTGGATCCTGCTTCTTTAGACTGTGTGTGCTCGGGCCCTCTGCGGCACTTAAATGGATGCAGCAGGCTCTTCGTCCTCCCGACCATGACGAAGCTGCAACACACACTTGATGAACATTGCGCATAGCTCTCTCGAAGCAGCTTCGTCGAACGCAGTCACCTCGGACAGAGACATGGGCTGCTCCTTTCCCAGCACACGGTCACACAGGTTGCGCACCACGCCGAGAGTCCACTTGTTGTACGTTGCGGTAACCTGGGCCACGACTTGCGTAACGTCATCTTGGCCATACGAACGTAAAGTAGAGCGCAGCGTCCCGCGGGCATTCATGTTTGTCATGTACACCAGGAAGCTGTCCGAGTCTGGACGCCAGTCCCCCAGCCGCATGACGAGCTCAAACTTGCCGCTCCAGTTCAGCATGTGCTGGGCACCGCCGCGTCGGAAGCCGTACATCCGGATGGCCTGCTCCCCGTTCTGCACGTCCTGCCCGATACGTCGAAGGTCCCGAGTAAGGCGCTCGTTGATCTCATCAGGCGTGCGCCGTCTCATGTGTAAAACCTTCGAGTTCTTGCCTCCCACCGACAGGCTGGCAAATACCGGCTGGTCCCCAAGAGACACACCGCCGCTGAGAACCGCCGGCGTCTTGGCGGCCGTGAGCAGCGCGCCCATGTACGACTGTGGCAGGTTGAGGTGCTCCGCTGTGCACTGGACAGCGGCCATCATCCCCACCCTCTCCTCCTCTTCCGGGGAGACGTACGCGAAGTAGCTGTACACGCGGATCACGAGGAGGTCTGTCGTCTTTGTTCCAGTCTTTGTGATGCGCAGGGAGATGTCCAGGAAGCGTGGGTGGCGGTGCCTGGAGAGCGTTTGAAGCAACAGCAGACGAGAAATCGAAAATCAAGGTTGTGGCCGACGAGGAACAGCAACGTCCATGGCAAACATACAACGTGGAGCACGGGACAAGTATCGGAGAACGTGTGCGGGGGTCAGATTCATGCTAATCAAGAAGCACATACACGCGTGCAGGAAGCACAGCAGGCGTGATGACGCGCACAAAAGCCAATGTAACGAAGGGACTGACAAAACGTACTTAAACATGAACTGCTTGTTCTCGGCGATGAGCGGGTCGGGCGACGTGATGTCACTGAAGACAAGGTTGATGAGGGTCACCGGCCGCGCCAAAGTCACAAAGGCAAACAGATACAATAGGTACGCCAGGGAGTCGGTGTGCGCCACCGACCGAGAGGGTACGATCTTGGCAACAGCCCGGCCCCGTGGCACCCGTGCAGTAGTCAGAGGTGCAGGTGGTGTGACCCCCGCTGCATCAACAGCCCTACCGGTAGTTGGGCGGGCAGCGGACGCCGGCGCTGCGACGCGATGACGTAGAATCAAATTGTCAAACAGCTGCACCATGATGTCGGGTGTCATGTCCCCAGATGTTGTGTTATGTTGCCCGCTGCGGCGTGCATCCTTCTCCGCTGCTGCCTTGCGCGTCGCCACGTCGTCAGCAGTCATAGGGTTTCCAATGTAGTCCCCTGGGTCCTCTCGCACAACCTCCTTCTCGTGGTCGTACTCGGCCTTTGGCTTCTTCTGCCACGGGGCCTTGGAGCCGACGCAGTCGGGCACCACCTTCGGCCCCTCCGTGGTCCCGTTGATGCGCGCCTTGGCAAACAGGAATGCCAGGCCCGAGTTGTAATCACCCATCGTCTTCTCCGACACTGCTGTCCCCACGCCGCCTGCCACAACGTAGCCGTGCCGGCGCGCATCGAGGAAGCGGTTGATGACCACCAGCGTGCTCATGGTCTGGCACTGGAAGAACTTGACGACGCCGCGGTCGATTGAGGCGTCCGATGGCCGCGGGCCGGAACCGGGTACGCACACCGTCCGACCGACGAAATCGGCAAAGTAAAGCGCCGTACGGATCCTCGATGCCCATGTTTTGATCTCAACCCCGGTGCCTTTAGCCGCGTTGGGGACCGCCCCCGGGCAGTGCTCACCAGCTTTTTCAGCAGCTCTACTCGCTCCGGTCGCCTCCGGCTGCGGCCATGTCCGCGTAATGCGACGCATGAAGATGCTCTTGAACTTGTCCTTGTTGTCCTTGAGGGCGATCATAGAGGGCAGCGGGTAGAACTTGAAGGCCGGCTCAATTCTCGCACTCGACGGCGGCTCGGTTCTCGCCGCGTTTGCCACAGTTCCTGCCGTCCGGCTTCCTCTACCCTGCGCCTCGCCAGGGGTTGCCAGGTCATCTTGAAGTGCCGCCCCACTGGAGCGGCGCAGCGGGAGGTGCGCAGCGTCGTCGTCTCGCTCCTCTTCGTCGAGGCAGTGGTCCAGTAGCAGTCTTTCCATTGGGCTTGGGCAAGCAGACCGCCGAATCCCGCCAGGAGCCAGGGGAAGCGGAGGTGGCTGGTCGGATGACGACAGCGAGCGGGCGGCCTCGGCGACGGCCTGGCCGGCGACGACCATGAGCTCGTCCATATTGGATGGTAGGTACAGCAGCTGCACCAATCGGCGCACAAGTAGGTACCGGACGGCGACGCACGAGCAACCGCGAGAATCTGAGAGTCGGGGGAGGAAGTGCCACTCCCCACATGCGCGGAGCAGCAACTTTGCTTCCGGTGGGGGGAGGGGGCCGGCGGCGACGGCAAACGATGCGCGAGCAACCACGAGCGACCGAGGTTGGCGGGAGGAAGGTACCGCGCCCCGCATGCGCGGAGCAGCAACTTCTGGTCCGAGGGGGGGGGGGGGGGGGGGGGGCGACGACGGCAGACGTCAGGCGAGGCAGAAGCAATGTGGCTCCGGGGAACGGGGACGGCGCCCGTCGACGACGAGCCCGCGGTAAGCCGGTGATCACCCGCATTCACGTGAATGACCGCAAGCCGCGGCTCACTGGTGCTGCGACACAGATGCCATACAGATCGCATAAAATGAAGTCAACAGTCAATCGCTGAACTTTAGTATAGTTCCCTGGCCTTCAGGACAGGGTATTGCTCAGCTTGTATACGATGGCCACCTCTTAATTTCTTACTTGTTGTGTTTCAATTCGTTCTTTTCTGGTGCACCTGCGGGAGTACTTGGCGAATGAAGCAAGGGGTTGCGAGCGGCGCCATTTTCCAAGACAGCGTTATAGGTGGACGTTTGATCGCTGCTCTCTTCAGGCAGACAGTGGACATATGTTGCCCCCATCCTCTTGCGAGGTTGCGCGTCCTGCCGACGTCTGCTTCGTCTACGCGGAGCTGGAGACCGATACAACAAGAAACATCGACTGGAAAGCGTGAGGAGGGCGGGGGGGCTTGAGGTGTCAAGGACGAGGCCGCTGATGCTTCGGGAGAGGTAAGTTGGGCGGGACTTGCAAATGTATCGTTCTGGGGGATGTTGAGCGGGGTTCGTTCGATTTTTCCAGGAGTGGTTGCGACAGCGGCTGCCCCCGATGGTGGCTTGTGGGAGAGGACGGCACGGGCAGCGACGGCTCCCCGGCGGACCTCCCCACCGGCCTCTTTGGGGCGGGCGCCGTCGGCTTTGGGGGGCGCACCGCCTTGCAGTCGTTTGGCGGGGGGGCGTTTGGGGGCGTCGGCGGCTCTGCGCCGCCACCACCGGGCTACCCCGGCGCGACCGCCGCCTTTGGCGGTGTGGGCCGGCAGGAGGGAGAGGGCACAGATGATGAGGATAGGGAGGGCGACTTCCCCGACGCGCACATGCTCGACTATGATGCGCCCGTCGTCTTGGAGGCGGCGGACGGTTACGCCGTCGGCTCGTTTCTGCCGCCCATGCCCCCGTCGGGCTACCCGGGCCTCATTGACCGGCCGTCGCCAGAGCCGACGCGCCCGCCCCCGACTGGCACCTCCTCCTCCCCCGTGACTACTGTCACGGCCAACCCGTCGGCGCTCCTGCCGACGGCCGGCAGCACGGCGGCGGGACCGGGGGGGTCCCCCCCGTCTGGGGACGGTGGCTACGGGCTGCCGCCGGCCACCGCCGGCCTGTCGACGCCGTCGGGTGCGGTGGGTGAGGGTGCCGGGGGCGCGGGGCACCCCTTTTTCGCCCCCCCCCCAGGGGTGGGAGCAGCAGCGGCACACCTAACTCGGCGCCGTCGCGGAGCGGTGGCAACTGTACGGGCAGTCGCCGGCCGACTCGGTCGGCCGCCCCTCGCCGTTGGACGCGCCGGCCGTGGACGTGTCGACGGCAACGTCGGCGTTTCTGGGTCCCCGACTGGCGGCGGCCGGCCGACCTACCCCCGCCGCCCCACCGTCGTCGAGGGTGCACCTTCCCCCACCCCCGCACAGGGTGGCGGTCGGACCACCCCCTTCCCCCCCTCTTCCCCCGCCGCCGCCGCCGCCGCTGCCGCCGTCGGTCCCTGCCCGCCCTGCGCGCCCCGCGGGCGCGGCGTCCCAGCGTCGGGGGGCAGCCGGGCGCTGCGCCACGGCGCGCCCGTGCCCGGTTGGCGGTGGACGACCGCGCGCACGTCGCGCTCCTGCACGCCACAGCGCGCGGCGGCCGCGGCCGCGGCGGTGGCGACCGCGCTGGCGGCCGCGGCGGCGGCGGCGGCGGTCGTGACCCCCGTGGTCGCGGTGCGAGGGCGCCGTCTGTCTGGCGCCCCGTACAGCTGCCACCGTCGGATACGCAGCCGCCGCTGTCGTAGGGGCGACGCCGCCGCCGCCGCCCGCGGCGTGGCTGCCGCCGGAGCGGTCGGGCGCCGGTGGCGGCGCGCCCCCCCGACGGGTGCGCGGCGCCCGAGTCGCCGCGCCCCGCCGCCGGCGCCGCCATCGCCGTCGCCGCGGCGTCCACCGGCGTGCCCATGAGGGTGGTAGCCGCTTCCACGGCGGCTTCACCGCCCCGCCGCTGCAGCGTCGGCGGTCGCGGGCGACCGCCGCGGCGGCGGCCGGCCGGCGGGCGCCGGCACCGCCGCTCGCAGTGGGGCGCCATCGGACCGCCCACGGCGGCGGCGCCGCTGGCCTTGGCCGCCCCGCCCGACGGCGTGGCGCGTGGCCGGGGTTGGGGCACGCCCGACCCTGCCCCCCGCCGCCGGTGGTCGTCGCCCCCGCCGGCGGCCGCCCCCCGTCGACGCTGTGCATGTGCACACGTGGGGGGAAGTCTTTGTTGGCCGCCCCGATGGCCCCCGGCGCCGCAGCGTCGGCACCCCCCCGCTCCGCGTGGCAGCGGCGGCGGGCCCGCGTCGGCAGCTCCGCCAGCCGATAGGGCGGGGGCTCCCGGTCGGGCGCAGCCCGAGCCGCCCCCCGCACCGAGGCGCCGGACGTGTGCGCGCGGGCGCGGCAGCAGTGGCGCGCCGCCGCCGCCGCGCACGCGCGGTTGAGGTGACCTTGTGTCTGAGAGGCGTTGCCCTCTTGTCAGAGCACACCCTCAGAAGATGCTCGTGACGCGCTGGTCTATCTTTCGTCTTGTTAAAATGGTTTTATTGTTTCGCAAGTCCAGGGTGTTTTCGCGAACACGCTTTCAGTTGTTGTGGGCGAAATCGCTCTTTCCGGCTCCACCCAGACGGGTCCGCAAGATTGTTACTGGGCTTTTTACAAGAATAGCACGTTTGCGCGTGAGCTCACGATCAGCACCACTGCCCAGCGGATGCGGTGCCCGCTGACGCGCCTCGTAGTCGCCGCCACCGCCGCCGCCGCCGGCAACGGCGGTCGGCACCGCCGCGGCGGCGCGCCGCACGGCAGCGGGGATGGCGCCCGCCGCCGCCGCGGCGGCGGGCACCCACGCCGGCACCGGCCCAGGCAGCGGCGACGGCGGCGGCGGCGGCGACGGCGGCGGCGGCGACGGCGGCGGCGGCGGCGGCGGCGGCGACGGCGGCGGCGGCACCGAGGCCGCCGCCAATGACAAGGGCGCCCGCCCTTTCCCTGGCACCCGCGGCGGACGGGTGGGGCCGACGCCCGCCGCCGCCGCTGTCGGTCGGCCGCGCAGCCACTGCTGCCGCGGCGGTCGGCGCGGCGGGTGGCGGCGCCGACGGCAGCGGCGGCGGCGGTCGCGGCGCGTGCGGCGGCTCCACCCCTGGTGGCGTCGGCGTGGACGGCGCCAACGAGCCGCCGGCGGCGGCGGCGGCTGCCGCAGCCGCCACCGCCGCCGACGCGCTGGGGCGCCCCGTCGACGGCGGCGGCGGGGACGCGCTCGACGGGCGCAGCGACGATGGGGACCCCGGCGCGCCGTCGCCGCCGACATCCCCGTCTGGGTCGGGCGCGTCGCTCCTCCGCGACGAAGACGGGCCGCCCGAACCGTCGGGGAGTGAGTGGGGCGACGCCGACACTGGGGACGAGGCGGGGGGGGACGCGTCGGCGGGGACGCCGCCGCCGTCCCTGCAAGGGGGGGGGGGGCGCCCCCGGGGGGGGGGGGGCCGTGGCCCCGGCGGGCGCGGGGGGGGGTGGCGGCGGCGGCGGCGACGGCGGCGGCGGCGGCCGCCCCCGCGGCGGCGCTGCCGCTGACGTGGCCGGCCGGGGTGGCGCACGCCCGGCCGGCGGCGCCGCCGCGGTTGTTTCCGCGGCGCTGCGGGTGGGGGTCGTCTGCCCCCACAACGTGGCCGTCGGCGTACCGGTGGCCGCCGCGGCGGTCCGCCCACGCGGCGGTGGCGCCGACGCGGTGCGGCCGCCGGCGGCCGGCGTGGACGCACCACCCCAGACGCGCGCGTCGCCGCCGCCGGCGGCGGCCGTGGCTGCCGACGCGGCGCCACCCGCCGCCCGAGCCGCCACCGCCGTGGCAGAGGCGGCGGCCGCCGCCGACGCGGCGGCCGACGGGGCGGCCGCCCCCCCACCGGTGGCGGCGGCCGCCGCGTCGCCGCCGCCGCCGCGGCGGCCGTCGCCGCCCCCGCCCTTGACCCTGTCGGCGGCGGGGGCGGGGTGGGGGTGCACCGCCCCCCCCCCCCCCCCCCCCCCCCCCCCCCCCCCCCCCCCCCCCCCCCCCCCCCCCCCC
>ENA-ORXR01005298-ORXR01005298.1-marine-metagenome-genome-assembly--contig:-NODE-5298-length-10311-cov-177.196404_pt1 | contig 10311 bp, 4 predicted proteins | sample MGYA00237866_ERZ511479 | MGnify/ENA metagenome assembly ERZ511479
ACCGATTTATCCAAATAAAAAGCCGTATGTCCTAATTCATGTCCCAACACCCCAATCTGCGCATTATAAGACATATTTTTCAACATCCCAGCCTCCAAATCATCAGCCACATCATCACTGATAACAATCTCATACCGCCGTTGTTGAAAAGGATTTAAAATAGACCAAAAATCAGGACGAGAAGTATGTGCAATCTTCTTCTTCCGAAACTTAAAAACAATCGGCACATTCACCAACTCAGGATAATGCGACAAAGCCACCAAAGCCTGCAATTCAAACCCCACAGGAAGCACCTTCGATTGACCATAACTCTCCTGCAACTCCACCAACCGCAAAGAATCCAAAGCAGCATCATAAGTCCGCACAGGCAAAGGCAAATCCTGTCCGAAAATCCCAACAGAAAACAAACATCCAAATACCCAAATAAAACAAAATCGAATAAAAACCATAATAAAAAACGTAGAGACATTGCACTGCAATGTCTCTACGTGAATAGCAATAAAGACAGTGAAAAAATAGCCCCGATAGCAATGAAAATACCAAAGCGTTTGGCATTGTGGAGGCAATCCCTTGTGGTTGCCCTTTATGGCTTGGTATTGTAATGAATAGCGGGACTTTCCGTCACGACGAAGCCCCAAACCCTTCGCTCCTTATTTAGTTTATTAGGAATTGGTAATTAGTCGATTAAGAAATCAGGAATACTTGGACATCAAGCTGAGTCAAAACAAAGAACCACAACACAAACAAAACCACAAAAACCACAAAAACCACAAAAACTACAAAGAGCAAATTTCCCGATAAGCACAAAAACGACAATTCGCCGAATCCTCCGTTTGTTTAAAAGCCACATCAGCCTGCATCAACTCCTGAAATAAAAGCTTCAGCCTCCGTTCAAAAGCCTCCAACAATTCCTTCGTAGAAAACAACTCAGAAGCCTTAGTGTCAGGAATCATTTGCACCCCTTTGTCCGTCTCCTTTAATGAGTAAATGCCAGGCTTCAAAGGAATACTTGGATTCGCCTTCCAATATAAAAAGGAATAATAAAAAGCCTGAAAAACATACCGATAATCCGTATTCGTGAAAAGCAACTCAATATACTCATTTACATCCTCCGTCATTTTCAGCGTTTTGTCCTTTACCTCTCCTGTTTTGTAATCCACAATCCGAACGGTTCGCCCCTCCAAATCCTCAATTTCATCTACTCTGTCAATTGTTCCATTTAGACCCACGTAAAACTCTCCATCAAAATTTAAATCAAACATTTGAGAATTCGTTTCCAACTCATGCAACTTAAAAGGCATCGACTCCAAATCAGTGTTCAATACATCATTGATAATCTGCTTAATAGTCGTAAATGCAATAACGTTTTTTCCCTGTAATTCGGTATAAGTTTCATTAATCAAACGAGCTTCTTTTAAAGCATCATTCATATGTTCCACAATCGTCTCCTCCTTATTAAGTGGAGCGACTTTTTCCTTGACTAACTGCTCATTTTTAAAAGGCTCATAAAAATGCTCCAACGTCTTATGCACAATGTTTCCAAAATCATTAGCCTCAATCTTTGTAGACTCATCAGGCGTCTCTTTCAAGTCAGCAACATACTTTAAATAAAACTGCAAAGGACAAGCAATATAAGTTGACAAAGCCGTAGGAGAAAAGTATTTATAAGTAGAAGGACGATTTCCTTTCTTATACATACGAGACCGTAAATGCTCCATTATACTCGCCGTCTTTTCAACTGTAATCGCCTTTTGTTCTTGCTTAACTTGCGGAGGAGCAGTTGCATACGTTTTCTCAGTAATCGTAATATTGGGATTGTACGAATATTTGACGGCATTCAAAAGCTGTGCAATAAATCGACTGCGTTCATTGTTGTTGCCACCAAGCTCAGAATCATAAATCAAAACAACTTTCTTCGTCGTCTGCAACAAACGATAAAAATGATACGCATAAATAGCATCTTGTTCCTCAAAAGTAGGCATCTTAAAAGCCTTCCTCAAAGAAAAAGGAATGTAACTATTAAGCTTTCGTTCCATCGGCAAATTTCCCTCATTCGCAGACAAAATAAATAGATTCTCAAAATCCAAAGTACGTGTTTCCAAAAACCCCATCACCTGTAAACCCTTATTCGTTCCACCCGAAAAAGAAGCCTTCAACGTCCCCAAAGTTTCCTGCAACATCTTCTTTAACAAAGCCAAATTAAGCCGATGAATATTTACTTTAACATTGTCATAAAAAATATTCAAATGCTGAATGTACAAATAAATATAATCCTGTTCCAAAGCAGTGGCTTCCACAATCAAATTAATAGCAGGAGTATCTGCATCTACCATATCAGGATCAAGGTCTATTTCAGCAATATTTTGCATATAATCTTCAGGTGTGAAATGCAAAAATAACTCCTTCAAAAACTCAATCAACATCTCAATAAATTGAGTCGAATTATGAATGACCTTAAACAAAGCCAACAAAATTGGGTAGCCTTCTAACTTCTCTTCAATATCCTCAATAAAAAGATAAGTCTTACGGTATTTATGCAACCATTTAGAAAGACTCGCACCCTTCAACTCCAACACACTTTGCACATAAGCATTGTTAAGAAAAACAGAAACATCTTCCGTTCGAAAATAAATTTTATTTTTTCCACTCTGATGTGAATGCAAATCAAAAAGACTGTTTACTAAATGTGTCAAAGGCGTGTTTTGCAAAGGGTAGCCCATCGTCACATTCGCCTCCATCACATTATCAGGCAAAGCATACAACATAGGCATCAACAAATTTTCATTAGCCAGCACCAAAGCAGTTTGTTCAATAGGCGCATCCGTTTCATCAAGCGTTTTTTTCAAAATTTTAGAAGCAATTTTTACCTGAGCCATATGCTGTACCGTACTCACAATATGGATTTCCTTTTTCGTCTGCATCATATCCCCAATAAACCACTTGCTTCGTTCCATCGTCCACTTTTCCTTATAAGTCCGCAAAAACATGCCCGCCTCAAACCACTGGTTTTCCATATACAAAATATCCGCATCCCAATACACCCAAGCCTCTTCCCGTTTCAACAAATAATCAAAGATTTCTTCCTCCGTATTCGACAAAGCATTAAAACCACAAAAAATAAGCTGAATGCCTTTCATCGGGTGTTTAGGACTTTTGATCTTTCCCAAAATCTCCCGATACAACATACCCTCATACGCCAGTTTTTTCTTTTTTAATTGAGCCTTAAAAGCTGTATATACATCGCCCACAATTGCCCAAATTCGCAAGAAATTCTCCAACAAAACCGTCTTATTCTCCACCGACACCACAGAACGAAACTGCTCCACCGCCTTCGTCAATTCCTCATCAACGCCAATAGCCGCCTCCAACTGTTTAATGTCATAAATATTCTGGTAAATATCAGAAGCATCCACCAAATACTTATCAATCTCATCAAAGTCTTTCAGCAAAATCTCTCCCCACGGAAAAAACTTATCAAAACTATCAAAAGGCGTCGTCTCAATATCATCGAATTGCAAATAGACATCATACAACTCAAACAACAACGTCAAATCATCCGTGACCTTCCGATAAGTCATACGCTCCATAAAATCCTCAATACTCATAATATAAGGCGACCAAAAAGTTTCCTCCTCAAAACGAGCTGACAACAACTGCTGAAACATCAACTTACCCCGTCGAGTAGGAAAGATATAACAGCAATTCCGCAAATTATCCAAATGTTGTTTAGGAATATCCTCAATAATTTTTTCAATAAATGATTTCATAAGTATTAAATATCAAGTAAAGTCTAAGTAAATATGAAGTAAAGACACACGGCTGTGTATCTCCAAACAGTCCTCTGCTAAAAATCAAACCCCAATCACCACACTTCCCAAAAAAGTCCCATCCCAAGCCAACCGCAAACCACACAAATTCCGCCCATAAGAAGTCCCCCCATCAATATTCCAAGTATTCGCCACCCCATCAAACTCAGGAAAACGACTCACAGTAGGCGTATGCCCAAAAACCTGCACCTTTCCAATATTTTTTAAAGTACCCCGATTCCAAAGCACCCCATCCATATTTTCCTCCACAAAAGGCAAATCTGTAGTAGAAACCCCAGCATGACTTGCAAAAACAGTCTCATTCTCCCAAAAAAGCGGCAAACCTTCAAACCAAGCCACATGTTCCTCAAAAGAAACAGAAGAAGAAGCATACTGTTCCAAAGTCTCCTTACCACACTGCCCATACCAATTATCATTACCACCTTCACGCTGATAAACAGTCGCCTCAAACTCATGATTACCCTTTAAAAAAACAACCCGTTCAGGATACCGAAGCAACAAGTCTTGTGCATATACCACCACCTCTGGAGAATGCGCCCCCCTATCAATCAAATCCCCCACCTGCACAAATAACTCCTCATCAGGACGCCAATACCGCTCCACCATCTCCACAAAAGCCCCCAAACAACCATGCACATCCCCAACTAAAAAAATATTCATATAAAAAGTATATAAAGAAAAAATCAAATCGAAAAAGCAAGAACACATCCCCTCTACAAGAGGGCAGATTGACCGCAGGGAAGTCAGGGGAGTGAAGACCCCAACAAAGAAAAAAGATTAAATCGAAAAAAGCAAGAACACCATCCCCTCTACAAGAGGGAACAGATTGACCGCAGGGAAATCAGGGGTGTGTAAGACCCCAACAAAAAGAAAAAACTCAAATCAAAAAAAACTGTACAAACGCATTGAAAGCGTCTCCACCAAGCACTACTTATTAGCCAACTGCCCACAAGCCGCATCAATATCCTTACCCCGACTCCGCCGCACAGTAGCCCGAACCCCCCGATTCACCAAAACCTGCTGAAAAGCCGCCAACTTATCCTCTTTCGCCTTATACATACCCGTACCAGCCACCGCATTATACTCAATAATATTCACCTTACAAGGCACAATCTGACAAAAATTCGCCAACTCATGTGCATCCTGCACCGAATCATTAAAATTATTAAACAGAATATACTCAAAATAAATCCACCGCCGATTACGCTCATAAAAATACTGCAAAGCCTCCCCCAAAACCTCCAAAGAATTTTGGTCATTAATAGGCATAATCTTACTACGTTTCACATCATTCGCCGCATGCAACGAAATCGCCAAATTAAACTTAGCCCCATCATCAGCCATTTTATACAACAACTTCGCAATACCCACAGTCGAAACAGTAATACGCCGAGACGACATATGCAAACCACTGGGCGAAGTAAGACGCTCAATAGACGACATTACCTGCTTATAATTCAACAAAGGCTCACCCATCCCCATATACACAATATTAGAAAGCGGCTGTTGATAATGTTCCTCCGCCTGTTGATTCAACACAACCACCTGATCCACAATCTCCGCAGCCGTCAGATTACGCATACGTTTCATCTGTCCAGTCGCACAAAACTTACAAGCCAGACTACAACCCACCTGAGACGACACACAAGCAGTCATACGCTCATCAGCAGGAATCAAGACCCCCTCAATCAAAGCACCATCATGCAAGCGAAAACGAGACTTAACCGTTCCATCCTTACTATACTGCACAGTTTCCGTCTCAATAGCCTGAATCACAAACTGTTCTTCAAGTTGAGTCCGTAAATGTTTAGAAAGATTCGTCATTTCCTCAAAAGACCGAGCACCCTTCTGCCACAGCCATTCATAAACCTGTTTCGCCCTAAACTTTTTTTCTCCCATTTCCTCAAAAACAGCTACAAGTTCCAGCAAATTATACTGCCGAATATCCAATTTATCATTCATAATATAAACATTTAATCCCCTATTACGTATTGTAAAAAGACTATGTAAATCTCATCTCCAAGCAATATACCACAATAAAAGAAATCTCACCACAAGTTAAAAAAAAGGAAGAGTTAAAGTTAAATAGGTTGTATAATTTTAGTAATGATTAAAAAATAAGTCCGTAAAGAGATTTTTTGATAACGCCGAAACGGACAAAAATGAAGAAATAGCGAGCTATGACGAGACTTTTTAACACTAGTATATCGGAAAATATCGAATTGGACTGGCGACCCAGCTAAAATGCGGAAGTTATTCTTTTTTCATTACTTAGCAAGATTTTTTTTGAAAGATGAGCGGTTCAACGTTTCGAAGAAAAACGTAGAGATAGCAGAGCTATGAAGAGGCTTTTCAAATAAATATATTGGAAAATATCGACAATAAAAATGTACAGAGTATTTTTTTATCATTATAGAGGAGAGAACGGTCAGCCTCTTCGTCGTGACAGAAGGTCCCGCTATCCGCTACTATAGCTTACAAAGCGAACCACAAATCACATAAGAACTGAACCACAACACTAAGAACTAAGAACTACAGTACTTTGTAAGCTATAACGCTACTATCGGGTCTATTTTGCACTGTCACAACCAAATTATAAGTTTTTATATAATAATTTTTTGTCTTTATTTGAAAAAGGTATTTTTAGTTAAAATTGGCGTGTCAAGATGAAATAAAACAAACATAAAAATTTCGTAAGGGATTGATTGTAAGAAAATTATCAACATCCCTTTCGTTTATCCCTTACTCAGCTTAACACAAAAATGCTCTCCACTTAATCATAGCATTTTTAAATAAGCCTATAGATAATTCTTATGCAAAAAAACAGTAATTTTGTAACCAATAAGATACTTAAATAAAAAAGATTTAATTGCTTGATAATGAGCGTTTAAGGTTATAAGATGTCAATTTTTACTTTAATCACAACAATAAAAAAAAGGTTTTATAAGTTTTACATACTAGATATAAAGTGACAAATAATCTTTTTTTCTTCAAAATTAAGCAGAAACATGGAAGTATTTAATTAAAAATGAGAGCGTTAACAAAATGTTAATAGATAAAAATATGTATCTTTGCACAAAATTTGTGAAACGTCTCCGTAGTTCAATTGGATAGAATACCAGATTTCGGCTCTGGGGGTTGGGGGTTCGAGTCCTCCCGGGGACACAAGAATAAATATAAAAAGATTAAGATTTTTATTGACATATGTGCTTTGGAAAAGAAAGCCATATAATCAAATACAAACCATGAAATACTTTTTTCATTAGGAATGGTTTCACTAAAGAAATTTTTTGATAGATAACATAAACATAACTAGCTACAACAATGCTTCTTAACCAAATCTACCATAAAATACCTAAGACAGGAGTTATATATTGCATTCTACCATTCCTTAAATAAGCTTTTTAATTTGAACTAATATTAGTTCAAATTTTAATGTGAAACTTCCACTATATTAATGATTTTAAATGTTTTATGTAAATTAATACTTTAAATAAAAAGATGTAAACTATTGTTTTTTAATAATTTGGTAACATTTGTTTTTTATTTTGAGTGAAATACTGTAATTTTGAACTATTAAAAGAATAAAGTAATATTAATAGCAAATTGTCTACTTCTTGCTTAAAAACTGCATGTAAAATCTTTCTCCCTAATATTTATTATGAGTTGTTTCCAAAATAAAACCAATTAAAATCCTTATATCCTTAACTTTTTTTGGTCTTATTTTGGGATATAACTCTAAAACAACAAAAATAATCTCAATCTTAAAAATAATTTTTTAGGGCAATATATGCACATATATTGCCCTAAATTATGTGAGGATACTTTTTGCTGTCTTTTGTTTTCAAAAATAAATTGATTTAATAATTTTCGTATGAAAAAATTACTACTCACTGCAGTCGCTGCAGTTACCATCTTTGGGGGCTTAAACGCTCAAAATGCTAAAAATCAAATAATAGGTACTGCTAGCACAACACATGATGTGAATGGTAATACATTAAGCTGGAGCTTAGGTGAACCTATTGTTGGAAATATTGATATTAATGACAAGTTAATAACACAAGGGTTTCACCAACCTTACTTGTTCGACTGTAACTTAGAAGTAGACGCCACAATCACTTGTGTGGGTTCTGATGAATACATGGTTAGTCTCAATGTAGATGGAGCAGGAAGCGAATTCAAAATAGAATCTCCAAATGAAAATGCTTTCAATGGGGTTATTGCTAAAGAATTCTCGGAAGGCCCTTTTGAAAATAATTCTACTTATACATTCACAGTATTTAACAAAACCCGTGATTACTGTAATAAAACACTTACCATTCAAAACGTAGATTGCCAGTCTAATTCACTACAGTTGCTTTCATTTGTAGGTGAAGTAAACGCCACAGGCAACTTACTGGATTGGTCTACTTATGGATCATTAAAAAACGGTGCATTACAAATTCAGAAATCTGAAGATGGTGTGAACTATGAATCAATCTTGACATACACACCAGAAAATAGCGATTTTACAAAAAAATCTTTTATTGATAAAAATGCTAAAAATGGTCTGACTCATTATAAACTTTGTAAACTAGACCAAACTGGTAAAGTTGAAGAAGAAAAAGAGTTAAACCTACTTAGAATTGAAAGTATGGCTACTGTTAATTACAAGATTACAACATATCCTAATCCTGTGATTGATGAGTTAAACATTTCTTTAGAAGATTATAACGAAAAAACAGTGCTTGTTGGACTTTATTCAACTACAGGTAATATTCTTATGTCTGAAGAATATAATGCTGAATCTAATAACATTAAGATAGATCTTCGTGGTCTTGGAAACTCTGTTTACCTTCTTTCTATTGCTACTCCACAAGGTGAACTTATCACTACTCAAAAAATTCAAAAATTAGATTAAATTATAAATTATACTTTCTCTCTCTATTTAACTTTCCTCTTGTTTTGTACCTATCTATACAAACAGAAAATTTTACTCTAATAAAGATTCTTAAAAAATAACGCTTTCAAAATGTAACCTCCTAATCCTTAGGGGGAATGGGTATGTCAAACTTAAATTATCACACACAAAATATCACACAAGTTATTTTTTATTGCTTCTCGCCCCCTCAATAGCCTTCCCAAATATCTTTTTTGGAGGGCTTTACCTTCTATTAGAAAATATAAAATTTTTATACCACAACAAAACAGATACTATGAGAAACTTTCTACTATGTATCGGACTGGTGTTAGTCAGTGTTATGATGTTAGCACAGACACCAAACCATTACATTAATTACCAGGCGGTTAGCCGGGATGCAAATGGAGATCCCATTGCAGATCAGGATATAGGTCTGAAAATCTGCATTTGCGATGGAGAAATGTCTACTGAAGGCACTGAACTCTATTGCGAATCTTTCGACGTAACGACTAACAAACTGGGACTCTTCAATGTTCCCGTTGGAAGTGGTAGTCCTCTTATTGGGGATTTTAGTCAAGTACGTTGGGATCAAGGAGATCATTTCTTAAAAGTTTACATGGACTCCGAAGGAGGAAATAATTACGAGTTAGTAGGAAGTTCAGACATACAGTCTGTACCATATGCCCTTTATGCAGCCAGATCAGCAGGGGCTAAAGTTACTTCGGGTGGAATACCTAGCGAAAACGGTGAATTTGATGGTGATATTCACGTAGATATCACTTCTGGAAAAATTTACAGCTGGGACGAAGTAAATAATGAATGGCTGCCCATAGAAAATAATACCGCACAACAAACAGATACCATATTTATAGGAGTTGATACAATTTATATTCAAGGTTTAACAGGACCAACTGGCCAAACAGGACCAACTGGCTCACAAGGAGTTCAAGGTTCTCAAGGTATAACAGGACCGACAGGAGTTCAAGGAGTTCAAGGAGTTCAAGGTTCTACAGGTTCTCAAGGAATTCAAGGTATTACTGGCCCTCAAGGAGCTACAGGTGCACAAGGTGTAACTGGTGATACTGGATTGGATGGACCAACAGGACCTCAAGGAGATGTTGGTGCAAAAGGAGTAAAAGGTGATACTGGAGCAACAGGAGCGACTGGTACTGATGGAGCAACTGGTCCAGCAGGTATCAACGGAATTCACTGTTGGGATACAAATGAGAATGGTGAAAACGATTCTAATGAGGATACCAACGGAGATGGTGATTTTGACACAGATGATTGTCAAGGAAACACAGGAGCGACAGGAGCAACAGGTTCAACAGGTTCAACAGGAGCAACTGGTTCAACAGGAGCAACTGGTTCAACAGGAGCGACTGGTTCAACAGGAGCAACTGGTTCAACAGGAGCAACAGGAGCGACTGGTTCAACAGGAGCAACAGGAGCAACTGGTTCAACAGGAGCAACTGGTTCAACAGGAGCAACTGGTTCAACAGGAGCAACTGGTTCAACAGGAGCAACAGGAGCAACAGGAGCAACAGGAGCGACTGGTTCAACAGGAGCAACAGGAGCAACAGG
>ENA-ORXR01005299-ORXR01005299.1-marine-metagenome-genome-assembly--contig:-NODE-5299-length-10311-cov-2.518859_pt1 | contig 10311 bp, 9 predicted proteins | sample MGYA00237866_ERZ511479 | MGnify/ENA metagenome assembly ERZ511479
TCCCGCGCTGAAGATATGAGCTTTGTTGATAAATATTGTTCAGCATCCGGCGACGCTCTTAGTGAACACTGCTCTTTTACCTACTGCACCTTCCGTTCAGAAGACGAATACAAAGAGGAGTTTTCAAACCTGTCGTGGGTTTCTGAGCTAGTGGAGCTAAAGAATGCCGCATAAGAAAATCTATCGGGATTTTCTTAAACACGCTGAAGATTTACTGCCATCAGGCTCAGGTAGACCTGAATCAGTCGCATTAAGACGCTGCATATCAACGTCTTACTACGCAGTATGGCATTGCCTGTGCTACTCATGGTCGAGCAAATTCAATGCAAGCCTTCAGGATATGATATACCGACAGCCCAATCATGGAAGAGCAAAGACCGCAGCCATTCAGATGCGCAGTCAGAAAAACACATGGGCTAAAAAGAGCTGCTGTGATGAAATAAGCGTTATGTGCGGGGATTTTATTACACTTCAATCCATGAGGCATGAAGCGGACTATGATATCGGTCGCTCTTTCAAAAAACGTGAAGCAGAGGAAGCCTTATATAGAGCAAAGCGCTGCATCGAGCTTTTTGATGAATCACTAGCTGCACCAAAAGATAGCGACATTTCTGCACAGCTAGATTGCTTCTTGCTAGAAAGTTTAAATCTCAAGCATCAGGATCGTAAGTAAAAGGGGATATGTCTTTTGGTGAGGATAGTACTGTTCCCCATGCCTGTGGGGAGATACCATCATGCCTTTGATTCATTTGAACGCACAACCTTCCCCCTACTGTTGTGGGGGTAATTAATACTTAATCGTCCCATCCACCAACCACCCATCAAACACCGCCAACGCAGCATCCGCAAACTCCTGATCATTAATATGCGCATCAATCTCAGTCATTTGCACAGGCGCTTTAACCACCTTTCGCATCTCATCCAAAAACGCGGCCAACCCTTCAGGATCATGCGCCACATCACCCGGACGATCCCACTCCTCAATACCCTGATTTGGCAAGATCACATGCACAGGTGCCGTTGACGCAGACAAACGCTTAGCCACTTCCCTAGCCGTATCACGGCGCTCTTCGTTGTTAAGCGCTGAGGATTTTATCAGCCGATTATGCTCATGAAACGGACGATCCTGATATTGCTCTGGGATGTCCTGCCACCCTGCAAAATCAATTAAATCGAGGCAACCTGGCGCAACAATCTGTGGAATACCCGCACGACCTGCATTGAGCATACGATCCGCTCCACCATTGATCACCGAACCAACCATCAAGTTACCTAATTCGGGTAAAGCAAAGTCCATCACACAAGCAAAGCCACCATTCTTAGCAATGCTTTCAAACGCCATACCACCCATACCTGTCGCATGGAAAATAGCGACTTCAAAACCGCGTTCTTCCAGTGCGGGCTTCAGCAGTTTCATATACTTGAGGCAAGAACTACCCAAGGAGGTCATGCCCACAATCGGGCGATCATTGGCCGCGGGTTCAACTGCACGCGCTGCTCCCAACACAGCACCCGCTGCCTGACTCAAGGACGACTTACACACGCTGTTCAAACCGTACAAGCCACCTGCCCAGAGGATCATTTGTATATCAGCGGCCAAGCGCTCAGGTTCAATTAAAGGTGAAAATGAAACCGTGGAAACGACGTATTTCGGTACTCCTAGAGGCAAAGCACGGCAAACGTCCAGCGCCAAATCAGTGCCCATTGTGCCGCCAAGAATAACCACACCATCAAACTTACCTTCAGCCTGTAGTGATTCTGAGAGCTTCACTGCACCCGCCGCCATAATCTGCATCGCGGTGTTTTCATCACCACTATCAATGGCTGCTTGAATAGAGCTATCGGCCGCTTCCGCTACCTGATGCTTTGAAATATCCGTCGGGTTTACCGGATCACCCAGTACACTTACATCCATCGTCAAAACACCGCCGCCCTGCGAGGTGATACGCTCGGCCATATACTCAAGCTCGTCATTCTTAGTATCGTATGTCCCAATCACTAGAATCGTCTTATCACCCATCACTCTATCCTCCTTTAAATCTTATTGACCATCATAACCATAATTTACAGAACTCACCGCAAAATCCCAACTAGTGCCAGTGGGTCAGATATGTGTTTACAGCGGACTTATTCGCTTGCGAATTCCGGAGCATGGAAATACATATCTGATCCGCAGACACGATACTAAATACTCGGTCTTTCAAGAAGGAAAAACTCCTGCTCGCCATTGACCTTTGCCAGAATGCTTCTAGCAGTTTTGTGTCCTGAAAACACTGCTGCTTGGATAATCCCAGGCACTAACGCATCACCTGCCAGATGCAACGTCCCTTCAGGCAAGCTTTCTTGCAACTCAAGATATAACTCATCTTTAGGTAAACGCGCACCAACAAATACCAAAGTATCGCAATCCAACGCTAGATTGCTTCCAGCAGGTCGCTGATACTCAAAATGTATTTGCTCTGGGCTTCCATCCATCAAGCTGTAGTCGGTGTGTACCGGTATTTCTAGCTCTGCCAAACGATTCAATATCTTTGTAATTTCTAGCGTGTAATCTGTCCATGGCGCGACTTCGCGGTGCGGTGTTACAAGGGTAACTTCATGTCCTTGCTTGCGCAGCTGTTCTGCCATGACACTGCCCATGTAAAAATGCTCATCATCATAAACCACTACTTTGCCAGTGGCGGTTTTACCTGCTATCACATCATCTGGGGTGAGTACATTTAACGGTTTCAACCAAGGCAGTGGGGCAAAGTTCATACTGCCTACACCGTCATTACGCCAGTGTGACCCTGTGGCAATGATGACCTGATCCGCACCAAATTCTTTGATTTCTTCAGCATTCAAGCGGTTGGAAGGGTATAAGTTCACATTGCTGAGCTGTTGTAATTGGTAGACACGATAGTCGCGTACCCGTCGCCATGCTGACAATCCCGGCATGGCTGATTCTTTTAGTACTCGCCCACCAAAATCATTTTCAGCTTCGGTTAGGGTAACGTGGTGGCCTGCGCGCGCCAGTGTCCAGGCACATTCCAGACCTGCTGGCCCTCCGCCGACAATCAGAATATTTTGCTCAGTTTTGGCAGCTGGGATTTTCTCAGGGTGCCAACCGCGTCGCCACTCTTCTGACATGGTTGGGTTTTGAGTACAGCGAACTTCTACTCCATATGCGTCACAGCTGACACAGATGTTGCAACCGATACATTCCCTAATATCTGCAACTTGGCCTGCTTTGATTTTGTTTGGCAGATAAGGGTCAGCGATTGAGGGCCGTGCCGCACCTATAAAATCTTGCTTACCGGACTTAATTACGCTGAGCATTTTGTCGGGTGAGGTATAGCGACCGACACCGACGACAGGCTTATTGGTGACGGATTTAACAAAGTCAGTAAAGGGTAACTGATGGCCTTCTTCTGAGAATCGTGAGGTATTTGAATCTGAAGACCAACCTGAAATATTCACATCCCATAGGTCTGGGAGATGCGCGAGCATTTCAACAATATCGCGCCCTTCAGAATCATAAGTTATAGGTCCTACCGCATTGGTTTCATGTACTGAAAATCGCAGCGCGACCGCGCATTCGCCATTGGCCACTTCTAGCGTATCCTCCAATACTTCACGCAGCAGGCGCGCTCGGTTCTCAAGCGAACCGCCGTATTCATCGGTTCGGTGATTGGTGCGCAGCGTCAGGAAGTTTGTAAAGATAGAAATGTCGTGGGCAGCATATACATAAATAATATCGTAGCCAGCATCCTTCGCAGCTTGTGCTGCATGACGATGATCATCTCGAAATTGGCGAATATCAGACTTATCCATCGCCCTTGCTTGCACGGGGATTTCTGGACGGATGATGGGTAAATTACTGGGGCCGATAACGGGAACGCCAGTAATAAAATTACGTGAGCGCATGCCTGCATGGCCAAGCTCAATGCCAGCTAGCGCACCGTGCTGCTTGATGCTTTCTGCCTGCTGGGCATGGACGCCGTGATACACCTCATCCCAAATACGTTCGATTTGATGACCTGCCAGATCTGACGTGGCACTGACTTCGGTGATCTGAACACAGACGGTTCCCCATCCACCCATCGCCTTGGTTTCGCGTAGTGCTATCGCGCCCTTAGGAGCCATGTGGCCATGGCCGGTTGCATGCGGCACTGCATAGAAACGGTTTGGAGCCGTAATAGGGCCAATCTTGACTGGTTCGAACAGCAAATCATAATTCATGGTGTTAAAATCCTCAGTGAACTTAGTGGCTGCTGCGGTACTCTTTCACAACTGAGCGAATGTGCATGATGATCACCACAAGGATAATACCGAATAAAATCGCAGCAATAGGCCGATCAATAAAGTCCAGCGGCGTCTTCACTCGTGGCATCGATGAACGTAACTTTACTTCCATGATATTACCCAAAACCATACCTAAAATAATCGGCACTGTAGGTAAATCAAGACGTTTAAGAATCAAACCAAACACACCAAATGCCGCCGCAATAGCGCAATCCGTCATGGAGTTACGTAAGGAATACACCCCAACAAAACTTAGCGTCAAAATCACGACACCTAAGAAACGGGTGGGGATGCGAATGACCTTGAGAATCATATTGGTGGAGAACAGCAAGAAGATCAGCACCATGACATTTAACAGCAGCAGCGCTATGTACAACGCCATCACAAAATCCATTTGATTTTGAAACAGCTGTGGACCTGGGATGACGTTGTGCACGTAAAACACCGACAGCATCATTGCGGTTAACGCTTCACCAGGAATACCTAGGGCGAGTAGCGGAATCATCGCTGCTGCTGGAACGGCGTTATTAGCAGCCTCAGAGGCAACTAGACCTTCAGGCGAACCGTTGCCAAACTTCTCTGGCGTTTTTGAGGTTTTCTGCGCGTAGGTGTACGACATGAACTGGGCGGTGAATTCACCTACACCCGGAATCATACCCATCAGCACTCCAAAGCTGGATGCTACTGTAGCCACTCGCTTGTATAGCCAAAGCTCTTTGAGCCCCTGAAATATACCGCCAGAGACCATCGCGGCTTCAGGCCTTTCATCTTTTTTAACTAGTAACAAGAAAGCCTGCGACAAGGCAAATAAACCTAAAATCACTACAATCAAATCGATTCCAGATGCTAACCAAGATTGCTCAAAGGTGTAACGCTTGGTGTAACGCATCGGCTCTAAACCGATATTGTTTAGAAAGATACCAAAACACACCAACATACCCGCAGCAAACACTTTTCCTCGGTGAGCCAACACCACCAAAATAATGCCCAGAAGCGCTGCTAAAAAGATTTCACGGCTACCAAAATGCGGCGCGATTAAGGCGAGAAGGGGTGATAACAGCATTAAGCAGATAACAGAAAAAATACCGCCCATAAAGGAAGCTGAGTAAGCGAGACTCAGTGCCCGACGCGCTTCATTGCGCTGCGTCATTGGGTAGCCATCGTAAGTGGTCAGTGCGTTAACCGCGGTACCCGGCGTATTGATTAAAATAGCGGGAATGGAGCCACCGTACATGGATGAGCCATAGATACCGAGCAATAGCGTCAAACCCACTAAGGGGTCTAAAGAGAAAGTCGCCGGTAGAAGAATGGCGATGGCAACGGCAGCACCAACACCGGGAATCGCACCGATTAGCACACCACCAATCGAACCAATCAGGAGCGCGACCAGCACATCCCAACGTAATAAATTATCGATAGCTTGAAGTAAAATATCCATCGATAACCCTAAAAATTAATCAGCATAAAGCTACGGATTGCATCTGGTAGGTATTCATAAATCATCCCACCAGGGATTTTCACCGATAAGAACGATTTGAACACGACTACGATGGCAAACCCGATCACAACCGACAGCAATAAGAGTCTTTTTTCTCGATAGCCCGCACGAAACACTAGGATTGGCATAAATAGTAGCGTTGCTAGCAGGTATCCTATGATGGGGACCAGCCATACATAGGCTAGAAACCAAGCCGCATACTCAAATGAGCGCAGCCAAAATCCTATTTCTTTAAGCCTGCCAAAAATGCGTGGTGAAAGGACTGAACCTAGAAGATGCAAGACGGCGAAGAAGGTCATGCCTCCCAAACTTATCGCAGGCCAGAACGATGGCTGTGACACGAGCTTGGTGCCTTTGACCCACTGGGTTTGATTGCCGATATTAGCGAGTAAAAAGATGGCAAAGACTAAAAACAGGAGTGCAAATACGAGATCGCCACTGCGACGTTCACGTTTGAATAATTGCTGCATTGTTTTGATTTGCGGCACTAAGGGCACCCCTCTTAATTATTGGGCTATTGCATGATCCAATAGCCATCAATCAAAACCAAAACATGCCGCAAGGGTTAGACCCATACGACATGTTATTTTGGTGTAGCGTCGAGAATTTATTCCAACACTTTACCCATAACTGCTAGCGCTTCGATATCGCTATCGATTTGCTTTTGTGCCGCTTCTGCATCCTGCCAATAGATCAAAGCACCAGTGTCTTTCGCTAGCTTCTTAGCGGCGTCTGACTCCATCACTTCCTTAGCCACAGCGATAATCTTGTCGCGTGCGTCTTGAGGTGTGTCTTTGTGTACGAACAAACCATTCCACAGGGCTACTTTAAGCTCAGGTACCAGCTCAGCGACAGTAGGCACATCCGGTGTAATAGCAATACGCTCAGCACCGATTGAAGCCAGAACCTTTACCTTATCCATGCAAGGCAGCACCAACTGAAGTGTCGTATTCATTACATCAACATCACCAGAAGCTAATGTATTACAGTTCAAATCGTCAAATGCAGCATCGGAAGAAAACTTAATATCCATTTTCTTAGCCAACGCTTTAGTTACTTTAGTAGGAATTAACGGGGCACCAAAGTGTCCTAAAACCACATCATTAGACTGTGAGTGCTTGGCAAGACCCGCAACATCGTCATAAGGCGCATCTTTACCCGCAACGATCACAAATGGGTAAGTCAGGAAGTTGCCGATTGGCTCAAATGGATTTGGTGCTAACTCAGGGATTCCGATATTAGGGCCAATTGTTGGAATCGCGATGATAAATGATCCAACGGTATAGCCATCCGCTGGAGCTTTCGCAACATCAATGGCACCAGGAAACGGGCCGCCACCGCCACCAGGTTTGTTTACAACGGCTGCTGCAACCGAGTATTTTTCTTCGAATTTTTCAGCGATCATGCGCGTTAGCACATCTTCCAAGTCGCCCGGTGGCCAAGGCACGACAAAGCTAACTGGTTTTTCAGGATATGCAGCCATAGCAGGGCTAGATAGTAACGCCGCACATGAAACGCTAGCCGCTAGCGCCATTGCAATTATTTTACGCATTAGGATTCTCCTCATAGATGGTCTTTCCAATCATCGGTTCATTATTGTCACCAATGGTACAAATAATTATTGCAATCAATCATTCGGTATGTCAATAATTTAATTAACAACAATCACTTAACAACCTAACACTAATGCAAACGGTCGACAAAGCGTTCCAGTTACTTAAATTTTTTAGTATTACTCAGCCAGAAATTGGCCTGAGTGAATTAGCGCGCCTATCCAAGTTTGACAAGGCCGCCACTAGACGCTTTCTGGTTGCCCTGCAAAACCATCAATTTATTGAGCAAAATCCTGAGACTAAAGCCTACCGACTGGGTACTGGCTTTTTGAGCTTTGCCAAGATCCGAGAAGAGATGTTTCCTATTCAGGACATCGTTAGACAATCATTAGAACGCTTAACAGAGGCAACTGCTGAAACCTCACATGGCAGCATTATTAGCGGTGAACAATTATCTTCGGTAGGTGTTCGACTGTCCGACCGATCCAATCGCGTGCATGTCTATGCCTCGCAAAGCCTGCCAATGAACGCGACGGCTTCAGGCTTGGCTTATCTCGCATTTGCGCCTGCAATGCCCTCAACGATGCAGCAAGGAAACTTGCCATCATTTACTGACAAAACCATTACCGATGCCGGTCACTTGCAACAATCTATTAGCCAAGTTAAACAGGATGGTTATAGTTTGGTTTGTGATGGTTATGAGGAGGATGTGACGGGCATTGCTGTACCTATTTTTTCCAGTGATGGTTTTGCGATGGGTGCCTTAGCGGTCGCTAGTCCTACTTCTCGTATAAATAACGAGCAAGAAAATAAAATCTGTACCGCCCTTTTTTCAGAGACTGTTGAGGTCACTAAGGCGTTAGGTGGCAAGATCCCACCTTTGTATCAGCAGTTAATTCAGGCGGCCTAGCGATGAAAAAAAACAAAGCACTAGTATTAGATTTTGGCGGCGTGATCTCGCGTACACTGTTCGAAACGCATGATTTAACGGAGCAGGCGCTTGGCTTACCTGCTAGCTCTTTACAATGGCAAGGGCCATTTGATCCAGCTAATGATTCGGCATGGCAAGCCATGCAAAACGATGAGATTAGCGAACGTGACTATTGGATGCACCGAACCAAAGAAGTCGGGCAGCTAGTTGGTGAAGATTGGACGAGCATGCAACAGTTTATTCAACGTGCGCGGGGCAATGATGTAATGGCAGTGATTCGACCTGAATTTCTGGATACCATTGCGATTACTAAGGCAGCGGGCGCACCAATGGCTATTTTGTCTAACGAATTAGATTTGTTTTACGGCAGTGACTTTAGACACAAACTGCCCTTTCTTAAAGATTTTGACTTGATTGTCGATGCCACCTACACAGAAATCCTCAAACCTGATCCACGAGCGTATGCTTTTATAACAGATGGCTTAGGTTTGCAGGCAGGGGATTGTATTTTTGTTGACGATCAGGAGCGTAATATTCAGGGTGCAATTGAAGTAGGCATGCAAACCGTACATTTCGATGTAATGCAACCTGCCAAAAGCTATCAAACCGCACTCTCATTGATGGGATTAAGAGGATAAATAGTATGCAAGATACTGATATTACTGCTGACCTTATGGCTGACAATGCTGCTGAGACCAGCACTTCCGCTCAGGATTTCTGGCACCCAATGACCCACCCCGCCGATTCTATAAAGAATCCAGCCAAGGTGTTTGTGTCAGCTGAAGGTGTTGAGATTACAGATAATAATGGTCACCGCGTGCTTGATGCCGTGGGTGGTTTATGGAATGCCAACCTTGGCTATTCTTGCGAACCGATTAAACAAGCCATTACTGATCAATTGGCTGAGATGCCTTATTACTCTTCGTTTCGTGGCACCACGACGCAACCTGTAGTCGAGTTAGCCGCTGAGCTACAGAACTGGTTTAAACAAGATGGTTTGGTTAGAAGCTTTTTCACCTCGGGTGGATCAGACTCCGTAGAAACCTGTTTGCGCTTGGCACGTCAATACCATAAAGCCCGTGGCGACAAAGACCGTTATAAATTTATAGGCTTGAAAAAAGGCTATCACGGCACCCATTTTGGGGCTGCATCGGTCAACGGTAACGCCAACTTCCGCCGCAACTACGAGCCGCTCTTACCCGGCACCTACCATATCGCAGCACCCTGGACTTACCGAAACCCATTTAACACCGACGACCCTGCCGTCATCGCTCAAATGTGCGCCAAGATGCTGGAAGATGAGATCCAGTTCCAAGGCCCTGACACCATCGCTGCATTCATTATGGAGCCAGTGCTTGGAGCCGGCGGAGTAATCGTTCCTCACGACACATTTATGCCCATGGTGCGCGAGATTTGTGACAAGTATGGAATCTTATTAATAGCCGATGAAGTCATCACTGCCTTTGGCCGACTAGGATCATGGAACGGTAGCCGACACTGGGGCGTTAAGCCGGATTTAATGGCGACGGCAAAAGCAATCACCAATGCTTACTTCCCACTAGGCGCGGCCATGATCGGCGAAAAAGTGGCAGATGTATTTGAATCTAACAAAGACGGATTTGGCGCAATAGGCCATGGCTACACCTACTCAGGTCACCCAGTTGGTTGTGCTGCGGCACTAGCTTGCCTAGCTGAAACTAAGCGTTTGAATGTAGCTGAAAATGCCGGGGCACGAGGTGTAGAACTGCAAGCAGGACTTCAAAGCCTGAAAGATAAGTATGATCTTGTTGGTGATGCCCGCGGATTGGGCTTAATGGGATGTTTAGAGCTAGTAAGTGATCGTGAAACCAAGCAACCCGCTTCGAAGGAAGCTTGCGAAATCGTTAGCGAAACAGCCTATGAAAACGGCGTTATTGTAAGAATTTCAGGGAACAACCTGATTGTATCCCCACCTCTAATCATCGACTCAGACCACGTAACTAAGATTATTTCAGCCGTTGGTGCAGGCTTAGCCGCCGCCTCAACATAACGATCTGTTGAACTAA
>ENA-ORXR01005303-ORXR01005303.1-marine-metagenome-genome-assembly--contig:-NODE-5303-length-10310-cov-9.525945_pt1 | contig 10310 bp, 8 predicted proteins | sample MGYA00237866_ERZ511479 | MGnify/ENA metagenome assembly ERZ511479
ATCGTCTAGTGGCCTAGGACTCCGGGTTTTCATCCCGGCAACAGGGGTTCGAGTCCCCTTGGGGGTGCCATCTTTTTTAACCCTGCTTTTGCAGGGTTTTTCTGTGTCTGGAGGTTCGGGGAGGGGCAAAAATGGCAACGAGAATGGCAACAGATGCCGACATATCCGAGTGTGTTCGAGTCGATACAGACCTAGTTTCTGCGGTTGTTTTCCACACCCGTTTTCTCGCGCTGCCGCTTCAGCGACCTATCCATGGCGGTTTTTTCGTCGTGGCAAGGCACGCACAGCGTCGCCAAGTTGGTCGGCTGGTTCCCGCCCCCATTCATCAAGCGCGGCGGTGGTCGAACTCGGAGGGGAATCCGTAGCGGTGGGCCTGCTCGGTAATCGCGGCCAAGTGTTTGGTTGGGATCTGGGCGAGCCACGAGGGGAGCAGGCCGGACCCGAGACGATAGCTGTGCGATCCAACGGCGGCGTAGAACGGCGTGCGCGTGCGCGGGTCTGCGTCGCGCATGATCCACGTGGCGAGGCGTTCGTCCGCTTCGCTCACTTTGCTTTGCGCTTCCATATCATCAGGTCCTCCTTGTCTCCGAGCGCGTACAACACGAGACTCTGGTTGTCTTTTTCGAGCAGGAATATCATCTCTTCTTGTTTGAAATCGGCATGCAAAGCGCCTTCCTTGATCCGTAAATTCTTTAATGTTGCTCGATTCACGAAGATGTCCTCCTTGGTCTCCATCTCACTGCCTTTGATGCGGATCGACATTCCTTCCTCGAAGTACTTCAACACCTCCTCCAAGCCCTCCTTTTTGGCCTTTTCAATCAACTCACTTGTCCGCTTGTCTTTCCGCATCGCATCGGTGTCGGCAATCCAAGTTCCCTCAAGTGCTTTGAGATAGGCGGTGGCTGCATCCGCCAAAGCGGCCTTGCCGCCTACAGGAGCTTTCCCACGCACAAGGAATATGAAAGGCCTGCCACCATCCGTTACCTTGAGGCGGTTTCGACCCTCAAGAATCAAGCGAGTATCGTCGGGGTCGGGGACTGGCTGAAACACGCCGTTCCCTTTCGGCTTGATTGCCTCGTGCTTGACGGTGTTCCAATCACCATCTTCAAAGAGGCGAATTGACGTGGCACTGACTTCCATTACGGAGTCTTTGACTGTCTCGATTTCCTCGCCGAGGTCCGTTTCTTTCCGGGTTCGTTCGAGGTCAATCCTCCAAGTGCCGTAGAGGTCTTTCACCTGGAACTCGGTCTCGGCGATTTTTTGTTTATCCTCTTGGGCGTCGATCGACAAAACGAGGAAGGGGACGAGGAAAACGGGCAGGAAGAGTCTCATCAAAAATTTGTACGGATTTTTGGACAGGGTGTACAGGAAAACGGCCCCTCTTCCACGTTAGGGGGGAAGCGTGCGCTTGCCAGATACTTCGGCGGCAACGTACAGCAAACGGCGCGCCCTAGTGGGGCCTCACGCATGTCCACGCGGCGAGGCGTTTGGTCTCGTTGTTAGCGGTGGTCATTTAGATTCGACCATTCGACTTCGAGTAAAGGGAGTGCCGTCTTCAGGTCATCCACACCTGCTTGGGTTACTTGGGTGCTGTAGAGTTGGAGCATCCGTAATGAGGTCATGCCCTTGAGATGTTTTAAACCCGCGTCGGTCACTTGGGTTTGATTGAGTTGAAGCGTCCGTAATGAGGTCATGCCCTTGAGATGCTTTAAACCCGCGTCTGTCACTTGGGTGCGATTGAGGTCAAGCCCATACAAGTCGGTCAAACCTTTGAGGTGCTTTAAACCCGCGTCGGTTACTTGGGTGTTGGCGAGTTGAAGCGCCCGCAATGAGGTTACGCCCTTGAGATGCTTTAAGCCCGCGTCGGTCACTTGGGTGCGGTTGATCAAGTCAACATTCCTCACCCGTTTCAAGCTCTCCAACCGACCATTGTCAGATAGCCAAACTTTAGCGGCGTCCGGTAATCGGGCGCTTAGCCAAGAATCTATGTGATGGACTGTGCCGCCCTGTGCCCGAACCCACTGCACCGCTTTGTACTGTCGAACGCACGGCATCGCTAGGATCGCCAGCAACAATGTCAACGCGGTGAATAGAGTCAGCCAGAGTCCGAGGGTGCGTGTTCCTTTGCTGGTCATCGTCCCTCGGTGCTGAGTGCAGCCATACCCGACAGAATGAATATGTTCCTCACGCCGGTGCGGTAGCCGTGGCCCTCGGCTGCAATGTAGAGCAAACGACGCGCCCCAGGTGGGGCGTCTCGCATGGTCCACGAAGCGAGACGGGCGGGTTCGGTCATCGGTTCGCCTTGAAGTTCTCGGCCTGCTCGAAAATCTCATGGTACACTTCGTCGCGATCTACCGGTGGATAACCATGCTTGGCAAGCAGCATGATCAACTCGGCCTTTAACTCGGCCTTGATGTCGTCGCGCTGGTTCCAGTCCGAGTAGCTGGCGAGGGACTCGACCAAGTCTTTCACTTCTTTTGCGAGGACCAGCAACTTGTCCTCGGGGTAGGTGAAGTCGTACTTGGTCATGAGCGACTTCAGGATGTCGTAGAACGCTTTTTCTTCGAACGTGATGCCAAGCTCGTCCGGGCTGTTCATCTCGTCTTCAAGCCCACGGTAAAGGGCGATCAGGTCGTCGGCGAAGTCCTCCAGCACATTGCCGACCAGTAGGCTGTCCTCGTCGCGTTCGTTGTAGCGGTCCACGATGACTTGGAGCTGCTTCGAGAAATCGACGCCCTTCACCTTGTTCACCTTCTTCAACTCCCCGATGGCCTGTTGCAGTAGCTTTTGCAGGAGCTTCACTTTGGTGTTCGGCAGTTTGAGCAGCGCCAGCTTTTCGAGGTAGTCGGCGTCGAACAGGTCCATCTCGCCCATCGGATCGCCAAGCTTGAAGATCTCCTCGACGCCTTGGCTTTGGATCGCCCCGGCGACCATCTCGCGCACCTTGGCGTTCATCTGCGCAGTGTCGGGAGCGTTGCCTTTGGTGAGCTTGAAAATGATCGAACGCACCGCGAGATAGAAATGGATTCGGTCGCGTTCGTCGTCGCTGAACGTGTCGTTCCCCGAACAGATGTCATAGGCGGCTTTCATCCGCTTCACCAAGTCCATGAACCGGCGTTCGATCTTCTCGGTCTTCTGCATCCGTTCCGCCGCCTTGTTCAGACAGGCGAGTTGGTCGAGTGGCGCGCCATTGAAGTAACCGGACAGGTCGAAGCCGTGGAACATCCGGTTGAGCAAGTCGAGGTGGTCGCGAACTTGGGTGATGCTGATTTGCACCTCTTCCAGACTCGTCTCCTGGTGGTTGCTGTAGATCCCGAGCGCGGTGTTGAGCTGCTTCTTGATCCCGATGTAATCGACCACCAAGCCCTTGGCCTTGCCTTCGTAGCGGCGGTTCACCCGCGAGATGGTTTGAATCAAGCTGTGCTTTTGTAGCGGCTTGTTGATGTAGATCGTATCGAGGAACGGCACGTCGAAGCCGGTCAGCCACATGTCCACCACCAAGGCGATGCGGAAGTTACTCTTGGCTTGCTTGAACTGCCGGTCCAACTCCTTGCGATGGTCCGCACTGCCGAGCAGGTTGTAGAGTTCTTCGCTGTCGTTTTCCCCCCGCGTCATCACCATCGCGACCCGTGCCATCGGCTTGACCTTCTTCGCTTCCTGCTCGCTCAGTTCCTCGCCCTCCAAGCAGGCCTCTACAACGCCCCATTCGGGACGCAAACCCAACAGCAGCTTGTAGAACTCCCACGCGATCTCGCGCCGACTGAACACGAACAGACACTTGCCCGCCACACTACTGCCTTCCTCGACCCGCTTCTCGTAGTGGGCAACAAAGTCGTTGGCCAAGGAGTGCAGATGGTCGGGATCGGCGAGGATGGCGTCCATGCTTGCGGTCGAACGCTTGCTTTCATCGACGTGGTACTGGCTCGCGCCTTGATCACGAACGGCATGCTCGTAGTACTCCTCGATCTCGGCCAGCTTGCTGTTGTCGAGCACCACTTTGTCGGCTCGGCCCTCGTACACGATCCGCACCGTGATCTCATCCCGGACGGACTCGCTCATCGTGTAGCGGTCCACCACCGGCCCGAACACTTCCGTGGTCTTGTCGATCGGTGTACCGGTGAACCCGACGTAGGTGGCGTTCGGCAGGCTTTCGTGCAGGTACTTGGCGAAGCCCCACGTCTTCTTCACCCCGTCGTCGGTCACGCGAATCTTCTGGTCGAGGTTCACCTGGCTGCGGTGCGCTTCGTCGGAGATGCAAATCACGTTGGTGCGGTCGGTGAGCAGTTCGGTGTCCTCGGTGAACTTGTGAATGGTCGTCAGAAACACGCCGCCGCTCCTGCGGTCGAGCATCAGTTCGCGCAACTCGGCCCGGCTCTGGACCGACACCACCGCTTCATCGCCGATGTACTGCTTGGCGCGAACAAACAGCTTGCTCATCTGATCGTCCAAGTCGGTGCGGTCCGTGATGACCACCAAGGTCGGACTCGACAGGCGCGTGTCCCGCATCAGCAGCCGAGCAAGGAACAGCATGGTGAAGCTTTTGCCGCATCCGGTCGCGCCGAAGTAGGTGCCACCCTTACCGTCCCCATGTGGACGCATATGGGCGAGGATATTCGCGTGCAGTTTGGTCGCCGCGTAGTACTGCGGGTAGCGGCAGACGATCTTGTCGTCCACTTGCGAGGTGTCGGGGAAGTAGATAAAGTTGCGCACCACCGCGAGCAGCCGTTCCTTGTCGAACAGGCCCGCCACCATGCTGTGCAACGAGTCGATCCCTTCATGCTCGACCGACTCATCGCCGGTGACTTTCCGCCACGCGTACCAGAAGTCATAGGTGGCGAAGAAGCTGCCCATCTTGGTGTTCACCCCGTCGCTGATCACACACAATGCGTTGGTCACGAACAGGGCCGGGGTGTCCCGCCGGTAACGCGTGGTGAGCTGATCGTAGGCGCTGGCAAGCGTTGCCTCCTCGCGGATCGCGCTCTTGAACTCGAACACCACCAGCGGCATCCCGTTCACATAAAGAATGGCGTCGGGAATGCGGTGTTCGCTGCCGACGATGTCGAGTTGGTTCACAATGCGGAAACGGTTGGCATCGGGGCGTTCGGTTTCGATCAGCGTGACGTGCAAATCCTTCTTGTTCCGGTCCTCGCGCTTGAGGTCAAAGCCGTTCGAAATCCACCGCATGGCCTGCTTGTTGCTCTCGTACAGATCCGATGCAGGCAGCGCCTTGAGCTTGCGCAGGATGGCGTTGATCTCGTTCTCGGTGATGTCGTCGGCCTGGTAGCGTTCGGCGAGGAAGTCCCGCAGGTCGTCGTCGAGGAGCACGTCCTCGGGATCGCGTTCGAGGGTCGTTCCGAGCGTGTGCGGAAAGCCCTGCGCTGCCATCAGGTCGATGATGGCTTGTTCGAGTTGGGCTTCGGTGAACTTATTCACAGATCACTCCCATCAAACAACCATCAAACAAATTCTGATGTCGCAAAGTCTTCATTAATAGGTGTTTGCGAAATGTTTCCATTCTCCTTGGCGAAGATTTGACCTTGCCCATCAAAGAAAATCGAAGAGTTTTCAAGCCTGCCCAACCTCTTGAGGCCGAGCCCAGAATGGAAGGTAACGCTTGGCTTTGTGGCCCACATTTTCATCCTCTAAGAGGATTACGCCAGCTTCCATCGCACTTTTGAGAATACCGGAGATGCTCGCACTGTTTTTTGAGTCGACTTTGAATCTCTCTCGTAGGCTGGCGTTGTTCATCGGCCGCCTTTCGACGTAGCGGAGGCAGGCATGCAGGTAACAAGCCCTGACCTTCTCCTTCTTGGTCATTTCTCCGAAATCTTTGTGGGCGAAGAGTATCGCCCGCATGTTGTCACCGGCTGCTTCAAAGACTGGGGCCGGAAGCTGGTAAACCTCCGTTTCAACCACAACCTTGTCGATCCCTGTACCTCGCATCTCGCAGACGCCTATTCTCCTCATCATGGATGCTAAGGCTTCGTTTCTTGATTGCGGAGGCATATCCAGAAGTCGATCCGTCTTCATGAGGGGAGCCCCAGGATTTGTGATTTCAATCCGTCCGTCATAGATCTCAATCATCACAGCCGAGCCAGCTATTTGGAAATCCTGATGGATCAACGCATTCGCGACGAGCTCACGCACGGAGAGCATAGGATACATCGTAACTTCTTCGCGGATCGCTTTACCAATCACCTCATTGGATGGAAGTAGCGACTCAACGTAGTTTATAAGTCCTTCAAAGCCGCTAGCATATCCCTTTCGGCCTTGGACTTCCCGGACCGCCTTTAGCTTGTTGTTGCCATCGTAAAGGACAACTCGAACTGCTTTGGTGCCGAGCCTTGGGAAGGATTCGAGGTTCTTTGCGAAGAGGATTGCTCCGAGGCAGGTGATATCCCAATGCCTGCCCGTCGCCGGATTGATGAGCTTCTCGGCCTGGAGCGAATCAAGAATTCCGGTACGATTGTCAGGAAGCGGACGCTTGATCAGATCAAAATATGACGTGTAATCGAGTAGGCTCAAAACCTCATCGCTTGTAACACTTGGCAGAGCGATCTCCTCCTCAAATGGAGTTTGATCAAAGGAGCGCCAGAGGTCTGCTTCTCTACCCGAGTCCTTCAATGAACGCTTGGACGTTCCAACTCGAATATAGCCGAGACCGGAGAACCGAACCGGTGCATGTGCCGCAGGGGCGATCTCAAGCAAAACTAGCGGCTTTCCATCCACCTCAAACGAGTGGAACCGAAAATTGATCCGGGGCTGGAGAAGTTGTGTGAGGTAGAGCTCGAGGTCCTGATTCCCCTTTTTTGCATCCGCAGGTCTGAATGCTGTCCCGAGAACCTCGTGAGTTGCGTCATCGATACCCCACAAAAGGTAGGCTTGCGGCTTCCGCAGAAGCGCAGCTGAATTGGACAAGGCTGAAACGTATTTCCCGATGTCTTCCGGGTTGGCGTTGTTGTGCTTGAACTCGACCCACTCAGTCTCATTGGGGAGACTCCTCAACTCCTCGACAAGAGCGATGAGATATTCAGTTGTTCGATCGTGGGGCATTTTGGTAGTTTACTCGGTTCGGAGACGCCGCGAGGTTCCTACCCGCCAGCGTTTAGCTCCCCCGAGATTAATCTGGGTAGCAGGGCGTTTCGGAGATTGGCAAGGGTCGTAGATTCATCTTCTGAAAGTTCAGCGCGTTGGAAGAACGAGACTGTCCTCGTTTGAAACGCCTCAAGGACTTTGGGTTGCGGCAACCCAAATATAACAGTCTCGAGGTGGCCTTTCGTAAGTGCCTCCCTGGTCGCACCTGCGTTTAATCCGGAAAGACGAGCTTTCATTTGCTTGCTCACCAAATGAAGGTGAAGGAACTGCACAAGGTTGATCGATTTTGCACGGATGATCAAAACATGCTGATTAACTCTGGCGGGAAGAACCGATGCCGGGACTACGCAAGTTCGCATGACGGATGCTCCAGTGATATTGAAGAGGATATCACCCAGCTCGAGGTTTACGTTGGAGAGTTCGGCGGCCGATTCGGCTGAGATTCGAGCAAGGCCATTCCATTTGAATTGGGAATCAAAAACGTTCTGGCTTCGGATCAATGCGACCCCCTCGTCTACGTAAACTTTACTGCCACCTCGTGGAGTTGCACCGCTTCCAATCTTCGAAGTAAGTTGCTTCAAGTTTACAACTTCCCAGCCCGCTGGAATCCAGCCGAGTTCCTCGGTGAACTGGAAGGCGTCGGGGAAGAGCTTGGCGGTTTCGCGGTCGGCCCGTCCATCGGCGAGGACTTGGCGGCGGGTTTCGGCGCGGGACGCGAGGGCCTCGGGAATGGGGTTTCCGGCTTCGAGGGCGTTGTCGATGACGGGGTCGAAGTCCACAAACCAACTCTTGAACAGGGCCTGCGCCATCGCCTCCAGCGTCTCGTTCATCCGCCGGTTCAGTCCGATCTTGTCGTCGAGCGTGCCGAGGATGTGGGTGATGGCTTTTTGTGTATCCAGATCAGGCAGAAATATCTCTAATTTACCAAAGTCGGTCTTATTTAAGATCGGTTGTGCGGAGCCTCCAGCCGCCGCTCTGATTTCCGCCTTCCGCATCGAAAGATTGTAGTAAACGTACTCAGGGTCAGCGATGTCCGTATCTACCAGCAAAGAGTTGATTTGTTGGTTTGTTACACATGTCTTTGCTGAGAGTGCGGCTTTACCCATATCCGAACCAATACACGTGACCATCACAGATTCCTTCGGGATAGCTGCTTTGGATACAGCTTCTAGCCCAGCTTCGGACAACATTCGCTCGGCCGTGGCTATCACCTTGGTTCCATTAAAGTCTCGCGGAGTGACAAATGGTGTCTCACCACCAAAGGCATCTGTGAGACTTGATTTGGGTGTCCTACCTGTTTGAATACTGCCTAGGTCGCTTAAGATTTTCCATTCTCCGATGAGACCATCACCCATAGCCTAATCCTCTTAAATTGGCTTGAATCCGTGCGTCAAGTTCGCTGGAAACTTTTACCTGTTCGTAAAATTCCGAGGATAACTTCTCCATCTTCTCCTCGAACGGAATCCCATCATCTTCCAACGGCGCGACCCCGACATACCGTCCGGGGGTCAGCACAAAGTTGTTCTTGGTGATGTCCTCCAGCGAGGCTGATTTACAGAAGCCGGGCTGATCCTCGTAGGCGGTTTCGGGCTTCTTCGAACGCCATGCATGGTAGGTGCCCGCGATGGCTTGGATATCCTCATCGGTGAACTCCTTTTGGGTCCGGCTGATCATCGAACCGATGTTGCGGGCGTCGAGGAACAGGGTTTCGCCGCTTCGGTCGCGTAGGCCGCGCTTTGTGTCGGCCTTCTTGGACTTGGACAGGAACCAGAGGCAGACGGGAATTGGCGTGGTGAAGAAGAGCTGGCCGGGGAGCGCGATCATGCAGTCCACAAGGTCGTTCTCGACCAGTGCCTTGCGGATCTCGCCTTCGCCCTTGGTGCTGGTGGACATGGAACCGTTGGCGAGGACGAAGCCCGCCATGCCGTGTTCGGAAAGCTTGGCGAGCATATGCAGAATCCACGCGTAGTTGGCGTTGCCGGTGGGCGGTGTCGGGTAACCGGCCCATCTCGCGTCATCGACTAGTTCGTCGTCGTCGCGCCATTGCTTCTGGTTGAACGGTGGGTTGGCGAGGATGTAGTCGGCCTTGAGGTCGGGGTGTTGATCCTTGAAAAACGTGTGCGCGGCAACGTCGCCAAGGTTTCCGGCGATGCCCCGGATGGCGAGGTTCATCTTGGCCAGCTTGTAGGTGGTCGAAGTGAGTTCTTGGCCATAGATGGATACGTTCTTCTGACTGCCATTGTGCGAGCGCACGAAGTCCACCGACTGAACGAACATGCCGCCGGACCCGCAACAGGGATCGTAGATCTTGCCTTCGAACGGTTGCAGCATTTCGACCAACAACTTGACCACGCATTTCGGGGTGTAGAACTCGCCACCGCCTTTGCCTTCCGATGCGGCGAAACGACCAAGAAAGTATTCGTAGACGCGACCGACCACGTCCTCTTCGTCGTCGGCGAGCGTGTCGATATTGTTGATGGTGTCGAGCAGTGCCGCGAGCTTGGCGGGTTCGAGATCGAGGCGGGAAAAGTAGTTGTCGGGGAGCGCACCGCGCAAGGCCTTGTTGTGTTTCTCGACAGCGGCGAGGGCAGTGTCCACGCGGATCGCGAGGTCGTCCTGCTTGGCGTGTTTTAGCAGCGTGGACCAACGGGATTCTTCGGTGAGATAGAACACGTTGCGCATGGTGTAGAACTCCACCTGTTCGAGGTAGTCGCCTTTGCCTTCGGCGGTCAGTTCCTCGCGGCGTCGTTCGAACTTGTCCGAGGCGAACTTGAGGAAGATCAGCGACAGGACGACGTGCTTGTACTCGGACGACTCGACGGTGCCGCGCAACTTGTTCGCGGTGTCCCACAGGGTTTCTTCGAAGCCCTTCGTCTTCTTGGTGGTCTTCTTTTTTTTTGCGGCCATGCAGTGGCTCCTTGCGCTCCTAGATGTTCAAGGTGAATAACTATGCAGGAGGGGGTGCCATGTCAAAGAAGGAGATTATCCGGCGAGCCGCTTCAGAAGACGGGCGGTGCTGGTTGGGTGCCATTTGCTGCCGGTGGCTGTTTCAATGCCTCGGCTGTTTCGACTCGGCGACGAGCTTGCGACTGGATGTGAAGCCGGTGGACGCGGGCGCTCTCGACTTCGGCGCGGATCTACGAACGCAGCCAGAGCATGCGTTCGGCGGCGGCGCGGTGTTGGCGGCGCGGGACCCAGTTCGGGGCGCTGGGGAC
>ENA-ORXR01005304-ORXR01005304.1-marine-metagenome-genome-assembly--contig:-NODE-5304-length-10307-cov-2.511632_pt1 | contig 10307 bp, 4 predicted proteins | sample MGYA00237866_ERZ511479 | MGnify/ENA metagenome assembly ERZ511479
TTTAAATATAGGGTCAAGTAAGGTACAAACTCCTCTTTTAATTGACCTTAGCTCTAACTCAGAACTAGAAAAACTTACATTGAATGATAATAAACTAGTGGATCTTAATTTAGAAGGCAATCCAAAATTACGTTTATTAGAAACAAAGGATAATAATATAGAATCGCTTGACTTAAGTAAGAACCCAGAACTAGAATCTGTGGTTTCTTTCAAGAATTTACTTAATAATATTGATTTAAGAAACAGTCCGAAAATAGTCAACTTAGATCTTTCAGATAATAGGTTAAAAGGTATTGATGTTAGTGAGAATATAATATTGAGGACTTTTAATATTTCCAAAAATTTAATTTCTGGTGAAGGACCTGACCTAAGTCAAAATATTGATTTGATCAATCTTAATATGTCAAATAATAAAATTTCTTCGCTTGATATTACCAAAAATTTAAATCTTGAAGATGTCAATCTTTCGTTCAACCAGTTGTCGGGGAACAATATATTAGAGCAAATAGTTCAAAATTACCAATCCTCAAGTAGATTTCTTGGTGAAGAAACCTATCTTTTAAATGATAATTTATTATCGAATGCAATGCCTGATTTCACTTCATTAGTAGATGCTTCTACAAAAGATTTTAGTATCAGTATTCATAATAATAATTTTCATTTTGGCGATCTAGAAGCAAGACATCAACAATATGTAAATTACACAAATACTCCCAGAGGTGGAGGCTTCATTTTTAAGCTATATTCATATGCTGGTCAATCAAAGGTGAATGTAAGAGAAGTGATTACAACTATTGCGGGTGAGCCAATTACTTTATCAACGGTGGTTCGCGGTAGCCAGAATCATTACAAATGGTTCAAAAACGGAATTGAAATTATTGGAGCTGCTGATGCTCCAGAATTTACAATTTCTGCTCCTGAGGCTTGTGAATCAGGTATTTATTATGCTGAGATAACTAGTGATTTAATGCCTTTTGAAGATGTTGAGGCTCCAAGTACAAATGGTAAGAACTTACTGCTACAGCGGAATGACGTGGTGTTGGGCGCAAACGGAGTTCCTACTTGTGCAATTTTAATCAACCCATTAAACAAAGCAATAGATATTCCTGTAAATGCTGGTATTGAATGGGAAAGTGAATCAGGTGCTTGTGGTTATATATTAAATGTTGGTTCAGCACCAGGTGCTACCGATATCTTGAATGAAGTAGATGTGGGTAACGTAAGTGGCTATAATTTTGAAAGTAACTTACCACCAGACACCGAAGTTTTTGTCACCATCACGCCTTACTTTGAAGACGGACCTTTAGTAGGTTGTAGAGAAGAATCTTTTACTACGAATTCAGAGTCAACCTTGCCAGAATGTTCCATTTTAATTCAGCCTTTAGATGGTAGTGTTGGGGTAAAGGAAGAAACCAATATACTTTGGTCGGTGGCTAGCGGTGCGGAAGGGTACCGGTTAGAAATTGGAACAACTTCGGGTGCTAGTGATATAGCAAACGAAACTATTAATGACGGCAGTACCGCTTTTGATCCCCCAATTGATTTTTTGTTAGATAGTGAAATCTTTGTAACCATAACCCCTTATAATTCAGAAGGAGATGCTATAGGGTGTGCCGAAAGCAGCTTTATAGTCTCAGAGTCCAATGAAATACCACCATGTACAAGCCTTAGTAGACCTATAAATGGTGCTGTTGATATAAAAACAAACACGATTATACAATGGTTTAGAGTCGGTAATGCAAGTGGTTATGTTTTAAATATTGGAAGAACAGAATTTGGTTCAGAAATTTTATCAAGAGATGTAGGTTCAGAGATAGAGTTTCAATTGGATGATAATCTACCAGATTCTGAACTAATTTATGTTACGATTATTCCTTATAATACGCTAGGGTCACCTACAGCCTGTGTATCGGAGAGCTTTATGACCGCCGCTCCTAGACCTTTGCCGGAATGTACTACGCTTATTGAGCCCTTAAATGGGGAAAGAGATGTTGACCCTTTTGTTGATTTGGTATGGAGTGTTTCTGATAATGCAGAAGGATATCTATTGCAAGTTGGAACAACCCCTGAAGGTGAAGAGTTCTTTTTACAAGATGTTGGGCTGACCACTTTTTATAATTTTAGAACAGACTTACCAGAAGGTGTACCAGTCTATGTAAAAATCACTCCCTATAATGAAAGTGGTGAAGCTATTGCTTGTGAGGGCGAAAGCTTTGTTACCAATATACCAACAAGACCTGATTGTACTACGCTCGAATTGCCTATTAATGGGGCGATAGATGTAAGTGTGGCTACAAATTTCACTTGGAATATGGCTAGTACTGCGAAAGGGTATAGGCTTAAGCTCGGTACCACATCAGGGGGTGAAGATATTTTAATGCAAGATGTAGGTGCCACTACCTTTTTTGATTTACCTGATAATTTACCTGAAGATACCATAATCTATGCATCTGTTACACCCTATAATGATTTAGGAGAACCCCTTGATTGTCAGGAAGAAAGTTTTACCACCGAGGGCCTACTGCCCGTTCCTGTATGTACACAACTTTTAGTGCCTAACAATAATGCAATGAATGTTGATGTTTTGACTGATTTTGCATGGGAAACTATCGACAATGCGGACGGATACAACTTAAAAATAGGAACTTCTTCAGGAATCTTTGATCTCTTTGACGGCGTGATTAGTGGTGCCAATTCCTTTGACTATGACGGGGTCTTACCTGAAAATACGATAATCTATTTAAGTTTGATACCTTTTAATGAAGCTGGTAGTGCTTTGGCATGCGAAGAAATGGTATTTACTACAGCAGCGGCTCCTACTATTCCCTCATGTACAAGACTAACGATGCCCATGAATAATACTACTGATGTAAGCATTGAAACAAATATATCATGGATATCTATTTCAAATGCAAATGGCTATGTGTTGAACGTGGGTACTTCCTCAGGTGATAATAATATCTTTAGTGAAGATGTCGGATCAGCAACCTGGTATGACCTCCCTAACGATTTACCTGAAAATACTCCGATTTACATATCAATTGTGGCATACAATGAATTGGGGATGGCGATTGATTGTTTGGAAGAACAATTTGAAACAACTTCTGAACCAAGTATTCCAACCTGCACCAATATACTTATTCCAAAAAACCAAGATGAAAATGTTAGTGTTTCAACGAATATTGCTTGGGGCTTAGTTTCAAATGCTGATGGCTATACTTTGAATGTTGGTACCGCAAGTCAAGGTAGTGATCTATTTTCAGGAGATGTAGGTCAAACTACTTGGTATGATTTAGCTGAAAATTTACCTGAAAACACCTTAATTTATGTTACTATAGTGCCTTATAATGAATTAGGAGAAGGCCTTGGTTGTTTGGAAGAAAGCTTTCGAACATCTGATGTTCAAACCATTCCTTCCTGTACTATTTTGACCTTTCCTGTAAATGGTTCAAAAGCAGTAAATCCTGATTTGATACTTCGTTGGAACGCGATTAGTGATGTGACTGGATATATCTTATCTGTTGGTACCATGCCAGGTGTTTATGACATTGTTAGCAATACTGATCTTGGCAATATTACGGAATATGTTTTTGAAAGTGAGTTACCCTTAGGTAGCGAAATTTTTGTAAAAATTAGTCCATATAATGATTTAGGAACCAATGTCGAGTGTAGTTTAGAAACATTCACTACATCTGCTACGCCCTTAGAGCCTGTGCCATTTTGTACTGATATCTATGACCCTATTAACGGGCAATCTAATATCGATTTAACAACAACCATTCGCTGGAATGAAATATCAAATGCGGACGGTTATTTCCTTTCATTAGGCACTTCTGAGGGTGCAACTGATATTTTAGCAAGTTTTGATGTAGCTAATGTTGTGGAGTACGAAGTCAACAATTTGCCTGCAGCCTCTGTAATATATGCTTCTGTCAATGCGTATAATGAAGAAGGCGCTCCAGAAGGTTGTAGTTATTCAACCTTCATTACGGTATTTGATGAAGAAAATGTAAATGATACCAAGTTTGCACTTACCCCTAATGGTGATGGACTCAATGACTTTTGGCGAATTGATGGTATTGAAGCACACCCAAACAATGTGGTTCGCATTTTTAACAGATGGGGCGACGAAGTCTATAAGGTAAATAGCTATAATAATCTGACCAATGCCTTTGCTGGTGAGGCGAATCGTATGACCAGTTTAGGTGCAGGGCAATTACCCTCGGGTACTTATTTCTTTGATATTCGAATTGACGGAGATCATGATATTGATAAGCTAAGAGGTTATCTAATACTAAAAAGATAAACATGAGCTTTCGATTTCTTATACTATTCCTTTTAATATGCAGCTTCTGTTTTGGACAACAAACACCCAACTTTTCAGAATACAATTACAATCTTTTTATTGTAAACTCAGCGCATGCAGGATCCTTAGAAGGTGCGGAATTTTCTTTAGCACATTCTGGCTTTTTCAGTACCATAGATGGTAGCCCGAAGACTTCGAATTTTAGCTTTAGAACTGCATTGAACAATAGAAACATGGGTTTAGGTGGCGGACTCATTCATGATGAAATTGGTGTGACCACCTCAACAGCTGCTTTTGCCGCGTATTCGTATCGAATTCCTTTGAATTTAGATGATGAGCCCTACTGGAAAGTGCAAGAACCCACCGGTATTTCATTTGGTTTGACCGTCGGATTCCAAAAATATCGAGAAAATTTATTGGGACTTGGCTTAGGTGCAGATCCACTTTTAACTGAAAACATAAATGCAACGCTACCCATAATTGGAGCAGGTATTGTATTGAATTATGCTAAATTTTATCTCGGACTTTCAACGCCTAATTTATTAGGTGATCGATTTGCATCAGAAGATAATCTTGATCTTCAAAGCCCATTTTATGCATACACGGGTTATCGTTTTTACTTCAGTCAGTTCGAAAATGTTTTATTAAGACCAAACTTGTTATTGAAATATGAAAAGGGGGCACCCATTCAAGCCGATTTAAACCTATCCTTTACCATCAATTCCAAATTCGAATTTGGGCTTGGGTATCGAACCAATTCATCAATAAACCTATTGGTTGGCACATATTTGTTTGATAGTCTTCGCTTGGTTTATAGCTATAATGTTGCCGGTAAAGAACTCACCATAGGTAATACACATGGACTAAGCTTAAACTTTCGATTGAATAGAGGTTTTGAAGCTAATTGAGCAGTCAGAAAGGGATGCTTAAGAAGTGTAACATTAGCTTACAGATAAGTAATTATTGCTAACGAGCATGTTTTATGGCTCCTTAAGGCAAATTTCATTTCTAAAAAGAAGAAAAATTATTTCGTTAAGGCTTACCTCCATTTTTTCTTGAACATATACCCCAAAAATACAAAACCATAGTAAATATACCTTTTCCACATACGTTTAGGTTCATTTATAAAACGGCCTAGCCACTCAAAGCCATTCTTAACCCAAACTTTATTTGGCCGTTTCACCGTGCCTGCGTAAAAATCGAAAACCGCACCTATAGAACAAATCATTTTGGCATCAAGTTGATCTTTATGCTCATAACTCCATTTTTCTTGCTTTGGAGCTGTCATTCCAACAAATAAAACATCAGGCTTGTACTTATTGACTTGTCTTATCATTTCTGCGTTTTCTTCAGCACTAAAAGAACGCCTAAATGGAGGAGAATATACCTCAAACCTGATATTGGGGTATTCTTCATTAATTCGTTCTTTTATTTTTGATAGTGTTTTTTCAGAAGACCCAAGGTAGAAACAAGAACCAGATTCGCGATCTAACTTTTTTAGTAGAAATTTATGAATGTCTGCACCCGCTCTTTTTTTAATTTTTTTACCGTGCAAATATCTGGCCGCCCATACAATCGCAATTCCATCAGGCAATAAAACATCTGAATTATGAAGCGCAGTACTAAATTGCGCATCTTTTATCGCAATACAATAGGAATATTGATTAATAGTGCTTACCAAGGTTTTCTTCTCGGAGCACATATTATTCAAAGAATCAGCGAATATAGAATATTCGAGGCATTCAATAAAACGGGGGTTTTTTCATTAAATATAGTCTGGACGCTAAAACCTTAAGATATTAAATTTCATCTAAACATCTTCAATCCAATAAGTTATATGCGTTAGTTTACGGGTGTTGGTTGTTTTTAATTCATAGTAGTTAAAGATGTCATAATTATCGTTTTAGTGTAAAATGACCAAACCTGACCAATTCTCCTTCAAAGGTTGCTTTGTACCAATAATCTGAAGAAGGTAAAGGTTTGCTGTTAAAATTGCCATTCCATCCAATAGATTGTGGGTTCAAATCATGTATAAATCGGCCATGACGGTCAAAAATATGGATGTATTTAAGTTCAGGTTCTGCACCTTCTACGGCTGGGGCAACATACTGCCAAAAGTCATTAATAGTGTCGCCATTTGGGGTGAAAAATTTAGGAAATACGCCATTACCAAGTGAATATTTCTCTACAACATTTTCCATTATCGTACATCCGTTTTTTTGTCTTACATAAATAACTTCGTTAATCTGCACCTCGGAGAAACTTAGCATATTTGAATCTTGATAGGTAAAATTATCCATTGAATATTCATAATCTCCTTCTTCTAATATGGTTATTTCTAATTGGTCTCCGTTTACAGTAACATTGTCAATCACAAAATCACCAGAAGAAACTACCCTAAATGCTGAACGACCGCTGCAACTAATCGATTCGCTGTTTATTGTATGATTTATACTTACTTCCAAAACATAATGTCCTACTTCAAGTATATCTATGACCATATCTTGAGATAGTACTTCCTCTCCTTCATCGTTTACTTTTATCCATCGATAACTATCAAAACCAGCAGGACCGTCGATGGTCAAATTAGGCGTTTCTGAACAAATAGTGTATTCTGCTTCCATTGTGAACATTGGGCTTTCTCTAACATGGGTTTCAATGACCCCTTCAAATTCACATCCAGAACTGTTGGTTACTTTATAATAAACAGATTGATCAAACGGCTCTATGTTTCGATATTCAGTTGGGTTCGTTATTATCTGATCATTATCTCTGTCTGCTATAGTTTGGTAATAGAAATAGCTGAAATCAGTACTGTTTTCTAATTGCGTTAAATCTATTGCAGTAATACCATCGGTTGCATCATCTTCATCAACGTCACAGGTGAAAATTTTGTTATCACCGAATGTCGGTATTTCATTGACAACTAAATTCAACTCACCTGTAATAGGGCATTCTTCAGCCGTAGGCCTAACTATTGTAACCGCATAATTACCAGCATCTTCCATCGTGGCTATAGGTATAGTATAGGTATAGGTATCTGGATTTTGAAAACTAACCCCATCTTTCGACCAGGCATAGGTAGCCCCAGCTATAAATTGTGGTCTTAAATTAATTGGTTGTCCTTCGCAGACCACAAAATCTGAATTAGCATTGGTGTCCTCAGGTACCAAAACCACAGTATCGAAAAAAGACTGTACAAATGGTGGCAAACCTTGGGCACTATTGTTTCCTAAATTTACCGCATTGTGTTCGTAGATAGCTGCGTTCCCTTGTGCATCTGGCGAATTAATAGCACCTAAATACGGTGTCCCATCGAAATAAGTTTCTGTTAATGCCCTATAGATTTTTCCATTTGGTCCTAATTGCAAAGCCCCCCTGTATAGATCGCGGCTAGCATCCAAAAGAAATTGTGAACCAGAAATATCAGCAGCCTGTACATCATATTGAAATAAAGAAGCTGTATGCCCGGTAAGAGCATTTAGATGATTAGAAGTATGAGCATATAAATATTGGCCTGATGGGGAAAACTCAATACCATAAGCAAACTGGTCAGTAGGGTGTGTGATGGTAATTTCTTGCTGATTAGATACAACACCTGTTGTTGTATCAAAATCATAAACAAAGAGACCAGAATCCATATTAGCACTTGCTAATTTAGTACCATCTGGTGATAGCTTTAGATAACCACCAACATAAGTTATATTCAAAGCATCAAAAGTACTAGAAACAGGGTTTGGGTCAACACCAGCAGGGCCTATTTCAAAAGCGTGATATGTATTAAATGGCCTTCTTGTACTTTCATCAGCCGTAGACAAAGCTATCAACCATAAAGAGCTAGAGGTACAGTCTTTCACAACGGCTGTAATTTTCTCTGCACATTCAATAAGTAAATTCACATTTTTTTGAACTACGCTTCCATTTCCGCCATCCAACGATATATCTACAACGGAATAGTTTAGCCCTACGCCAGGAAGATCAGCAGGCTTAGGCTGTACTGTAAAAATATAGTATAAATTAGGATTTTCTGGCCACGGAACTATGATCGCAGATTGGCTACTAGAAACACCACCAAATAAATCTGTACCATTATCCATAATGGCATGAGTACTATTATATACTGTTGTTCCCTCTGTATAAAAAAGTAAGTTTCCGTCTGGATCAGAAATTGTAGCACAGCCTTCAAAGGTATCTAACTGGCCATCATCTAAAGCATTTACAGTACCGTCTGGATTGAAATGTACACCAGCGTTGAAACCAAAATACCAATTATTCGCCTCACCTTGGGCAAAAACACCAAAGGGTAAAATAATTGCCAAAAGAAATAATTTAAAAAATAATTTCATAGTATCGTTTTCGCTAGCATGCCAAAGGTACTTTAAATCTATACCGCGCTAAATAACTTCAGATAAAATACAGTTTGCACCGATTAAATGTAGATTTCATAGGTGCCAAGAAAATATTTTAGTTCTTTTTATATAGGTCTAGGCATTACTATAATTTAAAATATTAAATTTAATAAAACAACAGTTAACTCCCTAGAGGCGAAGAAAATAAGGAAAGTAAATTTCTTTAATAAGACTATTTTAAGTAGTGCATAAAGCATGCCATACCTTAAAATTTGAAACATTTAAAGCGAAATAATTAATATCTTGCAAGAAATAGCTGCTATCACAACTAATACTAAAATTTGTAACAAAAAGAAAATGAAACATATCGCAATAGTAACTTATGTATTAACCACTCTTCTAATCGTATCTATGTTTGGTTGTAAAAAATCTGACAACAAGCCCGACGAATTAATTAGAACAGAAGTTATTGCCCCTGATATTGAAAGTGCGGATGTTAATTCACCCACTTTTTGGAATAATACCACATTAGCATGGAGCGATGAATTTGATGGCAGTACACTAGAAACTTCAAAATGGTATTTTGAATCTTATTTGGGTGGACAAGGTAATACCGAACTGCAGGACTTTACAGATGACAATATTGAAATAAGTAATGGAACCTTAAAAATACAGGCAAGGAAAACAGGCCCTGGTCAGAATACTGGTGACTATACCTCTGCGAGAATGGTAAGCAAGTTTGCTTTTACGTATGGCAAATTAGAAATTAGAGCAAAGCTACCTCAAGAAAAAGGGAATGGTTTATGGCCAAAAATATGGATGCTTGGTGATAATATTAATACAGTAGGCTACCCTCAATGCGGTGAATTAATTTTTATGACATATGTCAGTCATAACCCTGGCTTTATTAACGCAACCGTTCATACAGGAGAGAATTTTTTTGGTAACGGGGCTATTGGAACTTCCTCACCTTACGATCTTGCTACGGCCGAAGAAGAATTTCACGTGTATGGTTTACTTTGGACCCCTGAATATTTAAAATTTTACATTGATGACATTGATAATGTTTTTTTTACATTCAATAGGCCAGATGCACCGAATGATAACAATTGGCCATTTACCAAATCTTTTTATTTTGGCGTAGACATGGCAGTTGGTGGAGAGGTGGGAGGCGAAGAAGGTGTAGATGATTCTATTTTTCCGACTGATTTAGAAATAGATTACATTCGGGTGTATCATCCGTAAATCAAACTCAATTTGTGCTTAAATCACTATGCGAGCTATTCCCTAAGTTTTATTAATTTAGCTGGAACACCACCAATAATAGAATTCTCTTTAAAAGATTTTGTAACAACTGCGCCAGATCCAATAATACAATTCTCACCAATATGTACTCCAGGTAAAATAATTACTCTAGTACCTATCCAAACATTATTGCCTATTTCTACAGGATCTTCTATTGATGGATTGCTATGATCAATCATAGGTTTTGACAAATCAGATACATCATGAGTAACTCCCATGATAACAACATCAGGAGCCATAATAACATGACTTCCAATTGTAACTGGTCCGTTAATTCTAGCGTTCTGACCAAGTTGACTGTAATTACCTATTTTTAATTTAGAACCATCTCCAAAATAACATTTACT
>ENA-ORXR01005306-ORXR01005306.1-marine-metagenome-genome-assembly--contig:-NODE-5306-length-10306-cov-2.770750_pt1 | contig 10306 bp, 10 predicted proteins | sample MGYA00237866_ERZ511479 | MGnify/ENA metagenome assembly ERZ511479
ACTCCACTTTTAGCACCTGCGCTTTCTCCCGTTGCAACGAGTATGATTGATCCTAAAAGTTTTGAGACAGCTCCTGAAATAGAGGCAAAGAAAAAACAAGGTCAAAATGAACAGATGGCTATGATGCAGGTAATGCGTACTCACCAGGCAGAAATTCAAAAACTGGTTGCTCAATGGCAGTCAAAACAGAAATAGATTATGAGTTTATCTATTGGAATTGTTGGACTTCCTAATGTAGGGAAGTCGACATTATTTAACGCACTGACACAAAAGTCAGTGCCAGCAGAAAATTATCCTTTCTGTACAATTGATCCATCGGTTGGGATTGTCGCCGTACCTGACGAACGCCTCTATAAACTGGCGGATTTTTCCTCTACCCAAAAAACTATTCCAGCAGCCATCGAGTTCGTCGACATTTGCGGCCCGCCCGTCGACCCTGACGTGCATGGCACGCTCGACAGGTCCGGTGAGGTTGATTGTCATGGCCATCCCGTCGGGCAGGCCGATCTTCTTTCCTGCGATGTACGGCAGCGAGAGTTCGATCTCGCGGAGCGCCATCTGGGCCGCAGGACCGCTCTCGTGTCCGGGCATGGCGAGCGGCCCGCGGATGTCTTGCTCGTGCACCCAGTAGTCGAACACTCGTATTGCCATGAACCGTCCGTAGGTCTGCGGACCAACCGGTGTCATCGAAGGCAACGCCATCTGGTCAGCGGTGTAGGTCGCCATCTCGGCCCGGCGGGTGGTGATCGTGGCTCGGTACGCCGCAAGCAGCGCCGCGTTGTCGAGACCGTTCACCTGGGCGACGTAGTCCGCGACCTTGTCGAAGGGAACGGTGTCGGTCCAGGATCCGGGAGTTTCGCCGATGAGCATCGCTTCGATGCCAGCGAGGTGGGTCGCGATGCCGCGTACGTCCCAGTCGGGACAATAAGACTGCACCCGCCACTGATCATCGTCGAGCTCACCCAAGAGCGCATCGACCGAATCCATGCAGGTTTGCAGATGAGTGATTGCGTCGAGGCTCATGAGTTTCGCTCTCCACGTTCGGCAGCAGGACCCATTGCTTTGAATCCTTCGTCGGTGAAACCAACTTCGGTGCCGCGGTTGATGCTGATCCAATCGCGAGCTTCGAGATAGGGCTTGAACGTTGCTGCGATTGCCCTCTCGTCGCGTTGACGCTTGGGTTGTTGGAGCTCGTAGAGGTGGGGAAATTCGGTCCACGCAGTCACGGCATCCCAGAGGCGCAGGGCTGCGTCGCCCATCGGCGGGTCGATGAGCACCGGGCCAAATAGTGCATGATCGTCGAAGAACAACGTCGGCACCCCGTAGCCGCCAGCATCCATGACTCGCTGATGATCAGCCTTGATTTCGTCGTGGGTGGTCGGATCGGCAATCGATTCGTCGACAACGCCCGGGTCAAGCCCGAGCTCGGCCAGCAGGTGACGGGCGACATCGGGCTCGTGGACCCGCTGGCCTTCTTCATGAAGCGCCCGACCAGATCGTTCGTACCACCGATCGAGGTCGTCCATGCTGCTACGCCGCAAGATCGCGCCGATACGCATCATCGACCATCCATAGGACCAATCACGCTCCCAGGGGTGCTTTTTGCCTTCGATGCGATTGACCTCTTCGAGGCTGAAGAATCTCCAGTTGATGTCGAGTCCGTTCTGGGCTCGCACATCTCGAATCCACTTGGCGGTTTGGTAGGCGTAGGGGCAGAGCACATCGAAGTGGAAGTCGACCGTAGACGTGTCTTGTGGGCTCATGGGTTACTCCTGCGGGTTCTGGCTCTGAGGCGACACTAGGCCCCAGGTGTGCTGGGGCAAAACGCAAACAACGCCCCGACACCGCAGTGCCGGGGCGTAGCTATAGGTACTGCTGCATTGCGTATGAGTTAGTCGCGAACCTCGCGGCGCACGCCGAGCGCGAATGCACCGGCAGACAAGAGGCCGGCGCCGGCGATGGCGAGTGCTGCTGATTCGTTGCCGGTGTGGGCGAGTTCGCCGACTGAAACCGTTTCGGTGCCAACCTTGGCTGCGGCTGGTGCAGAGGCAGGTACAGAGGCAGGTACAGAGGCTGGAGCTTCCATGCCCATGCTCGCCAGGCAGATGCCGACGTCGCTCACACGGCTGAGGTCAAGACCTGCGTCGCAGAAGTCGCCGCGAATGCCGTCGCAGTTGATGTCAAACCCATGGTCGCAGTTGAAGCTACAAGCGGGGCCGCCGGTCGTGATCAAATGGCGGCTGCCGTCGGTGCCTTCGTAGACATTGCCGACGCCCATGGTCGCAGCGGCTGGGTCGCCTTGGACCGTGTCGCTTGCGATGCATTTGGCGTCGGTGCCAAAGAACTGATCTGAACCTTGCTGTGCGTCGCTGGTTGCTGGTGCCACCATAATTACTGTCAACATCATTGAGAGTACTGCCGCGAGCATGAGTGCTCGCTTCGTGACTGTGCCCATTGTGTGTTCCCATCTCCGGCCGGTCGACGAACGCCCCGCAGGTTGCGCGGCCACCAATTCGACGTCTCGGCGTACCGAGTAAACATAGCAAGGGGGGTGACCGCGACGAAGCTTTTCTTTGTGGTATTCGCGATCATTCCGGAGTTGGGCGTTTCTCGAGTGGTGGGTGGGCTTGTTGTTGACGGTGGTGACCCGGGTCCGAGTCGGCGCTCGCTGATCCTCAGTTGTCGATGCGGCAGTTAGCGTTGTGATGGCAGCGCGACCACGCCAGGCTGCAAACCATGACGTCGAACTTCGTGCCGGTTTCTGCTCTTCCTGATGACCCCGAAGGCGACGACTCGTGGGTTTTGTCTCGTGGCGGCAAGGTCTTGCTGGTCGATGACATGACGACGGGTCCGCGCCCGCTCACGACCGACGAAGCGAACCAGATCGCGCACCACGTGGCTCAACCCCTCGTCCTTGGTCGATTCGAATCCGAGACCGCACACTGGTGGACGGGCCAGATCGACGACAGCTTCGATCCGTTCGATGCGCCATTGCCTGGGCTGATCTTCAGCGATCTGCGCCAACTCATGGCAACACTCGATCCGGCCGTGTGGAATGTCGCGGGACGAGCAACGCAGATCTCAGACTGGTTCCGCGACCACCAGATGTGTGGCCGCTGTGGCACCCGGATGGAGATGAGCGCGAGCGAACGGTCGATGAAGTGTCCCGTCGATGGGCTGGTTTCGTACCCGCGACTGTCCCCAGCAGTCATTGTGCTCGTCGAACATCCCGACGGTCGAGCGCTGCTGGCGAGCAATGTGGCTTGGCGGGGTCCGCGACCGATGTACTCCACGCTTGCCGGCTTTGTCGAGCCGGGTGAGTCACTCGAAGACTGCATTCATCGCGAGATTCTCGAAGAAGTCGGGCTGCAGGTCGACAGCATCCGCTACTTCGACAGCCAACCATGGCCCTTCCCGAACTCGTTGATGCTTGGGTTCTTTGCTGGGTATGCGGGCGGCGAGATTACGCCAGCTCCTGATGAGATCGCCGACGCCCAATGGTTCGCCAAAGACGATCTGCCCACCATCCCACCTAGAGCTAGCATCGCACGAGCGCTCATCGACGACTGGTTGTCGCGCTAGTCGCACCGCCAGCCTCGACGGCACTCGGTGCTGCGATCGTCAGTCATGTCGAGCATCAACAGGTGCAGTGTCGTGCCTCCGACCGTCGGATCATCTCTGGGATCATCAGCAGTCGGCGCTAAATCAGCCAATCCCAGAAGCCGAGGAGATTGAGTGCCAGGGCCACGGCCGCGACGATCATGACGATGCGGATCCACTTCTCGCCGCCGCGGACTGCGAACTTGGCGCCAACCCAACCTCCTGCGCTCAGGCCGATGGCCAGCAAGATTGCAGGAACCCAATCGACGTTGCCCTGAATGATGAACACTGGCAGCGCAATGATGGTTGCAAAGAAGATGAAGATGACTTTGACCACGTTGGCGGTGATGAGATCGAAGCCCGATCGACTCAGCGCGGCCAGCAACACCAGACCAACGCCAGCCTGAATCGCGCCGGCATATAGGCCAATGCAGAAAAAAACGGCAATGGTGACTCGGTCCGTCCATGGTTTGGCATCGGCCTTGACATTGGGCCTGAAGATCGTCAACAAGATCAGTGGGATCATGATCAGCCCGAAGACGGTTTCGAAGGTCTCGTCGGTCAACCGGCTGATTCCATAGGCACCCACAAGTGACCCGACGATGGCGGGTGCGATAATCGTTGCAAGCTTGCTGGGTATCGCGATTCCTTCCCTTCGATAGGACTGCAACGACGACAGGTTCGACGTCAAGATGCCGACGCGGTTCGAACCGTTGGCTGCAACACCTGGCACGCCTGCCAACACCAGCAGCGGCACCGTCAACATGGAACCGCCGCCAGCCATGGCGTTGACCGCTCCCGCGAACGCGCCGCCAACCAAAAGCAGGATCGCCTCGAACCATGTCACCGTGCGAGTCTAGGTACTTGCTTTGCTCGCCGAAGAAGCTGGCGTGTGGCGCGCTGCGAGCGCCGGTCGCCGTGCGGCAGCTGTGCGATAGTAGGCACCCCGACAGATCGGCAGAGGAAGCCAGCCATGCGAAACCCCTTCGATACCTGGCTCGACGTCGCGCTGCGAGCTCTTGCGACAAATAAGGCGAGCGAGCAGGAGTGAGCAACGCATTTGTCTATGTCATGGCCGCAGTTGCCTTTGGGAGTTCGTGGCTGGTCAAACAATGGCTGAAGAAGACCTACGCCACGTGGAGCCAAGTGCCGAACACCTACCAGATCACCGGAGCACAGGCAGCAGCTGCAATTCTGGCCAAAAGGGGCATCACCAACGTCAAGATCGAACGGGTCAAAGGAAAACTGACCGACCATTTCGATCCGGTGCGCGACATTCTGCGGCTTTCTGAGACGAACCACGACAGCGTCAGCGTTGCCGCAATGGCGGTATCGGCGCACGAAGCCGGCCACGCCATTCAGGACTACCGCGATGACATTCGGCTTCGACTTCGAAAGTACATGGTGCCGGTGGCCGCATTCGGCGGACGTTTCTCGCCCTATCTGCTCATGGGTGGGTTCCTGCTGGGCAGCCCATTGATGCTGCGGCTCGGAGCGTTCTTGCTGGTGGGCACACTCGTGTTCCAGCTGCTTACGTTGCCGGTCGAATTTAACGCCAGCCGCCGAGCGCTCGCCAACCTCGAAGAACTGGGCTTCACCGACCCCGACCAGCGCGAAGGGACCCGCAAAGTGCTGACCGCAGCTGCACTCACCTATGTTGCCGCCGCAGCTACGTCGATCGCCTACATCGCGACAATATGGGCGTCAACCCGAGGTCGACGCCTCTAAACGCTGCTGCGTCGCAATGGGCGGGGCGACATGGCGCAGCCAGGCGCAACCTCGCTAACGCGCACGAAACGGCAATTGGTCGCTTCGCATGTCGTGCTCGCGCATGCGGAAGGCGACAAGGTCACCAACACTGATGGCCCCGACCAGCGCACCGTTGCTCATGACAGGCATATGACGAAGCCGCTTGATGGTCGCTATCTCCATCACCCCGGAGACAACATCGGTGAGCTCAACCGTCGTGATATCGGTTGTCATGTAGTCGCCAGCGCTGCCGTTTAAGAACCCGACGCCGTGGTCATGCAGCGCAACGACGACGTCTCGTTCGGACAAGATGCCCGCAACGGTCGAGCCGTCTGCGGATACCACGACCGATCCAATGCGCAGATCGCTCATGAGTTCCAGGGCCTCGCCTATCGGCGCTTCGGGCCTGACGGTGACGATCGCAGGCGTGGACTTGCGATGCAGGATTGTCTCGACCGTGGTGTTCTCTTCGGCTTGCTCGCCGACGGTGTCGACCACTTGATGAGCCGGGACAGAAATTCTGAAGCGATCGCCCGGATCTGCGGGAAAGCCGAGTCGAGAGTAGTAGGCCGCGACCTGATCGATCTCGAAGTCGCCGACTGGATCGATGCTGATGAGCGACATCGGGGGCGTGCGTCGAGCAGCTTCGAGAAGAAGCCGACGGCCGATACCCCGATTGCGAAAACCCTCGACCACGACGTGCTCCCAGATGACCAGGCCGCCAACAAGATCGCTTGTGCCAGCCAAATAGCCGACAACGGAATCATCGAACCGAGCGAGCAGGACCACATCGGTCTCGCTGGCATCAGCAATCGAAAGGTCGGCAAGATCGACCGTGCCTATAGCAGCACGGCCCTCGAGCACGTCGGCTGCAGTGCCCTGGCTGAAACTAACTACGCTCAAGATTCCTCTTCGTCACGCTTCTAGGCCCACGTCGGGCCAGCCAAAACAAGGCTACCGAACGCCTTGAGACTACGCGTATCAGCGAAGCGCGGTCCGAGCCCAAGAAGTGGACGGTCCCCGACAAGCGTGAGCGGACTACCAGCGGTTGCGGGGAAGGCGGAGGAAGGGCCACGGGTTGGGCATGGGGTCGACCGTGACTTCGACGAGGCACGGGCCGTCGTGGTCGATCGAGGCACCGAGTGCCGGCACCAATGACTCGGGGGAATCAGCGTGCCAGTACTTGACGCCGAAGCTCTGGGCCAGCAGCCTCATATCGGGGTTTTGCAACGTGCTTGCGATTGTCCGATCCTCGCCGAAGCGCTCTTGCTGAATGCGGCGTACGTTGCCATAGGCGTTGTTGTTGAACAACAAGATGTTGCACGCGATGTTGTGCTGAACCGCGGTTGCAAGCTCGGTTGCGGTGAACAGAAATCCACCATCGCCGGTGATGCCAACGACTGGCCGGTCCGTAGCGGCCGATGCGCCGATGGCTACCGCGGTGCCAGCACCGAGCGTGCCCGCCGCGCCCGACGACAAGAAGGTACGCGGCTGCAGGTGGTCATAGAACAGGTGGGCGGCGAAACCGATCTGGGTGACATCTTCGACGATGACACCGTCGTCGGGAAGAACGTTGCGGATCGCCGCGGTGTAGGACCGCTGTGGTTCGAGATGCGACGTGCGGTCGCCGAACGACGCTCGGATCATGTCCAGCTCGGGAACCCGTGATTGCCGGCTCAGTGGTCCAATGGCATCGATCAGTGCTCGACACGCCTGGTCGGCGTCGGCGTGGAGCCCAACGGTTGTGATGCCGTGACGATCGAGTTCGTCTTCGTCGACATTGATCTGGATCAGCGTCATGCCATCGTCGTACCCCCAACTTCCCAACGGCCACTCGAGTCGGCTTCCGATTCCGACCACGACGTCGGCAGTTGGCCAGAGGTCGTGGGCGCCGGTTATGGGCACGAACAACGGGTGTTGAGTGGGCACAACACCGTGGCCCATCCGGCGGGTCGTGACGGCCGCCTGCACCAGTTCGGCCAATGCGACGACCGATTCGCTAGCCCCATACGCGCCGGATCCCAGCACAAAGAGCGGTCGCTCTGCCGATGCGATCATGGCTGCGGCCTGTTCGACCTTGCTCGGGTCAAGCGCTGGCATCGTGACAGCAGGGGCGCTGATCGACCCGGTCGCAGGTTTGGACCACACATCGACCGGTACTTCGATGCTTACAGGACGGGGGAGCCCGGAGTGCACGAGGTCGACTGCTGTCTGGATCTCATCGGCAGCGGTACCTGGATCGCGCACGACGGCAGTGTGTTTTGTCAGCTGCTTCAAGATGGCGGTCTGGTCAGGCAGGTCATGCAGTGCGCCAAAATGACGGCCCTGCTGGCTGGTCGCGATCTGACCGATGACGGCAAGCACGCGCGCATAACCCCAGTAGGCGCTGGTGAGCGCACCCGACGCGTTCAGCATGCCGGGGCCAGGCACAACACAACACGCTGCTGGTTTACCGGTGACTTGGGCGGCGCCCATGGCCATGTAGGCCGCACCCTGCTCATGCCGGGTCACGATCGGCCGGATACTCGGCGAGTCGAAGAGCGCATTGAAGAAGTCATCGTTCTGCACGCCCGGAATACAGAAGAGTTGATCGATGTCACTCTGCGTCAACGCATCGACAACCAAATGGGCAACGCTCTGTTCAGCCATGCCACGAGAGTAACGCGGCGGCGCCTTCCGGCTGGAAGGCGCCCGAGCGTTTGGGGCATCTGGTGGAAGCAGATGAGAATGGCAGCATGAGTGACCCGATACGAATCGCAAACTGTTCCGGCTTCTTCGGCGACCGGCCCTCGGCTGCTCGCGAGATGGTCGACGGTGGACCGATCGACGTACTCACCGGCGACTGGCTCGCGGAACTCACGATGTTGATTTTGAGCCGCATCAAGGCCAAACATCCAACGGGGGGATATGCCCGCACGTTTGTTCAGCAGATGGAAGAGGTCATGGGCACGTGCCTGGACAAGGGCATCAAGGTGGTTACCAACGCCGGTGGCCTTGCCCCCGATGGGTGCGCTGATGCAGTAGCGGAAGTAGCTGCCAAGTTGGGTCTTTCGCCGACCATTGCCTATATCGACGGCGATGATTTGCTGCCTCGGGTCGAAGATCTGGCCGCCGCAGGGTCACTCCAGCCCTTCTACGACGGCGGTGACCTTGGTGATCTGAGCAACTACGTGAGCGCCAACGCGTACCTTGGCTGCTTCGGCATTGTCGAAGCATTGAACAAAGGCGCCGACATAGTTGTCACCGGGCGAGTCACCGACGCCGCAGTGGTATGTGGTCCCGCAGCATGGCATCACGGCTGGACCAAGGCAGACCTCGATCAGCTTGCGGGGGCAGTCGTTGCTGGCCATGTGATCGAGTGCAGTGGCCAGGCAACCGGAGGCAACTACTCTTTCTTTCACGAGATCGAGGGTTACACCGAGGTCGGCGGCCGCGCTCGGTTCGGGTTCCCGTGGGCCGACGTCGCCGAAGACGGATCGTGCGTGATCGGCAAGCACGATGGCACCGGTGGCGTAGTGAACACCGAGACCATCACAAGTCAGCTCTTGTACGAGATTGGTTCACCGTCATATCTGGGCCCAGATGTCACCACCCGGTTCGAGACCATCGAACTCGAGCAAGTCGGCAAGGACCGGGTCCGCATCACCGGGGCCAGGGGCGAGGCCCCACCAACCACACTTAAGGTTGCCATGAACGAAATGGGTGGCTACCGCAACAGCTTCACTGTGGCGCTCACCGGACTCGATATCGAAGAGAAGGCAGCGCTGGCCGAGGCCGCCTTCTGGGACGCGTGCCCGAACACCGCTGATGACTTCGAGCAAATCACCGCCCGACTCATCCGAACCGACAAGCAAGATCCGCATACGCAGGAGGAGGCCACTGCGATCTGGCGGGTCACGGTCAAGGACCACGACGAACGCAAGGTCGGTCGGGCCTTCTCCAACGCGAACACCCATACCGGCCTGAGTTCGATTCCAGGCATGTACGGGCTGAGTGGCGGGCCAGGGGCAGCCTCGCCCTATGGCGTCTACCGACCCGCGACTGTGCCCAGCGACTTGGTGCCGCAATATATCCACGTGTTGGGGGGCGACACCGTGCAGGTCGATTCGGTTGCACCTACGGGTGCCAAACTCGACATCGCAGTGGCGTCCGCGGCTCCGGCCATGGTGGGACCGACCACGATGGCGCCACTAGGCCGTGTCGTCGGCACGCGATCTGGTGACAAAGGTGGCGACGCCAACCTGGGTGTCTACGCCCGGACCGACGACGGGTGGGCGTGGGTCGACTCGTTTTTGACGGTCGAAAAGATCCATGAGCTGTTGCCCGAGACCGCCGACCTGGCCGTCGAGAAGTACCGGTTGCCGGCGATCCGGTCGATGAACTTCTTGATCCGCGGCCTGCTCGAAGAGGGTGTGGCCGCATCGACTCGCCAGGACGGACAGGCCAAGGCACTGGGCGAATGGCTCCGCGCCCGCTACGTGCCGATCCCGAACAGCCTGCTGACCTGACCCGCGCCGGTCTCCGCAAATCGCACACCAATTTGGAGGCGTGTTGGTGTAGTAGGCACCATCGAGGTACACAAAAGGAGATCTCGATGAGATTGCAAAACAAGGTCGCAGTCGTCACCGGCGCCGCAAGCGGCATCGGCGAAGGGACAGCCCGACGATTCGTAGCCGAGGGCGCCAAGGTCGTGATCGCCGACTTTCAACAAGACGCTGGCGCTGCGCTGGCTGACGAACTCGGCAATGCAGCTGTCTTCCATCACACCGATGTCACCCAAGAGGACCAGGTAGCGGCCGCAGTTGACCTGGCTGTTAGCACGTGGGGCAGCCTCGACGTGATGTTCAACAATGCCGGCATTGTCGGCGTTGTTGGCCCGATCTAGATCGGAAGAGCACACGTCTGAACTCCAGTCACGTCCGCATCTCGTATGCCGTCTTCTGCTTGAAAAAAAAAA
>ENA-ORXR01005310-ORXR01005310.1-marine-metagenome-genome-assembly--contig:-NODE-5310-length-10299-cov-13.816572_pt1 | contig 10299 bp, 9 predicted proteins | sample MGYA00237866_ERZ511479 | MGnify/ENA metagenome assembly ERZ511479
TGTAGGGACAGGGCATGCCCTGTCCCTACAAATTGAGGGCATGGTGCGGTGGTCCGAGATGTCAAAGAACTTTGGTGGGGATGTTTGGGTGTCTATTGCAGCGCTTCGAGCAGGCGCTTGGGGAGCGTTTCTTTGGAATTGGCAAAGCCAACCATATTAGCTTTTTTATTCTCAAATCGTTTTTGGGTAGTGTTATAATAAAACATCATTTGTTCGGGATGTTTATCGACGATTTCATCCATTTGAGTTTGTGTAAGGGTTCCTTTTTCGTCATTGAAAAATATGAGGTTGTACTTGTTGGTTTTAAACATAGAAATTTCACTTATCGGATAAAATTCGACTTGCTCAAAGCCATTCTTTTTGAGGAGTTTTTTTAGTTCTACATGTCCTTGTTTTTCGCCAATCATAAAAATAGAAGATTGCTTGGCTTTTTGTTCTTTTTCGTATTGAGCAAAGGCAGGGTGGTTTTTGAATTTATCTTCGAGGATAGTATCGGCGCGTTGTTCGATGATTTTTTGTGTACTTTTTCTCACCCACAACCAAAATGAAACTATACTAAATGCAGTAACCGCCCCAATTGCCCAGGCAATCACTTTGTAAGTAAATAATTCTTTTTCCAAATTTTCTACACGCTCGGTGAGTTGCGTCATATCGTCTTGTGCATAGGCGCATACGCATATACACATAAGCAGGAGAAGGCTGAGTATGGTTTTATTTTTCATGATTATTTTATTGGTCAATAATACGGTCTGAATTGAGTAAATTTAAATATCGTTTTTTTGGTATCGCCATTCACCGTCACCATACGTTCGGTGGTACTCGCCATACATGGAATACCCTTAGCCCGAAGTTTAGCAACTAATGTGTGGGTAAAAGTCATTTCACCCATCAAATGTACTACGGTCGGCGGATTGTGATGCTGCCGTATCAGACTCAAAATATCGTTTAGATATTCGACAGCCATCCTTTCTACTTGGGTAGTCGTCGCTTTGGGCGGTATGGTCGGGAACGGTATGTCAATGATATTGCCGTAAATTTTCGCTGCCTTACGTTGGGCAGGTTGCCAGCCCTCGTGCGGGTGGTTGCTGATGTTGATGAGCATTTTAAGTTCAAATTTAAATGTGTTGTGATTTTTTTTATTTACACATTAAACTGACCTAAAATACGATTGACTTCTACGTAAATTCGTTCTAATTCATTTTTGAAATCTCTTGGAGGTAGTGGGTTAGCATTGAACCCGCCGTGATTGATGTCATTACGCATTTTCCCCAATTTCTGATAATGACTTTTTATATCTTCTACAATTTGAGAAGCCCTTATTTTTCGGGCTTTGGGTTTGTCGTATCTTATGGGTTTCCCCCATTTCACTTCTGGCAAATTATCGTTTATCACAAGGCATGTTCCGACAAACCATCGGTCATTTGTTTCAAAATGATTTAAATTGAAACTCGCATCTTCAAGGTTGAGTATTTCACAAGTAAAAGTAGTAATGACCTCCAACAACATGGTAATACCTTGCTGTATCAATTCGTGCCGGATGCACCACTGTACCGCAAGCAAACCATTTTGAATATCATTCGACTGAAACGGGGTGATTTTTTGTTTGACTTTTTCTAATAATGGAGAAAGCGGTGCCACAAAAGGCTTGTCTTGCAATTGCTCAATATTATTTTTTACAATGCTGAAAATATTGCCCTCTACGATTTCTCTTCCTCTGACGGTACTAAAACTTAATGTCATATTTTCGAGGGCTTCACCGAATGTCTCTTGCTTGGTCAATTCGGCGATTTTAGCGGCTTTGCCATGTAGCGTGAAATCTCGTGCGGCATTCGTCCACTGTTGCAACATCGCAAAACTTGTCAAATTCAAAATCGGAACATTTCTTTCTTCCAATGGAATTTGATTAATCCTTTTTCCTGTTTTGAACAAGGCTTCAAATGCACCGTAAGCCACCGCTTTTATGCGTATGTTTTTCAGCATTTTGGCATAATGAATCAATACTATACCCAACATCGGCAATGAGCGAAAGCCATAAGTAATATCAAGCGTTACCTCGTCGCCGGACTGTATTTGGTCGTATATTTTTTGGAAAATTGACCATATTTCATCTTCGTCCGTACCTTCCTTTATCTCAATCATTTCATATCGTGCAGATAAGTTCAAACGCTGCAAACGACGCTCTAATCCTTCTTGATTAATGACCGTTCCCTCTCTTGTACTGTGTCCGTCATCGTACCAATTTTTGTGTTTAGCCGCCTCTGTGACAAATACAATTATTCTATCCGCCGCGCCAAAATCACGACAAAACAACTGAATCGTTGCTTCCTGAACAAAACGCACTTCCTTTACAATATTTTCTTTTTTCTTATGAAAATAATTGCATTCATGGTAGTTGTTTACGCCGAGAAATGATATGTGTATTTTGCTCATGGTTTTGGGCTGTGTGCGATATAATATTTCGATATATTTGAAAAATTACTTAGTATTTACATCTATTTTATATTGTTTCCAATTAGCTTCAATTAATCTCACATGAAATCGGTATCCTATATCTGTGAATCTATACTGTGCGTTGTTACTCGGATTATCAAATTTAACTAGCTTAAAAACTTCTAATTTTGACAGGATTTTTAACTCTTCTTTTTCGACGATTTCATTCTCAATCTCCGTGTGAATCTCATCTTCAACCTCCGTATATCTGTCTGCATCGTAATATATATCACTAATATCGTAACCGACTGTGAGTTTATCCTTGTTTTTCCAAAAGTAATGCAAATAATTAGGTGACTCCTCTCCAAACTGTTTAGCAATTAGAGTAAGGTGGAGTTCTTGAATTAAATCCTCATCCTCTATCTCTTCATATTTTAGTAATTTCACGATAGTCTCAAAGGATACTCCATTAAAAAATTGCCTTTCATGAAATTGTTTATTTTCCTTTTGTAATTTCGATAACTTCTTCTCTTTTTTGTTTAAATTTTTTGTTAGTTCAGTGATTTGTTCGAATGTATCTGCTACCAACTCATTATTTCCCTTTACCCATCCCTTCAAATTAGATTTTTTTTCAATCTTTCTAATGGATTCGTAAATAGCTATTTTTATGTCTTTTGTATCCACCCAAAACCTGACTATTTTTGAACAAACTTCACCTCTGAATTTTTGAAGGAGTTCCTTTTTATCTTTATCGTGTTCAACAAAGTCACTTGGAAGTTTTCCTTCAATTTTTTCATCTATAACAACAGAAAATATTTCTTTGCCAAGCTCTCTTGCATAATCATACTCTAAATGTGTATAGCTTTTTCCACTTTCAGGTTCTATCGAACCATATCTGGCTCCTAAGATTAGCACATAAACATCAGACTCTTCTATCCACATTTTAATCACTTCCATCTGTGATTTATCCTCCGCTGTAAACAATTCCATTCCTGCTGGAATATGCTCGGCGGTTAATATTGCTTCTACTGCTGCTTGTCTCTCCTCAATTAAATCCTTATAGGTGGACGATATAAAAACTTGCAATCTCCTTTTAGGTGTCATAATATTTGATTTAGCTTGGTTTACTTTTTAAGTTTTACGAAATTCACTTGATTCACTCGTAATTTTTTATCAACATTCGCATCGACAATAATAACTTGCCCGACTTCAAGCGCGCTTTTATATCGGTCAAGTTTCAATTCGGGCATATCGTCAGGGGTGATATATACCTGTACGCGATTGTTGTTGTACATAGCTTTTGTGACAACTGCGTTTAGTTCTACTCGTCTGTTCTTTTTTAAAGTACCTGTAAAAAACTCCGCTTTAATCGGCTCGGATGGCGCAGGTGGCTCATTGTTGGCGGCACTTGATAGGGCGATATCAAGTTGTTCACCCGCTTTGAGGATGCAGCCCCAACCCATCGGCTGTATGCGGTCATCGTCGCGCACGAGTCGGCGCGATTTCGGAAATTTATCGAGGTTGGCTACGTAGGTTTGGCTGCCTGTGCGTCGGCGGTCTGCGCCCGGTTTATCACCAATCAGGAAAAGTTCCATCATTTCTTTGAGCATCGTTCGGAGTTCGGGTGTATCGAGTAGGTGCAGGTATTCGGTGATGCCCGTAAAGCCCGTGCCAAAGCCAAAATGAATCAGGCGTTTGTCGGTGAGGGCAAAAAGCGGTTGGTGTCCGTCCTCTATTTCGACATCATATCGGCGAGCTTTATCGTGTTTGATAAAATTGTCGAGCCATTCCTTCTGATGTCCAATTTGTTTTTGAGTAAACTTATGAAGGCAATCGAAAATGTAATCATAAACTTCGTTTTTCTTCGTCTCCAGATTTTCTGCAGTTAATGTTCGGAGGTCAAGCCCAAATACACTTTTTACCTTTTCAATAATCCCAATCCAGTGCGTTTGTTGGTCTTTATCTTTACCAACGACGACTTGGTTTTGCTCAAATTGCGTTTTGAATTGTAATAAAAAATTAAGGTCAATATCCAATTTAAAACCAATCGGCGTACCCTCTTTTACGGCTTCTACAAAAGGGGCTTGCGGCTGTTCGGTGGCTTTAATATCAAATTCCCGACTGTCTCTTTTTTTGACTTTACTGACCAAATAAAGTTGAACATCCGCCAATCGCATCGTGGTATCGGGTGCGCCGGGCAGGTGTCCGTCCGAGACTTTGAGGAGTTTGAGCAAGTCAAATTTTTCGTCATCGCGCTTGATTTTATTGTCTTTTTTGGTATGACAATAGAAGGCAAGATGTTCCAATTTGTCAGCGAATGTTTTAATAATAAAACGCTGACGACGTGGATTTTGTCGGGCATTTCGTAGGGCGAATTGTACAACATCTCGCACATCTTCTGCATGATTATTTTCGGATAAAAAATGATATAACAACGCAGTACGAATCGCACCTTTCAAGCTAGTACCCGGAATGTAAGGTTTGCCCGTAGCGGTTTTTATTGCACCGCGAATTTGTCCGCCAAGTTTGCCGCCATAAGGGATTTTATAAACATTCGGTGAGGCATTGAGGTGACGTATAAAGGCATCGGTTTGCTGGATGCTTTTCGCAAAATTCACCACATTAAAATCGCGGCGTATGCGGTTGAGTTGTTGATTAAAATCGCCTCGCCTGCGCCTGTCGCGCTCATTGCGAAGACTTTGTTTGAGGTCGTCCATTTCGTTCGTATTTTCGACGATCCACTCGGTGTATTGCGTGACGAGTTCGGGCGATTTCTTCAAAAAATCCTCTACCGTTTTTTGCGAAATTCTATAGTAATATCCGCCATGTATTGCATAGTCAAGGTCGTACAATTCCTCGCCGTTGCCAACGTGTACAGGCGTGATGGTTTGAAGTGTTAATTGCATGATATTCTGATGTACTGACGACTCTAGCCGTCAAGTGAATTTTGTTTTAAATCAATTATTTATAAACGCACTTCCATGCTATTCGACGGCTAAAGTCGTCGGTACGGTAGTTTCATTTTTACCATAAAACCCATGCCGTAATGGCTGACATCATGGTGCAATCCGGGATTGTTGATAGGGTCGGGGCTAAGTACAATCGGGTTGTGTCCATACTGGTTTTGAACTGCACCATTCAGTGGAAAAACCGAACCTTCCTCAAACATCATAATCGCATCTTTTTGTACTTGTTTGTAATTGAAAAAGCCCAATTTACCACCGCGCATTTCTATTTTATAATTTAAAAAATCGTTATCTTTATTGTGCTTCAAATTATTATCATGGTTACTTTTAAAATCATTAATTTCTCCTTCGTTCGGATGATAAAGTGAAAGCGTGGTACAGGCATTGCCATCTGTTGGTTCAGCCAATGCAAAATTTTCATCGTAAGTGATTTTAAACCAACCTTTTCCTACCGTTCTGTCACCGCCCAATCCGGTGTGTTGGAGGAAGCGGAGCGCACCTTTGAGGAGTTGGGTATCACCTTTAACCAAGAAAAATAAACCTGCGGAGTAGCTTGTTTTATCTTCCAAATCTGTAATTTTTTCGATAGATTTTTTCACCTGTACATGGTATTCATCCACATGAAAAAGCTGTCCGCCTTCGAGTTGGAGCGTACCGCCTTTGAGTCGGTCTATAGTGTTGCGTGTGACGGGGAAAGCATCTATTTTCGGAGAAATATCCGACTTATTTTTAGGTATTTCGCCACGTTTGAGTACATGTTCAAATTCTTCTTTAGTCAAAAAATTACGTTGCTTCTCTTTCTTACGCTTGGTCATTTCGCGAGCATAAGTTTTGTAATCGCCTTCTATCTTTTCATGCTTCACGGGCAATAAAGGCGCGGGAAAATAGTGTGTTTTTTTACCGTCCGATTCGATGTATGGAAAGCAAGATGTGAGGGTGTAATTGTTATTTCCACCTTTATAATCAGCGATAAAATCCTTTAATTTATCCTCGCCATACACATTGCGAATCGCCCAACACAATATGCCCCAAAGCGTATCGGAACGCAAGGGCGTTTTGTACCCGTTTTGTGGTTCGAGATATACTGCGGTCATGATGTTGTGTATTTTAATGTAATTTTACTAAGTGGTTGCAAGTCCAGTTCTTCAACGGGTTTTTCGGCTTTGAGATAACTATCTTCTCCGGTTCTATAGTCGTCTGCCTTGACAAAAACGGGTGTTGCTACATGAAATTTGATATGCCCATAGCCGCGACTACCCGACTTGCCGAGCGTAGCATCTTCGAGTAAGCGCATTGCCCAAAGAAGGTTTTCGAGGTCTTTGTCGGCTTCTTTTATTTCATTTTCTTCGGTGTACATTTTGTAAATACCATACACCATTTCAAAATCAAATTTAGAGCCTTCGACTACACGCTCAATAAATCGCGGATTGGCGGCGGCAGTGAGTCTGTCGATGGTATTTTCGGGCTTGTATTCGGTATAGAGGAGTTCCGAATCCATATTTTCCCACATGCTGATAGTGGCTTTGTCGGGCTTGCAATCACGCACGATAAGTCTGCCCAAACCAACTCGTTCTTTCCCTATTTCTTTGGCTAATTTTTCTTCGCAAGGGAGGTCTTTATCATCCTCTTTTTGCTTGTTGTTATCTTTATCTTGGTCGTCGTCTGCACCGATACCAAAGATGCGGACAATCTTTTCGTCTTGAGAAACATTGCCGAGTTTACATTTGTGCGGATTGGTGACTGCGCCTGTGCTAAACTCAAGTAAATGACGCATTTTGCCTTTCAATGAGCTGCCTGGAATGTAGGGATATTTGCTATTCGGCTGACGAATAACAGGCGAATCAACACCGCCGATTTCGAGTTTTTCTTTGCTACCGCCAATGTGTAGCCCTGTAAGACATTCTATTTTGCCTTTGATGATATAGTTGCCGATGAATTGAATATTTTTTGACATAATTATCTGTTTTTCAATTTTTTATATAAAAAATGTTTTGAATTGGAAGTTTATTTATCACCATAAAACTTATGATAACCAACGACACTTTCAATAAGTAAAAAGTAATTATTCATTACTTTGTCTTTGTTTTCAGCACCTTCTACGGCTTTAATGGCATCAACCATAAAATCATAGAAATTCTTTTTGACGGCAAATTGTCGCCCTGCTGCATAAGCAAGTTTTGGTTTTAGCATAGCGAGGTCGGTCTGTATGGCTATGTAGCCGGTATCTCCTTTCAGGTCTTTGGATTTGGCTTCTTGAAACCTTATCCGCATTTGCGCGATAGCACTATAAAAGTTGCGGATTTGGTTCGTTTTGAGCTTATCGTCTCTAAAAATTTTAGCTTTTTTTTCAGCCAAATCAACCAATTCGGTGATATTGTCGTTTTTTAATAAATCTGAAATATTCGTATTCATATTAATTCGTTTTACGTGTTTTCATAATTACATAATTTAAAGGAATGAGGTAGTCGGCAACGATGTCAGGATTGTTGAAGTCTTTGAGAATGAATGCGACCACCTCTTGTGCGATACCCGCTGTAGCTTCTTTGATGCGTTTATCATCAAAGCCATGTCGGGCAAACAGATAGTGCAACCGCGCGATATTAGCTTTGATTTTATGATGATTGACATGCACTGAGCCTCTGTCTTCGTCCACACATGAGCGTAGTATGCGTAATATGCGATGCACGAGTGAACGGGCGAGTTTGTCAGGATTTTTTGTACCTTCTTTATTAGTGTGGTGGAGTAGTTTCAGAGCAAACTCCATTTTACAACTAAAACTTTTCCAACACAAAGTATGGTCGAAGATATGAACGGCATTTTTGACTTTTTCGCATTTGTCAGCATTGCGTGTCAGGTGTTTATATTTTTGATAGCCTTTCGCTTGTTTTTCGTAGGCTTCGGCATCTTTTGCAAATCGTCCAACGGGATAATGCGGGTGGCACATAAAAATTCCGGCACTGAAAGTGATGCACTCATTCCCACAAATAAATTCATCGAATTTCTTTTTGAGCGCGACCATAAAATGCAAGATATTATACCACGAACCAACCACAAAAGCATCGTCGCCGCCACTGTATGTGATGTAGATTTGATGCTCTTCGGCAAGTACATTAAAGTAGCCGCTAAAGAACTGATTGAACTCCCGACTTAGCGTAGCCAAGCGTTGGAAGGTGGAAGTATTCAAGCCACGCGCGAAAATGCTACCGAGATTGTCAATGTCAAGTCGCACTACGGCGAGTTGTGGAAAGTCGAAATCGTCTTTGGGATTGTAGCACATTTTTGCGAGGGCATCGAAGGGTTTTATATCGCCGTCTTTGTATTTATCGTTGCCTGTAAGGTTATTTTCATTATTGTATTTATCAGCCTCTCCTTTTATTTTTTCGTCAAATGTAGGCGCGTATTTTCCTACGAAAGTAAAACCGTAACTTATCGGAATTTTATTTACTTGCGGAATATCTGTAATGGACTTTGCCAAATCAGTATCGTTGAATTGGATGATTTTTACGACTTTTATTCCGCTAAGATTATCCTTTATAAAGTCATGTAATTTTTCGGTATCACTTTTTTCGTTCTTTTTCTTTTTGTTTTTCTTAAAAGCTATAAACACGGTCTTTGATTCTTCGAGTTGAAAAACTACACCGCCTTTATCCTTAATTGCTGTAAAATCATCTTCAGTTTTCAATTCAATTTGTGCCATTAATTCGGCTCTTGGTATCGTCTCGCCGATACTCTCACCGATTTTGTTGAGTTTTTCATTCAGCTTTTTTACATCAATTATCGGAGGCATAAAATCGTCTAATTGAGAGAGATTACGCTTGTATTTTTGCTTCGTAATTTCGGTCGCTAATTTTGCGTAATACTTGGAGACATCTTTGAAGGGTTTGGGGTCTTTTTGGGTGTCAATTTCAACTTTAGCTAATACCAAACTTGTAGTTGTTCCTACCTCCCGACTCAACATATCATTGATTTTTTCTTGTAGATTACCTAAGCCTCTTTCCATACCATCCGTAACGGGCAATAACAAATTAAAATGCCCCCCTCCAGCAAAGATGATATTGGCTTGAAACAAGTCGAGTTTTTCAACGATATACTCTGCAAGATAATTGGTCAACATCGCCACTAAAAACGACCTGCCACGCAAACGCTTAGAGGATTTACGCCCATCACCGGGGTTTTGTAAGCCAAAATTTGCATATATAAATCCCTGAATACCTGATAAATCACCTTTGACTAAATAAAATTTAGGTGGTTCGGTGCCAAGTTTTGTCAAACAAGCCGTAGTTGCTGCCAGTAATCTATTTTGGTCAAAAAGACTTGTTTCAGGCGTACTGGAATCGCAACCGATGCGGGCGGTGTGTCGGTATAGCTGATGGTACAATGTGTAATCCAACTGCCGGGCATTTTTCGTAGGTTCTATGTTTGCGAGTTGTTGTTTTAGCTCTTGAAGCAAAGTATCAACTGTTCCGCCGTTTTGTGTAGGAAAAATGCCCTTTTCTTTTTCCATTGCTACTATGGGAAGTGGCTTTGCATCTTTTTCTTTAATGATAGTAGACATGATAGAATGTACTTGCCCCAAGCGGAAATTTTGCAATTCAATCCCCATTAATTCCTTAGCTTTTTGCACTAGAGGCACTGAGTCAGCATTAAAGTGAAAGTCTTCAGGCAGATATTCCTTCAATCCATCCGTCAAAGCGGCAAAATATGCTTTATGATTTTCTATATTCATGATTGGTTATTTTCCGATTTTCTAATATTACGCACCACCCCAAACCCCTTCCCACCACCTTTCCCAAGCCCCAAATACTGCGGTAAAAACATATTCGTAGTAAACTCAACGTCAAAACATTGCACACGCACACGCTTGTATTGAATACGATTTTGACGAATGATGTTGGTGACATTC
>ENA-ORXR01005311-ORXR01005311.1-marine-metagenome-genome-assembly--contig:-NODE-5311-length-10297-cov-2.973679_pt1 | contig 10297 bp, 10 predicted proteins | sample MGYA00237866_ERZ511479 | MGnify/ENA metagenome assembly ERZ511479
ACAATTGCCGGACGCACAGAAGCGATTTCAAACATCATAGAGTTCCTACGCGCCGACCCCCGTTTGGCCGATTTAGACGTCAAATATTCCACAGCCGATGATTTACCCTTCTACCGCATGAAGGTCCGCCTAAAACGCGAAATCGTTACCATGGGTGTGGACGGCGTTGACCCTAACAAGACGGTCGGGACCTATGTCGACCCTTCCGATTGGAACGCCCTTATCAGCGACCCAGACACCATTCTGATCGACACGCGTAATGACTATGAAGTCAGCATTGGAACCTTCAAAGGCGCGGTCAATCCAAACACGAAAACCTTCCGCGAGTTCCCGGATTGGGTTGAGAGCCATCGCGAGGCGATTGATAAGCCTAAAGTCGCGATGTTTTGCACGGGCGGAATACGCTGCGAAAAGGCATCATCCTTCATGTTGGAAAACGGATTTGATGATGTCTACCACCTGAAAGGCGGCATTTTAAAATATCTGGAAACGCAATCGGAGGCCCAGAGCCTTTGGGAGGGCGATTGCTTCGTCTTCGATCAGCGCGTTGCTGTCAGCCATGGGTTAGAAGAATCAGATTATGATCAATGCTTCGCCTGTCGCCGCCCGATAACAGAAGACGAGAAACGTCTGCCTGAATATGAAAAGGGCGTCTCATGCCATCATTGTCATGCTGAGATGTCAGACGCTCAAAAAGCCGCTTTTGCGGAACGTCAAAAGCAAATCGGGCTCGCGAAACAGCGGGGCGAAACGCATATCGGACGCAAGGCGAATTAGTGGAAAACATCCTCTACAGCTTCCGGCGCTGCCCCTATGCCATGCGCGCACGCATGGCCTTATTCTTGGCGAACGCCAAGTATGAGCACCGCGAAATTCTCCTGCGCGACAAACCTCAGCAGATGCTCGAAGCCTCACCAAAGGGCTCAGTTCCGGTCTTTTTGGCAGACGGCAAAGTCATAGATGAGAGTTTGGATATTATGCGCTGGGCGCTGCCCGAGGTGAAATTTGATGCAGACGTTATTCAGATGATCGACGGGCCGTTTAAGCATCATATGGACCGTTACAAATACGCCTCGCGTTATGATCCGACTCTGAAACGCGGGGATATTGATCTGCCCCACCGCGAAAAAGCTGTGGAAGCGCTGAAATTGATTGAGGCGCGGTTAGGCGGCGAGTCGTATTTGAACGGCGGAGCCATGGGCCCCACCGATATGGCCGCCTTTCCCTTTGTTCGGCAATTCGCCGCTGTTGAGAAAGACTGGTGGGCTACGGGTGCAGACCTCCCCCTCACCCGAGATTGGCTTGCGAGATGCTTGTCGACCGATGTGTTTAACGAGATCATGCGGAAGGTCCCTCTCTGGGATCCGCAAAAATAACTTTGCCACGTTTTCGCCCTAATTCGCGCGCAACGGCGATGTCATGCGGCGACATTCCAAAATTGGTCTATTTTTAGCGGGGTTGATGTTTTTGCTCAGTCAACAGGCTGCTGCTCAAAATTCCACTGTTTTACCTGCACCAACGACGTCAAACGACGTTTTCACTTCCATTGGCCTGCCGAGCCCAAAATTGACACCAATTCGAGAACAGACATCTCCAACGGCCCTACCCGTCAAATTGCTATATTCCGGTCCCAAGTTGAGCGGGGCCTTCACACTTACCGTCTTAGTATCCCAACGTGCGGCCTCACCTGCTGATCCTATCTTTCAACCCGTTTCGGAATCCATTTTACATTTGAGCGAAATGGGCCCTGAAACAAGCGCCGTGGTCTCCGTCGCAGACGTTTCAGACGGACTTCAAATCGAAGCGTCCTTGCGAGATGAGAATGAGAATCTTGTTCTTGAAACGGCTCATCCATTAGCGGTTCTTTCCAGAGACTTGCGGCTTCTCAGACTTACGCCGCCGGAGTTACCAAGCCTTACAGCAACGCCAATTCCGGATTTTACGGGTGTTGAAACAATATCGGGGAAAATCATTCTCCCCCGCAGGGCCGTTATCCCGCCGCAATCCATGATCCATATCCAGCTTCTTGAAAATGCGCTCGCAGGCGGATTATCCCTGCAATTGGCCGCTCAAGATGCGCGGCCGGCAGTCGTAGTCAACGGCGAGATCCCCTTCGCATTGCAACGCGGAATTTGGGATTGGCGGGAGGCTCCGGATCTGGCTTTGAAGGCGTGGGTAACTGACCAAATGGGCCGCAAAATTTTCGTCATGAGCAATCCCGTCGGGTATAATGGGCCGGAGATCGAATATACGCTTCGACTTGACAGCTTAAGGCAGGGAAAAGAAACGAAACGGGGCCGAAGCCTCAATCCGGACTTAATGGCGCAAACCTTGGTACAAGGCGAAGCCCAGTTTGACCCTGTCATAGGCATCCCCGGGCAAGCCCGACTTCAGATCAAACTTCGGCAGGATCGCGGCGACTTCAAGCTAAATCCTGTATTGGCGGAGCAGACGCTTCTCCTACGCGGCATGGAAACGCGAATTCCTTTTTCCCTAACGACGGATAGCACGCATTTCGATCCTTACGCCCCCGCGCCTTTCCTTTCGGTCTCTCTGACCGACAGTTTTGGACGAGTTTATTATACCAGCGGGGAGATTCGCGCCCGCGAAGGGCAGAATTCCATCCGGCTTTATCCCCGCTAGCTGTGTGTATTCACAGGATATTTACGGATAACTCGACCTATTTTCGGTTATCAACACGCTCCGGCCAGAAAGGGCTTGCGGGAATCACGAATGTTCATAGCGTATGCCTAACAGTTGAAATGATTCACCGGGATTACATGACTTACGCTGACCAACGTCACATTCGGCCGAGCCCGACCCTATCAGGATCCATGGGCGTACGGCAAAACCCGCTAGAGGTTTTTATCCGAATCTGCATTGCCGAAGGGTATGAGCATGACCGCGTCGACATTAACGAGCTGCAAATCAGTCTTCCCGGCTTATGGTGTGAGCATGATGTCTCCCTGACTTGGAACGCTGCGACTGAGCAAGTCCAAGTTTTCTTGTTATTTGAAGGCAAAATGCCGGGCGGGAGATCCGATGACATTTGCCGTCTCATGAGTTTGCTGAATGAGCGCTTGGCCTCCGGACATTTTGATTATTGGGATAAGAACCGATGCTTGGTTTACCGAGATTCGGCATCTTTAAGAGGCGGCGCGAAACTTGGGACTGAACAAGGTCTTGATATGCTCGCACATGCATTAGACGCAGCCGAACGCGGATATCCGGCCTGCCAATACGTGATTTGGGCCGGGAAATCCCCCGAAGACGCACTGACAAGCGCATTGGTCGACTTGGCGGCGCAACCTTAATGGCCGTAACTCATCTCCTTGTTGGCGCCGGAAAAATGGGTGGTGCACTGCTGAATGGTTGGCTCGAAGACGGGATTGTGTCGCCGCGAAAGCTGGCAATTTTGGACCCATCTCCCGGCTCGCAGGCCATTTTTGCGATTGAGCGGGGAGCAAAGCACATCACCCAGTTCCAAGATATTCCGAAATCGGTGCAAACTGTTATACTGGCCATAAAGCCACAACTATTTGCGCGGGTTGGAGGGGAATTGGGGGCAGCTCTTCCCGTCAACGCTATGATTGTTTCTATCTTGGCGGGGACCAGTCTTCGGCGTTTGGACGAGACCTTTGACGGGCGTATTGTTATTCGGGCCATGCCAAATACGCCTGCCGCCATCGGGGCAGGAATCAGCGCAATTTACGCGGACCCAAACGTCTCGCTCGAGAAAATTGAGGCCGCTGAAGAGCTTTTGAGGTCTGGCGGCGCTATCGTCAAAGTCGATAGCGAGGCTGCATTAAACGCCGTAACAGCCATCTCCGGTTCAGGCCCGGCTTATGTCTTTCATCTCGTAGAAGCGCTAGAGGCGGGCGCTCGTGACCTCGGGCTACCGGATGATGTGGCTGCAAAATTAGCTCGCGAAACCATTATCGGAGCCGCGAAATTACTCGGTTCTTCTGAAGATAGCCCTGAAACACTACGCAAAAATGTTACCTCACCCAATGGGACAACACAGGCCGCCTTGGATGTGTTGATGGGAGAAGACGGCGGATTGTCGCGCATGATGATCATGACGGTAAGAGCCGCTTTTGCACGGGCGAAAGAACTGGCAGATTAGATTCGCTAACCTACAAAGGAAGGCGCAGTGTCGCTTTCAATCCGCCTAAATCACTGTCTGATAACAATATTGTGCCGCCGTGCAGCTGGGCAATATCCTGCGAAATAGACAGCCCGAGCCCGACACCCTCCACATTTTGATTCCTGGCTTCGTCCAAACGCTGAAACGCTTTAAACACATTTTGTCTTTGACCGGGAGGAATGCCGGGGCCGTCATCCTCGACGACGATGAAAATAAACTCGGGCGTTTGCTGAATCGCAAGCGTGCAGTTCTTTCCATATTTCAGCGCATTGCTTATGAGGTTCCCCAGGCAACGTTTGAGCATAAGCGGGCGAATTGAAACCTCCCTGTCCTCGAAAGGCTTCACGGTCAGAGGTCGTCCGTTGACGGCTTGAGCTATGAAATCTGCAAGCTGAACAATCCGAGGCTTTTCTTTTCCCATGCCCCGCGCGAAATCGAGGTAGCCCGTCAGCATCGCGTCCATTTCATCAACATCCCTGCGCGCGGCGCGTGTGTCTTCCGTGTCGTCTTGCATGGCGAGCTGCAATTTTAGGCGGGTGAGAGGCGTGCGCAAATCATGCGAAACCCCGGCCAGCATCAGGGTTCTCTGTTCCAAGTGACGCTTCAAACGTCGCCGCATTCTCAGAAAGCTCTGACCGGCCATGCGCACTTCGGATGCGCCGCGGGGTTTGAACCCGGAAATATCCTGACCCTTACCAAAGGCAGCTGCCGCGTCGGCGAGTTCCTTTATCGGATCGGATTGGCGGCGGATAAACAGAATGGAAATAAGAGACAGCACAACGGTCGTGGTTATTAGCCAAAAAATAAAGACGTATCCCGTGGGCGCGAAGACGCGCTCTCGCGCCGCTATGAATCGCAAAACGCCTTCATCAACTTGCACCCGAATATCGATATGATTGGGATATCGCGTGGTGTCGAACCAGAACGGCCTGTCTACAGCTTCCGTAAGACTTCGCCGTAAGGTCTTGTCTAAGTTAGAGAAAAATGAATTTCGCATCGCCGTAGGTAGCGTATCACTAGGACGTAAGACAACAGACAACTCCATATGCGGGCGCAGCAATGCATCCAATTTCATTGCCGTCTCATCGGTTGGGCTTTCCCTAAATAATTGTGTCGCAACAGCGACATCCGCCGCGACGGAATCTGACAAACTCGACGTGACGCGGTCCCAATGCGCGTTGAAGAAAAACCATGCGACAAATAATTGCATGATTACAATTGGCAGAATGATGATCAGAAACGCACGCCAGAAAATAGACTTCGGCAAAATGTTTCTGAGGGAAAGCACGTCTCAGCTAGACGGCGTCGGAGACGAGACGATAGCCCTCACCCCTGACCGTTAAAAGATATTGTGGCTCGGACGTATCATCTTCCAACTTCCGGCGCAGCCGCGTCATCTGAACATCGACAGCGCGTTCCGATTGGGCCTTGATATTTTCTGACAGGATGTACCGAGACACCACGGCTCCCGCCTGCCCTGCCAAGAGAGAGAGCAGCGTTTGTTCCCCGGTGGTCAGTTTCATCTGTTTCCCATTTTTACGCAAAATCCCTTTGGTCAAATCATAGGCATAGGGTCCAAAAACGACTTTGTCGGCCGTCGGGTTTTTACCCGTCCGGCGGAAAATATTGTCAATCCTCAGCAGAAGCTCTTCCGGCTCGAAAGGTTTGGGTAGATAATCATCCGCCCCGGACCGTAACCCGGCAATCCTTTGATCGGCTTCTCCCAAAGCCGTTAGGAGTATTATCGGCACATCATGATGTTCGCGTAGTGACCGCGTTAATGACAGGCCATCTTCCCCAGGCATCATAATGTCGACAATCAACAGATCATACTTTAGCCCCTGCATTTTCAAACGAGCTTCATCTGCGCCATTCGCCGTGCTGGCCCGGTAACCTTGCTTCGTCAAATAACGCGACAACAGGTCCCGAATTCGATCATCATCATCAATAATGAGGATGTGCGTGTCGGCGCGGTCTAAATAAGTCGTGCTCATAGATAATCAGTCCCGTTTGGCAGCATTTTTTACGATGACTTTTCCGCCATAAAATATAAATGACGTGTATTATGGGTGTTGGCAAGACGTCCGCACTTCACTGCCTGAGTCAAAAGGGAAACATCATGATCGAAAAAGCCTATCATGACCGCGATGGAAAAATCTGGCTCGACGGGGATTTCGTCGATTGGCGCGAGACGAAAATCCATGTGCTGACGCATTCCCTTCATTACGGCTCTTGCGTGTTCGAAGGCAATCGCGCCTATGGCGGCAAGATTTTCCGCCTGACGGATCACAGTAAACGCCTCATGAACTCTGCGAAGCTTTTGGGCTATGAAATCCCCTACACGTTGGAGCAAATTGACCAAGCCTGTCTGGATACGCTTGCAGAAACGGGCCTCCAAGACGCTTACCTGCGGCCCTTCGCTTGGCGCGGGTCCAACATGATGGGCGTGGCATCAAAGAACAATCAAATTCATTTCGGCGTCGCCGCTTGGCACTGGGGCAGCTACTTTGAGGATAAGATGAAAGGCATCCGCTTGTGTATCTCAGACTGGATCCGCCCCGACCCGCGCTCTGCGCCCTGCAAGTCCAAAGCTGCAGGCCTGTATATGATTTGCACCCTCGCCAAAGATAAAGCCCAAGCCACTGGCTGGGACGACGCTCTCATGTTTGATTTTAAGGGCCGCGTTGCGGAATGTACTGGCGCGCATATTTTCTTTGTCCGTAACGGCGAAATTCATACACCAACAAACGATATACTCCTTGAGGGCATCACCCACGACTCAGTCATACGCTTGGCGGAAAAACGCGGCTATAACGTTCATAAGCGCGACATCCACCCGTCCGAAATGCCGCATTTTGAAGAGTGTTTCGTTGTTGGGACGGCCGCCGAAGTCACGCCTGTTCGCGAGATAGACGGTCATCACTATACGGTCGGCGAAGTCTGTCATGCATTGGCGTCAGATTATGACGACTGCGTGCGCGGTAAAATTGATATTGGCGTTTAGTCTGCGGAGCTGGTGTGGTCGGAAACGATAACCCACTCACCATCAATCTTTTTCATATGCAATGTATACAGGCCGCTTGGACGATCCTTCTCTCTCACGAGAGCCCAAGTTCCGAAGACAAGCGCGTCGTCTTCGTCTATGATTTGAATATCTAAGTCTTCTGTCTCTAATCGTCCCATGGCGGAGCGATCAGGATAACGTCTTAGGTAGCGATTTAGCGTTGGCTGCCAGCCTGTTTCGATATTGCCGCCGGATGCAAAGCGAAGGTCATCACCCTTCAAATAACCTTGCATATAGCCTTCGATATCACCTGAATTCCAAGCGTCAACTTGGCGATCTAAAACTGTCTGGATCGGCATACGCGCAGCCTTTTGATCCCATGTCGATCCTTGCTCGGCAGTAAAACTCCCTGCGATAAAGCCCAAGCCAAGTCCTACAACTCCGCCGAGGACAGCGAAAATCAGCAGGTTTTTTGGATTTTTCATCATATAGCGGTTTTCGTCAAACCGCGATTATGCAGACCCAAAATTCGGCTAACGGAGGATGCGATTTCTGCCCGGTTCAATGTGTACAGGTGGAAGTGATCAACACCTTGGTCGCGAAGCTCCGCAGTTAACTCTGCTGCCAATGTCGCCGTCAGCATATCCCGCGTGACTTCATCATCATCTAACCCGTCAAAGAGGCCCGCATACCAATCCGGTACAGCGACCCCGCACATTTTAGACATACGCGCGAGCCCTTTGAAATTTGGCTGTAACATCAAACCCGGGACAATCGGGATATCAATGCCTGCATCCAAAACCCGGTCTTGAAAGCGCCAGAAAATATCAGGGGAAAAGAAAAATTGCGTGATCGCCCGCGTGGCCCCTGCGTCGACTTTCCGTTTCAAATTGTCAATCTCGACAGACCAATTCGCGCTTTCCGGATGTTGCTCAGGGTAAGCGGAGACAGAGACTTCAAAGTCCGCGATTTTCTTCAGGCCTTCGGTGAGGTCATTTGCATAAGCATATCCCCCGGGATGCGGAGTGTAGGCTTCTCCAATTCCGTCGGACGGGTCGCCGCGTAAAGCAACGATATGCCGAACACCGGCGTCCCAATACTCACGGGCGACTTGGTCAATCTCTTCGCGGGTGGCATCCACACAAGTCAGATGCGCTGCCGGCGCAAAATTCGTTTCCTCGACCATACGCGCCACCGTTCGGTGGGTGCGTTCGCGAGTAGATCCGCCCGCCCCATAAGTGACGGACACAAAGTCGGGCGACAAAGGTGCGAGTTTTTCTATTGACGCCCAAAGCTTATCTTCCATTTTCTGGTTTTTTGGCGGGAAGAACTCGAAGCTGACTTTCAGGTCGGGAGTTTCGGCTGAGGCGCGGGCAATCGCACCAACGGGTGCATTGGGGTCACGAAGGGGGAGACGGGCATTCATAATTTATCCTATCGCTGCAAGCGCGTTGGAGGTTTTGACAGCGTGCCAGATTTTCACATCCGGCGTGGTCGGGTTAGAGGTTGGCAGTGTGCGAGTTTGGTTCATCTCAAACCCGTTATCAGATAGAAAATGCTGCATGTCTTGGTCATTAAACCCAAGACGGCGATGGGCGTATTTTTCATGGTAATTATCAAAATCATGCATCGCGAAATCCGTGATGAGCAGTTGGCCATCGAGGCCCAATAATCTTGCGGCTTCTGTAACAGCGCGAGCGGGCTCTTCCAAAAAATGTAAAACCTGATGCAAAGTTACAAGATCCGCAGCCCCATCTTTCAGTGGCGCGTCCTGCAAATCTGCTTGCTGGACCGAGATGTGAGTGTAAGCATCATCAGATAGGGTATTGCGTGCGACGCGTAGCATTTCGACGCTGTCATCGATGCCAACGCCGCTTCGGATATGCGGAGCAAAGAGCTTCAGCATACCGCCGGTGCCTGTGCCCAAATCGACCATACGCGAAAATTCCTGCCCCGGGACGAGCGCCAGTAGCGCCGCCTCAATATCGGCTTGCGGGATATATTCATGGCCCAATTGGTTGTGATCATTTGCGACGGAGGCGAAGAAAGCTTCGGCTTGCCGCGTTCTGTCTGCCCTCACCTTGCCCAAGCTCTCCCGGTCAGAGGCGAGCTGTTCATTTTCAGCAGAAAGCGCTGCCAGCGTCGCGGCAAGAATCGCGGAATTTGCCTCTTGCCCGCGTTTCAGGCGGGAGAAAACCCAACTCCCCTCGCGCATACGTTCGACGATCCCAACCTGTTCCAGTGATTTGATATATTGTGTCACGCGCGGTTGCGATAGGCCGAGTATCTGAACCAATTCGCTGACCGTCAGTTCGCCTTGGCTCAGCAATGCCAATATGCGTAGCCGATCCGGATGGCCGAGCGTTTTTAGATATGTCGCAATAGCGTCCATAAGAGCCGCATAAAGAACCCGCCACAAAATGTATATAAAAAAAACTTTATATGATGTTATCGCGCGAATTTCGACAATAGGCGGATATAAGCAATTTGGTAGCTGTTGGAGTTTTCCGTCACTTCCCAGCTATTAATTGGCCAACCATCATTGAAGTCCGCATAGGACTTTGACGGCGGTTGCCCGCTTGGCGGCGCCTTGATCGGCATTTTGCACATTTTCGCACCATATCCGCCGCAGACCGAATTGCAGCAATCATCGCGCGCATAGCTATCATTCGGGCCACCAACTAAAAACCCTGGCGCAGGACCGTATTTTGACGAGCTGACAGCATTCCAATCCGTGTCTTTTTTGAACCACGCATGATAAAATTGCGTAACGGAATTCTCTGCGCCTAGTCCTCCATATTGGAGAGATAGACCTTATTGAGCGGGTTCACACCGTGAATATAGTGTAGATAACCCGAAGCTGCATTTAAGTAATCCGTGCGAGAACGATCCCCCACGCCTGCGATAATGGCTTGTGTATAAACAGAACCGCGCCGTGCTTTCGTTGAATTGCTTCCCCACCAATAGCCATCAACGAAACTATGATAAGCGTCCTCTTGGTTCACGATTGTCGGCCATCCATTATATCCGTTTAAGACATTTTGATCGTAATCACCTTTAATGCGCGCAGCCAAGCGAGACGGCGTTCCTAGTTGGCGCGCATAATATAGCAGGTCCGCTGCCATCGTGCCTTCGAACCCGTCCGG
>ENA-ORXR01005312-ORXR01005312.1-marine-metagenome-genome-assembly--contig:-NODE-5312-length-10295-cov-3.039440_pt1 | contig 10295 bp, 8 predicted proteins | sample MGYA00237866_ERZ511479 | MGnify/ENA metagenome assembly ERZ511479
AGAAAACATTGGTGAAGTAATCGCGAAAAAGAAGCATTCAAAATGTCAATGAATTTATATTACAGTGTACTTAGTTTGGCGAGACATCCGAAGTTTTCAAAACTTCGGATGTCTTTTCCCGTCTTTTCCCTAAAGGCAAAAAAGATTGCTTCCATTTCAAGCTGAATAATTAGAAGATTCTTATTTAAGTATTTCCCCACCAATCGCACAACTCAAGCAGCGTTGTTGTGTACAATAGACTTTTTTCAATTGCAACAAAGCCTGCGTCTGATAAGCAGAATTGGGCTCCAGGCCCAGGCCTTTCCATTGATCAATGATTTTATTTTTTTCTGCCGGAATAGCTTCCAATAATTGGAGCGCCTTGTCTTTATAATAAGGCTCATCTTTTTGTTGACCATACAAGAATAGAAAAGGTGCGATGGTGTTGATAATGAAAAGATGGATCGTTGACTTACCCAGAGACTTATTTCGTGGCTTCGATTCCTTGTCAAAAACGTAGTGTGTTTTCCAATAGTTGGATAATTTTAGTGTAAACATGTTTTCTATTTCGGTTACATTCTTAGCGGCTAGTATTTTACTGAAAAAATGTTCGGTCTGGAAAAACAAAAGTGCAAATTGAGCGATTCGAATAGTTGGAAAATTAGGTGGACGCATTCTAAGGAAATGCCAACTTTCTTTTTGAATAGGTTGGAGTTGATACTTCTTTTGCAGAAAAGCATATTCTTTTTTCAGCTTATTGGGATAAGCTTCTTTGAACTCTTTTTGGAGCAAACCGGACTGGCCAAAGAGTATTGCTTCCAGTTGGAATAAGTTGTCCCTATGTTTTGCCAAAACAGATATTGGTGTAACCTTGGCCAATAGTTCGAAGGGAGCGGCATTCACTTTGAGTCCAAAACTTCGACCCATAAAATGATAAAAACTTTCTTCCCAGTTGTGGTGATTCTTTTCCAAATTATTTGCGATGTCGGTTGTCTTTTGCTCCAGTCGTTCTACGAGCATTCGATCCATCCAGAGCTCTTTGATGATCTGACCAACCGAAGCAAACTGGTGTTGGCAGGGAATCCAATGTTCGTTTTTCGAAAGCCGTTGATAGCTTCTGGAGATACCCGATGGGATTCTTTTCTTTAGTTCGACGCAGGGGATTTTGCTACCCGATTTGCGATGTATGTTTTTGTCTTCTTCATATACAACGTGCAGGATGACGTTGTCGTAGGCCGTATCATGCTGATGTTGGTGCTGTAACCATTCAGAAGAGCGGACATGAATTTCCACGTTCCCTGCCCAGAGGGTATCGCCGATACGAATTCTGGCGTCTAAAAAATCAGGCCCGGCATTTTTATTATGCTGGCCTACATGTTGAAGGGTTATTGGTTGTCCGTCAGTTGTTACTAATTGTTTGAAGTCAAAGCGTTTGGTGCGCCATAGGTAATGGAGGAAAAACTCTTTCATGTCGTTTCGATTTTATTAATTGTGTACTAATAAGATGAGTGAGGTAGGCAAATTCCATAAATTTATTTAAAATTTTTATTTTCTTATATTTTAAATTGCAAAACCATATAGCGTTAAAGCACTATCATTCAGTGACTTAGAAGCTGATTTGTTTTTATATGTTTTTTGAAAAAAAATCTTTACAATTGCTTTTAGTAAAAGACATCCGACGTCTTAAGAGCGAGATGCGGCCCCCGCGATACAGGGAAACTTCGGACCCCGGTCTTCGGTCTCCCGACTCCCCATAATTACCCAATCGTTTCAATACCAGCTTCCTCCTCCTCAATCTTCATCACCTGAACAGCCAGCAAAGAAATCAGACAGTAAGCCAGGAAGTAATAAAAGCCAGTATGAATATGAGCTTCAATACTTTCGTTGGATTTGGTTGCCAAAAAAGCAAGGAAGACGCCTACTACGAACACGTCAGCCATCGACCATTTGCCAATTATGTATACAAAGCGATAGAGCCCCATCCGGGATTTTACATTTTTGAAAAATAAAACAATCAATAACAGTACAGCCTTAATGACGGGAACGATGATGCTGAAAAACAGAATCAGGAAAGCAACCAATGAGTTGTTATTGTTATGCAACGTTTTGATGGTGTCGAGAATGCTTTGAGTGGATTCATGCAAATTGAGCGTTCCCACTAAAGGTAATTTCGCACTGACTTTAATACTCAAAATTGCCTGCGTCAAACCAGGGTAGAGGCAAATAAGTGAAATGATGATGAGAATTAAGGCGATGATGTTTCTTGGTTTCATGCTTGTGTGTTTAATAGAGTTGATGACTAGAGATTTAGTATGGAGTACAAATGTTGTTTTCCGCCAGTTTTTCAGCTTTATTAACCGCCCATCCGTAAGGATGAACGATAAAAAGAGCCTCAACCTGACAAAAAACACCTCTCTGTCTCCTCTACAAAATCTCCAGACATCAACTCTAATTTAACCACAATAAAAGAGTTATTTTTAGATTGAGCAAATTCGATGATGGAAGAAGACCGCAAGTCTATGTTTTTCAATCTCAATTCCAACTACAACTTCAAAAGGCCTGCCTCGTGGCATCACACACACGACTCTGCATCTAGGTGACAATCTGCCTGTTATGAGGCGGTTCTTTGCATTAGTGGAAATGAGGTTGAAATTGAAGTTGTATTTGAAATTGAAAAAACAACAATTCCGGGATAGCCCAGTTAGTGGTGGGATTATATCCCAAAATGTGCCTTCTACGTTAAACTTTACCTGTCCACTCAAAATTTTAACAATCCTCACACAACCTTGTCCGTTGTGAATGCATCTTCCAGTTATTACGTTTAATCAAGACAAGAATAATCAAAACAAGAATCATGAAACAAACAACTTTTACAATATTCCTTTGCTTCCTCTTGAGCAGCTCCATGCTTTTTGCTCAAAATACCGAATCCTTCAAAGATGAAAACGGCGCCACTGTAGAATTGCAAATAGATCAAATGATTTTTGCTGAAAAGGCAACTTCATCTCATCGGGTCAAACACTTCCAACGTGATCCGGCCAACATGGTCGGCTCTCCTGATATGGGACCCGGAACTCCCTGGCCGAACAGGAAAGTGACTTCGCTGGGTTGCTTTGGATCGGTAACGGCTGAATTTATTAGTACGGGTTTTGTAGATGGCCCGGGACCAGATCTTTTGGTTTTTGAAGTCGGACAGGTTTTTGAAAAAACAGATCTTTCTATTTCTACAGATGGTAAATACTGGATTAAACTTGGAGCGATCGAAGGTGGTAAAGCTGCAGTGGATATTGCTCATCCAAAAACAGAGGGCAAGGTGTTTCACTTTGTACGTTTAAGAGATAAGGGAACGCGTTGTGATTATGCAAAAAATGACGGCGCTGATATTGATGCGATTGCCGCTATCAATTATGATTTGTCTAATCTTATAGAACCACTCGTTTTGGTTGAACCAAAAACTGACGATAGTCTTCTTATGGTAATCCCAAATGAAGAACCTAATTATATAACGGCTTCGGAAGCCAGAGTAGATTTTACAATATACCCTAATCCGACCAACTCTGAGCTAAACCTCAAATTTAATCTAAAAGAAAAAAGTGAAGTCAGCGCCTATCTCTTCAATCAATCCGGCAAACGCTTGCGCTCACTTATCACCAAAGAAACGCGTACCTCTGGCACACAAATTATCAGTTATTCTTTAGGGACACTACCTTCCGGAACTTATTATGTGCAGTTGATTGCAAATGGAGAGAGTGTGGTGAAGAAGTTGATTAAGCATACGAAGTAGGAATCGAAATTGGAATGGAAATCGAAATTGCGCTCAGTTCGTGGGAGAAAACCATTATTTTTTTAAAACGTTAAGAAGTTAAGATTTATTAAGGCGGACTTAACTAGCCTTAACTTCTTAATGGTTTACCCGCGTCCCTCGCGTCAGAAAGACATTAATCGTTAATAATTAATCATTACAAACCGAACTTAATCTCTACCTTGCAGTAAACAACGGCTAGTAGTCTGAGCGAAGCCGAAGACTAAACGATAGATGGCATTAATAGTTAATCGTTAATAATTAATCGTTCCTATACCATATTATGAAAAACATTCTGAACATCATCATCTTCTTCAAGTCGTTCAAGTAGCTTTTCGATTTCAGCTTGCTGTTCGTCGTCGGTGATTTCCTTGGTAATGTTAGGTGTGCGTTCAAAGCCGGAGGATACAATTTCTAATTCTTTTTCTTCAATTGCTTTTTGGATAGAACCATAATTTTCGAAAGGGCCATAAAGCATGATTGTTTCTTCACCATCTTCGTCACCCTCTTCGGGTTCGTCAATAAATACTTCTTCTACGCCGTAGTCAATAAACTCCAGTTCTAACTCCTCTACATCCAGATCATTCTTTTTTATTTTGAACTGACAATTGTGATCAAACATGAATGATACGGAACCACTGGTACCTAGGCTACCATTGCATTTATTGAAATGAGCTCTGATGTTAGCTACTGTTCGATTATTATTGTCGGAAGCAGTTTCGATAAGAATTGCTACGCCATGTGGGGCATAGCCTTCAAAAAGTACTTCTTTTAAATCAGAGGTATCTTTATCTGTTGCCTTTTTTATAGCGCGCTCAATGTTATCCTTGGGCATGTTGGCGGCGCGCGCGTTTTGAATGACAGCACGCAAACGAGAATTGGTCTCGGGGTCAGGACCACCAGATTTTATGGCAATAACAATATCTTTTCCAATTCGGCTAAAAGTCTTAGCCATGGCTGCCCAACGCTTAAATTTTCGGGCTTTTCTAAATTCAAATGCTCTTCCCATTATTTCAAATTTTATTCATTTTAAGAGTGCAAATATAAGATTCTATGCGTTTGAAGGCAATTATTACTTCGGTTTTTTAAATGAATATCCCTGAATTTCTCAATTGGATTTAGGAATTCGTTTTAGTGTTTCCAATAAAAATTTCCAATACTTTTGTACTGAACTAATCTGTACCTTTTCATCAGGAGAGTGCGCTCCTCTAATATTCGGTCCGAATGAAATCATTTCCATATCGGGGTAATTGGTTCCCAAAATACCACATTCCAGTCCTGCATGACAAGCATTGACATCTGCTTTTCCATCAAACATTTCTTCGTACAAATTACTCATTATCTTCACAATTTCAGCTCCCGGTTTTGGCGCCCAGCCAGGATAGTCACCGCTAAAAGATATACTGGCTCCAAGTAATTCAAAGGCTCCCTGAATGGAAGTAGCCAGATCCATTTTTTCACTATCGACTGAACTACGAGTAAGACATTGAACACTATACGAACCGTCTTTGACGACTACCCGCGCAAGGTTGTTGGAAGTCTGAACAAGGTCTTCGATGTCGGGACTCATTCTGTAAATACCATTGGGGCAGGCATATAAGGCACTCAATAGTTTGGACTGAAATGATTGATCCGCAATGTGTTTTGGAAGGTCTGTTTTTTCAACAGCAATCTGTAAGTCGTTATCCGTTGTGATATACTCACTGAGGAGAATTTTTGTTTGTTGATCAATAAATTTTTCAAAAAAGGACACCTTATCATTTGGTAAAACGACGACCGCAAATGATTCTCGTGGAATGGCATTGCGCAAAGAACCACCATCGATGCTGGCAATTCGTAACTGATAGTTTTTAGCGGCTTGATAAAGAAGTCGATTCATTAGTTTGTTGGCATTGCCGCGGCCTTTGTGAATATCCATTCCAGAGTGACCACCAGTCAGTCCTCTGATCGCAATCTGAAAAGCCTGCATATCAGTAGGCGTCGAATCTTGAATATATACTCCGGTGGCAGTGACATCAACGCCACCAGCACAACCGATAGTCAGTTCGTGATCGTCTTCGGTATCCAGATTTAAAAGAATACTGCCGTCGAGCAAATCACCTTTTAATCCCATCGCTCCAGTCATACCAGTTTCTTCGTCGATGGTGAAAAGAGCTTCGATAGGAGGGTGGGCAATATCACTAGAAGCGAGTAGCGCCATGATGGTGGCAACACCAATTCCATTGTCGGCGCCGAGTGTCGTACCGCGAGCTTTGATCCAATCATCTTCAACAAACATTTGAATGCCCTGGCTATCGAAATCAAATTGAGTATCTGCATTTTTTTGATGCACCATGTCCAAATGGCTTTGCATCACGATTGTTTGCCGATCTTCCATGCCCGCACTAGCCGGTTTTTTGATGATCACGTTTCCTACTTCGTCAACGATCGTTTCGAGTTGAAGGCTGGCGCCAAAATCTTTCATAAACTGAATGACTCGTTCTTCTTTTTTTGAAGGTCGGGGAACTGCGTTTAAATCTGCAAAATGATTCCACAGTAATTTGGGTTCTACGTTTCTTACTTCTGTACTCATTGTTTTTAATGATTAATTTTTAACGATTAATGATTAACGTTATGTCGCTTGACTATAATGGGGATGTGTATTTGTTGAATCCCGCAGTTAGTCGTTTGATAGTTTATCAATCTTTTTGTTGATGTTCTTTTTTTAAATTTTGGCTACTTCATGGGCTATTAATATTTTTCCTTCTACATAGAGATGCACGACATCGGGAATTAAATCCAATGACCAAGGTTACAAAGCAATAAGAAGGTAAAGAATAAAAGGCATCTGCTCATTTGCGCAAAATACGAAAATTGAATGAATGATCGTATGTCGTGAAAAGGTGTTTTATGGAAAGGATTGAATAGACTTGGAGTGAAACGAATAGGTATCCGGTTACAGGTTTCCGGTATCAGGCCAATGTGAACACGGCAGTATTCACGCTCGCCTGATACCGGAAACCTGTAACCGGGTACCAAAATGCCAAAGTATACAAAATTAATGCTGCCTACTTTTTCGATTAAAATGTTTTAAGCCTCCTCCCCAATTCGACCTGATCTACATATCTGCCGATATCGATTTTTCGCCACCTTTCTCCGTGGCTGCTACCAGCAAGCTCGCTTTTAGTTTATCCATACTCGAGTAAATTTCTTCAAACGAATTGACTTCAAAATACTGGGTTTGAATTTCACTATTGATAAATTCCTGCTGCAATACTTTTATCATTTCGAAAGGATCAATGCCGACTGTATTTTTATAAATATGGTTCGACTCTCCAAAGGAAGAAATAATACCGGCACCATAAATTTGTAGTTGACCAGCCTTACGGAAAAGTCCAAATTCAATGGTGAACCAATACAAGCGTTTGAGTTGCAAAATAGCTTCATCCGAATCAATATGTTGAACACCTAACTGGCCAATGGCTTGCATGAAATTAGCATAATCCGGATTCATCAATAAAGGCACATGACCAAAAATATCATGAAACATATCGGGCTCTTCGAGATAGTCGAGTTGCGCTTTGGTGCGCAGCCAGGTGGATGAACAGAATCGTCGCTCAGCTAGTAGAGTGAAAAACTCTCGCTCCGGTATCAGGCCAGGTACCACTTTGATAGACCATCCGGTAGCTGCTGTCAAGGCTGCATCAAGTTCTTCGAATCGAGGAATTTGATTTGCATGCAGCACTTCCTTCATTTGCTGTAAGCATTCTAAATATTCGGTGCAGGCTTTGTCTTGTAAATTTTGTTCCTGTCGTTCGAAAAGTATTTTCCAAACGTCAAAATCTTCTTTAGTGTACTGATCATATTCCTGTCGCATCATAACTTTAGGGTTTTTGATAAAAAACTTAAATAAAAAAACCCGGCTCCATCAGGAACCGGGTTTTTTATGGTGTAAAATAAAATTATATCAATACCAATATCACTCCAATTCCATTGCTGGTCCAGAATAATAGTAGTAATAATATGTATTCAATGATTTCATTGGACTAAAGGTAAGGGGAAAGAGAGTGGAAGTCAAGAGGAGATTTTGTTGAAATTATTTTTGAAAACCATTGTAGTCTTAAGGGTCTGATAGTCAGTTGTTTAAGATGGTTTGTTTTAAAAATAAATATTTGTTATCAAAAATAATTCGTTTTTATTTATGGAAAATGGGAATCTCACTCATCTTATTAGTGATGATTATCAAAAACATGTTTTTTAATTCCTTAGTAGCTTAAGATGGCTGATGTAGGGCAGCCATTGGTGTGTCAAAGTTGAAAATTTTGCCTTCGAGAAATCGAGGGGCGGCGGTGGAAGGGCGGGTTCCCTCCCTACCCAAAGCCCAATCCTTTTTCGAAAATTTAAATCCCAATTATAAAAAGATGATTGTTTCACAGGCTATCATTTGAGCATTCACCATCCCCTCGCATACTCCAAAGCCTCACCACCCACTTCCTCCAGATAAGCATATTTCAATCGAAGGATTTGCCGAATGTGCAAATAATCATGCGCCAACCAATTATTCAAAAACAATGCAGCGGATACTTTCCCAAACTCCGGATGGATATAATGATTCTCCCATTTGGGATCCTCCAATGAACGCAACCAGTTTAAAGAATTAGTTCGTTCATCCAGAAAAGTTTTCAGGCGTTCTTCATATTGCTGGTCGGCATAATTTCTGGATAGGACCCAGCCTTCAGGATCAATACTGGGCATAGGTTTTTCAGGATGCTCGAGTAGATGGCCCGTTCGATATCTAAAATCATCCAACTCTTCATCATAGAGGTGGCAAATTATTTCGAGCAAATTCCATTTGCCGGGTTGAGGCCGCCAGCGATGGGCGGCTTCGGTTTGCTGACTAAATAGACTTTTGAAAATGGCTTGGTTGTTTTCCAACTCATTGATAATGAAAGTAGGGTTGTGCATTTATTGCGATTTTTTTTTTAAGATAAGATGTAACTATTCAGCTTAAAGTAAAAGCAATGACTTTTTTTGCCTTTAGGAAAAAGACTTCCGAAGTTTTGGAAACTTCGGAAGTCTCGCTAAACTAAGGATTCACAGCTTAAAATAAGGGCAACTGAGCAATTACTAAGGCTTTAAGATTTAATTATACTCGCTCAATAATGGTAGCATAGCCCTGCCCTACTCCAATACACATCGTTACTAAAGCATAACGTTTGTGTTGCTTATGAAGTTCAATAGCGGCCGTTTGTAAGATTCTTGTGCCCGACATTCCCAGCGGATGCCCAATGGCAATTGCACCTCCATTTGGGTTGATTCGAGGGTCATCATCCGCGATTTCCCACTTCCGGGTACAGGCTAATGCTTGTGCGGAGAAGGCTTCATTTAATTCAATTACATCCATATCCTTCAGGGTCAATCCGGCTTTAGCTAATGCTTTGTTAGAAGCGAATACCGGACCGATGCCCATGATACGAGGTTCTACTCCTGCTGTTGCAGAACTGACAATCCGTGCTTTTGGAGTCAAGCCAAAACGTTTAACTGCATCAGAAGAAGCGACCAACATGGCTGCCGCACCATCATTCAAACCGGAAGCATTTCCTGCCGTAACAGTACCTCCGTTTTCTAGTTTTTTAAAGGCAGGTCGAAGTTTGGCCAGACCTTCCATCGTCGTACTTGCACGAATAAACTCATCTTTTTCAAATAGAATCGGATCAGCTTTTCTTTGCGGAATCGAGACGCCAATAATTTCTTCCGCCAGGCGACCACTCTCCTGCGCTTTGGCTGCTTTCATTTGCGACCAGTAGGCAAACTTATCCTGATCTTCCCGATTGATCTTGTATAGTTCGGCAAGGTTCTCGGCTGTCGAACCCATCCCTTCCGTTCCATAAAGTTCTTTCATTTTAGGATTCACAAACCGCCAACCAAAAGAGGAGTCGTGCATCTGCGCATCACGTCCGAAAGCCTTTGAGACTTTTGAAATTACCCAGGGTCCACGAGTCATATGCTCTACTCCACCGGAGACAAACAAATCGCCATCACCCGTTTGGATAGCTCGATGCGCATGAATCACTGATGACATTCCTGAGGAACACAAACGATTCACCGTCTCTCCCGGAACAGACCAAGGCAGGCCAGCGAGCAACAAAGCCATCCGTGAAATATTACGATTGTCTTCTCCCGCCTGATTGGCACAACCCAATATGACGTCGTCAATTGCTGCGGGATCTACGGAAGCATTTCGACTCATCAATTCCCGAATTGGAATGGCTGCCAGATCATCTGTTCGAATGGTGGAAAGTGTTCCAGTGAATTTTCCGATGGGAGTTCTTATTGCATCTATTATGAAGGTATCTTTCATTTTATTCGAATTATTTTTCTTGATTTTTACTCTTTATTTAAACCATGATTAGACGTTCACGATTATGCAAAATTTTTGATTTTTACTATTGTTTTTCATTAGAGATTATGAGTGGAGATTTTGTATAGGAACCAAATAGAGATTTTTTATTCTACCGAGGAACACCCGGAGCCT
>ENA-ORXR01005314-ORXR01005314.1-marine-metagenome-genome-assembly--contig:-NODE-5314-length-10291-cov-8.595849_pt1 | contig 10291 bp, 8 predicted proteins | sample MGYA00237866_ERZ511479 | MGnify/ENA metagenome assembly ERZ511479
GGGGGGGGGGGGGGGGAGGGGGGGGGGGGGGTGTGGCAGGACAACGAGCACGCGGAGGACCCCGCTTGAAGCAGCGCCTGGCGCCACGCGCGGGCAGAGCGGCGCCACGGGGACGGCGGACGGAGCGCTGGGGGTGGCGAGGGGCGGGGCCGGTGGCGCGGGTGGAGCCCACCGCCACTGCCGCCCGCCGCTGGTCGCGTGACGGTCGTGGCGGCGCGCACGGTGGCGTGCGCCGCGGTTCCCGCCGCGTGCACGCGCGGTGGGGCACGCGCGCGTGGGCCGCGTTGGCTTGATCGCCGCTGCCGACGCCGCGGCTCCCTTGCCATCTCCGTGTGTCTCTTTTGTTTTGCCCTTTGGGTGCCCTCTTGGTTAGTCGCGTTGGCGGAGGCTGCCGACACGGGCGCTCGGGGTCGCCATTGATCCGGTGGCTTGAGACGCTGTTGACTGCCGGTAGCTATACATCTTCCCCCTCCCCCCCCCCCCCCCCCCCATTGTCTCCCCCCTCCCGCCCGCCTCAGCGCCTTCATTGCACGCCCGCATCGGTGTGGGGCCGGCGCGACGACGGCGGCGGTGGCCGCCGAGGGGGCGCCGCCGCTAGGCGGCGCCGCCCGACGGCTCTTGGCCATCCACAAGAAGGGCATGACCGGCAAGAGTGGTGAGTCTGGGCCGACGGGGGGGGGCGGCGGCGGAGGCGGAGGAGCCCCGGACGCCCCTGCCGTGGCCGCGGCTGCCGCGGATGTGGCGCACAAGGGCAGGGGGGACGGCGACGGTCGCGATGACGGGGGCGGGGGTGACGCCCCGCCCGTCGACAAGACGGCGGCCGCTGCGCTAGTGGCCGCGCCAGCGGCAGCCGACTGGGCTGCCGTGGGCGGGGAGGGCGAGGCGCTGCGGGCGCCCACGGGTCCCGACGGCGACGGCGGCGGCTCGGCCGTTGAGGGCGCGGATAGAATACCCTCCCGCCCGTATACCAATGGGGTGTCCCACGCGGTCGGTAGCGGCGACCCCAAGGAGGAGTGGGGCGCGGCGCTGGTGGCGGCGCCGGCTGTGAATGCATCCTCGGCGGGCGTGCCGCCGCCCAATGGTGTGGCCGCGGTCATCCAGGCTGACGGCCTCTGTGACGCCAGCGTGGTGGGAGCCACAGCGGACACTGCCGTGGGCATGGCCATTGGCTTGCGGGCACCCGTGGTGCTCTTCCCGGTTCCTTCCGACGCCGTGTCAATGGCGCCCCCGCCGGCCCAAGACGCTCCGACAGTGGACGAGGGCACCACTCCCGCCGCCCCCGCTAGCAACGCCGTCGCCGAGACGTTGGCCGTCATGGCTGGCGGCAACGCGGCGTTTGCCATGCCCCCCCCCGACCGTCCCCGCAGCGCCTCTGATGCAGAGATAGACCTGCTGGCAGCCGCGCCGACCGGCGTTGGTGGGGAGGATGATATTGCTCCGCTGCCGACGGGCCTGGTCGTCGATGGCATCCCGCCGCCGACGCCGCCCCGCACCTCGCGGGCGACCGCCGAGGCGGCGGCGGGGGCGGCAGCGCGCCGTACGACCCACCACATGCAGCTGCGGCGGGCGACGGCGGCGGCGGCGGCGGACGGCGGGACGGGGTTGCCCCCTCGACGTCGCCCGCCGGCCGCGCAGCCGTCCAACGGGGTGGCCACGGTGGCCGTGTGTGTTGCCGACGCGGACGAGGCGGCCGCGCGCGCGTCGGAGGCTGACGTGGCCAGCGGCGCTGCCGGTGCGGCGGTCACGCAGCCAGTGGCGGCCGCGGCGGCGGCCGCAGCTGTGGCGGGGGCGACCGCGCCGCTGGTGGCGTTGCCCCCGACGGTGAGCGCGGCGGCACCCCCAGACGGGGAGGCGGGCGCGGCAGCCGCCGTTGCCGACGCCGACGCGAATGGGGACGACGGCGGCGGCATCCCCGTGTCGCCCTACCCCACTCCCCCAACCCCCATCCTCACCCCCACTCTCACGGCGGCGCCTGCCCCCGAACTGCCGCCTCTCCCCCCCACGGCGGTCTCGTCGCCCCCCCGCACGGCGGCGTCCACGTCGGCCGGCCTACCCGCCGGCTCGGTGTTGACGCCCCCAGCGGGGGCCCCCGCGTCGGCGCTGGCGGGCGCCATCACCCCCGTCACCCCCGGGCGCTCCTCAGCCCGCCGCCGGCGGGTGCAATGGGCGCCGACCGTCGCGACCGTGTCGACGATTGAGAACCGGGCACAGTTGGCGGCCATGTGGGACACCTCCCCCGCCGCCGCGGAAATGCCCGCCGCCCTCCGCCGCGTCTCGTACGCGTCGTCGGCAGGGGTGGCGGGGGGCGGCGCGGGCTTTGGGTCGGCCTTTGGCAATGGGGGCGTGTTTTCCCTGTCCCCACCGCTGCTGCTGCGGGCAGTGTTGCTGGCGCTCGCTGCGTGGGCCGTCGTGTCCGTGTGGGCGCTTCGGACGCTTGTGCTCGACGGCCGCGGCTCGGGGGGGCGCCTCGCGGCGTCGCGCGGGCGGGGCGAGGCGGCGCGCGGCGGGGGGGCGGGCGGCCGAGTACCCACCGTGCCACCATTGGAGGGTGGGTCGGCGGGCGCCCCGTTGGCGGGGCGCTGCCCCGACCGTACCCCGTTTGCGCTGCTGGCGTGGCCTGTATGCGACGTGGCGGCCGGCGGCGCCGTGGATGCGGCGGGGGAGCGGAGGCTGGCGGTGGCGGTGGCCACCGCCCCCGCAGCTTTGCCGCCGTCTCCTTCTGCAGAGGCGGCAGCCGTGGTGGCGGGCGCCCGCAGCCGCCCGCCGCGACGACCGCGCCGGAAACGCCGTGCCCCATGACGCGTGGGGCGGCTGCCGTGTGCGCACGCGGCATGCATAGGGGGGGGTGCTGGGCGCGTCGCCGCCCGGCCTCGAGCCGGGCGCCCCCGGCGATGCGTCGCTGTCTGTCTGTTTGTAGCGTTTTTTTTTTTTTTGCTTAGGTACGAGTCGCCCCGTCGAATCGGACAAGCGAAGCCTCGCATCATCACGCGTACCCGTTGTTTCGGCTGTCGGGCGGCTCAGGGGAGCCGCACCCGACGTCACACGTCCGTCTCCATTCAAGGTTGGTCGCCAGCTGGTACAAGAGGGGGCGAGCACCCTGGCCCGGTTGTGGGCGACGCTGTTGTGCTACAACCGTGTTGGTTTTCGTGCCCATTTGATTGGATTGCCGCCGCCGGGTGTCGCGGGGGAATGCACAGAGCCAAGTGTTGGACAGCAGGTGGGGCACCGGTCCAGGGCGCCGAGCGTCAAGAAGACCGCCTGCGTGTGCGACGAAGGAACGGGCACCCGTCATAGCCTTGCCGCCACACTCCGCGCGTAGACGCCGCCATCAACCGGTGCGCCCACTCCCCTGCGCTGATGCAGAGAATGTACGGAGCAATAGTGATGTGAAGACGACTGAGCAGCCAGCGTTCCTGTTGACGAAAAAAAAACGCGTTTATACTGTGTGACACTGTCGACCACACGAGTTCTCACACTAACATAGGAATGTACTCCCCAAACAGTCCGCTGCCACTCCTGCCTCCTTTGCCGCCATCACCTCCACTCCCCCCCGCCCCCCCGAGGCAGCCCCAGCCTCAACACGTCCCGTCCGACTGCATGGACTTCTCCTCGTACGGTTGTACGACCACAAAACCGGGTGTCGCTGACGCAAAGGCCATCTGGATGGCCTCCCCAGAGCCGCGGCCAAAGACCCCGCGCAGGGAGATGTCAGTCTTGAGCGTCGGCTTGAGGTGCCCACTCCACGCCACCGCCGCGTCGGGGTCCACACATGCGTCCACACCCGGTCCGACAGACAGCGCCAGCGGGTCCCCGTGACACGTGATGGCCACAGCACCCGGGCCAGTGAGGAGCACATTGGAGAGCCCCGCAGACATCATCCCGCCCGCCCCCTGCACCATTCGCACGTCCCACGAGACGCCCTCTTGAAAGGCGAGCACGTCGCTCCCCGACACGGAGATGCTTTCGCCGGCGCTCAGCTGCAAGAGAATGATATTCTTCGCATCGTCGGCGAGGTAGAGGGCGCCCTGCCCCGCCGCCACCGTCAGCGACACGCCCTCCCCCGTCACCATCTTTTTGAGAAGGCGCCCGACGCCTTGCTTGCGTGCCGACGTACGGTTGAAGCTCAACGCCCCCCGGTAGGCGACCATGGCGCCGACCTTGACGAGCACCGAGGAGGTGACTTGCACGCGCAGCATCTTGGAGGATTGGAGATGGAAGGCGCCGCCGCCGGGGGCGGCGGGCGCCTCCCCGGCGGCTGCCGCAAAGGCGGCAAGGCCTTGGGGTGCGGCGGACAAGGCTGCCGGGAAGGCCCCACTGCTGCTGGTGGGAGGGGCAGGGGGGGCTGAGGGCTGCCCATAGGGGGCAGAGGGGTATCCATAGGGGGCGGGAGCGTGAGCCGCCATGGCGCACCGGTGGGGAGGCGGGAAGCTGGAAGCGGGCGGGACGGCAGTGACGTTGGAGTAGGACGGCAGTGACGTTGGAGTAGAACGGCAGTGACGTTGGAGTAGAACGGCAGTGAAAGTGACTGGCGTTCGAGTACAGTAAGAGTGTACAAGCAGGGGTGGTGAGGAGTGGCTAGCGTTGCGGCGGGCTGGCGTCCTTTCGTGTTGGACCGGGGAGGTACCAAACGGTGCTGAACAGCCGATCTGTTTGCTGTACAGTATGAGATGCATGTTCCTCCATCCCAGCCAATCAGACCTCGATTTCTTGCAGCAAACAAGAAGCTCTTGAGTGCTCTCGTCCGCCTTGTGTTAGTACATGACATGTAAAGAGAAGCACATTGTGCTTCTCTATAGATCGGCAAAAATTGGCAGACTGCAGTACTTTGCTGGAAGCACAATAGTCAAGAGTAGTGCCTCGAGTAGTGGAGTCGGCCAATCCAACCCATGGCATACCCCTCCTGCAGTGTATGCGAACACAGTACAAGCAGGCACCCAAGTGGCTCCAAAAGGAAGTCATGGCCTCGTGTGCACTTCCTTGTGGACGTCTTCTTTCGAGGTCGTCCCGTATGAGGTCGATACATGCAACAAATTCCAGCCAATGAGAGACCCGCGCTTTTCAGACAGCGCAGGCGAGAAGATGCGCTCGGCATCCACGCGGATCTGTATCATTCTGAGCACAGAGACACCGACACCTGTACACATGACTTGCGTTAGTTGGTAGTGACGGGCTGCAGCGGAGGCAAGTCAAGTGATTTGGGCGGCTGAGGGTTTCCCACTGACCTCCATACCGTGTACTATTCAATATGGCAACGCGTCCATCTTCTCTCTCTGGACAGGCACTGCGGCGGCTGTAGTGGGAGGCGCTATTACGCCCTCTTGTGGACTCGCGAGGCCCAAGGTCACCGCAGCAGTCGCGCGCGCACCGGTGCGGAAGTGTCCTCTTGCCGTGCGTGCCGCGTACTGCAGCTGCACGGCAGTGCCGAGGCGGGGCACTGCGCATCCACCGATTGGCAAAAAGCAATGACGGTGCCCCACCCACAGACCGATCTTTCTTTTTCTTTTTCGCAACGTTGGGCACGACTTCTTGTTGGTCAGTGCCGAGTTTCTGCCAGAAAAACAAGCCTTTGGAGAAAGTTTCGGTGAAGCTATCCGAAGAGTGCGATGCTGTCAGTGTGATGTTAGATTTGGTCACGCACTTCGGTCGGGCTTCCTGTCCACCGCCAACAACCGTTGCCGACCCCACCGCCACTGTCGCCCACACCCCGCCCCCGCGCGTCACCCCCCCAGACCTCGTCCGCTAGGTTCCCCTTCCTTCGACCCTTCCTGAAGGCCACCATCGGAACACCATGTTAGGGGTCACCCCTTTCGGGTCCCGCCTGCAGCCGCGGCGGCCGGTGCGGATGGCGGCTGTCGCCGCCACGGCGCTCACGCTCGCGTTCCTGCTGGGTGTCGGGGCGGCGCTGAACTTTGACCTGCCGCCGGGGCAAGAGGAGTGCTTTTATGAGGAGGTGCACGCGGGTATGTTTGGTAGGGGGGCGTGGGGAGGGGGTCGGTCTGTGTGCGACGGGGGACAGCACGCACGGGGTTGGCGGCGGCGTCTTTGTCAGAAGCAGAGCGCTTGGCGCGGGGCGAACACGGTGTGCTCCCATAGGGTGGTGACGCCATTTGTCCCAAGCTTTCCGGTGGAGTACAAGCGTGTCTCCCACCACGCGGGCCATGTGCGGGTTGTCTGAGCTGGTGTCTTCGTCAACCCGATGTCTCGTACCTCTGAACGTCTCGTCTGGCGAGCGGATAGATGGCGCTGCTGCTGCAGCTTGCAATGACCATCTTCTGACCTGCTGACATCATATCCTTTTCTCGGGGCACTTGCGTGGGTTGCGTGTGTTTCCTACCTATGACGCTCTCCGTTCCCTTGTTATTGTGCCCGCGTGCCCGCACTGTCCCAATGTCAGGCCACACCATCAGCGGAGCCTACGCAGTGACGCAGGGTTCCCACATGGATATTGACGTGCGGGTGTACAACCCCAAGTCGGTCATGGTTTTTGAGGCGCTCCGCGAAGGGGAGGGCAAGTTCACCATCCCCACGGACTCGGATGGCAGCTACAAGCTGTGCTTCTCCAACAAAATGTCCATGGTTTCCCATAAGACCGTCAAGCTGGCTGTCGACAATGGGGAGGCGCCTGACCTGACGGGGCTGGCCAAGAAAGAGCACATGGACAGCGTGGAACAGACGCTCATCACCATTGCGCACTCGGCGCGGATGATTGCGTTCCACCAGGAGGAGTACCGGCAGCTGCATGACCGCCACTTGGTGAGTACGTTTGGAGCGGAAGTGGGCTGCCTTGGGTGCCGTGGAGAAATCGGTCATTGTGCTTGGAGAGAGCAGGCTGGTTGGTGGGGTTAGCTCTGTCCTCTGGGCCATGCGACCATGGGGGTTGGGCCTGGTGCCGCAGCGCGGCCACCAGTGGACTGCGTTGTTCCCGTGCTGGGGGTGGTACGTCTGTAGGATGACAATTAACTTTTCTTCGTTCTCGTGTGCCGCGTGCTTGTGATATACTTGTATGTTTGCTCACCTGTTGGACACCTGCGCTCCTTCGCCTGCGGCAGCCGTCACGAGTACGAACCGGCGCGTCAAGTGGTGGTCCCTGATTGAGTGCCTGGCCGTGCTGGCCGTGTCGGGTATGCAGGTCGCCTTCATCAAGCGCCTGTTCAACAAGCCGATGAACAAGCGCATGGTATAGAGAGGAGCTTGGATTACGGGAGTAGCGTGCACAGTTTTTGTCGTTGCAAAATGCGAGCAGGGAACTTTCCACACAAAGCGCGGTCCGCAGAGCATCTCGCCACGTTTTCTGTTCATGTCAGGATATCCGCTCTGAATGGCTTTCCACCGGGGACCTCCTACACTTCCCGCGCACCTCGGTCGCGCAGAAGACGAGGCGGCTACCCACCTGCGTTGACAAAAAGAACAAAACTGTTGCCGAACTGCCGCCATGCCAAGCGGACAGTAACCTCGCCCAGTCTCTCCTCCGCCAGCTTCTCCCGCCCCAAAAAGCTACCCAGCACAAGACAGCAAAACGTGCGTTGTGGCACCGCCACAGCCCCACCCGACGACGAGACCACACGCCTTGCGCTCGACCGCACGACTCCCGCCCTACCGTGGTCGCCGCGCCTAGGCCACTTCGGCCAACCGCCCCCGCCGCTTTAGCACCGACGCCACCCCCTCCCCACCCCCCCGCGCGCACGTCGGGCACCAGCTCGGCGGGCGCCCCCCGCCCTCCCCCCGGCACACATTGTTGGCCGGCGCCGACCACTCGTGGCCGGCGGCGCAGCGCCACTTGAGCGGCGCCTTGTTGTTGACGTACGCGGTGGAGAGGCACGCCCCTCCCCGCGCGGCCGCCGCCGCGCGGGCGCCCTCCAGCCCCGCCGCCCGCGACGCGGCGCGCGCGCACGTCGGGCACCACGAGCCCCGCCGCACATTATCGACGGTCGCGGGCCACGCGTGGCCCGCCCCGCACGCCCACACGACCGGCGTGCGCGCATTCACGTAGGCCGAGGAGAGGAGAAAGCCGCCGCGGCTCGCCGCGAGCGCCTGGAGCGAGGAGATGCTGTGTTTCGGGCGGTGGGGCGCGCCACAGACGCCCTCAAAGGTGCAAGCCGGGCACACCACGGCGGCGGGCGACGCCCGCGCCGCCGTGATGATGTGGCCCCGCGGGCACCGGTAGCGGAGGTAGGGGCACGGGCCGGTGGCGCAGGGGGGGGCCGACAGCATCGCGCCACAGGGGAGGACCGGCGCCGCTTCGGGGGGGGCGTCGTCGGCCAAGGAGGCGCCCGCCGCGGGGGTCGGCACGACGGGGGAGGGGGGACGCCCGCCCCCGCGGAGGAGCGCAGGGGAGCTTGGCCGGATGGCCGCGGGTGGGGACGTCCGCCGCCGCCGCGCGGGCGGCGGCGGGTCAGCGGCACGAGCACCAGGTGACGGCGTGGGCGGCACCGCGTCTGGTGCGGCTCGTCGGCCGCGGCGGCGACGGGCGGGTGACGGAGACGCCAACGATGTGGCGGGGGGCGGGGGGGTGTCGAGGCCGAGAAACAGGTGCAGCAAGCCGGAGGGTTGTGGGCAGACGGGCGCCATACGGCGGGCAGGGAGCCGCCCGACGCGCTGCGTCGACGGCGGCCGCCCGACCGGCCGTGACCAGTGGGGGTGGAGGGGGAGGGCGGTCGGTGGGGCAAATGCCGTCGCCATGGCACCGAGAAGACCGCTGTCACCGATATTGGCCACCTGGGGAGGGGCAGAAACCACCTTGACCGTCTCTGGGCGCCTGGGGAAGGACAGGGGCCAGGGTCGAGAGTGCCAAAGGGGTCGTGGTCGAGCGACAAGATGTGCACGGGGAGAGACGAGGTCGGCCGCGCAATGGAGCCCAATTGGAGAGAGGCAGCACCTCCATGTGAGCCGCGGCGTCCATCATGGCGCATGAGTCAACCCAATCAGAACGGTGGAAGGTGCCCCCCAATAGTGAAACTCAGGTGCCCACTGAGAGCTTGAGGAGGTGTGTACAGCTTGCAAGATAATTGTACTTACCAATGAATCTTTCTGGAGCAAGGACAAGAATGATTGCGTGCGCATTTTATTATGAAAAATGCAGTTCTTTTCGAGAATTTTTACCCCTCGCGGCGTTGTCGTGCATCTCCGAGACAGGACCAGGTACGCAGCCCACCAAAGACGTCTCCTACAAGCTTGTCCCGCGTAGTGAAGAGAAAAATTCAGCAGGAGCGTATGCCGTACTTGCAGTATGCTTTCTTGTCACCCAGTATCCCCAGTATGAAAAGCGGATCTGCTTCCTCCTACACGGGACCTCTCGGAAAGTGCCTGCATCAGCTTCATCTGTAGACTGACGACGGCTGCCTGACTCGTTTCAGCAGCAGATTTGAAGGTCTTCAAGCGCACCAAGACAGCAGATACTAGCCGTGTTGTGTTTATTGGCTCTCATAGAGATGCAAGCACCTCGCATGGAGTGCCTCAGCAGGTCTGCCACAGTGCAGCACGAGCTCGTTGCACTGTCTTTCACAGCGACCTCCCACGCTCCCCTGAGTAGAAAGAATCTCCATGTAGAGAAGGCCACTGCTGCAGAAGGCCACGACCGCAGCATGTTGAACGCAGGTGCAACGGGCAGCGCAACCGTGTGCGCGACAAAAAAGAACAGAGTCGTGACTTCTTCGCATCTCCGGTGGGACTCGAACCCACGATCTATGCATTGATTCCGGCCTGAGACTACCCAATGGGGCCCCAGATGCTCACCCCAACCAAATGAAGGTCTAGAAGTGCATCGCCGAAGACTGGCGTCGCGCGCCATTTATCCACTAGGCCACGAAGGGAAGCTCTGTTGCGCTCACCGCGATTCTCTTCAGCACTTTAAAGGTTGGCAAAATCATTCCAATCGGTCTCCCACGACGTGGGGAGCGTGCCACACCAGACGCACCAGGCGCCTCCCGTCCCGCCACCGCCATCACGGCAGAAAGTGGTTCACGCTCTGCGTCAACGTCATGGGCACCCCGCCGATAGTGGGACAGAACCAACCATCGACCCCCACTACCATCGACGCTCATCCATGCGGCGGCCAAAAAAAGAAGCGAGTACACGGCGGCGCACGACACCCGGCGCACGACTGTGCTCGCATGCTCGTGACAGACCCGCACACCAACGCCGCCCGCCCCGCAGGCAATAAATAGGGCGCCACACGTCGCGCGACACACACACAGTGCCACGGCCGTGCCCCCCGCCCCCCCCCCCACCAAGTGACTTGCGGTCACCCCCCGCGCCCGCCGCGCGGTCACCCCACCGCCTCGGGCAGCGCGTC
>ENA-ORXR01005315-ORXR01005315.1-marine-metagenome-genome-assembly--contig:-NODE-5315-length-10290-cov-2.566827_pt1 | contig 10290 bp, 5 predicted proteins | sample MGYA00237866_ERZ511479 | MGnify/ENA metagenome assembly ERZ511479
TCGGACAAAACACTTTGGGCTTTGGGCAACCATGATCATAGCAATCTGGAATTATTAACTGAGTTTACCGGAAAACCAACCTTCTACACCTATACCAAAAACGAGGTAACTTACCTTGTCCTTTACACCGACCTTAATGCTTCTAATATCACAAACACACAACTAGATTTAGTGACGCAGGTTTGCGATACGATCAGTACATCCAAATCACTAGTTGTGCTCAGTCATAAATTATTTTGGATGCCAGGTCATCCTGTACTCGAACCCATGATCGATACTATAGCCAATGCTAAACTTGACTTTTGTGGCTGGTGTACACAACCCAATAATTTTTACGAAGTAGTTTATCCAAAACTAATTCAAGTAAAAAACCGTGGCATACAAGTCCTTTGTATAGCAGGTGACATTGGTTCCTACGTTCAGGAATTTGAATACAAAACCAAAGAAGGCATTTACTTTCTGGCATCAGGTATGAGCTATAAAGCAAAAAACAACAAGGGGCTACTGCTCTATTTTAATGAGGATTCGACGGCGCTCGATTGGCATTTTGAGTTATTGCAAAATCTTTAGCAAAAAAAGTTTTAATCCATAATAAAATTCCACTATCTTGGTGAAAACATCCAGTTTTGCGCCAGCTCCCTCTCTATATTTTATTTATAATTTAAGTCAAGAACTATGTATGCAAAACTATCCTCTACTCTCAGTATTCTTTTTCTATTTTTCATTTCCAATGTCGTTGCTCAATCTACTTATATACATGTAGATCAATTTGGCTATCTGCCTTCTGCTGACAAGGTAGCCGTATTGTCCAATCCAGAAGTTGGCTACAATTCTGGTGGCAGTTACACACCTTCGGCTACCATCGAATTGCGTGACGCCAGTAGTGATGTTGTTGTATTTTCTGCAGCACCAGCCGTCTGGAATAGCGGTGCTACACATATTGGCTCGGGAGATAAGGGTTGGTGGTTTGATTTCTCAAGCATTACCACTCCCGGTTCTTACTATGTGCATGATGTTGGCAATAACGAAAGCTCAGCAGATTTTGAAATCAGTAGTGATATTTATAATGACATACTGGTTGCTTCCGGAAGAATGTTTTACTACAACAGATGCGGCACACCTAAACTGGCTACCCACGCCGGTGCTGATTGGGCCGATGGAATTTCATTTACCCAAGATGCGACAGCTCCATATATCAACGACCCCAACAATCCGAGTCTTCAAAAAGATTTAAGCGGCGGTTGGTTTGATGCTGGTGATTACAACAAGTACGTCACTTTTGCCCATCAGACTATTCATCATTTACTTTGGGCTTACCAGGAAAACCCAAACAAATTTAGTGACAACTGGAACATCCCTGAATCCGGAAATGGCATTCCTGACATTATTGATGAAATAAAATGGGAGTTGGATTTTTTATTAAAAATGACCAATATAGATGGCTCTGTCCATATAAAAATGGGTAGTCAAAACCATATTGAAAATGTTAGTGCTCCTCCAAGCGCCAACAACGACACTCGTTTTTATGGGCCTACCTGCACATCTGCTTCCATTGCCAATGCAAGTATGTTTGCGCACGCTGCGGCAGTGCTTAAAGAGTTCCCAAGCTTAGCTTCTTATGCTCAGACTTTGGAGACCAATGCAGAAACTACCTGGGCTTACGTCTTGCCCCACCTCACCAATAATACACTTGAAACCAACTGTGATGACGGAAGTATTGTTGCTGGCGATGCCGACTGGACTATTGACGAACAGATTGAACGTGCTGTAATAGCAGCCGTTTATTTATTTCAACTCACTGACGATAATGCTTATAATCAATATGTGATCGACAACCTTTATGATACCAGTCCGATGGAATTGAATAACTGGGATAATTATTATTTAATGGCAGTAGATGCATTGCTTTTGTACACAACACTAAGTGGCGCTGATGCCAGTATTTCAACAGATATCATCAACTCTGCCACTACCTCGGTGACTAATAATTGGAACAACTATTTTGGTTGGAACACCCTTGACTTATATCGGGCACACATGCCGAATTGGAGTTATCATTGGGGGAGCAACAAACCAAAAGCATCTTTTGGTGTGCTCAATAACACAATGGTTAATTATGGCATCAATAGCGGCTCATCTGCCAGTTATGCTAGCAGGGCGGCAGAAACATTACACTACTTTCATGGCGTCAACCCGCTTGGATTGGTTTACCTTTCCAATATGTATGACTTTGGTGCGGAGCGCTGCGCCAATGAAATTTATCACATCTGGTTTGCAGATGGAACAGATTGGGACAATGCTCAGACTTCTCTTTATGGCCCTGCTCCCGGCTATGTACCCGGCGGCCCCAACCCAAGCTACACTGCTGATGTGTCTTTACAACCGCCCTACGATCAACCATTACAGAAAAGCTATTTAGATTTTAATTCCAATTGGCCACAAAACTCCTGGGAGATCACTGAACCTAGCATTACCTATCAGGCTGCCTACCTAAGGCTACTGGCATCTTCCAGTGAAGACATAGCCCTACCCGTAGAATGGCTGAGCAATCCACGAGCTTATTTACAAGGTGCTGACATCATTGTCAAATGGTTTACTGCAACGGAGTGGTACAACGAAAAATTTGAAGTGGAGCACAGTTTGGATGGGCATCATTTTGAAAAGTTAGGTTCTACCCCTGGTAGCAACAATAGTGAGACGACGCAATCTTATGGGTATACACATCGTGATGTTTCACAAGGCATTCACTACTACCGAATCAAGCAGATTGATTACGATGGTGCTTTTCAATATAGTATCGTGGTGTCCGTAACCGTTGGTGAAGCATCCAAAATAAACGTCTATCCAAACCCAGTGCAACATCACTTTACCATTGAAGCTCCCGTGTCTGAATATCAGGTACAGATTTCTGACCTTCATGGGAATGTTCTCAAAAATTTTCAATTTAGTGGTGCGAATATTCAGACTGATATTAGTTCTTTAAGTGCTGGTGTTTATACTGTTCGGATTCGTGACGAGCGTTCTGGCTTCTTTGTGATTCGGCAGTTGGTGAAGGGGCGGTAAAATCGAAATGGGAATCGAAATCGAACTGGGAGTAATGCTTTCGACTTACGTTTCGATTCCCATTTCGATTCCCATTTCGATTCCCATTTCGATTCCCATTTCGATTCCCATTCCCATTTTACTTCCGCTTAGCATGACCCCGCTTTTTCCATCGGTTATTTCTTGATGATCCGTTTCCACCACCACGTGGAGAACGACCTCTTGAGTGACGCTCTTCTTTAGGTGGAGATTGCTCATCTGCATTATCCGAGAATGGATGTTCTGCTACCACAGGAATACGTTGATCAATTAACTTCTGAATATCTCTTAGCAACGGTTTTTCGTCAACCTCACAAAATGAAATGGCAATGCCGCTAGCTGCAGCTCGTCCCGTCCGTCCAATACGATGTACATAAGTTTCCGGAACATTGGGTAGGTTGTAGTTGATGACTAAAGACAGGTCAGAAACGTCAATCCCTCGAGCCGCAATGTCAGTAGCCACTAACACATTCGTTCGACCAGCTTTGAAATTACCTAATGCTTTTTGACGTTGTACCTGCGATTTGTTACCGTGAATAGCCTCTGCTTTGATATCGGCTCGGCTAAGCAATTTGACGATCTTGTTAGCGCCGTGCTTTGTTCTGGAAAAAACCAAGGTTGAGTCTTTATCTTCTGTTTTTATCAGGTGAATTAGCAATTTGGTTTTATCCCGTTTTGCAACGTAATAGATCGCTTGCTCCACTCGTTCAGCAGTAGCCTGTTCGGGCTTGATGGTCACCGATTCATAGCTACCAAGGATTTTTTTAGAAAGTGCAACTATATTTGGTGGCATAGTGGCTGAGAAAAACAAGGACTGCCGATCTTCTGCAGCAGGTATATGTTTCATGATTTTACGAATATCATGAATGAACCCCATGTCCAACATGTGATCCGCTTCATCAAGTGTAAAATACCTAATGTCTTTGAGCGAAATATATCCCTGGTCTATAAGGTCTAGCAAACGACCTGGAGTCGCTACCAAAATATCAATACCCCTTTTTAGTGCTGCAACTTGTTTGTGCTGTTTGACGCCACCAAAAATGACCGTTCCTCGGAGGTTGGTAAATTTACCATACTTCTTAAAACTTTCACCAATTTGCAAAGCAAGTTCCCGAGTTGGAGTTACAACCAGTGCCTTAATGCTCCGTTTTCCAGTTTCATTATTTTGTTGCTGATCCAAGTATAGATTTTGAATAATCGGAACTGCGAATGCGCAGGTTTTTCCTGTACCAGTTTGGGCACAACCTAGTAGGTCTTTGCCTCTCAATAAAATAGGGATGGATTGTTCTTGAATGGGAGTGGGGTTGGTATATCCTTCTGCGTCAAGTGCTTTTAAGATCGGCTCTATTATATGTAATTCTTTAAATGTCATGAGTTCTGCTTATTTCTTATTCATCTGTTGCCCAGCATTATTATTGGGCGCACCTACTTCTTCTTGGCAGTCAATTTATAACCAAAAGCTGCAAAGATAAGCTAATTTAGTTTGGGATACTCTTTTATACTGGTTTTATTCGTTTTTGTTATGATTTGACAAAGAAAAGCAGCAAGATAGATTTCAACTTTTCCCTAACTTGCTCCACTATTACAAAACATGTTCAATAAATCGAACTAATGCGGCATCTCCATTTTCAAATCATTCTTTGTTTTTTAATCCTTTTTATTCTTGGTTGCAACCAAAAAACCGAAATCGATTCCTGGAGCTTTCGTGAAGCCGGTACAACTGATTGGTTGCCTGCAACGGTTCCTGGTGCTGTACATCTGGACTTACTCGATAATGGCTTGATTCCCAATCCCTTTGAAGGCACGAATGAACCCCAACTCAAGTATCTCGAAACCAAAGACTGGGAGTATCGCACCACCTTTCAACTTTCAAGTGAGCTGATGCAAAAAGAACATGTAGATCTTACTTTCGAAGGACTTGATACCTACGCCGATGTCTTCCTAAATGACTCGCTGATTATTCAAGCCAATAATATGCATTTGCCCTGGACGGCTGAAGTTCGGTCGTTACTTAAACAGCAAGACAACGAATTGCTGGTTCGTTTTTATTCGCCGGTTCGTAAGGGACAGGAGCGATTGGAAGAGTTATCTTATCTAATTCCTAATGGAAATGAATCGGTTCCGCTGGGGCATCAAAATTCTGTTTTTAGCCGCAAGGCACAATATCACTTTGGATGGGACTGGGGACCACGACTGGTGAGTAGCGGTATTTGGCGCAAGTTAAAATTCAAAGGTTGGAACATCGCTAAAATTGATCAGGTAAAAGTGGACATCCAAATGCTTAATGAAAAAGTGGCAATCGGTAATGTCCAAATTGATTATAGTATTTCCGAAAACAATATGCTAGATGCAGAAATAGAATTTGAAGGCGCAGAAGATAGTATCACACTGACCACGCAGGGTTTGGGAATATTGGGTTATAGATTTATCATAAAAAATCCTAAACGCTGGTGGCCCAACGGAATGGGAGAGCAACATCTTTATCCTTTGAAAATTAAATTAAAGGAGGATGGAAAAACGATAGATGAATATGAACAGAAAATTGGTTTACGGAAAGTAGAATTTGTACAAGAGTCAGACTCCGTTGGTCAGTCCTTCTATTTTAAAATAAACGACCAACCAGTTTTTATGAAGGGCGCAAATTATATCCCCGCTGATTTTTTCAATACGCGTGCCAGTCGACAATACGAACGCGTGATCCAAAATGCAGTAGATGCCAACATGAATATGCTCCGTGTTTGGGGAGGCGCCATTTATGAAAATGATGCCTTCTATGAATTGTGTGATGAAAAAGGAATTTTGATCTGGCAGGATTTCATGTCGGCCTGCGCGATGATTCCAACTCAGCAGGATTATCTGGATAACTTTGCGGCTGAGGCCAAAAATGCTGTTCAACGATTGCACAATCATCCATCGGTTATTCTCTGGTGCGGCAACAATGAAAACCTCACCGGTTGGCTAGCCTGGGGTTGGCAGGATACCTACGATTTGCATGGAGCAGATTCCGTTGCCGTCTGGCAGGCTTACGATACGTTCTTTAATCAAACGCTAAAGAAGATTGTCAGCGAATATGGCAATGGAAATTATTGGCCCACCTCACCATCCTCAGGTGTCAATCAACGCGAAAACAAACTTTCCGGTGACCAACATGAATGGGGTATTTGGTTTGGACAAAAAGACTTTGAACACTTTGATGAAAATGCTGGTCGCTTCATTAGTGAATATGGTTTGCAATCTTTCCCTTCCATGAGTACTATTCGTCGATTCGACCCATCTATCAAGGATTGGAAGCTGGAAACGCCCGCCCTCAATTTTCGGCAACGCTCCAAAATGAACTGGATAGAACAAGGTTTTGACGGTTTTGATATGATGCGCTTTTATCTCGAAACCTATTATACAAAAGCAACGGACCTGGAAGATTTTGTTTACAAAAGTCAGTTGACGCAAGCACTTGGTTTGCAATCGGCGATAGAAGCTCATCGTCGCCACAAGCCCTACACGATGGGCTCACTCTATTGGCAAATCGATGATGTGTGGCCTACGATTTCTTGGTCAACGGTCGACTATTATGGTCAATGGAAAGGCGCGCATTATCGAGTTCGGGATGCCAATAAACCCACCATTGTTTGCGCCCATGCAAATGATGATGTGCTCAAGGTTCATGCGATCACCGATTTAGTAGCTGGCTTTAAAGGTCAACTCAAAATGGAATTATTAAACTTCGACGGTACGCTTATTAACGACTGGAATATGCCCGTTCAATTGGCTGCTTCCCAAAATAAAATCATTTTAAAACTCCCACTATCAACAACTATAACCGAAGCGCAAAAGAAAACGCACTTTTTAAAAATGACTTTGATGAAAGCCGATGAGGTCGTTGACAGGGGGCTATATTATTTTCTATATCCAAAAGAACTGACCTTGCCTCGTCCAAATATCGACCTGCAATTTAATGGCAATAAAATCACATTGAAAAGTGATGTGCTAGCCAAAGGAGTTGCTTTAAGTTTGAAACCAATGGAAGGTGTTTCCGAGATGGATCTACATTTTACGGATAATTATTTTGATTTGCTGCCGGGGGAGGAGAAGGAGGTTGAGTTGGAAGGTTGGAGTGCCTTGGTTGATTTTAGTGAGGACTTGGTGGTTCGTTTTTTGAAGGATTGACGTTTTTTCAGTATCTGGGTCTAAGACCCAAACAAGCCATCGTTTTTTTTTCTAGGATCGAGTAGTAGAGGATTGATCTTGCACTTGAGTTTTTTAAGTTCAAGTATCAAGTATCAAGTGCAAGTATCAAGTTCAAATGCGCTCAGTTCGTGGAACGGGAGTATCCCACAAGCTGAGTTTTTTCAACCTCAACTGCAATATCAACTTCAATCTCAATTTTCCCGCAAACGCAAGAAATATTAATATAACAAGCAGATTATCAATCATATAAAGGCACCGCGATTGGGCCTGTCTGCGTGGTGCTAGCCAAGCAGGGGCAATTGAGATTGAAGTTGATTTTGAGGTTGAATTTTTTTTACACACTATTGGATACTCCCTGGTTCGCCTCGCCTTCACCGCATCACTTGCACCCGAGCAAGCCCATCCGAAAAATCCTTTACATCCAAATACTCAGCAGGTAAAATCAAATCACCTACCTTATTTATAAAACCAATTCCTTCACGATATCCGACTCGCGCAAAGCCTTCTTTGAAATCCCATATCAGCCCAAAGTGAGGTGGGGTGACTTCCGTCCCAGAGGTATCAATGTATCCCCAAAAGTCACCGTTTTGATAGCCAGCCAGGCCTTCTGAGAAACTATAAAGAAGATTGTATTTGAAAGGTACCAGGTGCTTACCGTCATTTCGCAAAAAGCCAGATTTACCTAAAATCGTTGCACCCCAAAATCCGTCATTGGCATACCAAAGAGCGTCGTACTTTTCTGGAATTGAAAAATTTCCTTTTTTGTCAATCAACCCGAAAGCTGTCTTTTCTTTTACCACAGCATGCTCTTCATTAAAATCTTTAGCGCTTTGATATTGAATGGGAATGACAAGCTTGCCTGCCTTGTCGACGTAGCCATATTTATTGTCTTTCTTTACGCGCGACAGGCCATCACTAAAACCATACACTGTATCGTATTTTGGCTCGACTACAAATTTTCCTTTCTTGTTGATAAGACCATACTGCCCATCTTTTTTGACTCTGGCTAATCCATTCTTAAAACCAAAAGCATCTTCAAACTGAAGCGGTATTGCGATTTCACCTTTAGTGTTAATATAACCAAGCCGCTCCTCTTTTTTGATCGCAGCAAGTCCTTCAGAAAAATCTTTTGCATCTTCAAACTGGGGTTCAATGGCCACCTCACCAGCCGTATTCACATAGCCCATTTTATTGTCGTAAGTAAGTACCCTGCCCAGTTTATCTGAAAAGGACCAGGCGGCTTTATATAATGGTGTAACTATTTCTTTGCCGCGCTTATCGATGTAGCCCCATTGACCTTTTTTCCGAACAACCGCAAAGCCTTCCGTAAAGTTTCGACAATCATCGTACTGAGCCTTGATCACGAGTCGACCACCCTTATTGATATATCCCCACTTGTAGTTGGCTTCGGAATAGTCTTCCTGCTCAGGAGGTAGCGTCACAGGACCATCCTCCTGCTGGGGTGAGTCAGATTGACAAGCACCAAAGAGTAATACAATGAATAACATTCCAATGAAAATTCGAAAGGTCATAGCTTAATTATTTAAATTCTTCGACAGGTTTAGGACTTAGTCCCTTAAGACAACCTTTAAAGCAACTTTGTCACCTTACAAAGAGTTTAGTGGTTTAAAATACCTCTTTTTTGTTAGTCCCCAAGATAATGAATTCAACTAAATATTAACGGATTATGGCTTATTCTTGTTATTTTTGAGAAGGGAGAAGAAGTGGGGAGTTGGAAGTGGGAAGAGGGAAGCTTCACACGGCATTCGGAAGCTCCCCACTCCCCACTTCGAACTATACATCACATAACAAACCTGAGTTGCCAAGCGTTGTATAAAGTGTTTGTAAATCAATGGATTTCCTTGGTTTGATTAAAACGTAAATAGAAACAAAACATGAAATTTTACAGCATCCTGTTCATTAGTTTTTTGATCGCATTTCAGGTGAACAAACCCTGGAAGGAATTCATTTCGGTAGATGGAAAATTTAGAGTGATGACGCCAGGGGAAATGGTGGAAAAAATTAATGAGATTGAAACAGACATTGGCACTTTGTTTTACTACACCTACTTATATCAGAGTGCAAAAGAAGACGCAGAGAATCTGGTATACAAAATAAGTTACGTCGATTATCCAGAGCATACCATTCATTCAGATTCTACTGACTTTGTGGAAGACTTTTTTCATAGTACCATCGAAACGTCTATTCAAAGTGTCCGTGGCAACTTACGCTATGCCGATGATATTGAGATGGATAATTACCCCGGTCGTTTATGGCGAGTCGATTACAATAAAGGTGCAGCGACTATAAAGACCAAAGCATTTATGGTAGGTCGACGATATTATCAAATACAAGTGATTGGGCGACGCGAAAAAAGTCTGAACCTGGTTCAGGACAAATTCTTTGAATCTTTCTATTTAATTGAGTAGTTTAGTAAATCCCTTAAAACGAACGGAACTGAATTGATGAATAATAAACTAACCCTCTTACAAGGTGATATTACTACGATGCAGGTTGATGCAATTGTCAATGCTGCCAACTCATCTCTGCTGGGAGGTGGAGGAGTGGATGGAGCTATTCACCGCGCTGGTGGTCCGGCCATTCTGGATGACTGTATGACTATTCGGAATCGGCAAGGAGGTTGTGACACTGGAGAAGCGGTGATTACGACTGGTGGAAACCTTCCAGCAAAACACGTCATTCACACCGTGGGGCCTGTATGGCAAAAGAATACGCCGCTGGAAATGGATCAATTACTCGCTAGTTGTTATACCAATAGTCTGGCTATTGCCAAAAAAGAAAACCTATCCCGCATTGCCTTTCCGAATATCAGCACAGGAATAATGTTGAGCTATAAGTTGGTGTGCGCTGTCTTTGTGGTGATTGTTGCTCAGGTAATGAATCCTATCTTGCATGATACTGGATTGCAGCAGTTAATGCTTGTCATCGTCATTTCGTTTCACTATACCATTTCTGACCACCCTATTTTCCCCGATATATATATATCTTGCAAAAGGCGAAGGC
>ENA-ORXR01005317-ORXR01005317.1-marine-metagenome-genome-assembly--contig:-NODE-5317-length-10289-cov-20.725323_pt1 | contig 10289 bp, 6 predicted proteins | sample MGYA00237866_ERZ511479 | MGnify/ENA metagenome assembly ERZ511479
GCCTCTTCCAACGCCAGCCGTGCAAGGATCGTCCGTTGCTGCTGCTTGACGGCCAACCCCGCCAACTCCAACCGCTCCCGCACGTCCGTGAGCTCCATGGCCGCGTCCACGTCCTCCCCCCGCGCGCCCGCCACGCGGAGGACGCCAAACGAAAAGGCCTCCACGCGCGCCTGCCACGCGGTGCGCACGGGGCCGGGCGTCGCCGCCCACTCGGGTTCGGACAAGTCCCGGTCGTACGCGGGGGGGGCCCACACCCGCACCGCCACCTCGGCGGGCAGGGGGGACGTGGCGGGGCCCGACCGCCCCGCCGCACCCGCAGCGGTGGGGGGGGGCAGAGCCGCGGGCGTCGCAGACGCAGCGTCCCCGCCGCTGCCGCCGGCGCCATTGCCGCCCCCCCGCCCGCTGCCGTCGGCGGGGGGCCCCCCCCCCCCCCCGCGGCCGAGGCGGCCGGCGAGGCGCGACAGCCCCTGCACCGCCGTCCACACATCCCACTCGGCGTGCGCAATCGCCGCGCGGTCTGCGAGCGTCCACGCCGGCCAGTCGGTGAGGGACACAAACGAGGCGGTCACCGACGCGGGGTCGTACGACAGCAGCCGCGCGCGGCTCGTACACCGCACGTCCATCGTCACGACCGCCTCGTCGCCCGACACGGCGCCGGTCGGGTCGACGCGGACGAGGGAGAGGATGGTCACGACCGCCGCAATGGCTAGTGGTGGCGGCATCCGCTCGTCCCGGGAGCTGGTCGCGGCGGCGCCAATGGCCGACGACGGCGCCGGCACGAGCTGCGCAAAGGACGTGGCACCCGAAGAGAGGAGGCGCGTCAACTCCCCATACACGACCGTGATGGAGCCGGTGGCGCCGGGGGTGAGTTTGGCGCCCGCCGGCACAAAGACGACGGGGAGGTGCAGGGTCGACCCGAGCGGTGCGCTGCCGTCGCGCCGCCAGGGGGGGTCCGCCTTGTCGGGGGGACCGCCGGCGGCGGGGTTGGCGTCTCCATCGGGGGGGGGGGGGGGGGGGGGGGGGGGGGACCCGCCCCCGTCGCCATCACTGCCGGCGGTCATGTGCGGTCGACAGCGGCCCGCGGTGGCCGACGCAGGCGCCGACCGCAAGCGGGATAGGCCCGCCCGTGGCCGTCGCCGCGGCACAGACGACCGCACCAGCACCGAGGGGGGTGGGAGGAAGGCCATGGCGGAGGCCAGGCGGCTCCGTGGCAAGCCGCCCATCAAGCAAGCGGTGGATGGACGAGCAGGGAAAGGAGGAGGCCTGTAAAACAAGCGCCGGAAGTGGGCAGAAGGCAGAGACTGGGTAGGTGGAAGGGCTCCAGGCGGCAGCCAAGGTGGCCGTGGGGGGTGGTGGCAAACGGCGCGGTGGTGGCCACCCAACGGACGCGGGGTTGTCGGTGGGAGCACCGCGGCGGGCGGGGAGGCGGACGGGTGTGCTCGTGTCGACAGCGTCAGCGCGGCGATTGGCCTCGCACCGGCACGATCACGGCGCGCCCTTGCCGCGATTGGGTGGTCGGCGCCAGCCATTGGCAATCAAGGAATGGGGGGTGACGCGTCCTGCTCCAGGCCCTTGGCCGTGGAGCCGCCTATCGCAGCAGCCCGATCACTGGGGACGGGCGTGCGCAGCCGCACGACTGGCAGCCCTGGCGACAATTGGTGACCAGCTCCCACCACAGCTGCTCTCTGTCCCTTCATCTCTTGTCGTGAACCCCACCAACCCCTCCTGGTCGACACAATGTGCAGTATCTGGCTGCTGTGAGTCAGGGATGGTGCGCTGGGCTGGTGGAGGCAGTGATGGCCATCACCTCCAGTGCTGCAGTGCAAGTAGATACACACTGCACGTGACCTTCACGGCGGCGCTGGCTTCGCACAGTTTCTCAAGGCCTGACCGCATCGCCAAAGGGCAGGTCGATGAAACATCGACGATGATGTGCCAGACAGCACCACGATGTGGTCGCTACCGTCAAGGGAGGGGAATGATGCCTAAACAGCACGCAAAGGGGGCTCCTTTGATGAGCGTGACCCCGTGACGCTGTGGCCGTGACTTTTGCTTGAACTGTGTCACCGCACCGTGGCTCAGAGACTGTCCATCCCGCTACCTAGAACGAGAGCGGCCTGTTCTTGCGAGTTGATGGCTCTACGGCTGACGTGAAAGCTGCCAGACCGATTTGCAATTTTCTGTCCACGAGACCGAGCTACGAAGATAGCTAGCTGTCCACGGGCCTCAAGAAAAAGCGTGACAAGTGGTGGTGAACAGCGCGCCCAGCCACATGTCCATGGTGAGCGCGCAGAAAACAGGAAGAAAAAAGAGTCGCCTACATGCCAGCAGAATCGCTCCGAACTAATGAATCGCTCACTTCACGTGCACTTCCTTGCGCCGCGGCTCGATTTCTTGGCACATGCAGCATGGCTGGCGGACCGCGGATACATAGGAGCCGGTTTTGGGGCTGTATGGGAAGAGCTCTGGTTGTATAACAACCATCGTTCGGCACAGAAGAGTACAGTGAAATGCATGGTAGAAAAAACCAGAGCTACCTCCATCAATTGACGCAAAGATCCAGTGACGCTTCACGCCACGACCCGATTGACAGACGCGAAGCTATTGCAGCCCTCCAGGGCACGCATGGAATCCTCACCCCGTTGCCAGACGATTAACCACTCCTCCAGCACCTCAAGAGCGCTTGCACCACTGCGGCACGCGGGTACGCGCTTCGAAGCACTTGTCGCACTTGCACACCGTCCAGCCCTTGCAGCGCGCTTCCCTGCACTTGTACGCCCACCGGCCGCACCGCTTGCGGCGGCGAGCAGGCACCTCGTGCGTGGGGAAGTAGCACTTGAACGTGGCCTTGACCTTCGGGTAGACCCAGGTGCGGCCGCACCTGACGTAGGAGCTACAACGCCGCCAATGGACGGCGGTGATGTCGGCCAGGCCGGGGGCGGCGTCGACGCGGGAGGTCCCAATGACCGGCTCCTCCTCGAGCTCAGGCGGAAGGTCAACAGCGGTGACGACAGCGAATAGGGCCGCAAAGGTCAACAGCAAGGCCAGGAACTTCGTGGCCGCCATGGTGTGGCAGGGGTCGTAGACACCAGAGAATGAGGTAGGTGGGGAAGGGTGGCGGACCTGGCGCGAGGTCGGAGCTGGGAGCGGTGGGAGCAAAGGCCGTGCCCGGCAGTGGGCTGAGATTGTCGGTGGGAGTTGCTGCTCTTGCTGCCGGTGGGGGCGAGCCCGCGCGGTGGCTTTTAAACTTTTAGGCGGCCCTGCCAAGGCCTCATGTATCGCAGGGTGGCCCGCAAGCCGCCGTCAGGGGTCCTCTCACGGTGACTTGGCCACGACCCGAGTCGAACTGTTGGCGGGGGGGTCATCCGTTATAGGGTTCCACCAGCCTCCCAGTCGAGCTCGCTGCCGAGGGGCGACAGTCCCGGATCATACCGTCAGCCAGTACTCCCACTGTGCGCTGGCGTGGTGCACAGGTGTGGATAGTAGCGCCAACGGCAGCATGACAAGACATCATGACGGATCCCAACTGACCGACGTTGTGACCGCTAACGGCGGACCAGCAAAAAACAACCATGGGATTGGCGGTGGAGGCTGGGCTCGCGATGGCGCCCGCAGCGTAACAGCCTAGCCGCTGCCTACGCGATGGGTGGGAGAGGCAGGTGGTAGCGATGGGTGGGTGAGGTAGGTGGTAGCAGAAGGCCACAGCGCCATTGGATAGACTGGTAGAAGCTGCTGGGTGCTCGCCCGTTTGCTTGCGCATATTTGCAGCCATGTACAAGCATAGGTCCGGGCAGGACCCACTTGTGGGCGCTCGCCCATCCAGCCAGCAGGGCCACGCACGGGACAGTCTTGGCGCACGACCTCGGCCTGCTTGCCGCGAGGAGGCCACCCTTGCCTCGTTCCCACTGGCAGTAGCGAGCGAACGGGTCAGCGACAACACTATCGATTCCCATCCCATCTGCCAGCTGGTGGTGGTGACGGTGGGAGCGTTGCGTGTTTGTCTCGACACCAGGAACGAGATCCGCCGTTCCTGCAACACCAATTGGCCGGCCGCCTCCTTCAGGGCGAGGCCCTCATCCGCCTCTTCTCACTGTCAGGCTCGTGCGCCTCCGCGTGGCCACGGTGGCCCGGCGCCATCACCTCCGAGGACAGAGCGCCTGACGAGCCACGGGCCCCACTCCATTGCCAGAATGCACATTACAGTTCTCGGTGATTTCTTTCGCGTGGGCGCCGTTCAGAGTACCCAGCTGCAACGCGCGAGGCTCTTTGTATTGCGGATGGTCCCGCCGTCAACAACGACACCCTGCTGAGTTGGCGCGCTGACAACGCCCCCTTCGCGTCGCGTTGGCACCGAGTTTCTCATCCACAGCCCCAGTCACGAGTCAAAAAGAACACAGCGCGCCCCTATCTTCTCTGGCTCCCCGGCCGCGCCGTTGACGCACCGTAGGGACCACGGTTTAGTCTGGGGAGGGGCGGGGAAGCCATCACTGTTCGACGTGGAACCTCCGTGTGCCATGACTATTTTTAAGGTTTTTGAGTGTCGCTCCGCACCTGCCTTTTCTCAGCCTGAGATGCCGGAGGCATCGGGAGGCCACAGGGGGTTTCACGCATCCTAGCTCAGGGGGTTCTGGTACCAGAGGGGTCCTCTGGCGGTCTGAGGGATGTGTCTGTGAGCCCTGCCCGAATCTGACTGTTGGGCGGCATCGCCTCGCTGTTCAATTGTCAGAATTGACAACGGGACCCTCAGAAGTTCCGTTCTTCTGATGGCTCAAATGCGTTCGGCCGCCAAGTGCACGGCGTCCAATACCACACGATCACTGTCAATCCCCGACCTTGAGTCACGCACGCAATTGAACAAATTGGAACGGATCTGAACTTCCACCTGGTGCTCGAAGCATAAAGTAAACAGAGACGAAAAACAATAGAAGCGGGAAATCAAGGGGAAGCAACAATCGGAACTAAAGGTGGATCTCACGCATTAAAACCTCTGATGACGGCACATGTTCTGGCCCACGTGAAAGGGACGCTGACTAGTGCAAAGCGAAAAAAGTCGCCATGGAACGAAAGAGTTTCTCACGAGCTTCTTCGTGATGACTTCGTTTCTGGTGTCAGGACCATTTTTCATCTCGTTATACGCCGTGCAAAAAACTTAGAGTGCCAATATCGGGGTACTTTTTGCGCAGTTGTTGGCTCCTTGTTCGTGCAGTGGTCTTGTGCGGTGTGCTCGACCTGGGAAAGTTGTAAGTATGACTATGATGAGCCTTGCAGCCAGTCGCAAGTTCAAATGGGGCATTGTGGAAGCGGTGGTGGCCGGGGCAACACGTGAAGCGCCGGTCTCTTGTGCATGCCGCATCGTTGCACGTACTCAAATCATGAAACGGGGGTCACTGTTCAAATTGGACGTGCCCGTCTTTTTTTGCGTCAAGCGACTGAGCGCATGTGATCCGGCATCGTTGCCTGCCCGCGATTAAATCAGCTGTAATTTGCAGCGGCAATGTGTGATGCAGCAGCTGTTGCAGAACAGCGAATCCGACCGTGCGCTTCACGGGAGACACGCGACCCGGCCTTACTCAGGCGTTTCTGACGTCCGAAGCTCGATATTTGGTGACCATCACCGGAACCCCAATGGCTATCACCTGTTAAAGTTTGGAGGATGAGACTTCAGTACTGACTGGCTCACATCGACTTGAGGAGAGGTTTTATTGCACGACATATACCTTTAGTCACCACTGCGCGGTGGCGGCAGTCACGACCGCCACGGCGGTGACCGCCGCGTGGGGCGGCGGTGGACGCCCGCCCGGCGCCCCGTCACCGTCTCCACGCCCTGCCGCTCTCCCCCCCCCCGACACGTCGACGGCCGCCCAGTCGGTGACGTCTGCCGCACGCGACACTAAGGAAAACCGCAGCTTTAATGGTCCTTATCAGGCCTTATCACGTGGTACATGTGTTTATATTCATGCATAACGAGCCTACATTATTTAAATCATTCTCGATTATTGAAATCAATAAAAATCACCTCATTCGATTTAGAATCAAGGGTTGATTTAAATCACATTTACCCGTCGCCAGAAATGATTTAAATCACACCTCATGTCGTATCCTCATTGATCAAAGTTAAATAAGTTTGAAACTATGGTCGGTTTCATACAATTGTCAACTTAGTTATGATAAATGTCTGCCAGTTGTTTGTGGTTGCACAACACTCTTGTAGTTTTTTTTCAAGTTCCGAAGCGGCGGCCGACACGGGGCAGTGCCGCCACTGTCCGTCGTCGCCGCCTTCTGGAGGAGGGAGGTCGATTTGGCTGCTCGTTCGGCCAGAACGGCCGGGACACCGTCGGCGGCACAAGCGACGAACGCGCGTGGTTGAGACGGGCCGCCTCCCCCCTCCCCAGCAGCTCTCCTCTCCCCGCGCGCGGCCGCCGCCGGAGCGTCGTCTCCTGTCCCAACCGCCTATCGGCGTTTGTCGCGTGTGCCCGATTTGGCTTCCAGCTGGGTATCTGCGTTGTTGGCTGCCGCCCCCGCCCCGCCGCTGCCGCCGCTGCCGCCGCCGCTGCTGCCGACGCCGCCGCCGTCACCCCCGTGTTGACAGGGGCGGTGGTGGCTCCGCCCCGCCTCCAACCGGTCACGGTCGTCGGCCGTGGCCGCTTCCCACAGCCTTGCCGCTCCCGTGTACACTGAATCCATCGGTCGAGCTGCCGCGTGTCTTCGACGGCCAACACGTCCGGCTTCCGAGGCGGCTGGTTTTGCACTGAGGCGCATGCCGACTCTGTGTCGACCTCCCCCGTGTCTCGTTTCCTGACGGGCGCTGCTGTTGCCGGTTGCTACGTGCACCGGTGGCTTGACATTTGTCTGGGCTCCCCTTCCCACCGCGGACGTGGCTGCCCCCCCTCGCCGACGGCTGGGCACCATGGCCGGGAGCACTAACGTGGAGGAGCTCCGTAGCGCCGCCGAGGCGCTGCGGCAGCAGGCCAACGCGGCCTTTCGTGCGCACAATGTAAGCGCTGCGGAAGCCCTTTACTCTGAGGCGCTCGACAAGCTGCGGCTTGCGGCGCCGCCGGCGCCGTCCCCTTCGTCGGTTGGTAGCACCAGCGATGCGAAGAAGCCGGGAGAGAACGGGGCGGCTACGGCGGCGGCCGCAGCGGGGGGCACGACTAACGGCAGCGGCGCACCGCCCGCTCCCGGCGCCGTGGCGACGGGTGGGGCGGCGAGTGGCGACGATGCCCCCGCGAAGGATGACGACGACACGGTGTCGACGGCGTCGTCCGTGAGTGAAACACACATGCCGTCGGACGACGAGTCGGTGCCCCCGCCAGTGGCCATTGCCGGTGTGGTCAACGAGCATACGGGCAACGGCTCGCTTGGGGATCTCGCCAATGGCCACACCGACCAAATCGAGGACGCGGACGCGTCGGCGGCCGCCGCAGCACTCGCCAAAGTTTCGGTCAAGGAGGTGCAGTCAGCGATGGCGGTGCTCCTGTCCAACCGTGCTCTGATGCGGTTGCGGTTGGAGCAGTACGGGGCGGCCGAGACGGACGCCTCCGAGGCCATTGGCCGGGATCCGCGATACGTCAAGGCCTACTACCGGCGGGCGAGCGCGAGCTTTGCGCTCGGCCACTACCGGCCGGCGCTCAAGGACCTGAAGCTCGTGACGCGGCTGGTGCCCAGCGACCAGGACGCGGCGGCCAAACTCAAAGAGTGTTCCCGCCGCGCCAAGGAAGCAGCCTTCTCAGCAGCGATTGACTCGGCGACGCCGGCAACCAAGCCCCTGTGCGAGACGTTTGACGTCAACGACCTGGTCGTCGAGGAGACGTATGACGGTCCCCGGTTGGGACCCGACGGCGCCGTCGACGTGTCATTTGTGGCGTCGCTTCTGACCCGCTTCAGATCACAGAAGCATTTGCATGCGCGGTACGCGGCGCAGATCATCCTCGCCGCGCGGCGGCTGCTCGTCGCGGAGCTTAACATTGTCACGTTGCGCGTCGACGGCACCAGGCCGAAGGTGACGGTCTGTGGCGACACCCACGGTCAGTTCTACGACCTGCTGCACATCTTCGAGCTCAACGGCGTGCCGTCGGCGGACAACCCGTACCTGTTCAACGGGGATTTCGTCGATCGGGGCAGCTTCAGTGTGGAGGTCATCATGACACTGCTCGCGTACAAGGTGGCGTGCCCAGAGTCGATGCATCTCACGCGGGGGAACCACGAGACGCTGTCGATGAACTCGGTACGTGTGGGGTCAACAACCATTTTTCGTGACGGGGGGCTTCCAGGCTGCCTCGCGCTGCACCAACGGTGTGTGTGTGTGCTGTTGGCCTCTGTTGCATTTGTGTGGAGGTTGTGTTGTGAGGGGCCGATGTGGGCAGCGTCTGGCTCACATGTGTTCCCGCACTTCCCCGGCGCAACTTTTTCTCTCCTCGCCTCGTGGTGCTGCCGTTACTGCTACTACCGCTTTTGCTGCCTGAATGCCCTTTCCCATCTCCTTGGTTATGGCGCAGGTGTACGGTTTCCAAGGAGAGGTGAAGGCGAAGTACTCGGAGACTCTCTTTAAGCTCTTCACCGAGACCTTCCGCGCTATGCCCTTGGCCTACATCCTGGACGGGACGGCGGTCGAGTCGGGCCGCCGCGCGCTGGTGCTGCACGGAGGGCTCTTCTCCAAGGACGGCGTGACGCTGGGGGACTTGCAGGCTCTGAACCGGGATCGGGAGCCGGACTCAGGCCTCATGGCTGAGATGCTTTGGTCAGACCCCCAGAAGGAAAGGGGCTGGGGCCCGTCCAAGCGAGGTATTGGCGTGGCGTTTGGCCCGGACGTGACCGCCCGCTTCCTCGACGCCAACAACTTGGCGCTGGTCGTTCGTTCGCACGAGATGAAGGAGGAAGGCTACGAGGTGGAGGCGGGCGGCCGCCTCATCACCATCTTTTCGGCGCCCAACTACTGCGACGTGCAGGGCAACAAGGGTGCCTTTATCACGTTCAAGTCGGAAATGGAGCCCGAGTTCACCCAGTTCTCCGCGGTTCCCCACCCCAATGTGCGGCCAATGGCTTACGCAAGGGATGCTGCCATGATGGGTTTGCTTTGAGTTGTTTGCATGGGGGGGAGGGGGGGGTTGAGTCGCATGGCTGCGTGTTTTTCGCCTCTTCGCGAGTTTCTCGGACCTTTTTCGCTCTCTGGTGCGTGTACGAGTGTTTTACTGTCTTCATTGTTTCGCCATGTCCGCCTGTCGGGTGGCGGGGCCTGTGTCCACGTGACTGTTACGTACGGAATGTCAAATCCCGTTCTCTGGCCCTTTGTATCTTTCTGAAGACATCGCTGAGGCGGCTGACCGGACCAGCGACGCTGGCCAAACGCACGATGGGGCTCGACCATTGAGGTTGGGGGCAACCCGTCACCTTGCATTCTGAGGCGTCACCCCGGTATCTCCAAGGGCGACCGTCGCCACACTTGCGCACGTGGTCACCCCCGCGGTGCCGAGGCTGCCACGCCCCTCAGAGGCGCTTACTACCTTCAACTAACACCACCGAGTTCATCTGCTTGTGCGTTGTGCCTGCGGCAGGTGGTGTTTCGCCCGTGCAGGCGTGCCGTTTGCTTGCAATGGCTTGGGAGCGTCGCCATCCGCCCGACCCTTGAGTGTCACACTGCACCGAGTGGTCCTCCTGCGCCACCGTCGACCATTGGCGCACGGTGATGGGATGGGTGCTTCCGCGACCGGCGCAACGTCCGCCAGCCGGCCTTCAAAGGGCGACCCGCCGGGCGCCGGCGTCTGCCGCGCCACCCGTCCGTCCCGGCGTCCGTCAACACGCGCCCCCCCTGTTGGTGACGGCGGCGTGGGGACGCCCCCCAGCGGCGGTGGTCTCCCCCTCCAACCGCTGCTGCACGTAGCCAACAATCAGGTGGATGAGGCTGTCCTCCCACGCGGCTAGCTGGTCGGGCGGAGACGTTACCTGGTCGCCGTCGAGGCGGTTGACCAGCGCGACGCACGCCATCGCCGCGGGGATGCCGTGGCGGTGTGTAAACGCGGCAAACTCGAGGCCCTCCATCTGCGCTCGCCACACGGGGGCGAAGGACAGCAAGCCAAAACACAACGTGGGGGGCGTTCCGAGAGAAAAAAGAGCAAAACAAGCCAGTCAGTACGTGAGGTGTGCTCGACACCATCAGAGGCGATGCGAGACCAGCACGGCCAGACCCCCAACGCCTGCCCCGTCGTCGCCCGCCGACTGAGTGTCAGATCGGAAGAGCGTCGTGTAGGGAAAGAGTGTAGATCTCGGTGGTCGCCGTATCATTAAAAAAAAAA
>ENA-ORXR01005320-ORXR01005320.1-marine-metagenome-genome-assembly--contig:-NODE-5320-length-10286-cov-2.835145_pt1 | contig 10286 bp, 8 predicted proteins | sample MGYA00237866_ERZ511479 | MGnify/ENA metagenome assembly ERZ511479
GTCGTTGATTTCCCCATCCCGTTGAGGCCCGAGAGGACGGTGAGTTTCCCCAACGGCAACGACACGTCGTCGAGGCACTTGAAGTTTCGAATGTCGAGTTGGGTAATCATGTGCTTAGCCGACGAGGTTGTCTTGGAGGAGGAGCTTCATTTTTTCGAAGCGGAGACGGAGGCGTGTGGGGTCTCCGGTGCCCTGAGAGATGGCGCTGTCGAATGCGGGGTCCTTGTTGAGTGCCTCGTAGTCTTTGATCACCTGTTGGCGGTAGTGGATGAGTTCGTCGGCCTCGTCTTGGGAGAAGCTGGCGAGGCCACATGCGGTGCTCTCAAAGAGCGCCTTGTTGATGGGAGACAGCCGTTGGCCTTCGCTACGGAATTTACGAAAGGCCTGGTCTTCGAAGATGCGTGCGGCGCGATCCATAGCAGCCAAGAACTCCTGGCGAAGTTCATCAAGGCGTGCGTCCGAGGTTTCCTCAGGATCGTCGAGTTTCGACATGCAGTCATTGAGGAAGCCGTCGAAGTCCTTGAGTTGGTAGTCAGCAGGATCGGTGATCCGGAAGGCGAGAAAGCGGGTCACACATTCCCGATCTGCCATCCTCTTATCACCGATAGACCCGAGGGTGGCCCCGAGGAATTGGTCGCTTTGCGCAAGCTCCTGAACGAATTTCCGAACGCGGTCGCCGTTGATGGCGTTTCGGATCTCTTGGGCAGAGAGGGGGAGACCTCCGGTGTTGATCCGTTTGAAGATATTGAACTTCACCTGGGGCGGGGTCCCCGGTTGGATTTGGAACACGGTCAGTTCCGTCTCTTTGATACGGCGTTTCAGGTTCGACGGAAGGTCGTCAAACGTCTTCCCTTCTAGCTCTTTGAGGAACTCGAGCCCTGAGAGGCTGAAGGGCTGGCCGTTATCTAGCTTCTGATCTTTTACATACTGTTTGATTGACGTGAGGCGCTGGAGTCCATCGACGACGAGCCAGTAGTCCTCGTCGGAAGCATCGACGTAGAATGCAGGAAGAGGGATGCGGATGAGAATCGACTCGATGAGGCGGCTCTTGGCTTGGGGGGTCCAGATTCCCGCGCGACGCTGGAAGTCGGGGGCGAGGTTGATGGCTCCATCTTCCATGCGATCGAGCAGAAGGGAGATCGTGGGGGTGGAACTCTTGACGCGAATTTCCTTGGGATCAAAGGGTTCAGAAATCTCGCTATCGATGGTTTCGGGATCGATGCCGGTCTCGATTTCTTCTTCTTTTTCCGGGTTTGGGGGAGCTTCAGTGGCCATAGTAGATGTCGAGTGGAGTGGAGGAGGAGTCCTCGTTGTTACGATATGCCCCTTAAGTCTGCGATTTGCACGTTGAAAGTGGAGGCAGAAAACGGGAGGCCGTCGTCGCCGAAGGGATTAGAGCGGTAGATGGGATCGCCCGCCTTCCCATCCGCGACCTCGACGTAGGCGAGGAGCCATTGCTCTGGGTTATTGAGGGCACAGATCATTTCGTTACGGGTGATAGTGATATGTTGGGCGCTGGGGTGACGGCCTTTGACCTCAAGGAAGCGGAGGGTGCCTGTCGTTCCGTCGCGGGACTCGATGTCATAGCCCCGGTTCTCGTGGCCGATGTCCTTGGGATCGTTGCCGAGGGAGCGTTCGTGCTCCATGACTGCCGCCATGGCGAGTAGCTCGGAAGTCTTGGTGTCCTCGATCCGACTGGGAGCGCCGTAGGTGGTCTCGGGCGGGGCTTCTCGAACAACAGCGGAAGTGGTGGGGAGCTTGGCCTTCTTGCGCACGAGCGCCTCGGGAAGGATGAGGGCACCACCGGCGAGGATGGGCGGGAGGGCGGCAATCTGCTTCTGCTGCTCGATCTCCTCCATCCGGGTCTTGAGACGCTCGGCGAGGGCGATGGAGCGACGACGGGCAACTTCGGAATTCAGCTTCTTCGGTGCCTTGCCCGCACGCTCCTTGAGTTCGAGTTCGGTAGCTCGGCTGTCCCAATGGGAGATCTCGCGCTTGAGGCGCTCATGAACCTGGTCGCGTGTCTTGTCGAGGAGATGCTCCCGACGCTTTCTGACTTCGGTGAGGTGCTCAGGGACAAGTTCACGAATGGCGTAGGACTTCGCCTTGCCCTCTAGGTCATCGACGAGCCATGCGCCCTCCATAGCCGCCTCGATGGCTTCCTGATCATCATCGACGGGGCACTCGTAGTCGAGGTAGGGAGCTGACCCGGCATGATGAAGCTCACCAGATTGGGTGAGTTCGACGAACTGTAGCCGACGGGAGAGGGTGCGCTTGTCCGAGGAGTTTCTAGAGGCGGGACGGTCGTCTGTGATGTCACTGAGGACGTAGAAGAGAAGTCGAGGCTCGTCTGTGCGGTTGCTCGGGTCGATGAGCACGGCACCCTGGCGAAGGAGGTCGCGGTTGGCCTCCAAGGTCAGACTGATCACCGATTCGAGAATGGGGTGCCCGGGCGCAATGAGGGCTGCCGGCGGCTTGCCATCAACCGAGACGCGATCCTTTCGGAAAGTGACTCGCTCGTAGGACTTGAGGACGGGGGCACCGCGCCCGACGATCCGATCACGGCGCCGGACGTCGGCGGGGACGTTGCGGATCTCGAAGCGCCCATCCTCGCGTGGCTTGAGCTGTCCGCCGAACTTGGCGAAGGCGGCCTCGAAGAACGAGCCGACGTGGTGGGGCTGAAGTTTTTGGATCTGTGCCCTCTCCATCATGTCGCAGAGATCGCGAATGTGGGTATCGCTGAGCCCTTCGTCTCCGAGTGAGCGGTCGTCGATGAGCTGCTGGAGGTTCTCGTGTTTCAGCTCGGTATCGACGATCTCATTGAGGTAAGCCTTGGTGGTGGGGTCATCGGCCTTCTTCACCGCCTGGAGGACGAGATCCTTGAGGCTGGTTTCCTTAAAGAGCTGTCCGAGGACATCGAAGACGGCTCCGTTGAGCGCTTGGCACTCCTGCTCGATCTTCTGGAGTAGGCGAAGGAAGACATCGGCCTCACGGGTCTCCTCGGCGATGAGATTCCAAAGGTGGCAGTCCTCCCTCTGACCGATCCGGTGAATTCGACCGAAGCGCTGCTCGAGGCGGTTGGGGTTCCATGGGAGGTCGTAGTTCACCATGAGGTGCGCCCGCTGGAGGTTGATACCTTCACTCGCGGCATCCGTAGCAAGAAAGATGAGGACGCCGGGATCATTAGTGAAAGACTCTTGGATCGCGCGCCGCTGATCCCGTGGGGTGCCACCGTGAACGGTGAGGACGGCCTCTTCCGATCCAAGAGTCGCGACGAGCTTTCTGTGAAGATAGGTGAGGGTGTCTTTGTGCTCGGTGAAGATGACGATTTTCCGGCGATTGCCGGCAGGATCGAACATGAGTTCACTGTCGGAGAGCACCTCGGCAAGCTTGACCCATTTCATGTCCTCGCCAGAACGAAGCACGCCAGCCGCTTCGGCTTCGAGCGCCTTGAGGGTTGCGATCTCGATCTCTAGCTCCGCGATGGTCATCGCCGTGGTGGCGAAATCGACAACCTTCTCTTCGTTGGCCTCGAAGTCGGATTCCATCTCGTCGTCGAGGTCTTCAATGTCCTCGATGTCGTATCCAGGGAGAACTGGGGAATCCGCAATGCGAACATCAATGCCACGCTGGAGGAGCTTTCCCTCACGGACTCGTTTCTCTAGGCGCTCTCGCCGGCGCTTGAGGCTTTGGTAGATGGCCTCGGGGGAAGACGCGAGCCGACGCTGGAGGATGGTGAGGGCAAACCCGATCGTTCCCCGCCGCCCTTCTTCGAGTTGTTCGGCACGGTTAAATTCCTCCCGAACGTAGCGTGTGACCGACTCATAGAGGGATGCCTCTTTGTCGGAGAGCTTAAAGGGAAGGGTGTAGGCGTGCCGGTGAGGGAAGAGCGGCTTCCCTTCCATGGTGACGAGATTCTCCTTCACCATCCGGCGCATGATGTCCGAAGAATCGACGGTGTGCGCGGCACCACGAGCACGCCCCTCAAAGCGGTCACCGTCGATGAGCGATAGGAAGAGCTGGAAGTCCTCCTCCTTGCCGTTGTGTGGGGTCGCCGTAAGAAGGAGGAGTTGGCGGGTGTTCTCGGAGAGGAGCCGTCCCAACTTGAAGCGCTTGGTGGGTTTGAACTCGTTGCCGAAGTAGGTGGCGGACATCTTGTGCGCCTCATCCACGATCACGAGATCCCAATCGACCGCGCGGAGCTTCTCCTGAACATCCTCATTGCGAGAGAGCTTGTCGAGACGGGCGAGACAGAAATCGTGCTCCATGAACCAGTTCCCAGAACGAGAGGCCTCTAAGCCGTCGTTGGTGAGGATGTCGAAGGCGAGGTTGAACTTTTGATCCAGCTCGTCCTGCCACTGCTCGACGAGACCGCCAGGAGCGACGATGAGGCACTTGGCAACATCTCCTCGGATAATGAGTTCTTTGACCAGGAGGCCGGTCATGATCGTCTTGCCGGCTCCAGGATCATCAGCCAGTAGGAAGCGAAGCGGTTGCCGCGTGAGCATTGCCTCGTAGACGGCGGTGATCTGGTGGGGGAGCGGACGGATGTTCGAGGTGTTGACCGCAACGTAGGGATCGAAGAGATAGCCGAGCTGGATGCGGAGCGCTTCGGACGCGAGCCGGAAATCGTGAGGATCGGCAGTGAAGCTCAGGGGGCGCTTGGCGACTTCCCTGGAGAGCTTGGATTCGTCTTCCTTGTAGAGAAGCCGCGAAGAGGTCTTGCCCGAAGCCGTCTGGAAGGTGATTTCCGCACAGGCATCTCCGACCATCTCATGGCTTTTGATCGTCACGAGTTCGTTGGCTTCAATACCAGCGATCTCATCGCCCACGGAAATTTCTGCCAGCTTCATGTAGCGGACAGTAGCGGATTTTTAGATACTTTAAAGAGATCGTCATAAAACCCGGCCTTCTCATCGGTAAGATTGCGCGACGCTGGGAATCCCCAGTCCGAGAGTGGCTCGGGGAGGCTCCTCTATGGGCTTTATTTATTACTCTCATCGAGAACGGCTCTCGCGATCTTACGGGCTGTAGTTTCAAGTTCGCTGGCCTCAAACGAAACTTGAGTTTGCAGTTTCATCATCACTATTTCAGTGATCTCCCTAAACACGGTGCCATAGACGTTGACGAACTTTGCTTCCAGCTCGGTGGTATTCTCCTCTGGGCATGAAAACTCGATTGAGACTTGAGCCCCAGGGCCACTAATGAACTGCTCTAGTACGACTACTGCTGCGATCATCTTTTCTTGGTGCTTGGTTGTTGTTGGTCAGTGGGAATTCCCATTTTAAATTTGTCGCACTGTGTGTGCCCGGTTCCCGTATCACGGAAGGGCCAGGGGGAAAGGCCCCGGGGTGGGGGTGCACCCCCTTCGCTTTTGAAATAAGGGTTTCCTTTTCCGGAAGGGAGATCGATGCGCAGTCTCCGCCCAAGAAGGGTGAGGTGTCCTCTCTCGGAGCTGGCGCAGCAGCCACGGGATGTCACAGGAGCCTCCAACCCCGCCGGGTGGGACAACGGTTGCGCAATCCTGTGCGGTGTCCCCAGAATAGGCATAGGCTGAACCGTCGCCAGTAAGTCGCCACTTTCCGGGGTTTCAGCTCGCTCGTCGTCGCGAGCGCCACCACAGCCGTCGCGCGCGTAGGGGGATTTCACGGCTTTCTTGCGTGCTTCTCGCAGCTGTTTCACGGTTTCCTTGCGTGCTTCTCGCAGCTGTTTCACGGTTTCCAAGTGAAGTTGGAGGTCGATGGTCGCTTCGACTTGCGTGGCGGCATTGTCCGAGTCATGGAGAGTCGTAAATTTTTGTTTGGCTCCCCTACTCCTCCTCCCCCTAAAGGGGGAGAGTAGGAGCTAGGAGCCTCTGGAATAGTTCACGTGGTTCAGGGTGGTTCAGTCTAACCGGAGGAGTTCTTCGCCCAGTCTTTGAGTGTCTTCTTCCACGTCTTCTTAGTGTTGCCGTTCGAGTAGGTGTAGACACCGTCCTTTTCAGTTACGATGTGCTCTTTTATTAGCTGCTTCTTCAAACCATAGAACGGGTTCTTTGATATCCCGCAATCTTCAGTTGCGAGTTCTAGCCACTCCCCAGACCTCTTTCCCTCGAAGTCCACGATGAGTAGATTCTCGATAGTGTACTTCTTCGCGTTCCGTGTGTCTTTTAGATCCGTAGGGTCTAAGTCCGTGTATTCCCATCTGGGGTAGTACCATTGCCCGACAAAACTTCGGACTGGATGGAAGTTTCTTACAGTGAACTCGAAGGCTGCACAGTCCTGTTTTTCGTGTGCAGTGAGGGTAAGAATCGAGTCTGGGTCGCGCGCGAATACGCCTGAGCCAGAAGCCCGGTCCATGTGGTCTTTCCGGGCCTGATTTCCCTTGGAGAAATGGTGCGCAACAATTACTGCTGCTCCTGTTTCCACTGCGAGTTGCTCTAGCGAGCTCATCACTCGCCCCATGTCGTTCGCGGAGTTCTCGTCACCTGCAGAAAGCTTGTAGAGTGGGTCGATGATGATCGCTTCGTAGCCGTTCTCGGCCACTTGATTGATGAGCTTTTCTACGAAGTCCTGCGACTCCTCCGATTTTCCTCTCAGCGGTAGAACGTCGAACGGCAGGACGTTCATTTCGTTTTCAATCCCTCGCGCCTCCCCGACAGATTCAATTCGGTTTTTGAGGAATGGGGCCTGGAGTTCCAAATCTATCAGCAGTGTTTTGAACCTTCTTGGTATATCGAACTCTAACCACGAACTTCCAGACGAGAGCCCCAGGGCTAAGTCGATGAGCAACCACGATTTCTTCGCTTTGCTTGCCCCAGCGATTAGGACTTTGCTGCCAACATGAGCGAAGCCTTCGATGAGAGCGTCGGGCTCGTAACATGCTTCATCGGAGATTCGGAAATCCTCAAAGCTCACCGGACTTGGGAGCGGTTTTGACGCTTTGTCTCCCACCTCTTGAGGAAGGGCGCTGGCCTTCTCTTCCATGGTAGCGATATCAATACCGTTGTTCATGCTAATTCTCCCGGCGCGTTAGATTCGTCCCAGTAGAGTGTTGGTTGGGGATTCTCGTTCTCGTCTTCACCACCCGGCATACGAAAAAGCTGGATAAGGTTGTGACCCGTAGGGTCGGCTCCTTTAGAAAGCCAGATACTGAAGAAGTTGCCTACCTGCTGAGAGCTCAAGTCGACGACATTATACCAAGCGTGAAGGCTTTTGCCGGGCGATCGAACAACCATGAACGGTTGTGCCCAATCCCATTCCGCAAAGAGCAATCGAGCACATGCGTCGTGGGTAGAACAGCTCGCACCGTATTCTTGAATTTGCTGCGGTGTGAAGTCGAACTCGACCACGATAATGCGGTGACGCACGCTCCCGTTATCAAGGCATCGTTCGGAAGCCTTGCCCTCTTTCGTGAACCCTTCCCTCTTCCGCATCGGGTTCGGGACGAGGTATTTGCATTCCTCAGGGCGTTTGATTTCTTTTCGTTCTCTTACCTGTACTTTTTTCGGGCCGAGCCGGGCAGTACAGATCAGGGCGTTATCGGAGTAGATCCGGCTTAGTATTTCATTGGTGGTGGTCTTGCCCTTTGCTGGAGACCGTTCTGACAGATCCGCTTCGCCGGAATCGGTGGCCAAAGCGGCAGCTACTGCCTCCCGGCTAACGAGTGGCCTCTGCTTTTTTGCCTGTCTCGTGATGCGTTGGTGTTGCCCGTCATAGGCCTTCTCGATCATCGAGATAATCTCGACCTCTTCCACGGTTCTCTCCCCTAACTTGCTAATCGCGCGGAGGGTGTCGAGTGCCCCGTCCCGGCTAACCCCGGTCTTCTTCATGCTCCAAGCGGCCTTAACTCCGTTGGGATGGAAGCCAGCCTCCGAAACACCGCCAGGTGGGCCAATGAGGCCACTCTCAATGAGTTTTTCTGCACGCTTCTCTGCCGGTGTGGGACGAGGGTCTGGCTTTGCTTTTGAGGTGACCGGCATTACCGCTCCCTCCTCGATTTTAGAGCTGCGAGGACTTCTTTGGGTTCGAAGAGGACACGAGCTCTGATTTTGAGCGCAGGGATAATCCCCTCCTTCCGCCAAGTGTCGATGGTTCGCTCGCTTACCCTTAGTTTCTTGGCGATCTCAGCCTTAGTAAGAAGAAACGGTCTGTCGCTTAGGTCTACTGGTGGTTTCATGTTGCCGCATCTACAACGAGGTCACAAGTAGACGCCACCGAGATACGTGCCGCTGACACCCCCTCTCTTTTTGAAGACTTAGCGTCACCCCCTCCGGGCTCGCTTTAGTGTATCGAATCTGACCGCCCCGAAGAGATTCTCATACTCATCGTGTAGGCACTTGACCGGAAGGCTCCACCATCCTCTGCGGATCCAATTTTCTCCAAGCCTTCTGCTCACACTGGCTCCCCTTTTACCGTCCATAGACAGGAGCCCAACCATTTCGGGAGACGCCAGCTTCTCGGCATGCCTGATCAGAAATTTTAGCCGTGGCAGCGGCGGGCCAAGACCGAGACCTTGAATCGCCTTCAAAAATTGGCCAGCTACTTTTGCGTCGGCTTCGTCATACGCTCGATGCCCCCTATTTGAAATCTCGGATGCAATACCTCGGATGACTTCGTCTCTAGTTGGGAACGAATTCCGAAGGTTTTTGGGGGCGCTTACGAGAGACTCCTGAGTCAGTTGCAAACGCAATCGCATGTGAGCCTCCTCCCCGCGCTCAGACCAGTTAAGAAACCCGAGTCGAGAACCATGAGACTTCCACCAGAATCCTGTACCCCGCTCGATATGTTCACTTCCAGGAAAAACATTGGGGTCTTTCCTTTCGACATGAGCCTTCCCACATTGACCACAAATTCGCGCGTCTCCGTGTTTAAGCACTGCTAGTTTTTCGTCGTAGGTAAGCGGCCCGTTGATCAAAGAGAGGCCAAGATAGATTTTCGCTTCGAGACCCGAGACCACTGGCCAAAGATCTCCTCTGAGCTTCTTCGCCGCAACGGGGGCAAGAAGAGACCATAGGTTTTCCTTCTGGAGGGTAATCCCATCTGAGGACATCAGGATGCGACTGGTAGGGGGATGGTGTGCCCGTCCTTTGGCTGAATCTTCCAGAACTCCTCGGCATCCTTGGCCTTCACCCGCCGACGATAGTGGTCGAAGAGGACACTAGCCGAACGCTGACCGAGGCGCATTTGAAGGGCTGGAGCGTCCTCATGTTCCGCGAGCCAGTAGGATGCGTAGGAATGTCTCAACGCGTTGTGCGGCCAGCCGTCGATCTCGGCCGTTTCGCGAACTTCCAGAAGTAGCTTTCGCCCATTTGAAGGGAATACAGAACCGGCTGGCCTCGCCAGTGGGAGGAGGTAGGCCGCCAAATTCTCTTCAATCGGCACGAAACGCTCCATCGTAGTCTTGCTCTTCGCCGCTGTTATTTCGATGTGGCCTTCTCCTAGGTCGATCTCACTCCAATCGAGACGCTTGATTTCAGAATCACGAAGCCCTGCGAATAGTCCGAGAGCGATCACCGGTAGAGTATCGTCACGACATGCCGAGAGGAGCCGCCTCGCCTCCGGTATCGTGAGAATGCCGACTTTCTCTTTTACCACCTTGGGGGGATCGATCATCTTGGCGGGGTTGTCTGGCCGGTAGCCGTGCTTGATGGCGTAGTTGAAAAGCGGGACTAATCTACCGAGGTATGCCTTCAGCGTGGCGGGGGACATCGGCTTAGACTTTGACTCGCCCCTCGTATGCCTCAGGCCGTAGAGCCAAGTCTCTATTTCCTTGGGAGGGATTGAGGCAACGGGCTTAGCCCCGTTATCATCGGCGAATCGGCCAAGGCGGGCTCTGAGGTCAACGAGGTGCCCGTCAGATCGCCCAGCCCTCTCTTTGCTGGCGATGTAGTCCGCGACGAGCTTCTCTATGGAGCACGACAGGTTAAGCGACCTACGGTGCTGAATAGCAAAATCGATAGCATCCGCTAGACCCAGGCCCACCTCATCCAACTCAGATCGTCGAAGGAGAATCGCCGACCTCTCCTCATCAGAAATGGAGCGATCCGCACCGGTTGAGACAAGCTCGGCCTCCTTGTTCCTAGCCCAAGGAATTGCACCGTCCTCTCCTTCCTTCGTCTTGAAGTATTTCCTCTTTCGCTTGCCTCCTTCCCGCCAGGTGGCGAGCCACTTGTAGTCGCGGTGATCCTGTCTGCGAACCACTACCGAAGTTCCGAGTGCCATCTTCTAGAATCCACTCGAAATAGTTCGCAGTCGAGTGTAAAGTGACGACAAAGTGGCAACAGCTACTAGAAATGCCTTAGGTAA
>ENA-ORXR01005321-ORXR01005321.1-marine-metagenome-genome-assembly--contig:-NODE-5321-length-10285-cov-127.215419_pt1 | contig 10285 bp, 8 predicted proteins | sample MGYA00237866_ERZ511479 | MGnify/ENA metagenome assembly ERZ511479
TTCATCTGGGCCAGCAAGTCTTTTCTTTCCTCTTCAGACATGGGGGAATCCTTGCGGTTATTGACGTCAAACACAAGTAGACGCAGCGTAAATGGGACCTTGTCACGATGGGCCACTGCGAACCCATTCCTGTTTTTACTTGTGGCACTTGTGGCCAACCTGCATTTGAGTGCCACAGACATGCGAACCACCACCACAGTAAAGCTCACAGCAACAAACACGACGCGCGGGACCTCTTCCGCCATCGTCATGAAGTGCGCCCCCATGGCTGTCCCTTTTCATATCACCCGCCCTTGTGCGGGTCTTTTTACACCAAGATCATGAGTACAGACGAGAACAAGCAGGAAGCCACGCTCCACGTGGACGGGCATGAATTGAAATTTCCAATCATCGAGGGATCCGAAGGGGAACGCGCCATTGATATTGCCGGGCTACGTGAGCAGACCGGTTTGGTTTCGCTCGACCCCGGTTTTGTCAACACGGCCTCGTGTCAGAGTGATATCACCTTTCTCAACGGCGAAGAAGGCATTCTCCGGCACCGTGGTTACTCCATCGAGGACCTCGCCGGCGACGCCTCGTTCCTCGGAGTGGCCTACTTGCTGGTGTACGGGGAACTGCCGACCAACAAGCAGTTGGCCGATTTTGAGTCCCGCGTTCAGGCAGAATATGACATTAATCCGGAGATCGAAAAGATTCTCCACGCCTACCCGCAGCAACACCACCCGATGGCGGTGCTGTCCTCCTGCACCATCGCGCTGACCGCCCTTTACCCAGACGACATGGCGTTCGAGACCGGCGAGACTGTGCCGATCCTGCTGGCCAAGTTCGCCGTGGTGACTGCGGCGGCGCACCGCCTAGGCGAAGGCAAGGAAATCATCCCGCCCGATCCCAAGCTCGGCTACTGCGAGAACTTCTTGCATATGGTGTTCGGCGACGAGGACATCGACGGCGATCTGATGGAGTTGATGGCCAACGTGCTCAACCGCATGCTCATCCTCCACGCCGACCACGAGCAAAACTGTTCCACCTCGACCGTCCGCCTCGTCCACAGTTCGGACGCCAATCCCTACGCCGCGATTGCTGCTGGTGTCGGCGCACTCTGGGGACCGCTGCACGGCGGCGCCAACCAGAAGGTCATGGAAATGCTGCAAGCCATCAAAGAAGACGGTGGCGACATCGAGAAGACGCTGGAGAAGGCACGCAACAAAGAGATTCGCCTGATGGGCTTCGGTCACCGCGTCTATAAAACCTACGACCCGCGTGCCCGTATCGCGAAAAAGTCCTGCGATGAGTTCCTCGAGAAACTCGGCGAACGCGAGAACCTCGTCGACATCGCCGTCCAGCTTGAGACGGCCGCCCTCGCCGATGAGTATTTCAAAAAGCGCAACCTCTATCCCAACGTCGATTTCTACACTGGGCTGATCTATCGCGCGATGAAGTTCCCGACGGATCTGTTCACCGCGCTGTTCGCCATCGGGCGCTTGCCCGGTTGGATGGCGCACGCAATGGAACTCAAGGTCGATCCAGCAAAACGCATCGGGCGTCCGCGTCAGGTGTATCAAGGACCGAACGCGCGCGAGTTCGTGGCCTTGGCCGACCGCGACTAGAGCGGCTACTCTGACGAGGTTCTTGGCGCAAAACGCGCCGCCAGTCTGGAAGACTGGCGAGACGGTACCGCCTAGAAGGCGGTACTACTTGAGCGGCCGTAGGACGGCCATCTTGGCCGTCCCGTCCCGGCAGCCTTCTAGGCTGCCGCGCACCGAAGCCGCGTCTCAGAGGTCCCGCCAAACTCTCAGGTAGCCAATTCCAATCTTCCTCTGACGGTGTGTTGTCAGAGCCTTTTGCCGCGAACTTGTGGGGATGAGATACTCACGGTTCCCCACCTCCTGCCTTGTTGTTCTACTCTGCCTGCTCCCATCGCGAACGCGTTTGAGTTGGCAGCGCTCACCGAGGCGCAGCGCGAGACTTACAAGTTAGATGGGTTCTACGAGAAAGCCACCGAGGTGGAGGATTGGGAGTCCTCGAAGGCACGGCGCGGCGCATTCTCAATCTGACCGATGGTTCGGAGAACGACCCGGCGAATGGAACGAGATGCGCATCGAGTGCCTCGGCGATGAGGTGAAGGTGTGGGTGAACGGCGACTCCGTGAACCACGGATTTGATTGCACCTCGAGTATGGGAAAGATCGCGATCCAAGCCGAAGGGGCCGAAGTGGCGTTCCGCAAAATGGATTTTACGTCGATCAATATGCTGAGCGAGTAGCCAGTAGCCACGCTTGCTGCCAAGCGAATCGGACGAACCCCGAACCACAGTCTGCTGCCAACTCGGTCGTCCTCAATCGCACCGGCTCGGGTGGCCCCTCGCCCTCCAGTTTTTGATTTTGAACCGGTCGAGAAATATAAATTGACGCTACACTAGGTGTACTTGAGTACTTCTTCGATGGTCGTGTAGCCGTCGAGGATGCAGCGAATGCCGTCTTCGCGCAAGGTGCGCATACCGAGTTCGCGGGCCTTGTTGTTGATCTCGAGGGTGGGCGCGCGTTCGTTGATCAGTTCGCGGATGGGATCGCTGGCGCGTAAGTATTCGAACAGGCCGCGGCGGCCTTTGTAGCCGGTTTGGTTGCAGGTCTCGCAACCATTGCCGGTGTAGAATACCTGATCGCCGACGTCTTCGCGACGCAGTCCGATGGATTTTAATTGATCATCGTTCGGCGTGAACGGGGTTTTGCACTCGCTGCAGATTTTACGCAGCAGGCGGGTGCCCATGATGGCCTCGACCGAACTTGCGATCAGAAAGGGTTCGATGCCCATATCGACCAGGCGTGTGACCGCGCCGGCGGCGTCGTTGGTGTGCAGCGTGCTGAACACCAAGTGACCCGTGAGCGATGCTTGGATGGCGATGCGGCAGGTGGTGAGGTCGCGGATCTCACCGACCATGACAATGTCGGGGTCTTGTCGAAGGAAGGCGCGCAGGGCCTTGGCGAAGGTGGAGCCGGCGCGTTCGTCGACCTGCACTTGCACAATGCCGTCGAGGTCATATTCGACCGGGTCCTCGGCGGTGAGAATCTTGTCCTCCACCTTGTTCACCTTCTGCAAGGCGGAGTAGAGGCAGGTGGTCTTACCCGAACCCGTGGGGCCGGTGATAATGATGATGCCGTTCGGCTTTTCGATATCGATGATGAAGTCGTCAAAAACCATTTTCGGCAGGCCGATGTTCTCGAGCTTCAGGCCGAGGGCGCTACGGTCCAAGACACGCAGCACCACGGACTCGCCGAACGCGGTCGGCAGGGTCGATACCCGGAAGTCAACCGGTCGCTGTTTGATCACCATTTCGATACGACCATCCTGCGGCAGACGCGTTTCGGCGATATCGAGACCGGAGATCACTTTCACGCGGGAGATGATCGGCACGGCGAGGTGGCGGGGCGGGGGGGCCATTTCGTACAGGGCACCGTCGACCCGGATCCGGATTTTAAAATCTTTCTCGAAGGGCTCGAAGTGGATGTCGGACGCGCGTTCCTGAACCGCCTGGTAGAGCACCAAGTTGACGAAGCGGACCACCGGGGCGGCGTCGGCTTGTTCCAGCATCTCGTCGACGTTGAGCATGCCGCTTTTGACTTCGCCTTCGCCGGCGCTGTCGAGACCGAGGGCCATGTCATCGAGGATCCCTGCGACTGAGTCGGCATCTTCGCCGTAGTTCTTGTCGATGAAGGCGCGGATGGCGTCCTTGGCGCCGACGACGAACGAGATGTCCTTGCCGAGCGCGAAACCGATTTCGTCGCCAATCTCAAGGGGGACAAGTTCGTAGGTGGCGAGCACCATGGAGGAGGGGGTGTCCTCGACGACAATGACGTTGTACATGCGCGCCATCGACCCGGGAATCGCGGTGATGGTCTCGGCGTCGATCTCGTAGTGTTCGATGTCGAGCACCGAGGTGCCGAGCTGTCCGGCGATCACTTCGAGCAGGCTGCCTTCCTCCATGTATTCCTGGTCGACCAAAAGATCGCGCGGGGTCTTCCCCGAACGCTCGTGCTCTTCCATGAGTTCTTGGGCTTGGAGCTCCGTGATGTAGCCTTCGTCGGCGAGAGCGAACAGCAGAGGATCGGTGCGGAAGTCGGCCGCGGATGTCTCCTCTTCGGGAATAATATTGTCGGGATTGGCTTCGCCGATGGTGGAGATATCGACCCGTTCTTCTTCAGTATTTTTGCTCATGCGTCATCTCCCATGGTGACCCGGAAGACCTCGTCGAGCGTGGTCATGCCGGAGATGGCTTTTCGGAGTCCGTCTTCGCGCAGGGTGCGCATACCGTTTTCGCGGGCCTTCACCCGGAGTACGGTCGAGGGGGCGCCGTCGAAAATCAGTTTTTGAATCTCTTCGGTCATTGTTACGATCTCGAAAATACCGCGACGGCCTTTGTAACCGCTACCGCCGCATTTCTCGCAGCCCGCGCCTTTGTAGAGCGGCGCGTTGAGCACTTGTTCGGCGTAGGGGCCGAGCAGCATCTTGTCGCGTTCGGTCGGCACGGTTTCCTCTTTGCAGTTCTGGCAGATGTAGCGGACCAGGCGTTGCGCCATGATACCGCGAACCGAGGAGGCGACTTGGAAGGGTTTTACGCCGATGTCGACCAGGCGGGTGATGGCGGAAGGAGCGTCGTTGGTGTGCAGGGTGGAAAACACCAAGTGACCGGTCAGCGAGGCGTTAATCGCGATCGTCGCCGTCTCGTTGTCTCGAATTTCTCCCAGCATGACGATGTTCGGCGCCTGACGCAGCATGGCGCGCAGGGCGGCGGCGAAGGTGAGGCCGATGTCCTTACGCACGTTCACCTGGTTGATGCCGTCGAGCTGGTATTCGACCGGTTCTTCCACCGTGATGATCTTGCGGTCGGGTTTGTTGATCTCGTTCAGGCAAGAGTACAGCGTGGTGGTTTTCCCCGAACCCGTGGGGCCGGTGACCAAGATGATGCCGTCGGCCATGGAGATCAGTTTCTCGAAGGTCGCCTGGTCGTCTTGGAAGAAACCGAGGTCGGGCAGACCGAGCTTGAGCGAGTCTTTGTCGAGGAGACGCATGACGATCGATTCGCCGTGGGTGGTCGGGATCAGTGAGACACGCAAGTCGAGGTCTTTGCCCATCACCGGAATCTTGATGCGTCCGTCCTGCGGGACCCGCTTCTCGGCGATGTTCATGTTGGACATGATTTTCAGGCGCACGATGATGGCGGCTTGCAAACGCTTGGGCGGACTTTCGACAATGCGCAGAACGCCGTCGATCCGGTAGCGAACGCGCAGTTCGGTTTCCATCGGCTCGATATGAATGTCGGAGGCTTTGATCCGGTAGGCATCGATGATCAGCAGGGAGACGAGACGGATGATGGGGGCGTCGTCGTCGTCGTCTTGGTCGAAGGTCTTGGTGTCCCCGGCGAGCGCGATGCCGCTCTGCGTCAGGTCCTCCATCATGTTATCCATGGCACTGCCGGCACCATAGTAGCCTTCGAGGACATCCTCAATTTCGGACAGCGGGGCGACGACCGCCTCGACGTGTTGGTTGAGAAGGATGCGGAGGTTGTCGATCGGATCCATGTTGAGTGGATCGTTGACGGCGACCGTGAGGCCGTTGACTGGGTCGTTCGAGATCGGCACGATTTTGAATTTCTGCGCGATCTCTTTTGGGACCAGCGGGTACACTTCCGGATCGATATCGCCTTTGATCTTGGCGAGTTGGATGACTTCCATGCCGAGATCTTCCGCGAGCAGGGACATGATGTCGTCGCGGGCGCAGACTTCGTGTTCGACCAGAAGGTCGACCACGGATTTGCGTTCCTCGTAGGACATCTCCAAGGCATCGTTGGAGGTTTCCTGATCAATCACATCGTGCTTGACCAGCGTCTCTAAAATGAATTCGTCGTTGGCGGTCACGAGGTCACCTCTGTTGGCTTATTCATTTGGGTATCAAGGGCTTGGGTTGTCCACATAGTAGGAATGGATATAGAGGACAGCGCGCTTGTGAGGCAAGACACAAACTCAAGTCGAGCGGCTTTCAACCGTGCAATCTATGTGAAAATTCGGCCCAAATTTCATCGGGGGGCGACGATGGCTTGGACATGCGTCGCACCCGTTCTGTTGGATCAACTCTGGAGAAACCCATGCTCATTTGGTCGTGGAAGGCGGACGCTTTTAGTCGATACCCATCGATAATCCGTCGGCAAACAAGGCGGATGATCGCTTCATCCCGTCCCTCAAGGTCACCTCCACCCGTCGGCTTCATGTTCGCTTCAACGGCGTGGTTTTTGGCCTGCTCGTTTCGCGAACGGTTTCTATTTGTTCAACTGCATTCGGCGACGAAATTCTTGCAGTTGCTCGGGTGTCAGGTTCTGGGGACTGAAGCGTGGCACGCCTTCGGCGGGGGCTTTCGGTGCGGCTTTGGCATCTTTGGTGATGTCGAGAAACCAGTCGCCTTGGATCAAGCGCCAAAAGGAAGGATCGCCGTTGGATTCACCGGTGAAGGGATTCTTAAGCACGGGCACAAGTGTGGCTTGGGTTTTTGCCGGGTCGAGTTTTACGTTGGTTTTGCTGAGCGTGACACCCAAGCCTTTCGCCACACCAACGATGCCTTGCATGATGGCAATCTGTGGCTTGATGCCGTTCTCACCGACGGACTTCACATGTTCGGGATCGATCAAGTCGAGCACCTTGCGCGGTTGTTCGGTTGCCAAGGCGTTCCACAACTCGCGATATCGTTTTTGCAAGCGCACGTCATCACCCTCGCGAAACGAACGCGAAGTCGACCCAGTTGCAGGAGTTGCAGCGGCAGTGGCGGCGGCCGCGGCATCGCTGTAGGACGTGGCGACCAAGCGCTTGGCCTTGAGAATGTCAGGGTTGGTGCTGAGCGCTTTGATTTCGTTATTGGCGAGAGTCGCTTGGTCCAAGTTTCCGGCCTTCGTATGACTCTCGCGTTGGCCTAGCAGAAGTTTGTTGTACTGGCTGGCGAGGCTGAGCAATTTTCGCGAGGACTCCACTTCCTGCGTGGCGAGCGAGCCCAAGAATTGTTTTTGTAGTGCTCGGAGTTCGGCGGGTTGAGCGACCACGTCAGCCGCAGTGAGGGTGAACTCTTTCGTCCAGCGTTCGCGTTCTTTTTTGACGGCTTGCATCGGGTCGAACTGTCCGGCGACTTGGTAGCCGGTCTGAACGGCGGTGAGCTTTTCGAGGTAGCGTTCGCCACTGGCGAGCCGTTTGACTTTTAGCTCGTCGGCAATGCGCTTGCTTTGTTTCTGAAAGGTTTGTTGTAGCTGCGTCAAGGTCGGTCCTTGGGCGGCTACGGGCAAGGCCAAGCTGGCGGCGAAAGCGAAGAGGAGAAGGGTGGTTATGTTCATCGGTTAGACTCCTTATTTCATACGCGTTCGGGGTGGCGAGGGTTACAGCGTTTCGATGGCTTTATTAGGCCGACTTTTCAGCCGGTTCTGCTTCGTCTTTGGGACGGGTGAGGCAATGGAAGCCGACGCAGGGTTCTTCGGAAACGCGGGTTTCTTGGGCGTTCATGAGCAACTTTTGCACTTGCTCCATGGTGTTGGGATCGAGCGCGGCGGAGATGACCTGCTGTTCTCCGTTCGGTCCACGGACGACCGTGGTCAGCACCGCGACGGTACCATCGTGTTGCAGGGCGGAGATGATGTTTTCGCCGATTTGGGCTTCAGGGGTTTTGATGGTGGTGACGAAGTGGGCGAGTTGTTTTGCGTCCACTTCTTCGACCACGTCTGGAACATTTACTTGGCCTGCCTGCATGTTACTTGTCCTCCAGTTTGCCGGCGGCCCAGAGGAGGCCTTGGCTGACCAAGTCGAGGAAGACCTCGTCGCGGAAGGTGGCGTCGGAGTGTCCGTAGGTGGTGCCGAAGACGCGACTGCCCTCGTAGTCGTTCACCCAGATGACGGTGTGGTCTTTTTTGTCGCGCTCACTTTTGGAGGTGGCGAGCGGGGTCATGCCTGGCCATTCTTTCTCGACGATGTAGAGTTCGTCTTTCTGGGTGACCCAGTTGTCCGGCACGTCGCGCATAATCGGATGGTTGGGTTTGGTGATCTTCACCGGGTACTCGGCTTGGTGGTCGTGCTTGCGGCTGGTCACGCCGAGAAACTTGCGCCACTCGTCATCTTTGGCGTCGCGGTAAGTGTGCATGGCACAGTGGATGACCACGGCTGGCTTGCCGTCCTTGCCGTGTGCCTTGGTGATCTTGTTGATGTATTCCTTGTCGGTCGTTGTGGCGAAGCATTCGTTGTGCACGACGACGTCATACCCTTCGGCCCAGTCTTTGTTGTCGTAGAATGGAATCTTGGCCGAGGTACCTTTTCCGCCTTGGTTGACCACGGTCCATTCCACGTCGGCGTGTTTGGCCACGCCGTTGGTGAGCGCCTTGGATTGGAACTCGTAGTTATGGCAGCAGCCGCCGGTGATGAGCAGGCATTTGAGTTTCGGTTTGGCTAGAGTTTCGGTGGGTGCAGCGGGTTCTTCCGCGAGACCGAACAGGGCGAATGCGCAAAAGACGGAGAGCAGGGGGGCGATCAATTTCATGGGTGAAGAAAGGAGGATTCGTTCGAGATTGTCACTTCTTATCTGTTGTCGTTGCTGCGCAAGAACCGGTAGTAATGTACGAGGTATAACCATGAGTAAACGATCGAGAACAACCGGGCGGTGCCGCGGCATGAAGGTCCAGCGTGACCGTGGTCGTCGGAAAAAGCATCATAAAGCTCAGGCGAAACGTGGGCAGCATGGCCAAGATGAGGGCGCTGAGTTTGCGGCATTCCAGGCGTGGTTGCGAGATGAATTTCGCGATGCCGATGGCGCGGTCAGTCCTCCATCGCACTTGTTCAAGCTCACCAAGTTTTTACAGACGTGTCCTTGGTTCGATCTCTCGCCGGGCGACAAGCTCCGCTGGCTGGCCGTATTTTGGGAGTCGGAATGCATGGTGATGGAACAGCCGCAAGGCTGGAACATTCTGAAGCGGATCTACCAGGAGGCGATTCATTACGATCCGGATTATGGGTACAACTACCATTCTTATTCGCTCTCGGCACGAAGGTGCGCGGTCACGATGCCCGATGGATCTCCCGCGCAACTCGCTCTGCTGGACGATGCGCAAAGCGTTTGTCGAACTGGCCTGGAACATGATCCAAGTTGTTCCTTGCTCCATACCTCTTTGGGTCGGTTCTTGTATAACTCAGATGAGCAGGCGTCAGCCATTCCTTGCTTTCAATCGGCCTTGAAACTGGACCCAAAATGCATGTGGCCCGCTTTATATCTGGCGCATTGTTATCACGATTTAAAACAGTGGCAGGCGGCCGCTGACGCCTACGGTGCGGTGGACAAAAGTTTTTTCAATAGCCCCACCTTCTGGCGGGCCTTGCTGCTCCGCGAACAACGGGCGAGTTGTCTGTATCACGCAGGAAACCAAGACGCTTCCCGCGACCTGTTTGAGAGGGCGATTTCTCAATATGAAATGACCCAGGGGCTTCTTCGTTCGGCGGAGGGCCTGATTGGACTCCATCTTCAAGAGGCGGCCAATTATTTTCCAGAGGCCTTGTCCCAGCGGGTTGGTGATCTATTTGACCAGGAGCTAGGCTAGGATGCCTAAAGCGGTTCATTCGCTGAGTCGTGGTAAGCTGGCGGCGGCGACCGCCTTACCGTGGCGTTTGTCGCGTTCGCCGAGGGTTTTGAACTCGATCCCGGCAAGGTTCGGAAAGCTGGTCTTGAGATGATGTTCGGCTTCGCGGAGGATGATCTCGCCGCCTTCGCCGGAGGTGACGCGTCCGAGAATGAGCACGTTCTCGATAGTGTAGAAGGACGCGTAGTGAGCGACTGCATGGGCGAGGTGGAAGCCGACCGTCTCGAAGAGGCGCGTGGCGCGCGGATCGTTTACCGTCATGGCCGTTTGTACTGCGATCAACTGGTCGGGGTAGGGCATCTTGGACTCAAATTCGAACCCGGCCACGGGGGCGAGTCGGGCAACGCCTTGTTGGGAGAGGTAGTTCACCCCGCAACCTCGGTCGCCGGACCATTCGTCGACGGGGCCGTTGGCCTGCAAGTCGATGGGGGCAATGGCGAGTTCGTTGAGCCAAGAGGTAATGTTGCCATTTGGGTCGACGTAACCGACGGCTTCACTGGTGCCCATCGCGATACCCAGAGCGGCGTTGGCTTTCAGCGACATCGAACCCACTAAAGCCGTCGCGTCGCCGTCGTTGACAATCTCGAACGGGACATCCCACTCGTTTTGAAGTTCGATGAAGAGGTGGCGGACATGGCGT
>ENA-ORXR01005322-ORXR01005322.1-marine-metagenome-genome-assembly--contig:-NODE-5322-length-10280-cov-20.266588_pt1 | contig 10280 bp, 7 predicted proteins | sample MGYA00237866_ERZ511479 | MGnify/ENA metagenome assembly ERZ511479
GGGGGGGGGGGGGGGGGGGGGGGGGGGGGGGGGGCCTTGGCCGCGTGCGTGGGAGGTCGTGGGTGGCGCCACCGGCGCCGACGCGGGGCCATGGTGGGCGCCGGTTGCCGCGGCGCGCGCGCCCGCGTGCGCACCTATTGGTCGCCCGCCGCGCGAGCAGCGTTGGCGGTCATTGTGGCCGACGGGCGCCCACCCAACCTGGCCAACGGCCCGCCGCGGCGGTGAGGCCGGTGGCAGGGGGCGTCGTTGCCGGCGCCGCCGCCGCCGCCCCAATGCAACGGAGCGGCGACGGCGTCCTCGCCGGCCGCCGTGGCGGGGAGGCGGCGGCGGTGCTGGGGAGGGCAGGGGGGAGGGCGGACGCTGCCGCACCGGGCACGGCTGCCGCGCCACCGTCGTCATTGGGGGGCACGATGCGCGGCGCTCGCGCGCACTCGGGCGCCACGCGGTCGTCGGTCGCGACGATTTTCCCCACCCTCCCGCACCCCCCCGCCCGCGTCAAAGAGGGGCGGTCGACCGGCAGAGTGGTCGTTTGGTGGCCGCCATCGTTCCCGCCGTCGCGGAGGCCGCCGCGACCGTGCGGCGGGGACGCAGCGGCCGGCGGTCGTGGCGCCGTCTGGCAGCAGAGACCGGGGCACCCCCGTGGCCGCCGAGGCGGCCCCCATCGTGGCGCAAACAAGAGATGGGCCGGTCGCCGCCGTGGCCGTCGACGGCGGCGGCGGCGACGGCGACGGCGGCCGGCCGGCCGCTCGCGACCGGCGGCGGGCGGCAGCGGGTGCAGCGGCGGTGGGTGCAGCGGCGGCTGGCGACGACGCTGCCGCCGCGGCTGCCGCCGTGGTGGCGCCGGTGGCGCCGCCACCGCCAACGATGCGCGGCGGCGACGCACGGCGGCGGAGCGACGAGTGGCGGCGGCGGCGGCGGTGGCGGCTGCACGCAGCTGGGGCGGCAACGGCTGTGGTGGGGGCGGCGGCAGGGCGGCGGCGGCGGCGGCAGCGGCCGTGGCGGCGGCGGCTGCGGCAGCGGCGGCGGCGGGGGCCGTCGCCGGCGACGCGAGTGCCGGCAACGTCGCGCTCACAATGGCGACGGGCGTGCCGCGCTCGCGGCGTTGGCGCTTCACCCCTGCCGCGGCACGGAGGTGTGGTTGGTGCAGGCCGACCCCGCCGCCGCCTCTGCCGCTGCCGCCACCGCCGCGGCCGGGGCTGCTGGGCCGCCACACGCTGCCCTCGCCCCCCCAGCGGCGGGGCACCACGGCGCATCACCGCATCGCCGCGGCGGCGACTGGCGGTGGGCGCGGGGCGCCTGCCATGCCCCACACCCGCCTACGGGCGGCGCCGTCAGCGCGGTGCGGCGGGGTAGGGTAGGGGGGACGGGGAGGGGGGGTGGCACCGCCGCTGCGGCGGTCGGCGGCCGACGCTGCCAGTCTGGGCGGCGACACGGTCCCACTGCGCCCACCGATTGGCCGCGTGCCCGTCGCGGGCGGGCGGGCGGGCGGGCGGTGGCCCGCTCCCGTTCCGCCTGGGAGTGGGTGGCGGGCGGCGGGAGGCCGCGTTGGCGGCCGCGTCGGCCGTCGCTCCGGCTGCTGCTTTTGTTTGCCGCCCACGTGTGCGCGCGGTCCGCCGACTGCGCCTGCGGAGGGCGTGCTGGGCGGGCGGGGGTCCCCTGGCGAGGGGGCGGTCCCCCGAAAGGGACGCCCTGCGGCGTGGCGGCGGCGGTTGGACCGCTGCCACTCGATGCGCCGGTTGACTCTGCTCGGGCGTCGCGGGAGGAGAGGTGCGCGGCGGCGGGTTGTGCGCATCAAGGCGACGGAGCGGGTGGGGGACCCGTCACCCCGCAAGGCTGGCAGCGCCGCCGGCGAGGATGGGGGGGGGGGGGGGGGGGGGGGGGGGGGGGGGGGGGGGGGGGGGGGGGGGGGGCTGGCAATTCGAGCGTTGGGGGTGCTCTGTGGCGAAAGGCAGTGGTGCGCCCGCGCGGGGTGTGGTTTGTGTGGTTGCTCGTTTGGTCGAAAGTTCTCCGTGGCGCTCGCCTTGCCCGAGGTTCTGGGTCGGCACCCTCCGAGGCTGTTCGCTGCGCTCTGCGCTCCGTTTAATGGTGCGCCGTGTCTGGAGCTTCCCGCCTCCTGCAATCGGCGGTCCAAGAGCGCCCCCCTACGCGGTCGCCTCCACTTTGGGCTCCAGAAAGGCGATACGGGCGGCAAGCGTGGGCTCCTTCCCACTCCAAACGTCCCACTTGTCCCCGAAAGCCAACAACGCGCGGGCCGTCGACAACGCTTCCGCCCACCGCCCGTCGTCCTGCAAAACCACCATCAGACTCCACGACGTGCCCGACCAGTCCCGCGCTGCCGCCTGCCGCGTCCGCACCTCAGGCGCGCGGCGATAACAGGCCACCGCCTCTTCCACGTTGGCTGCCTTGTCGCCAACAATGCGCTCTGTGTACAAAGCGCCCAACGAGTCCAGTGTCGATGCCCACTCCAGCGGCGCCGCCTCCCGCGTTCGCACCTCGAGCGCGCGGCGAAAGCAAGCCAACGCCTCCTCCAAGTTGGCCGCCTTGTCCCCAACAATCCGCTGCCTGTACGCCCAGCCCAACGAGTGCTGCGTCGACGACCACTCCAGCGGAAGCGCCTGCCGCGTTCGCACCTCAAGCGCGCGGCCAAAGCAGGCCAACGCCTCCTCCATGTTGGCCGCCTTGTCACCGACGATCCGCTCTGAGTACGCCAAGCCCAATGCGTCCTGTGTCGACGCCCACTTCAGCGGCGCCGCCTCCCGCGTTCGCACCTCGAGCGCGCGGCCATAGCAGGCCAACGCCTCCTCCATGTTGGCCGCCTTGTCGCCAACAATGCGCTTCGCGTACGCCCAGCCCAATGAGTGCTGCGTCTCTGCCCACTCCAGCGGCGCCGCCTCCCGCGTTCGCACCTCGAGCGCGCGGCCAAAGCAGGCCAACGCCTCCTCCAAGTTGGCCGCCTCGTCGTCAGCACAGCGCTCTGTGTACGCCCAGCCCAATGAATCGTGTGTTGACGACCATTCCAGCGGCGCCGCCTCCCTCGTTTGCACCTCGAGCGCGCGGCCATATAGCAGGCTAAAGCCTCCTCCATGTTGGCTGCCTTGTCCCCAACAATTCGCTGCCTGTATGTCGTGCCCAATGAGTCCTGCGTGGACGCCCGCTCCAGTGGTGCGGCCTTCCGCGTTCGCACCTGGAGTGCGCGACGAAAGCATGCAACAGACTCCTCCATGTTGGCCGTCTTGTTGACAACAATCCGCTTCCTATACGTCGAGCCCAATGAGTGCTGCGTCGACGCCCACTCCAGCGGCGCCCGCTTCCGCGTTGTCACGTTGAGCGAGCGGCGATAACAGGACAACGCCTCCTCCAAGTTGGCCGCCTTGTCCCCAAAGATCCGCTCGGAGTACGCCAAACCCAATGCGCCCTGTATCGATGCCCATTCGAGCGGTGCTGACTGCCGTGTTCGCCCCTCCAGCGCTCGGCGGTAGCAGGCCAAGGCCTCCTCCACGTTCGCCGCCTTGTCGCCGCCCTTTTGGAAAGCGTACGTGTGGGCCATCGAGCACTGCGTCGACGCCCACTCCAGCGGCGCCGCCTGCCGAGTTCGCACCTCGAGCGCACGGCGATAGCAGGCCAGCGCGTCTTCAAGGTTGGCCGCCTTGTCGCCGACAAGACGCTCCGTGTACAAAGAGCCTAAGAAGACCATAGTGGAAGCCCACTCCAGCGGCGCCGCCTCCCGCGTTCGCACCTCCAGCGCGCGGCCAAAGCAGGCCAACGCATGCTCCATGTTGGCCGCCTTGTCGCCAACAATGCGCCCCATAGTCAACTTGCCCAGCCAGTGCTGCGTCTCTGCCCACTCCAGCGGCGCTGCCTCCCGCGTTCGCACCTCCAGCGCGCGGCCATAGCAGGCCAACGCCTCCTCCATGTTGGCCGCCTTGTCGCCAATAATACGCTCCGTCATCACCCAGCCCGATGACATCTGCGACTCTGCCCACTCCAGCGGCGCCGCCTGCCGCGTTCGCACCTCCAGAGCGCGGCCAAAGCAGGCCAACGCCTCCTCCATGTTGGCCGCCTTGTCGCCCACGATCCGCTGCGTGTACGCCCAGCCCAATACGTCCTGCGTCAATGCCCACTCCAGCGGCGCCGCCTGCCGCGTTCGCACCTCGAGCGCACGGCCAAAGCAGGCCAACGCCTCCTCCATGTTGGCCGCCTTGTAGCCAACAATGCGCCCCATAGTCAACTTGCCCAGCCAGTGCTGCGTCTCTGCCCACTCCAGTGGCGCTGTCTACCGCGTTCGCACCTCCAGCGCGCGGCCATAGCAGGCCAACGCCTCCTCCATGTTGGCCGCCTTGTCGCCAACAATCCGCTGCCTGTACGCACAGCCCAATGCGTCCTGCGTCGACGCCCACTCCAGCGGCGCTGCCTCCCGCGTTCGCACCTTGAGCGCGCGGCCATAGCAGGCCAACGCCTCCTCCATGTTGGCCGCCTTGTCGCCAACAATCCGCTGCCTGAACGCCCAGCCCAATGCGTCCTGCGTCGACCCCCACTCCAGCCGCGCCGCCTCCCGTGCTCGCACCTCGAGCGCGCGGCCATAGCAGGCCAACGCCTCCTCCATGTTGGCCGCCTTGTCGCCAACAAGTTGCTGCATGTACACGCTGCCCAATGAGTGTTGCGTCTCTGCCCACTGCAGCGGCGCCGCCTCCCGCGTTCGCACCTCGAGCGCGCGGCCATAGTAGGCCAACGCCTCCTCCATGTTGGCCGCCTTGTCGCCAACAATCCGCTTCCCGTACGCCGAGCCCAATGAGTGCTGCGTCTCTGCCCACTCCAGCGGGGCTGCCTCCTGCGTTCGGACGACGAGAGCGTGGCGATAGCAAGCCAACGCCTGCTCCATGTTGGCCGCCTTTTCGCCAACGATCCGCTGCCTGTAAGCCCAGCCCAATGAGTGCTGCGTCTCTGCCCACTCCAGTGGTGCTGACTGCCGCGTTCGCACCTCGAGCGCGCGTCGAAAGCAGGCCAGCGCCTCCTCCACGCTGGCCGCCTTGTTTCCAAGGATGCGCGCGTTGTACACCCAGCCCAATGAGTACTGCGTCGACGCCCACTCCATCGGGGCCGACTGCCGCAATTGCTCCTCGAGTGCGCGTTGAAAGCAGGCGAGCGCCTCCTCCACGTTTGCCGCCTTGTTGCCAGTGATCCGCTCGTTGTACGCCCAGCCCAAGGAGGCCTGTGTCGCCGCCCACTCCAGCGGCGCCGCCTCCCGCGTTCGCACCTCGAGCGCGCGACGATTGCAGGCGACCGCCTCCTCCACGTTGAGCGCCTTGTCTCCAACGATCCGCTTCCTGTACGCCGAGCCCAATGCGTGCTGCGTCTCCGCCCACTTCAGTGGCGCCGCCTCCCGCGTTCTCACCTCGAGCGCGCGGCGAAAGCAGGCCAACGCCTTCTCGACATTTGCCTCCTTTTCGCTGTCTGTTCGGTCAGCATACGTGCCAGCCATGGAGCTCTGTGTCTCTGCCCACTGCATCGGCGCAGCTTGCCGCGTTCGCACGTGCAGCGCGCGGCGATAGCAAGCCAGCGCCTCCTTCACGTTGGCCGCCTCGTTGCCAGTTACCCGTCTTGTGTATGCATTCCCCAAGTCGTTCTGCAGCTCGCCCCATTGCATTGGCGCGACGGCTTGCGGTACAAGCTGCAAACCGCGGGACAGCAATGAGACCACTTGCTCGGTTTGGTCGGCTATCCGGCCTTGAGGCAGGTACTGGTAGGCCGTCGCGAGTCCCCAGTGTACCGCGCCGAGTAGCACCGGCGCGTCCCGCACTTTGTGCTGAACGTTGTCCACCACCCCCTGCAGCGCAGCCAGCACCAGCTCCACGTCGGCTTGGTGCCCAAGAGTAGACCCCGATCTTCGGCGAGCATCCCTCCACGCCCTGGACATCAACGACACCAGCGCCTGCAAGTTCTCGCTTGATGCCGCATGGCGGGCGACGTGGTTGTACCAGTAGCCGTCGTCAGGAGTCAACCAAAACTTGTACGCGTACCACCCGCCGTCCGCTGTGTCAGTGACGGCGCACTCACGGGTGTAATCGTCCACCAGTTGCTCGTTGGCGGCGCGGTAGTCGTCTCCCAACAATCTGCGAGCATAGCCACAGATGACGGGATGCACGACCACGCCCGCGAGGTCCCCGTTGGCGACCTCGTGGTGGATGAGGCCAGCTCGCACGAGAATGTCAACGAGCCGATCCACTCCAGGATGCACCGCACCACCACCAACCTTGTGGTTCAGCCGGGGCGAGGAGCACTCACCCCCGGCAGGACCATCAGTGAAGCCGAGCTGGCGCCGCCACAGCCGTTCGAGAACGTGCGCGCCAACGAGCTCGTTGGCCGGAAGGATGCCGAGCGCCTCGAAGGCCGCGCGACTGGCGTCGTCTGGGAGCAGCGCCCGGCTCATGTCCAGCGTCCCCCGTACAGACCGACGCGGGTCCAGCTCACTCAAGGGCCGGACAAAGGACGCATCCATCCACTCGCGCTCCAGCGCCTCCACCACCGGCCGCCATCTGCCACAGCGAGCCTTGATCAGGGACGCGACAATGCCCAGCGACAGCGCGTGACGCTCGGTCCGCTCCAGAACCGGTCCTACCAACTCGAGCTCCTCAAGCTCGGAAAAATCGGGCTCGTCCGCGGCGGGCTTGTTGTCGACGGCCTTGGCGAGCATCTCGCGGGCATCACGGTCAAGCAAGGAGTCAATCGTCACTTGCTCGGCACCCGTCACCATGGAAACGACCGTCTCAGACCGGGTAGTGAACAGTACTGGGGTGGCCGACGGCACGACCAGCAGGAGCTTCTGCAGCAGGCTGGCCTGGTGATCGAGTACGTCGTCGATGATCACCAACCTCTTAGACGCATCTGCCACAACAGCTGCCCGCAAGTACTCAGCGGCCACCGTCAAAAAATCATCCCGCTCAACAAGCCGCAGCAAACGCAGTGCGTCGTCTGCCCCGCAGAACCGGTACACCAGCGCCACCGCTGCGTTCGACAGCGTCTCCGACGACGACGACTCGTTGAGCTGCACCCAAGTGGTGCCCCGCGGACACAGCGCCCGCACCTGCTCGCAAGCCGCCACTCCTGCACAAGCCGTTGACTTTCCGCTACCACCGATCGCACAGACGCCTACCCGCGGGGCCTCGGCGCGTCCGGCGGCGGCCCAGCACTCCAGCTTCGTGACGATAGTGTGCTCCGCTCGGCCCGGGCTCTCCACGCCCGCTACATAATCGCGACCCAGGGCGGGCGGCCGCCACCGCACCTCGTACTCCGACATGTCGGGCGCCTCGGAAGACCGCGGCGCCGGGCTTCGCCCGAGCCTTGAAACCTTCTTCCCCAACCCGTCTACCGCGGTCACCATCCGGTCGAGCGTGTGGCCAACCGCACCTTGCACGCGCGAGGTAGTCTGCTCCTTCTCAATATCCATGAGCTGCTGCTCCCACCGTTCAACGACACCGCTCGCCAGCACGGCCAGGACGGGCGTTGTGAAAAACGTCCCCTCAACGTCCTCCAGCACTCCCTCGACGAGCCTCACTAGCGAACACAGATGCTTCACCAAGGCATCTCCAATCTCGGTCGGACCCCCCTGCAGCTCTGTGAAAACGCGGTCGAGCAGGTCGCACGCCACGCCCTCGCACCGCCCGACGGCTTCCTCGCGCCGCGCGTCGTGGCCGTCGGCCAGCACCGCCAAAGCCCCCACCTGCACGACGAGGAGGCCGAGCCGCAGCGCGGGCCCGACGAGAGCCGCGGGAAAAACTTGATCGACCGCATCGCCCGCCTTGCGGAGGACGCTCGCGCCGGCCACCGCCACGGGAGTTGCCGGCGTGAGCCAGTGGTGCGCGTTGAGCACAAAACGACGCCCGCGGCGCCCGAGCATCCGTGACATCACATTGGGCTGGCCGCTCGTGGCTGCTGGAAGAGGCGGCAGCACAGCCTGCACCAGTTCTTGTACGTACGCCGTGTCGACGGCACCGCCCGGGCCGACAGCCAGCAGGTCTTCCAAAGGCGTCAGGAGCGACGAACCGGCCTCCGCCCACGCGGTGCACTCGGCCGCCGACGGCGCTTCGAGCAACAGCGTCAGCACTTGGCCGCCACCGGCCGAGCTGACCTCCCTCCCCTGCAAAAAGAGAAGGCAGTCGGTGTGCGACACGCCCACAACGGCAGCTTCGCACGACTTCGCCGCCCGAAGGGCGCCGACGCCCCGCCCAAGGTGGATGCGCGCAGGGCCGGCCCGGCGAAAGTCGTCCTCTGACGCAGGCACCCCACGCCGGGGGGTATGCCACAGCACGTAAACGTTGCGGCCGAGGCACGCGTGCACCTCCGTGCCGCTGGCCACCGCGCGCGTACGCGACGCACACGACCGCACCCGAAACGTAACGATTGGGTACCCCCGCCCGCGTGCCGCGTCGGCCCGGCCGCTTCCACCGCCGTCGACCACAGAGGCGCGCCCACGAGGGCCGCCACCGCCACCGTGAAGTGGCGCACGGTAGTCCCCGCTCGTGTGGCCTTGGGCCGCGGTCCCCGCAGCACCGCCACAACAAACGGCGCCACCACTCATATCCACATGGCCGAGAGCGACCGCCGGCGGCCGCGGGTTCTCCCCAGTGGTGGAGTCGGACGCGCGGGGGTCAGCGGCAGAGGAAGAGCAAGCGCCGACTGAGATGGCCACGGGAGATGTCCCCCCCTCAGCGTCACCGCTTGCGACGACACCTGGGGAGGAGGCTGATGACAGAATGACGGGAGGCGCGTCCGACACGACCCCCGCCGTTGGGCAGGCAATAACTTGGACAGGGAGAGGCGGTGACTGCCCCGCATTGCCAGCCACAGGCGGCGGCGGCACCATCACAGCCGCCGCGTCGCCACCACCCCCACCGTCACCGCGGCCAAAGCAGGCTCCCCAGCAGCTGGCCATTGCGCCAGCCGTTGGAAAAACGACGCGTGACGGCGACGCGCTTCACACCACCGTCCGAGCGGACGCACCCCAACGCGCTCACGCGCGGCGCACGCGCGGCCCCCGTACGCCACTCGGTGCGTTTGATGGGTGCCCCCCCCGTCGGTTGCAACGTACAGCGCCTGTCGACGCACCCACGTGCACGTCTCGGCACGAGACAACGCTTAGGCGCCACACCGTGCGGTCGTACCGAAGCTGTCGCCGTGTCAGTCACGGAGGGAGAGGGAAAGCCGCCGTCCCCTGGGCCGCACACAAGAGCAGCAGGGCTACGCCTGCACAAGCACGCAGACAGCCGCCGGCCAGCGCGTAGGCTAAAGCACGAGGTGGTCGCACCCCCCGCCGCCAACCGGGGGGCCCTCGCCCAGCGCTTGGGCGGGGAGCACACTCGAGGCGCACCTCGTTGCCAAGAGGCAACCATGCGTGTGCTGCCGAGCGGCTCCAGCTCGCACCCCGCGCGGGCCCAGGCAAGCGGGCCCCGCCAGCGGCCGCTGGCGGGGCCCGCTTGCCTGGCTGGGCCCCCACCGCGCCCCATCCGCGCCAGCTCGAGGTACAGCGGTGTTGGATCCACGCTGGCGGCGGGGCCACCGCTCCGCGTCATCGTTGCGAGGGGCCCCACGCCCCCGGGGGCAATCCCATCGGGCCGACGCCGGCGTAGAAAATCCGACGTGCGACCGCCGCCGCGGCCGCGATCGTCAGCTGTTCCACAATTTCCCAACGAGCGCGAGTCTCGTTGGCATCTCGTTGTGGGGGGGGGCCCAACGAATCCAAGAAAGGATGGGGTTTGTTGGGCTTTCGTTGGGCTCTTGGTCTCGTTCGGGATCGTTGGGGATGGCCCATATACCATGCACACACGTGGTTTCGAGTTTGATTTCGGGCCCCAAGAGCGCAAGGGGGCTACTTTTTAACCGGTGAAATATTTCGAAAATGGATATCAGAGCTCTGGAGGTGCTGTAAGGAGGGCAGTGGGGCAGTTTTTTGGTTTCTTCTTTTCACGGCATCCGTACTCCAGGGCACATACAAAAAGCAATATCTCGGCCCTGGACAGCGTTGACAGCTGTTATGCTGCACTGTGAACACCAGCAATCCTTGTTCCTGTGCAGCAGAAGAGGCACGCAAAAAGATGGGAAAAGATTTCGGTCTCTTTTTGGTGGTGGTTCCTGCTTCGGAAATGTTTACTAAAGAGTCACTAGAGATGGCTAGTCATCCAGGTAGAATAGGGTCTAGATCTTGGGGGGCTACATTATAGTGTTTTTATTTTGACTGTTATCAGGAAGAATATTAATTGACTTAGTTACTTTCAATGACATCGATG
>ENA-ORXR01005323-ORXR01005323.1-marine-metagenome-genome-assembly--contig:-NODE-5323-length-10279-cov-13.294746_pt1 | contig 10279 bp, 11 predicted proteins | sample MGYA00237866_ERZ511479 | MGnify/ENA metagenome assembly ERZ511479
AAACGCGTATAGGCGATGTTCTTCGCCCGGGTGATCTTATAGGCCAGCTTTGACGGCAGGATTTTGCGCAAGATATTTGCGATCCAATCTGTGTCAGGCTGGCTGGCGATCCAGGTCGGACTGCGCTGTAGCATGGTGACGTGCTGCGCTGTTTGCGCGAGGTTCGGCACTAAAGTCACCGCCGTCGCGCCAGATCCGATGACGATGATTGTCTTGTCCGTCACATCGTAATTTTCGGGCCAATGTTGCGGGTGAATAATGTCGCCGCCAAAGTCTTCGTGGCCTTGGAAATGCGGGTCATAGCCTTTGTCGAAATCATAATAACCTGCAGCGGAGATAATGAAGCTCGCCGTTAGGGTGGATGTCTCGCCACTTGCCGCAGTGAGCGTTAAATGCCAGCGTGCTTCACCCGATTTCCAATCCATCGCGGTGACTTTGCGGTCATATCGAATGTGATCTTCAATCTCGAACTCCGCCGCTGTTTTTTTGATATAGTCCAAGATCGCGGGTCCGTCGGCAATGGATTTACCGTCCGTCCACGGTTTAAAATCATAGCCCAAAGTGTGCATATCGGAATCAGACCGAATGCCGGGATAGCGAAATAAATCCCACGTCCCGCCCATCTGCCCGCGCGCTTCAAGTACAGTGAAACTTCGGTCCGGACAATCGCGGCGATGATGACAAGCCGCGCCAATGCCCGAGAGCCCTGCGCCAATAATCACCGTGTCGAAATGCTCTGTCATATTGAATGCTTAGGGGGATGCGCGGCGCGAGTCAGTGAACAAAATCAAAGACGCGCCCATGCGGAAATCCCTACCGACAATCCAGTGCCTGGCCGAGATGCGGTATTCCTAGTGCGCCGGGTTGGCCGGCGGCGGTGCACCCACAAAATGTAGGACTGTCCGCGTGGTGGCAACCACGATGGCTACCAAAATGTTTAATCTAAGATGTTTTACGCAGCTTCCACCACGCGGCTGTGACGTTTTACAAATCGGCCTCATGGATTGTGGCTCCCGCTACACCCCTCATGCCGTTATGCCTTTTCAACACGACAAACATGATAGTTCATGCGGTCAGGCTCTCGATTTGCAAGATAACGCGCAAAGTTATCATCCCAGGCGCGTTTCACACACAGCCCCTCAAACCGGTAAGTCGATATCTTACTTGTCCCATGTTTGAGAGAACGAGTTTAATATGCGGCAGAAATGTGGATTTGAGGATGGAGTTTTTTGATTATTTTATAAGCGGTTGAATTTGTAGAAAATTCCGGCTCCCACCACCTCCGCGAAACACGGACGGAAACCCAAAATTCTTTAAATGGATCGCGTAGAGCTAATGTGAACGCCACATAACAAGACCCTATAGCCACCTTTACGATTCAAGCTCTTTTAACATGTCGGCGGATAAATTCGCGTCATGCGTTGCGTAAATTGCGAGGCGTTTAGGGAAGATATGAAGATGATAACCATTTCAAAAACATCGGTGAAAACCGCGTTGCCATTCGTCGGCGTGTTTGCATTGGGACTATTAGTCGGCCTGGCAATTCCAACCGGCTCGAAAAGCTCAAACGCGGACTTCGCCAACGCGCCGCTTACATCAGAATCTCAACCCACCAAGAGAAAACGCCGCGTCGTCCGCGTCGTTGAAAAGCCCGCCAACGCACCGGTGATCTGCGACGCGTCAGCCTCTTCCGAAGCCCCGGTCTGGGAAAAATCCGAAGAGAAATTCGTCTATAAAGGCGGGAAGAAAGTCATAACAAAAACCTGCCAACCGCCGGAAGAAAAATCGGCAAAGATGCCAAACCTTTTTAAGGAATAGCTATTTTTGCGTGGCGAATGAGACAGTTGGGCTGTGAAAGCGGGGAAGCCTGACACGCGATTGATTGTCATTCGAAGAGCTTGCGTATCTTCAAAATCTCCGCAAATCAGGTGTCAGTCGAGAGAACGGACCGCACCAACTCCGGTTTACCCCACGCGTCTCCGAGAAGATCCACACATTTGGAACTCAACCAAACTTTCCCATTGTCATCTATCCGGGGCTCAAATTTTATTTGGCTTTGACCCCGCAAGACAGTGTTAAGCTCCCCAAGAGCCGCCATCCGATCTTGCCGTAAAAACAGACTCACAAATTCCTCGCCGTCTACAAAGATGGCGTAGGTGGCACGTGGCTCTGCATCCTTGAAAAAACAATCCAATTCCACTCTGGAGATACTTTCATAAGAAAAGGTCTGCTTGGGCTTCACGGTAAAATATGCGCCTGTGCCAATCATTTCATTATCAAAAAATTGGACGCCGGAACGGAGGTCAAAAACTGCAAAAAATGCAGCGATAATTAAACACCCATAAACCCACTTCATACATCCATCTCGGTAGGAGATATTGACCTGCCTCAGGAATTCGTTTGCTGAGAATGGAGCGGTTGTTTTTTGCTCTCGCGTTCGAATTTTGTGGACCAATCGCGCTATCAACCCGCTTCGGACCGCTTCCTTGTCGAAGCCGTGCATGTTCGAATTTAAGGCTATGAAATTTGAAAGCGCCTGCTTTCTAAGAGATACTGTATAGAGCAACGCCCCAGCGAGAAATATCCCTCCAAAAATACCTATAAGATATGCCCATTCCAATTCTCCACCAGTCCTGAAGAGAAGGCCGGGGGACTGAATATCTGGGGCGCTAATGAGCTGTTGCACTCCCCAAACCACCCCGGCAAGCAGAGCCCAGCACAGAAACATTGCGGGCAAGAAAGCTGTATATAAAAATACTTTATACCAGAGCGGCGTTTTAACCTCTGCGGCAGCCTCTATATCAGCCTGAGCTTGCTCTAAAAATGCCAGCTCTCTCTCACCTAGTTCCCGGTCATAATTATCAAATTTCGCAAGATTGCGTTTGTGAGCAAGGCGCGCCCACGCGATCCACCCCGCACCGAGTGCGACCGAAAAGGCGATCATGACGCCTATGTATATCACCCAAGTCATCCCCAATCCCCGTTTATACTCTGCCACACACTCAGCAGGGCCACCACTGCCGTATCTGCGCGTAAGATACGCGGGCCGAGGGTGACGGGGTGGACATTTTTCATGGCTCGCAGTTCGGTGCGTTCTGCATCTGTGAATCCGCCTTCGGGGCCGATGACCAATCCGACGGGCGCGCCCACCTTCGCGCAGGCCTCTTTGGCGCGGCCAGCGTCTCCGGCTTCATCCGCAAATAAAAGCGGCGTGTCGCCCCATGCGCTCAAGACATCCAAGAGCGGACGCGCCGCATTCACTTCGGGAATGTCGAGCCGTTCAGTTTGCTCCGCCGCCTCTATGGCTTGCAGCCTCGCTTTCTCGACATTGAGGCGCGGGAATTGGGTGCGAACCGTGAGGATGGGTTGGAAGGTTCGCACGCCGAGCTCTGTGCCTTTTTCGATGATGAAGGCCGTGCGGTGCTTTCGGACGGGGGCGAAGAGGAGCGTGACATTGGGGGACGCCATGGGGTCGCGCAATTGCTCTTTTACCTTAAGCTGCGTCGATTTCTTAGACACAGTTTCAATCTCGGCCCGCCATTCACCGCCTGCGTCGTTAAAGACGCGTACGGAATCGCCGACGCTTCTGCGAATAACCGTCGTGAGATAATGCGCTTGCTCTCGCGGCAGGTCGATAGGCGCGTTGATCGATAAATCATCCGACACATGTAATCGTGGAAGCGTATAGTTTTCGCGCATGAGCCTGCTATAGAGCGCGACATGCCCCCTGTCACAAAAATTGAGGCCATCCCCGACAGTTCAAAATCCCATTGGGTGAACCGTGCGCCTGTGGGGCTGCGGCCCTATTTGCAGCTCTCGCGGTTGGACCGTCCTGTGGGCTATTGGCTGCTGGCTTTGCCGGGGTGGATTGGGCTGGCCTTTGCGGGGCTGAGCCATGGTTTGGTTTGGATGGATTTGGTTTGGGCGGGGCTCATTTTGATTGGCGCGATTGCGATGCGCGGGGCGGGTTGCACCTATAATGACATTGTCGATCAGGATTTAGACGCGCAGGTCGAGCGCACGGCGCTGCGGCCCCTGCCCGCAGGCACGGTCACGACTAAGCAAGCGTGGCGCTGGACATTTGCGCAAATCGGCATTGGGTTTTTGGTCTGGCTCTGCCTGCCGCTCCTCGCCAAAGGCATCGCCCTGCTCGCCCTTCCTCTGGTCGCGGCTTACCCCTTTATGAAACGGATAACCTGGTTCCCGCAGGTTTGGCTGGGGATGACGTTTAATTGGGCGGTTTTGGTGGCCTATGCGATTAAGACGGGCGAGATTAGCGTGCCTGTCCTCATCCTCTATCTCGGCCTTATCTTTTGGACGGTTGGCTATGACACGATCTATGCCTGTCAGGATATGGAAGACGATGCGATGATCGGGATTAAGAGCACGGCCTTGCGATTTGGCGGACGCGTGAAATTGGCGGTTGGGGTTTGTTATGCCTTTGCAACTGCTCTTTGTTGGTTAGCGATTTCGGCAAGCTATTACAATTATGATGCCGATTATGTCGTGCCAGAAGGTGGATACACGATAGATATGAGCGGTGCTGTAATCGCTCTATTGTATTTCATTCCATTAGCTGGCTTTACTTTTCACTTGATTTGGCAAGTCTTGAAATTTCGACCCGAAAACACGGAATCCTCCCTCAAACTATTCAAGTCTAATTTTTGGGCGGCCTTATTACTGATCGGCCCTTTACTGTGGACCGCCTCAGCTGAATAACCCCTCACCCAACCGTGACTGCAACGTGTTTAGCTTTCGCGCGTTAATTCGTTACATAGGACGGACAGAGATAGGAGTTTTCCATGCTGACCCGACGAGACTTAAGTTTTGGCGCCGGCGCTTTCGCGTTAGCCGCCTGCACACAAACGACCAGTAAGGCTGACGCCTCGGAGATGAAAATGAGCGAGATCAACGCAAAAAACTGGGCAAATCTGTCCGAGCGCGAGTGGAAAGAGCAGCTCACCGATATGGAGTTCAAGGTTCTGCGCAAAGAAGCGACAGAGCGTCCGTTCTCATCCGAGCTGAATGACAACAAAGCCACCGGCACATATGTTTGTGCAGGCTGCGCGTTGCCGCTCTTCACATCAGACTCTAAATTTGATTCCGGCACAGGCTGGCCGAGTTTCTTCCAGCCGATTGACGGTGCGCTCGGGACCAAATCTGACCGCAAGCTGTTCATGGCGCGCACGGAATATCACTGCATCCGCTGCGGCGGGCATCAAGGCCACGTCTTCAAAGACGGCCCCGCCCCGACTGGATTGCGCTATTGCAACAACGGCGTCGCCTTGGATTTTGTTGAAGCATAGTGGATTTCATTGAAAGTTAAATTTGCGGAAAGCCGGATTGCGGCGCAGCCTCGGAGTTTGGAGCCACGCCGATAAAATAAGTCTTACCAAATTCCATCTATGACCTGAATTTCATAAAATTTACCCCCTTGCCAAAACGCGATTCGCGCGCCACATATCTATTACTAGCCGTCCCATCGTGGGGCCGCGTTTTGTAAAGGAGGTGTAATTTGTTTATCTGTTTTGAGGGGTCTTCCCTAAGCTGTTAGATCAGCACCTTCGTAAAAAACGAACGCGGGTAAAGACATATCTATCTTGAAATCAGGCACTGCGCCTGACGAGACCCAAACTTCAAATAGGACCCGCTTCATACTGTGAAGCGGGTTTTGTTGTTTCTGCAGGTCTGTGACCTGCGGGCTTCATGCTGTGAAGCGGGTTTTGTTGTTTCTGCAGGTCTGTGACCTGCGGGCTTCATACTGTGAAGCGGGTTTTGTTGTTTCTGCAGGTCTGTGACCTGCGGGCTTCATATCGTGAAGCGGGTTTTGTTGTTTTTACCTCCTAAATACGCCACACACATGCCTCACACCCTTTATGGAAGCCCTCATGGCCATTGCCCGCACTGTTGATCGCCGCCTCTTTTTTGTCTTGGATCGGACATTTTTACAGATCGCCCAAGCCGCAGATATGGCCCTATCAGAAGGCTCCGGCGTTGGCCGCGCTCAGGCCGCCGTATTGGTCTATCTCGGCTATCACGACGGCTGCACATTGACCGAGCTATCTGAGGGCACAGGCCGCCGAAATGCGGCCATCACAGGCCTTGTCGACCGCATGGAAGCCGCTGCGCTCATCACCCGCAAGCAGTCCTATGGCGATAGGCGGCAGCGCACGGTGCATTTAACAGACAAGGGCTGGACCGTCCGCGAGGCCGTTATGGAAGATTTTCGCGACTTTAACACGCAGCTCACTAAGGGGCTAACCGAAGCGGAAACCGCCGCCGTTATGAAATTTCTGTCGCAATCCGTCGGAAACGTTCAGAAAAAAAACGTTTCGAAATAACGCGCAAGACAGGTTTCACCCGCAAAGGCACGATCTACCACTTTTTTGACTTAAATAAATGTGATAGCCGTGTGGCTGAATCTCAGGAGGTGGATGTGGCGCAACATCTAAATCTTAAAGCCAGCATTGGGTCTAGTGCAATTTCGGCGCTCTTCGTCGTGAGTGCAAGCATGGCGCTGGTCGCTCAGGCAGAAGCCCGCACCCCGCAAATCTACCCTGCCATCTCGTCTAACACCCTGCTGGCGCGTGATGCGGACACCTTTGAAGCGGATCGAACCATAGAAGCCGCTTGCCGAAAATCGGGTCAAAATAAACACGTCTGCCTCTGCGTCACCCACATCATGAAATATGAGCTCACACTGGCTGAACACCGCGCTGCGACGCGCCTCTATGGTCAGCCAGCAAATCGAACTGCGTTACATAACCTTCTCCAAAAGGAGGGGGTCAGCCCCGCCCAAATCAACCTGGCCGAAGACATGGAACGCTCTCTGACCCAAGACAATGATTTCGCCCTCAGATGCAGTGAGGCGAAAGCCTATTATAAGGAGGTGGCCGAGTAAGCCTCACCTTCGGGGCCGAACGCTGGCTTTGCGAGTTGGACATCCCGAAGCCTGCGCGGTAGAGCGCTGGCAATGGCTAAACGTAAATCCTCCAAACCCACAAACACAGCCGTCGAAGTCGATATGGTCTCTGACTTCGTCTGCCCGTGGTGCTGGCTGGGATATAAGCAATTTATGCAAGCGGCAAATAAAACCAAGCCCCGGCCCAACTTGTCATTTCGGCCCTATATGTTGGACGGCACAGTCCCCGAAGGCGGCGCGGATTACCGCGACTATATGAAGACAAAATTTGGCGATAAACCGGATTCGCGCTGGAAACAAATGCGCGAGCAATTGGAAACTGCCGGACCGGATGCCGGCATTGCGTTTGACTTCAAAGCCATCACGCGGCGGCCCAACACGCTAAACGCGCACCGCCTCATTCGCTGGGCACAAGGGCAGGATGTCGGACACGCCTGCGCGGAACATCTCTTCCGCGCTTATATGGAAAACGGCGAAGATATTGGCGATTTGGATATTCTGTGCCGTATCGCGAAAGACATCGGTATGGATGCGGAGCTGGTGCGCGAGCTCTTGGCTTCCGATAAAGACAAGATTGATGTGCAAAACGAAATTCTGTTTTTCCGCGGACTTGGCGTGTCCGGCGTCCCGACATTTATTTACGGCGGACAAATGGCTGTGCAGGGCGCGCAACCACCCGAGACCCACCGTAAAGTTTTAGCTGACGCTGCAAAACTCGACTCTCAAGACACATAGCACAATCGAGAAATCCAAATGACACTCTTTCAAATCGTCGCCTTTTATGTTGCGCTTAATATGATACTCGCGCCGCTCTTGATGTACCGCGTGGGACAAGTGCGTATCGGAAAGAAAATCGAGATCGGCGATGGCGGTGATGAACTGATGTTATCGCGCATTCGCGCACATGGGAATTTCACGGAAAATGCGCCGCTGGCTCTGCTCGGTCTGACGGCACTCGCCATGTTGAGCGCGCATCCAATTGCACTGCACGTCTTTGGCGCAGCTTTTTTCCTTGGCCGCATTTTTCATGCAATGGGCATGGCTAAAGCCTTTGGCCAAGGACGTTTGGTCGGCACATTATTGACCCTTCTCACATTCCTTGGACAAGCGGGATATATCCTGTTCCTTGTTTTCACAGGTTAAATCTTGACCAAACCCCTTCCTAAATCCGAGCCCATCACAGCCGAAGCGCTGTTCCCGACGTTGGACGCCTTGGTCAAGGCGGCAAAAGCGGCTGGCGCGGAGTCCGCCGACGCCGTCGCCACACATGGCCGCAGCCTTGGTATTGCCGTGCGCAATAATGCGCTGGAAGATGTCGATAGTAGCGAGGGCCGCGACATTGGCTTACGGGTGATGGTGGGGCAGCGCCAAGCGTGCGTCTCGTCATCCGACCTGTCCCCTGCAAGCATTCAAGCCTTAGCGGAACGCGCCGTTGCGATGGCGAAACTCGCGCCCGAGGATCCCTATTGCGGCCTACCGGACGTCAGCTTGCTCTCCAAACCCGGCGGCGCAGATGCGTTAGATGTTTGGGATGATACGCAAATGAACCCGGTTCTCCTGAAAACGCGCGCCCATGAGTTGGAAGCCGCCGCGCTCTCTATTGAAGGCGTCGCGCAAGCCGAAGGGGCGAATGCGAGTTGGACAACCAGCGCCTTTGCCTATGCCACCAGTCACGGGTTCCGCGATGGCTGGCGCGCGTCCCGCCACGGATTATCGGTATCCGCCATTGCCCAACAGAACGGCGCGATGGAACGGGATTATGACTATGAGAGCACACGTCATTTCGACGCCCTGCCCGATCCGGCAAAAATTGGACGGCATGCCGGAGAGCGCGCCGTTGCCCGTTTGGGTAGCCGACAGATCCCGTCGGCAGCCTTGCCTATCCTGTTTGACGAACGCGTCGCAGCCAGCTTGCTCGCCGCCTTGCTTGGCGCGATTTCCGGTCCCGCGATCACCCGCGGCGTCTCTTTCCTTAAAGAGGATTTGGGTAACGAGATTTTCGCGCCGCACATTCAGGTATTGGAAGACCCGCTGCTCGCGCGCGGCGACGGCTCGCGCCCTTGGGACGGCGAAGCCCTTGAGGTGAAAAAGCGGCATATCATTCAAGACGGCGTTTTGAAAACCTGGCTGCTCAACATGTCCAGCGCGCGTCAGCTGGACCTCCCGCCGACGGGTCATGGCACGCGCGGCATTGGCTCACCGCCCGGCGTCTCGGCCACGAATACTTGGATTGCGGCAGGAGAGAAAACCCCAGAACAGCTTATGGCTGACATCGGTGAAGGCTTCCTGATTTCGGAGATGTTCGGACCCAGCCTCAATTCCAACACAGGCGATTATTCGGTTGGCGTGTCAGGTTTTAAAATTGAAAAAGGCGCGCGCGCTTTCCCCGTCTCCGAAGTCACAATCGCCGGGAATTTGCGCGATATGTATAAAACCATGATCCCGGCCAGCGATCTAAAAATGGATAGCGCAACCAACGCGCCGAGCCTGCTTTGCGAAGGTCTGACCCTTGCTGGATCCTAGCTGCGTCTTACCGGAAGAGGACCTCACACTCATTCGAGAGGTCGTGCGCCAAGCGGGGGCCATTGCAAAGGCCGCGTTTGACGCCAATGACTCCAAACGCTGGAATAAGGCAGACAGCTCTCCCGTCACGGAAGCCGACATCGCCGTGAATGATTTTCTTTTGGAGGCCTTGCGCGCCGCGCGTCCGGGCTATGGTTGGCTGAGCGAAGAGACCAAAGACGATCAATCCCGCCATGCCTGCCCGCGCACATTTGTGGTCGATCCCATTGACGGCACGCGGGCCTTTATTGACCGCACGCCGAATTTTACCGTTTGCGTGGCTGTGATAGAGAAAGGCAAATCCGTCGCGGGCGTTGTCTATAATCCGTTGAAAGATGAAATGTATGAGGCCCATTTGGGCGGCGGCGCGCGGCTGAACGGCAAAACCGTGACTGTTTCCGACCCGGCCAAAATCGACGGCATTCGCATGGTTGGCTACCCCCGCAAATTCCGTAAATTGGATTTCCCTGACATGAGTGTCAGCGTCGCCAATTCCATGGCCTACCGCATGTGCCTCGTCGTTGGCGGAGAGGCCGATGCGACGATTGCCTTCACACCTAAGTCTGACTGGGATGTGGCGGCGGCTTCTCTAATCGCGACGGAAGCGGGAGCCATTGTGACTGACATCCGCGGGCAGCCGCCGCATTTTGACACTGAGAGCACATCAGGTCTGGGCGTCATTTGTGCTGGCCCGCGCTTGCACGCTTTGTTAGTGGAGCGCGTGAAACCGCATCTGGCCCAATTTGCAAAGGGCCGTGACTTTAAATTTTTGGGGACCCGTATGTCAGACCGTAA
>ENA-ORXR01005325-ORXR01005325.1-marine-metagenome-genome-assembly--contig:-NODE-5325-length-10277-cov-7.691471_pt1 | contig 10277 bp, 4 predicted proteins | sample MGYA00237866_ERZ511479 | MGnify/ENA metagenome assembly ERZ511479
AACGGCACCGCCCCCCACGTACCTGGTGGTTAAACGTGCGGTCGACGTAGCCGTCATCAACAATGCGCCACACCTCGGCCAGCAGCTTTTGTTCCGGCGAAAAGGCCGCTGCGGGCGGCACGCCGCCGACGGCGCCGCCGCCCAGCAGCCCGCCGGCGAGGATGCCCGCCACCGCCGCCGCCGCCACGGTAGACTGGGAGGAGGGGGGGCGCCGCCGGGGGGGGGTGGCGGGCGCCGCCGCCGCCGCCGACGCCGCCGCCGCCGCTGCCGTCGCCGCCGCTGGCCGCCTGCCGCCACTGGCGACACTGGCCGTGGCAGCCGCCGGGGCGGCGCTCACCGTCGCGGCGGCGGCGGCGGCGGCGGCGGCCCGCCGCCGATGCACGCAGGCGCGGCGGCGCGGCAGGGTGGCGCCCGCCAGCGGCCGGGCGGTGGCGCCCGTCTGGGTGGACGGGCGGCGGGCGCCGCCGCCGAGGCCCGCCGGGGGGGCGACCACAAACGCCATGCCGCGCCGGCGGCGGGCGCCACGGCAGGGGAGCAGCGGCGGGCGCCGGCGGGGAGCGTGGTGGGTTTGGAGACGGCGGCGGCAGCGTCCCGGGAGTGGAGGGCGGGCGCCGACTGCACGACGGCCGCTGCGTGCCCGCACCCGGCGCTGCGGTCGGTCGGCCGGCGGCGACGGGCGCGTCGGTGCGCCCGCCGCGGGGGATGTCGATGTGGGGCGGCCGCGGGCGATGCGGGAGCGGGGGCCCTCCACACGTTGGCACCGCTGCGGAAGCGAGTGATCGGTGGTGCCAAGCCCATCCCTTCGGCAGCCAGATTAGAATTACTGAGGGAGATACCCCCCCACACGGTTGTACTTTACAAAAATACGAAGTGACCGACACAGTATTTACCTGTATGTATGGACTTGTGATTGCCGTCGGGGAATCAGACTGCGTCAACTCCACTGGTTCGCCCTTCCACACCCCGCGACCACGCAGGCATCGACTCCATTGTTGACGAGGCACACCCGTCCTCGCGACCAACGTGCCCTTCCTCCCCCGACCTCCCGTCCCGTGCCCTCTCATGGCCGGCAACTCATGTGAGGGCTCTTCTCCCACGCCCTTTTGACTTTCTCTATCTATTCCATTTCCCCCTTTCATTCTTTTTTTCCAGCCCGATTCCGTCCGCTTGTTTCTCCCTCATTCCCCCCGTTGTTTGTCCTCCCGCACCATGGGGGCTGCTGCTCCTGCGGTAGGGGTGTTGGCGTCGGCGCAAGACACGGTTGCGGCGACAGTGGGGGTGGCTGATGCCTCTCAACTAGTGGCGGAGGCAGTAGGTGCGTCGGCACCCGTGACCGGAGCGGTCGTCGTCGCCGCACCAGCGGCGGGGCTGGGGGCCAGCGCGGCACCACTGGTCAGGGTGGCGGGAGTAGTGGCGCCCGTGGCAGGTGCGGCAGCACCCCTGGCGCCGCTATTTGGCCCACACTTTGTCCTCCGCTCCGCGTCACACCTGATTTACATGGGTGTCCTCGTCGCCACCCTATTGCAAGTGTACGTGGCCGCGCGCGCCTGCTTTGCAAGACGTTTCTGTTCCTCTACCCGTCGTGTCACTTGTATATCTACTGTGCAACTCCGTTGCATGCTCCGCTGTTTACTCCCGTGGCATGCCGCTGGCACTGACATCTCCCCTCTCTGTTTTATTGCCTCTTGGCTCGGTGGGGTGCTGGCTCTCCTCACAGTGTCACCCACCTGTCCCTGCTCCATACCGCGTCGCCTCCCAGCACGGCGCATGCGTACCGTCTCGCCCGCCTCCTCATCCTCCACGCGGTTATGTATGTGGCCACGGCCATCCTGTCCTTTTACTGTACCCCTTTTGCGCTCGGCCACGTGCCGCTCGTCCTCCGTGCGGCCCTTAGTGTCGCCCTCTACGCCGCTGGCGCACACCCGCCGACGACGCCGATCGCCTACGCCGCCGCGCACACCTTCCTGCGGGTGCCTGTCGACTGGCTCGGCACCGCCCTGGCGCCGCATGTGGGGGAGGTGGAGGACGCACTCGCCACCGCCCTCACCGCGTATACTACGGCGCGGCGGGGCGCCAAGGCGGCCGCGCTGGCCGCGCTGGCCGCCCTCGGCGACCTGGACGAGGACGACGGGGGGGGGCACGTGGCGGACGTCAGCGGGGGAGGCCGCCTAGACGGCACCGCCGCCAGTTTGGACGATGGCACCGCCGCCTCGACTGACGGCGTCACGCGGCGCGCGGTACAGCCGCCGCTCGAGGCCGGCCACTTTGTGGAAGCGACGCCCGAGTGGACCACCGAAGTAGCCGTCGAGGAGGCGGGGCGAACCAAAGCCACGGCCGCCGGTCGAGGCGGCGGCGTCGAGTCAGACGGGTGGGTCGACACCGACGATGACGGCGTGCACCGGCCGCTGGGCGAATCGGCCGCTGCTCGGATGCGGCGGCGGAGTTTGCGACGGGCCACGGCCACGTCGACCGGTCGGTCGTCGCTGCCAGGACTGCTGTCGGGGGGGCTGGGCGATGGAGGCCTTGGGGAGAGCCCCAGCCGGCTCGGCGGCGCCGGGAGCAGCGCGAGGCGGCTAGGAGACGCCAGAGCGAGCTCTGGCCGGCTGGCTGGTGCTGGGGACAGCTTTGGATGGCTCGGCGGTGCGGGGGACAGCTCCAGTTTGCTCGGTGGTGCGCGCAGCACGGGGGTGACACCTCGAACGGCGGCTGCTACGGCGCGACCACGGCCCGCTGGCCGTGTGACGGCCAACAGCAGCGCTGGTGTGGCTGCGGCGCTGGGCGCATCAGATCCGCTGCCACTCGTGAGTAGCAGTTCTGGTGTGGCGGCGGTGGCGGGTGACCGCAGGCGGACGGGCGGCGTTGGAGGCAGCAGCGCGTGCATCGCCGCCGCCCTGGACACGCCGGCCCGGCGGTCACGGCTTGACCCCAGCGCGTCCCGCACGAGGGCCGGTGCGGACGTGGGTGGTGCTCCCGCCTTGCAGCCCCACGTCGGCGGTGGCGCCGGTGGCGCCGACGCCGACGGCCGAGGCCATGAGAGCGGCAGCCGCAGCAGCACACAGCTCGGCGCCATCCTGCGCGGCGACGATAGTAGTCGCAGCCACAGCATTGGGGACCTCGGCGCCGCCCTCCGCGGTGGTGCTCCGCGGCCGCTCGGTGGTGGCTCTGCTGCCGACGGTGCCGCCGACGATGGCAAGACGGGGCCGCGCGATCGCGCCGCGCGTGAGCGCGCGGCCGAGTTGGAAAATGTCGGCGCCTTTCGGCTGGTGCCACCGGCGGCCGCCGGCGGGGCAGGGGGCGGCAGCGCTGGTGGCGCGGCGGCGCGGCGGCGGCAGAGCCTCAACGATGTGGAGGTGTCGACGCGCCTGTCGGGCGTGGCAGACGCCTATGCGGACCTGCGGGCGTTGCGGGCGTCGTTTCGGCGCGGTCGGCTTGGGGCCAAGGTGGGGTCGGCGGCCACGCGGGGCGGGGGGGCTGCGGCGGAGGATTCGTCAGCGAGTTCTGTCGCGTCGGCGCCCGCGGCGTCCCGGCCAGGGACTGGGGGCGTGGTCGGCCCGGGGCAGCCTCGGCCCGGGCCTCCGGGGGGCAGCCGCCGCCGCCCGTCGTCTATGCGTTCAGGGGACCCGTGACGGGTGTGTGTGATCTGAGTCACAGGGGTTTCTTTGTTCTTTGTTGTAGGCTTTGACATTTTTCTGCACGGTCACGGCTGCCTGCTGCTCTTCGTCATGGTCTATGGCACTGCGTGACGGAGAGCCGTCGTCTGGGATGGTCGCTGCCTGTCCTGGACGAGCGTGTACTTTATGTACAATTTTCAGGCCTGCGCGTGGTTTTTGTGCTTTCTCTTTTTTTCCATGCTGGTTACTTTGAAGCGAGAGATCTCACGGGTAGATCTAACAGCGGCGAGATTGCTGTTAGCAACTTGACAGATGCACCATCTTTCCGAGGAGGCCAAGAACCATGGACGCCGTGGACGCTTCTCATCCGCTGCACGCTCCCGCACCCAGGTGTCATTGGCCACCCCTCTCATGGTCGCCCCTGCGCCCTCGTGGGTGCACCACGGCAGCACGCCGCCGCTGCGGCGTTGTGTGTCGACAGACAGGCCGGTTGCGCCGCTGCCGCCGCCGCCGCCGCCGCAGGTGCTCCCACCACCAGTGACGTGGTTGCCCGCCCCGCCTCAGCGTGCGCACCACTGCTTTTGGCCGAGGCCTGCGTGGGCGCGTGCGCTGCCACTGCTCGTCTGCGGTCTGGGCGTCCTTCCGCCCCCTCCCCCTTCCCCTCCCTTGCGCTCTCCTTCTCCCTGGTGGACCGCGGTGGTCGCCACGGCTCCTTGAATGGGTCCCCCGTGGTGGCCGGCCGGCCCGGGGCGCCCGCTCTGGGTGCCAACGGGATCGGCCCACTGAGCCGCCGCCGCCACCATGCGGTGGCTGCGGGACTGGGTCACACCCCTCTGAGGGGCCCGGTCAGAACTTGGCCGATGTACACCACGCGGGCCCGTGTCGGTTGCCGCATGGGCGTCGCTGCTTTTTTTTTGTTTGTTGCTCTGTGCGAAACACCCCCCGAGCTACGTGTGTGTCCCCCTCGCGGCCGCTAGCGTGTGCTAGGCAGTGGGGGGGCTCCGCGGGGACGCGACCAGCGGGTTTGCTCGGGCTCATCGCGCCGCTCTTCCAGCTTCTTCCGACCGGCGGCGGCGGGCACGTCGCCGGCCGCGGCCGTACCACCGCTTCCCTTTCCGGCTTGAATCGGCGTGCGCGCCGCAACCCCCCGCCTTTCGCGTCCCTTTCTTGCCATCCCGGCGCTGCCCCGTCTGCGGAGGAGTGTGCGCCCTCCCGCTCACTGCCCCCGAGCGACCCCTTTCCTCGGCGGCGTCGACGCGCACCGCGTGCCGCGGCGCGGCCAACGCCGCGCCTCTACCCTCCTTCTCCTTCCTCGCTCCTCCCGCCCATCCCCCCCCCCGCCATGGGTGCCGCCCCTTCAAAGGGCAAGGGCGGCTCCCGCGCCCCCGCGGGCGTGTCGACCCTGCGGCGCGTTTCCGGCCGCCTGCCGCGGACTTCGTCGCCCAAGGCGACGAAGCACACGAGCCGCGTGGCGGTCCCGCATTCGGACGTGGACGATGACCTCGCCTCCCGGGACGATGGCATTGAGCACCTGCTGACATCGTCGGCCTACCCACCGCCGCCGCGGGGCGGCGGTGGCGCGTCGCGCAGCGGGCGCATCGACGTGCTTGCGTCCCAGATTGAGGAGCGGGAGGAGGAGGAGGCGGCGCTGCCAAACCTGGAGGAAATCCAAAAGGCCGACCCGTCGCGCACGTCGGGACGCTTGCAAGCGCTCGTCGAGCAGTTTGCGTTGGAAGCCGAGGCGGGGGCGTGTGAGGTGAGCGCCGCGGCGATGGAAGGGGACGGCGCGCGCCGGTGGCTCAAGGGGGGGATTGGGGAGGCGCGGGGCATCCAGTACCCAAAGCCAACGAGCTCGGGGTTGTGACTCGGCGCGACTTGTGCATCTCCTTTTTCATTTTTTTCGTGCCGTCCCTGCTCTTGCCGCATGTTACCCCCGCCCTGGTCTTGTGTGCTGCCGGCAACCCTTATTCGTTGCCTAATGAGCGTGCTTGTGAGCGCGTGTACCTCGACCCTGCACCGGATACACCTCGTGTCTTTGTGGAGCGCGTCGTGCCGGTGTGGAGGGGGAATGCGAGGCTGCGCCAGACTCATTGGGGTGTGAGAGGGATGTGAGTGCGTTGTGTGAGGGCTGCAGTAGGCGAGACATGCATGACAATGCATGGACATGAGAAGCACGCAAGTGGGTACATGACGGGCAGTGCGACGCAAGATAATTGAGCACACATCTCTAAGGGCAAGCAGCAAGGTGCTCGCGTTTTTTTGAGGAGGTCTCGGCACGACAGGAGAGGCACGAGCTAAGAAAAGACAAACAAGAAACGGGCGAATCCCTATACCGCTGCCGAGGTGCATCAAAAAGAGCAGCAACGGAGCGTTCCCAGACCAAGAGGCGAGCACCAACAAAATTGACGATAACCCACGTAACAGAAGAATGAGAAGGATACAAGAGGAGACAGCGCTAAAACGTTTGCCTAGACAAGCACGCACGTCACCGGTATCCCACGCTGCAAAACGATCCGTCTCCCGATGGGCAGCTAGACGCCCGCGCGGAAGAACAAAAGGAAAAGGGGCAGGAGCAGAAGTGGGAACGGGAGAAAACGGGGGCGTCGACAGAAGGAAAAACTAGCGACATGCAACCACCATGGAAGTAACGGCGCGCAGGATACAGACGCCCAGGTCGTGGAGCGAGCGCTGCACGTCGGCAGGCAGGCGCGGGTTTCGCCAGCGCCGCCACGCCAACCAGCAGCGACCCACCGCCAAAAGCCAAAGCGCAATAGGCGAGGCAACAAACAGAGACGTCGGGAAGATGATTCAAAACAGCAGAAAAGACGCGGGATGACCTTGCAGCGCATGAACCTCCACGTGTGGTCGAGCCCGTACGTCTACCGGCAGCCCCCCATCATGGCGGGCTGTCACCTACCGGCCTTCGGCCTGGGCCTCGGCCTCGGCCAGCGCCGCCAAGCGGTCGATCAAGTCGCTCTTGCGGCCCGTCTGCTTGAGCCCCGCGTCCGCGCACATCTGCTTGAGCGTCCGCACGGTGGCGGTGCGGAGCTTGCCCGACGCTGCCATCTGCCGCAAGTCGCTCTTTTGGCCAAAGCCCCGCGCGCCCGTCGTGGACGACGAGGCCGCGTCAACGACCGACCCGACAGCGTCGCCAGCAGCGCCCGCCACCGACCCGGCAACGTCGGTGACCGTCGACGCGGCCGCCTGCGCCTGCGACGCAGCGGCGGCGGCCACGGTGCGCACCGCCGAGCCGGCCTTTCCAGCTTCGGCCGCTGCCGCCGCTGACGCCTCGGCGACGCGCGCCTGTGACGCCTGCTCCGCGGCAACGAGCGTCGCCGCGCGTTGCTCCGCTTCAGTCTGCACCTGGGCCACAGCCGCTTGAGCGGTGGCGGCTGCCTTGGCGGCACCGCCCTTGGTCGCGTCGGCAGCCTTGCTGAGCTGCGCCGCGCGCTTGTCAGCCTCGGCCTTGGAGGCGGCGGCAAGCTCGGCGGCCTTCTTCTCTGCCGCCTTTTCCGCAGCAGCAACCTTATCGGCCTCCGCCTTGGCCGCCGCCGCCGCCTTTGCCGCGCGCTTGTCGGCCTGGGCCTTGGCGGCAGCTGCCGCCTCAGCCGCGACCTTTTCGGCCTGCGCCTTGGCTTGTGCGGCAGCCCGTGCGGCCTTTTCCTCTGCCGCCTTCTCAGCAGCAGCAATCTTATCGGCCTCAGCCTTGGCCGCCGCCGCCGCCTTTGCCGCGCGCTGGTCGGCCTGGGCCTTGGCGGCAGCAGCCGCTTCGGCAGCGACCTTGTCAGCCCGCGCCTTGGCCTGTGCGGCAGCCTGAGCAGCCTTTTCCTCTGCCGCCTTCTCAGCAGCAGCAATCCTCTCCGCCTCCGCCTTGGCTGACGCCGCCGCCTGCGCCGCCTTCTTTTCAGCCGCCTTTTCGGCCGCAGCCGTCTCTGCGGCAACCTTTTGCGCCTCCGCCTTGGCCGCCGCCGCCGCCCGTGCCGCCTTCTCCTCGGCCGCCTTTTCAGCGGCAGCCGTCTCCTTGGCAATCTTTTGCGCCTCCGCCTTGGCCGCAGCCGCCGCCTGCGCCGTCTTCTTCTCCGCCGCCGCCTCGGCCTCTGCGACTGCGTCTGCGGTCTTGGACGCCCCCGCCCCAGCCGCGCCCTTGGCGCGTGCCGCCGCACGCTTGGCGCCCTTCCCAACGCGCGCCTGGACCGCCGCCACCGCATCGTCCACGGGCGCGTCGGCGGCGGCCGCCGCGTTGCCGCCGCCACCACCGCCGCTGCGGCCGCCCGACGCCTTGCCCGCAATCGCCGCCGCGGCGTCCGAGAGCGCCTGCACCACCCCACGCCGGCGCTTCTGCTCGCCGGGAGCGTCCGCGGCGGGCGCGGCTGCCCTGCCGCCGCCCGACGACGCCGGACGCTCAGCGGTGGCCGACGCCGCCGACGACGACGACGACGACTTGGACGGCGACGATGCGGCGGCTGGCGCGGGTGCGCCGCCCTCCCCACCCGCCACCGTCGTCCGGTCCGGCGGCGAAAAGCCACCGTCCGTAAAGTGCGCTTTGGTCACATAACTGGCGAGCTTGGCTTGCCGCTGGGACCAGGTTTCCCTGACCACCGGCGCCGGCGTCGCCGGCGCCGGCGCCGCAGCCCCCTCCCCGCCCTCCTCACCCCCCCCCGCCGGCGCGCCGCCCGTCCGCAGCGCCTGCAACTCGGCGTCCCACGCCGCCCGCTTGGCCGCCGCGTCCGCCGCCACCGGGTCGAGGGTGGCCAACTCGGGCAGCTCCACCACCGGCAGCGCCGACGCGGCCACGGCACGGCGGCGCGCCTCGGCCGCCGCCGCCGCCTCAATCGCTTCGAGGTGCACGCGGGAGGGGGCGCCGCCGCCGCGGTCGGCGCCTTCGGCGCCGGTCGGGTAGGCGCGCTTGGCGCCGCCCGACGTGGCCGACGACGCGCCGCCGGCCGCGTCGGGCACGCCCCCGGTGCGCTGCTCGTGGCGCAGCCGCCGCAGCTCCGAGTCGGCCATCATCCGCACCGCGGGCGCGGTGGCGGCGGCGGCGGTGGCGGCGGGCGCCACCGGTCCCGCCGCGTCGGCGGTTGGGTGGCGCCGAAAAACGAGACGGCGGCGACGCGCGAGCGGATCACGCACGACACCTCAAACACGAGCTTGCGGAGGTGCGCCAGCCGCCACCCGCACGCGCCACACACGAGGTGGCAGGCGGCCACGTCGGGCTCGAGCTGCCGCTGCGCGTCGTCGCCCCCAAACCGCCGGTGCAGGCCGTCAACGAGGGAGAGGAAGCCGCGGCGGACAAAGACGCGGTCGAGCAGCGCCGCCGCGCTGCCGGCGGTTGGGGGGAGGGGGAGCGCCGCCACCGCCGTCGCCGCGGGCGGCGGCGGCTTGGGCGCCCCGAGGGGGGGGGCGCCCGCCCCCGCCGCGTCCGTGCCGAGGACCGACGTGGGGCTCGACGCGGGGGTGGTCGGCGACGCGGCCGCCGCGGCCGCCGCGGCCGACAGGCCGGGCGCGGCGCTGCCGCCAAAGGCGCCGCCGCCGCCGACGCTGCCGCCACCGCCGCCGACGCGCCACACCCGCACCCGTTGCGCCAATCATCGAGCATCCACCGCAAGTCGCGGCACGGGTAGTAGGCCGCACAGAGGGCGTCGACGTTGGCGACCGCGTGGCAGAGGCTGTCGGGCGTCGCCTTTTGGCGCGACGGCGGGTGGTCCTCCACGGGCAGCCCGAGGAAGCCAAACACCCGCCGCATGGCGCCGACGCGGCCGTGCAGGTACTCCTCGTACGGGAGGGGCAAGACGCACCCGTCGGCGCCGAGGGCAACGACCGCCTCCTCCACGTGCCGGTCGTTGCGGACGAGGTCGCGGAGCACCGAGTGGAAGTAGGGCAGATCCGTCACGTTGACGGCGCACCCGCCCGCGGCGCCCCCACACTTGTCCGCAAGCGTCTGGCCGTCGCGGAGGCCCTCCACGACCGACTCGTCGCGCAAGTAGCGGTAGCGGTACTCCCCGACCGCCTGCTTGAGCAGGTTGGCGCGGCTATTCCAAATCAACCGCACCCCATAGTCGCGGACGACGGCGCGAAAGCCCGCCGGGTCGGCCGCCACGTGCGTCGGGCGGAGTTTAAAGCCCGGCACCTTGCCCGCCGCAATGCCGTCGGCGAGGAAGCGGCGGGTAAAGGCGAGCGCGAGGCTCGTATTGTCGGCAAACTCAAAGTGGTCAATCGGCTCGGGGCCGGCCGCCGCACCGACAACGGCCGAGTGTTGGACAATCTCTGACAGCACCGCCGTGCTGCCGCTGTGGCCCATAAAGAGGAGGAGGAAGCTCGCCGCCCGCCCGCCCGCCGCGCACGGCGGCAGGCGGCGGGCGGCGGTCGCCGCCGCCGCCGCCGCCCGCCGCCCGCCGGCCGACGCACGCACGTCCGCGACGGCGGCAGCAACGGCGGCGGCGCCGTCGAGCGACGCCACCGCCGACCGGGCGGCGGTGAGGCGGCCCGCCGCCGCGTCGGCGGCGGCGGCGGCGCTCGCCGCCGCCGACGCGGCGGCGGCGCACCGCGCCGCCGTGTCGGCGCGGGACCAGCTCGTGGCGGTGACGCAGAGGAGGAGGAGGGCGAGCCCATAGTAAACCCGCCAATCGTGCCCGGCGGCGTCGGCGGTGCGGGGCATGGCGCGCCGTC
>ENA-ORXR01005326-ORXR01005326.1-marine-metagenome-genome-assembly--contig:-NODE-5326-length-10275-cov-5.465091_pt1 | contig 10275 bp, 3 predicted proteins | sample MGYA00237866_ERZ511479 | MGnify/ENA metagenome assembly ERZ511479
ATAACCGTAGAAGGTTGTGCAGCGAACGGTGGAGACGCGGATGGAGACGGAATTTGTGCGGATGAGGACTGTAATGATAACGACGCAAGTTTACCAGCAGCACCTGGCACTGCTTGTGATGACGGAAATTCTGAAACAACAAATGATGTAATTGGATCGGACGGTTGTAGCTGTGCGGGAACCATAACCGTAGAAGGTTGTGCAGCGAACGGTGGAGACGCGGATGGAGACGGAATTTGTGCGGATGAGGACTGTAATGACAACGACGCAAGTTTACCAGCAGCAGCTGGCACTGCTTGTAACGATGGCAATGCAGAAACAGAAAACGATGTAATTGGAGCGGACGGTTGTAGCTGTGCGGGAACACCGATTGAAACAGGTTGTAATCCAACCTATGTTTTGAGTCCTGGAAATATTACTGTTAACGGTCTGAACGGAGCGATTAATTCGGTAAAGATTTTGGATGTCGGAAACGGATGGCAGGATGTGGTCAATTGCTTTGGCAACTGTCCAGTACCCGCAAGTTTTGATTTGCCAGCTGGACCATACTACTTGAATATTAGCGTAAGAGACGCGAACTATAATGTTGTTTGTGAGTTGGTGGAGACGTTTACCATTACCGACGGTTGTACGACCGGGGCAACTTGTAATGACAATGATATTTGTACAACGGATGATGCCTTCGATGCCAACTGTAACTGTATCGGAACACCCGTAGCGGATAATGACAATGATGGATTCTGTGCGGTAGAAGATTGTGATGACAATGATGCCAGCTTACCGGCAACGCCAGGTAGCACTTGTGACGACGGAAATCCTGATACAACTGGAGACGTTTACTCAGCAGATGGTTGTACTTGTGCTGGTGTAATAGTTGGGGCTTGTAATCCGACGGCAACACCACTTGATAATACTTTAACGATCTCCGGATTAAGCGGACCATATAATATATTACAGGTGTTTAACACTAGTGACTGGAGTACGGTAGCGAATTGTTGGGGGGATTGTTACGATCAAGTAATGAACGTGGTGCCAGGAACTTATTTTATAAGATTGAAAGTATTAGATAATGACTATCAGGTAGTTTGTGAAATGGAAGGAAACGTAACCGTTGGTGGTAGCGAAACTTTTAGTATCGCACCGGATACCGAATTCTTACACTTGTTTGCCCGCGAGGAGGACCGTACAGTTGGACTAAACTGGGTAAATAATTCAGAATACCGTAATGATTATTTTATTGTTGAACGATCGGTAGATGGCATCAATTTTACGGAATTAAAAACTGTGGACGCTTATGGATACGAAAGCCAGGAAGTGACAAACTACGAAGATGAAGATATTCGCCCCGTTTTGGGAGAAGGATTTTACCGCGTACGTCAGGTATTTGAAGATGGTACGATGCGTTATTCTAACGTAGAGAAAGTAAGCTTCGATATCGATTTGACAGCAATTGGTTTATTCCCGAATCCAGCAGAAGCGGAAGTACAGTTGAGCTTGATTGACTTTGCCGGACGCAGTGCCGAAATTCAGATTTACAGCCCACTGGGTGTATTGATGGACGCGATAAGTTTGGAAGAAATTCCAGAACGTGCGATTCGTTTTAATGTAGCTAGTTACCAGGCTGGGTTGTATACGATTACGGTGAAGGTAGATCAGCGAAAGCGTTTTAGTAAGCGTTTTGTGAAAATAGTAGATTAGTGAATTGGTTAATCAGTGAATTGGTGAGTTAGTAGAACTGATTAACCGATACAACTAATTAACTAGTGCCACTAAATCTTACTAAACATACCTATGATCATAGGAAGTCCGTCGGCGATTGCTGGCGGGCTTTTTTTTGGTGTGGTGGTGGGTGATTGTAATTTAGCTAAGTTCTTCGTGAATAGAAAACATGTAATACGCCGCACCTAATAAAACCGATTCAGGATTCAAAATAATGGTCACATCCATACAACGCAATAACCTTTCAAGACGTCCTATCTTGAAAAAATATTTTAAGAACAAGGCTTGGTAACTTGGATTCCAAATTTTAGGAATAATTCCTCCACCGATAAATACACCCCCCGTTGATTTATATTTTAAAGCCATATTTGCTGATTCGATCGCTAAGTATCTAATAAATAAATTCATGGTATTTATAGCGATTTCCTCACCTTGTTCTGCTGATCGACTGATATTGGCAGCAACATCACCCTCGAGTAAGGCAGCCTCTATTTCTGGGTCTAAATTATAATCAGAAAAGGTGCGGAGGAAGTCAAAAATATTAGCAATGCCTTGACCAGATACCAAGCGTTCCCAACTTACTTTTTACCATCCCAATACATAGCTGATTCTCCGAGTCCGGTCTCTGGAGCAATAACAGCCGCATTGCCGGGTATCTTTTTTTCGGCTTGATATATCGTTTGTAAATCTTGAGGAGGTAAAAATGGAATGCCAACAGCGGCAGCTTCTAGGTCATTCAATAAGTAGAGATCTGCGACTCCAGTTGCTTCGATGAGGGCTGCTTTTAATTAGATTTTAGGTGATAAATATTAAGGTTCAGATTGATTTTTACCAGTAAAAAAAAAATGATTGATGTTTATTTTTGATTGAAGTTGTTTAATAATTCAAAAAGAAGCCGAGAACGAGAGAAAATTCTTCCAATCCCCGCCTTGACTGATCGTCAGATCGGGAAGAGTTGGAGAATTTTCTCAGTTCGTAGGCATTTTGAGCGTTTTTAAACAACTTCATTATTAACTAATCTTAAAAAGCAAAACTATGAACAAAATCTATCAACCTACCTTAACTAGCTTTCTATTTTTTATGTTGATTCAGATAATGGTATTTGCAAATGATGAGACGAATACTTTTACAGTTTTAGATTATACTGGAAATTTAATTTCATCAGATGAGAAAGCAATAGAACCATTCGAATCTTGTTCCTTTGATTGCATTGGAGACTTAACCCTACATTCACAAGCAGAAGTAGATGCCTTTGAATCCTGTCCTTTTTATGATGGTTCCATTACGATTAGGGGAACTGATATTACCGATCTATCTGCTTTGGATGACCTGGAAGAAATCACTGGAGATCTAAAAATTGAATACAATTCTGGACTTATTATATTAGAGGGATTCAATAATTTAATCAGGGTTGGAGGTGAATTATCTATTCTTTACAATGGCCAGATGACCACGATAAATGCCTTTGCGAATTTGGAGTCGGTTGATGAAGCTTTGACTATAGTTCGTAATGACCATTTATATGATATGCAATTTTTAAGTGATTCCTTTACTATTGGTCTTCTAAATTTTATACAAAATTACCAGATAACTAATCTGGATGGCTTTTATGGCCTCCGAGGTTATAATACGATGTACATAGATAATAATTCAGCGCTAGAAAATATCGATGGACTTAGTAATATTCCAGCCATAGGCGGGAGTATCAGATTAACAAGTAATTCCAGTTTGCAAAATTTAAATGGTATTAGTCACCTTGTATCTATGCAAAGTTTAGCATTGGTAAATACAACCTTCACATCGATAGATGAACTGAGTAATCTGGATACCGTTAGGTCCCTTCGTATTGATTATAATTCAAGGTTAGAGAACCTCGCTGGACTGGTTAATTTGCAGAGCGCTAATTTTATCAGGATTGCCGGAAATGAAGTGTTATCAGATTGTTGTGGTATCTATCCCGCACTGGTTGCCAGTAATGCTAATTTAGAAGTGTGGAGTAATCCTACTTTTTGTAGTAGCGCTAATGATATACGGAATTTTTGTTCTACCACATCCTGTCCCGGAAATGTTTTTCTGAACTCACAAGCCGCAGTTGATGCTTTTGATTGTCAAAATGCAGCAGGTAGTATTATCATTGGAGGAGATACGTCGAGTGATATTTACGACTTGTCTCCCTTGTCAGGATTACACACTATTGGTGAGTTTCTACAAATTAAAAACAATCCAAATCTTACCAGTCTAGAGGGCTTGAATGCCTTGGAAACGGTAGGGAGTTATTTGTCAATAACAGATAATGTCGAACTTTCTGAATGCTGTGGACTTTATCCGCTTATTAGTAATGATGGGGTTGGAGGTGACATAACGATGAGTGGAAATCCGCTAGCGTGTAATAGTGAAAGTGAACTGCTAGCCTCTTGTGCCGCTGCTTTATGTACGGACGATATAACACTACATTCACAGGAGGAAGTAGATGCTTTCGGTCCCTGTTCTTATTATGATGGTTCCATAACGATTCGGGGAGATGATATTACAAATTTATCTGCCTTTGATGATTTAGAAGAAATAACTGGAGATTTAGTCATTGAGTCTAATGCCAATCTTTTGATCCTGGAAGGTTTCGATAATCTGAGCGTTATAGGAGGCAATTTGGAGATTAACTATAATGATCAACTGGCCACGGTAAATGCTTTTGCAACTTTGGAATCCATCGATGGTACCTTGTATTTTATTCGCAATAATGGTTTAAGCAATATTCAAATTCTAAGTAATTCATTCGCCATTGGTGCGCTTTATATAATACAAAATGCAAGTCTAACTAACTTAGACGGTCTTTACGGTCTGGAGGAACTTGGTTCCATTTATTTTGATAATAATCCAATATTAGAAAATGTCGATGGACTAAGTAATATTCCAGCAAATATGAGTACTGTTAGATTAGAGGGTAATAGTAGTATTCAAAACGTAAATGGGTTTAGTCATTTTGAATCGCTTTCTAGATTAGAACTGGTTAGTATGGATATTACGTCGGTAGACGAGCTGAGTAACTTGCGATCGGTCGAGTACCTTCGAATCGATTATAATAATCGGTTGGAAAACCTCGCCGGACTGGTCAATTTACAGAGCGCCAATTCAATCAGGATTGCCGGAAATGCAGTGTTGTCAGATTGTTGTGGAATCTATCCGGTGTTGATTGCTAGTGATGCTAATTTAGAAGTGTGGAGTAATCCTGCTTTTTGTAATAGCGAAAGCGAAATATTAGAAAATTGTGCCCCTGCTGATTATTGTGAAACCGAGTCGGAGTATCCTTGGCATGAATGGATTTCTAAGATAGAATTAAATACGATTGACAACGTTTCCGAAAAGACCTATTATAGTGATTTCACCTCATTAAGTACTACTTTGCAAAAAGGGAATACCTATTCTATCTCCCTGGAAACGAGTTTTAGTTATTATACCTATGATGCGTATTATCGGGTCTGGATTGATTATAACCAAAATGGTGATTTTACGGATCCGGGAGAAATGTCCTTCGAAGGGATATTAAGTAATGCTCCAAATGGAACACCTCCGATGGCGATTGCTGGTAACATTAGTATTCCAAATTCAGTTTTGTCTGGATCTACCCGTATGAGGGTTGCATTACAAAGAGGATCTGCACCGACACCTTGCACTAATATTCCTTTTGGTGAAGTGGAAGATTATACGGTTGAATTAATTGACTTCAATCCCTCAGTATTAGAAGTACTTTGTCCGGAGGACATTTACTTAAGGCTCCCTGCTAATGAAACAGGTGATTATATCAATTGGGACCTACCTACTTATAGCACGACTTGTCCGACCGCAAACGTGGTTTTGGATCAAACAGGTGGAATGCCCAATGGTAGTTATTTTTCTACAGGTATCTACCAAATTGCCTATCGTGCTACGGATGATTGTGCCAATGAAGCAACTTGTTTTTTTACTATTTACGTTGTTGAAGAGGAAGAAAATTGTGCACCCGAAGGTGCATACCCGTGGCACGAATGGATTAGTCGAGTACGAGTTGCTGGATTGGATTATAGCTCTGAGAAATCGAAGTACAGCGATTTTACTGTTGAGATGGGTTTAGTAGAAAACGGCTTTGATTATTTTATTCGTCTTACCACCAGCTATAGTTATGATACGTATGACGAGTACTGGAAGGTCTGGATTGATTATAATCAGGATAATTCTTTTGACGAATCTCAGGAGGTTGCTTTTGCAGGTATACTGGAAAAACCAGTAGCTGGAACTCCTACTAAAACGTTGATCGGACTAATTTCAATTCCAGCAAATGCTTTGGCTGGAAGCACCACCATGCGAATTTCTATGAAACGAGGGGCCTATGCGAGTCCCTGCGAAGTATTTGAATTCGGAGAAGTGGAGGATTATACCATCGAGATAGGGGATAATATTAATTCGATTGTGCGGCAAAATGCTTTGCGCTTAGATGCACAGCTAGCGCAATCAAAGGTGTTATTGGGATGGACGGCAAATACTTCTATCGAAGATGATGTCTTTGTAATAGAACGATCGGTCGATGGCCTCAACTTTGAGACTGTGCAGGAAATAGAGAAGGTAGAAAGTGATGAACCTTTTACTTATTATCAAGCGGAAGATTCTCAGATAGGTTTTGGCCACTATGTTTACCGGATTAAGCAATATTTTATAGATGGTTCTTTTAGATATTCTAATATTCAATCTATCGATTATGCGCTCGATGAGGATCTAATTATAGTCTTTCCGAATCCAGTTGAGAATGATCTTTTTATTGATGTTAATAAAAAAGTCGGATCTTCTGCCGTACTTCAAATTCAAGATTTATTTGGACGTCTGATTGTTAAAAGACGAATAGAATCGCTTCCTGGTTATCCAATTCGTGTGGATGCAAGTGGGTTTGACAATGGACTTTATTTTATGAGCATAAAAGTAGAGGACCTGAAGTTAATATCCCGTAAGTTTATTGTTGAAAAGGCAAAATAAATACGAGTTCAACCCTGTTTGGCAACTAAGCTAGGCAGGGTTGTTTTTTTGCTTTATGATTATTGTAATTTTTTAGAATTGTCAAACAACTGCATAGAATAAATTTTTATTAAAAAATTTATTCTGTCGAATTATTAAAATTTTCTGCGTCCCACCAATCGAATTCGGTAATTCGATCCGCTTCGACTCCCCAGGCCACCAGATGACGTTTGACGCCCAGGCCAACAAAATATTTTTTGGTCTTGGTTTTTAGTTTTTGAATACTGGCCAGGTCCAGATGATCGTAATGGTCGTGGGTGATCAGCAGTAGATATCTGCCGATAAAGAAAACCAGGAATCCTTTTTAGCTTAAAATCCATAGAAGTCTCCACCAAATTTTGAAAGGATCCCTTCTGCCAATTAGAGGATTTTTCGTACTTTTGACTTGTTTCTCTGGTAATCTTTCAAGTAAATAAACATGAAAAATATTCTGATACTGCTCTTCATCTGTTGTTACTGGAGCCTTAAAGCCCAGGATTTCTATGATCTGGAAACCATTCAAACCATCGAAATTACTTTCGCCCAAAGTAACTGGGATCAAATCCTGGACGCCGCCAAAGCAACTACCGAAGATTATACCCTGGCCACCTCGGTCACCATTAACGGAGAAGTATTCGATAGCGTCGGCGTAAAATATAAAGGCAATAGTACGTATAACGCCAACCAGACTAAAAATCCTTTTCACATCGAATTGGATACTTACAAAGAGCACGATTATCAGGGCTATAAAGATATTAAGTTGAGTAATGTGGCCAAAGATCCTTCTTTTTTACGGGAAGTTTTATCGTATCAAATTTTACGGAAATATATGGTTGCGCCGTTTTCTAATTACGCAAATGTTTCTGTCAATGGAAATTTAATCGGTCTTTATTCCAATTCTGAAGCGATCACAAAGACTTTTGTTAAAGACAAGTTTGGATCAAAAAACAACACCTTCGTTAAATGTAATCCAATCGATGGTGCCGGACCGGGAACGACTGCACTGCCAAACCTTAGATACTTGGGGGATAATATTTCCAGCTATGACGATGCGTATGAATTAAAGTCGGATGAGGGTTGGGATGAACTGATTGACCTTTGTGATACGCTGGTAAATCAAACAGCTGCAATTGATCAAATTCTGGACGTAGACAAAGCGCTCTGGATGTTGGCTTTTAATAATGTGCTGGTAAATCTGGATAGTTATATCGGTGGATTTGCTCAAAATTATTATTTATACCGGGATGATTACGGACGTTTTGCTTGCGTAGTTTGGGATTTGAACGAATCTTTTGGACGGTTTGCCCGGACAGGTAACGGGAATTTAAACAATACGGCTGCAAAACAACAAATGAGTCATTTACTACAAATCAACGATGCCAATTATCCGTTGATTCAGGAGTTGTTGGCTGTTCCAACTTATAGAAAAATGTATTTGGCGCATGTAAAAACAATGTTGCTGGAAAATTTTGCGAATGATAGTTATTTTGAAACTGGACAACTCCTGCAAGACTTGATCGTAGATGCTGTACAGGCAGATAACAATAAATTTTTTACTTATAATAATTTTGTTGATAATTTAACTGCTGATGTGACGACGGGAGGAGGAGGCCCCGGTGGTCCCGGCGGCGGTGGAACTCCTGGTATCACCAATCTCATGGATGGAAGAGCAGATTATTTATTAGGACTAAGTGATTTTACGAATGTTGAACCAACAATTACAGATATCGCTTCTTCTGATTCGGAACCGATAGTTGGCAGTACCATTACGATGACCGCAAATATCACGGATGCGACGGTTGCTTATCTTGGCTACCGGTCGGAATTCGGCGCACCTTTTACCCGTATTGAAATGTTTGATGATGGAAATAATAATGACGGCGCAGCCGATGATGGTGTTTTTGGGGTAGACTTAGTGGTGGAAGATTTTTTTACCGAATATTATATTTACGCAGAAAATGACCAGATTGGAAAATTTTCTCCCGTGCGCGCAGAACATGAATTTTATACGCTGACGGCAACGCTAACGAATCCAATAGTGGGTGATCTGGTCATCAATGAATTTATGGCGTCTAATAATGAAACGGTTGCGGATCAGGATGGAGAATTTGACGACTGGATTGAATTGTATAACAATGGAAATACTACGATAGATTTGACTGGTTATACTTTATCAGATGATGCCGATGAATTGAATAAATGGACTTTTCCGGAGGGAACGACTATTGATGCGGGTGCGTATTTGATCGTGTGGGCAGATGATGACGAAGATCAGGAGGGTTTACACTCAAGCTTTAAATTGTCGGCCTCGGCAGAATCTCTTTATCTGTTGGATGCTGAAGTGAATATCATTGATGAGGTAACTTATTTTGATCAAACAAGTGATTTTACTTACGGTCGCTTTCCAAACGGAACCGGAAATTTTCAGCAACTTCGACCAACCTTTAACACAGAGAATGATGTTTTTACTAGCACCCAGGAACTAGCAACGGTTTATTATGATTTCTATCCAAATCCCGCAAATAGCGAATTGTTTATAAATTTTGACCAACCGGAAAATATCCAGCTACACTTTTATCGCGCGGATGGACAGCTATTTAAAAAAGAATATTTTGCCGACGTAGCTACAGATTTTAGTGTGGATATCAGCTCCTGGCCGACGGGCATTTATTATGTACTGATTCAGGGAACAGACTTTGTGATCAATGAGGTGATGGTCGTGGAAAGGTAGGGAGGTTGAAAAAAACGTTTTAATGTAGAGACAAGGCATGCCTTGTCTCTACGTTAAAACGTTTTTTACCGCACCTCAAAAAATCTATCCCAGTTCCATCTTCAATTCCGCTTCCATCTTCCCCAACCGCTCACTAATCGACGTATGCTTCTCCACCATCCGAGTTAATTCCACTTTTTCCTCTTTTAGCAATCCATCAAAACGATTAAAGTTGGTATCGATTTTTTCCTTGATATTAGCGATATAATCCTTTAATTTCTTATCCACTTCCTCCTCCAGTTGTACGCGACCCTTGGATATTTCTCCCTGGAAACCCCTTAAAATTTTTCCACGTTTCATACCGACAGAGACACCGGCAAACAACAGTCCGATGGTGGTTAGAATACCACCGGTGATGTCCAGCAAAGGTGCGGTAGTCATGGCGGTTAAAATTACCCCGATTACGGCAACGCCACTACCTTTGGCTAGGTTGGGAGAGATATCGGTATGCTCGCTCAACATCGTTTCGTCCGCAAAATTTTCTGAGCGACTCATAAAGCGCGCAAAGGTTTCCTGTAGTTCTTTTAGAATGTTAGAACGCTTCTCTGCAATATCACTAAACAATTCGTGATCATTTTTTAAAATAGTAGAACTACTCTTTATTTTCAGGTCGATGATTTTGGCCATCTGCTGAATACTGTCCGCAATATCCATGACCCCTTCGTTGAGTTTGTCCCGGAGTTCGATGTTAAGTTCTTTTTCTAGATTACCCGCAAGGCCGTCTAACCAATCCTTTGCAGATTCTTTTTTACTAAACATACTGGTAA
>ENA-ORXR01005331-ORXR01005331.1-marine-metagenome-genome-assembly--contig:-NODE-5331-length-10270-cov-18.901893_pt1 | contig 10270 bp, 6 predicted proteins | sample MGYA00237866_ERZ511479 | MGnify/ENA metagenome assembly ERZ511479
CCCCACCCCCCCGTCGACCACCATGGGCCTCTTCCGCCGCTTTGGCGGCGACAAGAAGGCCAAGGCCGCCAAAGCCGCCGCCGCCGCCGCCGCCGTCGCGCCGCGGTGGGCGGCCGTCGCACCGGCGGGCGGCGCCGCCGGCGGCGGCTCGGGGCGCCTCGGCGCCTCGTCGGCGGCGCTCGCCGCCGCCGCGGCGGCCGCGGCGGCGGCACCGCCGCCGCCGCCGGGAGGGGGGGGCAAGGAGAATGCGCACGCGGGGCCGGCGGGGGGCGGCGGCGGCGGCGGCGGGGCCGCCGCCGCCGCGGCGGCGGGAGCCAAGGGGGGGGGCCCACCCCCGCCGGGCGGCGCCGGTGCCGCCGCCGCCGCCGCCGCCGCGGCGGCGGCGGCCAAGAGCAGCCGCCTCCGCCGCGCCGTTGGCGGCGGCGCACCGGCCGACGGCGGCGACGGCGGCGCGGCTGCCGGCGGCGGCGGGTGCGGCGGCGGCGGCGGCGGCGGGGCGGCGGTCAAACCCCCCCGGCGGCGGCGCGGCAAGGCTGCCGCCGCGGCGGCCGCCGCGGCGGCGGCCGCCACAACCTCGCCCTCGCCCGCGCCGCTCGCCGCCTTATCACCTACGTTGGCCATGTCAAGCGGCTGTGGGACAAGCGGCAGCGGCGGCGGCGGTGGTAGCGAGTCGTCTGGCACGCCGCCGGCATACCCCCCCTCGGTGCCGCTCGGCCACGGAGCCACCGCCGACGGCGACTGCACCGCCGCGGCTGCCGTCGCCGCCGCAACTTTCTCTGCCCGCCTGGCCGTCTCTATTGTGTATTAGGATGCGCACCAGCGGCTGCCGTGGGCCCGACCACGGTGGCGAAGGCCTGCAGAGCGAGTGTCGGGTCTGGTAAAACGATTCTGGTCTCTTACTCCTATTCCCCCGGCCACCCGGGCTCACAGCTATGTACCCTCCAGGCGCTGCGCGTCGTATCGTCGGTCCCCCCCATGCGTGCCCCCTCGGTACATGCCCGCCAATGCGTGCCCCCCGCACGCCCTGGCACGCCACTTAGTGGTCTGCACGCCGGGGGGGTTCCCATCTCGCGGGTCTCCCGCCCGCTCCCTCACTTGGGCGCCTCGACGGCGCTCCTCCCTCCGTCGCGCCAGTCTAGGCCACTCGCGCCCTTCCGGGCCGGTCGAGCCCCCTCAGCGCCCTCGTGGCGCAGCGCGGGGCGCGCCGCCTCATCAAAAACCACCCTCGCACCCGTCGGCGCCACGTCACCTTTGCGCCGGTGCGGCGGCGGCACGTCGGCTTACGGCGATGCGTCCGCCGATCTCCGCGCAACAGTCTGCGCCGCCGCTGTCGTCGCTTTGGCCGTAGCCATTGCCGTGCGCCTCGGCCCCGGGGCGGTCGAGGCCGGCTTCCGCCCCGCCGCCGTGCTGAGGGTGCCCCTCCGACGCGCCCTGTGCGCGCCCGTCGGCGGCGGTGCCGGCGCGCGGCAGCCGCCCCCCTCGCCTCAGCCGCCGGCGTTGTGGCTGGCCAGCGGCGGTGGGGCCGACGATGCGGCGTGGGCGGCTTGGGCAGCCCGCCTCTTGGTGTCGGACTTCGGCGTGCCCGACGCCGACGCGGCGGCGGCGGACGCGGCCCTCGTGGCGGCGAACGTGCCACGCCTGTGGCGGGGGCTTCTCAGCTCGACGACGGCGGTGGCGCGGTCTGCGGCGCGGGGCGGCGAGCCGGCGGGCGGGCCGGGAGCCACCGCCATTGGCGGCGGCGGCACTGGTGGTGGCGGCGGTGGCGGCGGCGGTGGCGCGGCGCTCTCGCCCCCGTCTCCCACCCCTCCGACCGCCGGCGCGGTGGCGGCGGGAGCTGGTCGCCAGGACGGCTACGATTGCCGTCGTCGGTCCCGTACTGTGCTCTGCACTGTGTCTGACACGCTGCCAGATGCGTCCATTTCCCACCTTCCCCCTGTCCCCGTACTTGCCCCCCAGCACAGATACATTCTCGCTCACCACCACACTGTCTCTCGCTTCCGCTGCTCCTCCAATAAACAGTGCTTACCGACCCTTTATCTGCCTTCCCCATCTCTGGTGTCGGACTCTCCCAATGTTTCCTCCCCCGACCATTGCTGCTTCCCGCCTATCACTGCTGCCTTTCCCGTATCAGTGCTGCCTCCCCCCTGTCTCTGCTGCGTCCCCCCACAGCTGCTGCCTCCCCCCACCGCTGCTGCATCCCCCCTCCGCTGCTGCCTTCCCTCGCGGGTGCAGGAACACTTTCGGGATAGTTCCAGTGCAGGAGTTTTGGGAGGACGGTGGTACAGTGCATTCTTGTGATAGCGTCCACCCGAATTCACATGAATCTACTGGATTGAGGTGTAAAGTCTATGGTATCCGATTCGATGATGAGATTTGAAGAATTCGAACTATGCTGCGGCGTCTCGGCTTTCGAGGCTTCCTTTCAGTCTTGTCGCGTGCGATTGGACCGTGAAGGGCGTTGTCAAGGTCATAATAAATTATCTGGCAACGTTCCCCACTGCCCCAGCACCTTCACTCGGTCAGAATCCTGAGACCGCTACCTGTCGGCCCACTCCATCCTCACGTGGTCTAATATGAAGCCGAACTGTCCCACACCACCAGGCCCCGCACCACCAGATTTGGAACGGCCAGAGGCGGTCCGCTCCAGAAGCGATGGCTTTTCCCTGGCCTTTAGGACAGGGTGCTCTCAAAGTGCAGTAATGCACACATATACTTCGATCACGGGACTTGCTCTCCGTCGCAGGGGTGGCAGTCTGCATTCGTGTTCTCAGGGATCTGAGGGCGTGGCAGCGTCGGAAGGGTCGCGATGACGCTAAAAGAGAATTGAGTTACATGGCCGAGAAGGACTGTCCTGCCACAAGGGTCACAGGGCCCGGACGGCGCCTGCCCCCCTGCCCCCACCCACCGCCCCGAGTTGCGCGCGGCGGCCTCGTGCAGCGACTTCCGGGGTCCGACGCGCCCGCGATGACTCTCGGGTGATCGTGCCTGCGCGCCGGTCTCTGTTGCGGCGGCTCGTCGGCGGATTCTGACGCCATCTAGCGGCGCGGTTAGAAGAGCCCCGTTGCGCGGCAGTCGGTCCCACCCGCCCGCCCGTGCGCCGTGTCGGCAGCCCGGCCCGCCTTGCGCAGGTGCGCTGCCCGGCGCAGTCACGGCCCCTCCCGTGGGCGTCGCACGACACCGGAGGGCCGCCGCCGCTGCGGTGGCGGCGGCGGCACCCCTTTCCCCGCCCCACGTTCCCCCCGCCCCGGCAACGTGGCTGTACGTGCCCCCGTGCGCGCTCGCGGCTATGGAGCCGGCCGGCGTTCCCGGCGCCGATGTGTCGCCGAGAGCGCCGCCGCCTTGAAGGCCAGGGTATGGCACGCACGTTCCTGGAATTGAATCCATCTGGCGCCCCAATTCGCTACCCAGCGCGCGCATGATCTACGCCATCTTCGGTTTTGTTTCGCAGAAGTATCTCGTATCCGTGGACGTTATAACGAGAATGCACTGTAGTACAATGGCTATCCCAAAAGTCTCACACTCCAACTACTGAAAACTTGTTGCGAAACGGCCGCCACTAGGGCCTAGGGGCCCATTTGCAACAGTTGTTCAACAGTTGGAGTGCGAAGTCTTTTGAGATAACGACTGAGAATACAGTGTGTTCTCTTTGTAGGATTGGGGGTGATTTAACAGGAATTTTGCAGTTTCTCAATTCTTCTTCCTTTGACGACCTGGAAACGCAGGTCATTCGAAAATGATTTCATGGCCGGCGATCGTCGGGAATGTGTACAGTCAGTGAGCAATTTTATCCGTACGGATAATATTGAGATTCGTGCGGATCTTTTTGCAAATATGCAATCATCGTTTCCACGCTCTATGCTGGTCAATACTTGGTGCTCGCACCCCCTACCTCAATCACCTTCTTCACCCGTCGAGGCATGGACTCCGCCAAAGCCTTGAAGAAAGAGGTGGGGACGGCTTCCCACTCCTGACACAGAGCAGCAAACAGCTCGTCCTTGGTCTTGGGCATCCTCGGTCGCAGCCGCAGCCGGCGCTCCAGCTCGCCCCACGCGTTCTCTATGGGGTTGAGGTCCGGGCTCTGCGCCATCCAGGGAAGGACGCGAATACCGTGCTTCTCCTTGATGGCCTTGCACAACTTGGCCGTGTGGATGGACGCCAGGTCCTCCTGGAACCAGGCCGCGTCCGTCGAGCCGTAGTCCTCGACAATCCTGGGCACAACGTGCTCCTCCAACAGCGCGCCGTACGAGACCGCCGTCATCTTGCCCTCGCAGCGCACCAGAGGTGACCGTCCCAGCGCCGAGAAAGCCCCCCACACCATCACGCTCTGGCGGCCGCTCTTAAAGGTCGGGCGCAGCCGAGATGGGGAGTACCGCTCGCCAGGTCGACGCCAAACGCGATGAACGCTCGCGTCCCGGACGACATACGAGCTCTCGTCGCTAAAGAAGACCGATGCCCACTCCATCGTCCAGTCCTTGCGCTCTGAGCACCACACCAGCCGCTTGGCCTTGTTCCGGTCCGACAGGTAGGGTTTTTTGGAAGCCACGCGGGACTCAAAACCCATGGCCTTGACGGCCCGCCGTACCGTCCAGGTGGAGACGGGACCCTTCTGGGAGCCTCCAGCCGCCTGGGTGCGCGTCTGGTTGACCTTCTCCGTCAACGCCCGGATTGTGGAGAAGCCGTTCTCGTCCACGGCGCGGCGCAGGGAGCGCAGCTCTCGCTCCGTCAGGGACTTGGGGCGGCCCCGTATGTCCACCTTGGCACCGTTGTCCGTCGCCCGCGCCACCTCCGCCGCGTAGGCGACGGTGCTCTTCGGCCGCCCCAGAATCGTACCAATAGCAGCAAGTGACTTTCCCTGCCGGAGGAGAGTAGAAATTGTTTCTTGTTCGCCGACGGACAGGGGACGACGAGTGCGTCCCCCCATGGTGGTTGGTGGCCGCGCTCTGGTCCGGGGGGGGTCAGCTGTCGGCGCACGAAGACGCACGCTGCCGATGCATGTGGAGGCAAAGTCGAGAACTGTGGCGCGTGCTGGTGCATGGAGGCCGATTGCGGGACTTGATCCGGGATAGAAAAAAAGTTGCAAAATCGTACGGATAAAATTGCTCACTGACTGTACCTCTTTAACCACGATTGTGCTTCCGCGGACCGTACGTGCGATGAAGACGTCGCCACCTCCAGCAACTTGACAGACAGCTTGGGGCAGCCCCGTCGCATGTTCCCATAGTCAAGCAAACGCCGGCGGACGTCCGCTAACGGTGTAGGGAGCCAAACTGAGTGCCCGGGTCGGTTTTCGACAACTACTCCCGCAGCGTGCACTGGAAAGATAGACTTGTTTTTTGACATGTGGTTGTGGAAAGTACCCTAGACTTAAGAGCTCAGGGAAAAGGAAGACTCAGTACAGTTCTGAAACGTTATATGCTGTTGATACAGTACTGTACATGTACTGCATGCCAACGGGAAACTTGAAAAGTTCAGTGACTGCGACATTCACTTCCATATTGGAGCGCAAGAACAATAAACATTCGTGTTTTCATCGTCTTCATTGGAGCAGGTCGTGGTGAGATCGAGCACTGTACCGTACGCGACAGCTTTGGCTCCGTCTCTGGTTGTCGCCTCTGTCGTCTGCAGCCGCGGCCACTCGTTATCGAGTATCCGCCTTGCCTGTTCTGGTTCAGTTGCTCGAGGGGTACTGGCGATGCTCTCATTGCGCGACTTTCTTCGCCGTTCGGCGGTGCTGTCGTTGTATCGGTATGCTCGGCCTGGGGGGCTCTGTGCCCGCGCGCGGCGTGCGGTTAGTGGGGCGTGCTCTGGTGCGCTGGTGTGTCCACCGTCAAGTCCCGTTACAGAGGGTTTGCCCGACAGACCATCTTTGCTGACCGAGTGCCTCATTCCCCGTCCCTGCTTCCATCCTGTGTCTATGTCGACGCCGGGCTCCCCTGTTTTTTCACCTGGTCGGCGGTGCTTTGCGGCCGTCCCTTGCGTACCTTTTTCTTGGCAGCCACGCACTGCGGACGTCACGACGAATGCCTCACGTACGTCTTTGTGTCAGGCACCTCCCCCATTGTTCTTCTGTTGTCCTTGCTTTCGGTAGCCGTGGAAATCGGGGACGCGTCGAAGGCCGAGTGTCATGACGCAACACCCCTGACTGACCTTGCAACGGGCAGTTTGGACCACATTGGCAGACGTCTTTCCCCCCCTGCGTAGCGTCTGCACGTGTCGGCATTTGCTGCGCATGCGTTGCTGACCCTTCACCCCCGCGCGCCCGGTGCCTGGTTGTTTTCTAATGCGTAGGGAGGAGCGGAGGTGGCCTCGATGGCGCGCGATGAGATTGTCGCTCGGCGGAGAGTACCCAGCGAGCAGGTCGACAAGCTCGTGGCCGATGGCCATGCGTACGTTTCCACGACGGGGCGTCTTGGTTTGCGTACCGTGCGGCTTGCTGCTGTCCATGGCATGCGATGCTTGAGCTGCCGCCGCCTGTCGTGGAGGCCCGTTCCGTGGCTGACTTTTCCTGTTCTTGCTCTCCTCTGGCCTTCTGATTGCTCGCCTCTCCCGTGTGGCCTTCCCACCTCCGTCTGTGTTGGACGCCACAGCCGGTTGGCGCAAGTCCGCAAGCTGATGGACCTGACCGCCTGAGGCCTGCAGCCGGCGCCATGGCGACAGGGTGCCGCGGTTGACTGGCTTTTGTCAGCGGCTGACTTGCAGTGCTGGTGACCCGCCGCGTCACCATCTCCCACGACACAGGACTTGGCCACTGAGTCGGTCAGTTCAGTGCGAATGGCCCGTGTCGACGATGAGGGGCAGGCGTGGAGTTGGGAGCGTGGGCGTGCAGCGAGCACATGCGGCCAGCAACGATCTAAGGCACCCATTGGACAACGAGCGCGGGGAGAACGATAGTGCGATGGGTTCGACCACCGAGGAAATGTTGTCCTGTGTGACATGCGCTAACCGCAGGGCCCCGCCACCGCCTCTGACAGGGGAGGTCGCGCGGACAGAGAGCATCAGCCATGTGAATAAACCATGTGTATTGGTGTCTGGTCCAATGTGTAAAATGTACACACCCCTCTCCCATCCAGAATGGCGACCACCGAGATCCTGATCAGTAACACCTACAAACAGAACAACAGCAGCACAAGCACTGAACAGAACAGTCTACCAAAGCCGGGCGCACAACACAGCTTGTTAGTCCCCATAGTCGATGCGCTTGTTGCTCGTCGTCGTTTCCGCGCACCGCATGCTGTCGTCGTGACAGCATGGGTCAGTAACTTACCAGGTTATATGAATGGTCCTCAGGGCTCCACACACAGGTCCGCGCAGACCCGTGGGAGGCACGTAGGGGCATAGTGAGATTGACAAGTCTCTGCAAAAACTCCTCATTCCCGGAGCGGGCGCGGAGGCGGCGGGGGGGCGGCCAAGAGAAGGGCAGACGTACCTTCTCAGTGTAAGAGACCGTTGACAGTTGGTCAGCACCTGGTGCAGACCGTCAAGCAACGTAGGACGATGACGCCGGCCGCGCCGGTGTCTCGGTCAGCCCAAAAGTCGCCCATGGCGCCACATCTACGCGCGACGACGGAGGCCGAAACCGTGACGGCTTGATAAAGACGTCGACAAGCACGTCGACGTGGTCTGATCGGTCGTCTATTGGATTTGGATTTGAGCCGGAGGCTGCTCCCGTTGAGCGAAATGTGCGATGTTGTCACTGGAAAGCTGCAAGGTCAAGAGGGGTCCAGGTGGGCAGGCGATCGAGACACCAGGAGATAACAGACACGTGTAGCATGGTGGTTCTGGAGACAACCAACAAAGCTACAGCCACAAAGCTGTTCAGTGCAGACGACATCGGAATAGGGACACGTAGGTGTGCGGCAACCAGCCGAGACAAAGAAACACACAGGCCAGCGATGCGAGTCGACAAGCAAAAAAACTGCAGGCACACATGGTCTGCGCCCACAAGGCCACTGTACGTTTTAATGTCGTCGTCAACGGCAACATCATGGTTACCTCTCTGCGCCAAAGGAGCAGAAGAAGCGCTTGGACACTGGACAACCATGTAAAAAAAAAAAGAAGATGAGAGACACACAGCACGAGTGGCGTCCGGTCCAGCGCCGCCCCGCCCAGCGCTCACTCCAACCGCCGCCGCCGCCCCCCGCTCACGGGAGTCCAAACCGCGCGACCACCGACGATGACACGGCGGCCGCCGTCCGGGAGCGCGCCACCACCTCCGCGACCGTCGCGCCAATCCCCGTCCCCACCCCCCCAGGCAGCCAGCGCCGCCCAAAGCCGCCAGTCGATGCCGGCCGAGTCGTCGCTGCTGCTGCTGCCGCTGCCGCCGCCGCCGCCGTCGTTGGCGCGGCGCCCCCCCGCGCCGCCATCGGCGCCCGCACCCGCCCCGCCCGCCCCGCCGCCGCCGACCGCGAGGCCGGACGCGCCGCGGTGGTTGGGAGCCCCACCAGCTGCACCCGCGCGGCGCCGACGGCGGCGGCGTCGGCGGCTGGCGCCGCCACCGACGCCTCGCCGCCCCCCGCCCCGCCGCCGAGTGGGTTGGCGTCCGCCGCGCGCCCGGTTGGCGCAACGGGCACGGCGCCGCGCCCGCCGGGGCCCGGCGACCTGGCGGCCGCCAGCGCGCGGGGGGACGCCCACAACCACAGCGTCCCGTCGTCAGAGGCCGACGCGACGAGCGCGTCGTGGCGGGGCGACCACGCCGCGCAATTGACCGACCCCGAGTGACCGCGCAGGCGGCCGACGAGCTTGCCCGTCTCCCGGTGCCACAGCAGGACCGTGCTGTCCTCCGAGCCACTCACCACCCACCCGTCTCGGTGGCCCCCAAAAAACGAACGGATGACGTAGCGCGACTGTTGTTGGCCCTCAAACACGCGCGTGCGTTTGCCCGACGCGATGTCCCACTCTTGGACGCTGCCGCCGGGCTGCAACGCGGTGTTGGCGAGCATCGTGCTCCCATCCGACGAGAGGGAGATCGACGTGACGTTGCTGTCCAGCCGCAGCGTGTACGTGGCCGTGTCGGTGCGACCGCCACTGGCAGCCGCCAAGGCCGCTGCGCTGGGGTGTTCGATGTGGCTGGCGCCGCCGGCCGTGCCGCCAGCGGCCGGTGCAGAGTTGCCGGCCGCCGCCGTGCCACGCGGCCGCGCGGCTGCGTCGCTGGCCGGTGCGCCCGCAGCCGCAACACCCCCACCGGCGACACCACCGCCTATGGTCCCCGCTGCCGCCGCCTGCCTCGCTCCCGACGCGCCCGCCCCGCCACCTGCCGCCGTCCGTCGAGCGGCCGCCTGTGCCGCCGCCGCCGCCGTCAGCAGCGGCGGCGCTGCAGCCACCGCCGCCGCCGTGTAGATGCGCACCATCTTGTCGGCAAAGGACGCGACCACCCACCGTCCGTCTGCCGACACGGCCACATCCGACACCCGCTCCATATGCGGCAGCGTGTGGACGAGCTCCCCCGTGCCAGCGTCCCAGACGAGCACGTGGCCGTCCATCCCCCCCGACGCGAATTGGGTGCCTGACGGCAACCACACCGCCGCCGTGACCATCGAGTCGTGGCCGACAAAGGAGCGGAGCAGGGCGCCCGTGGCAACGTCCCACAACCGCACGATATCATCGCCGCCCGCGGTCAGCAGCCGCGTCTCGTCTGGCGACCACGCAACGACCGACGCGGGATCGTCGTGGGGGAGCGTCTGCTCGAGTACCCGCTCGTCAGCGGCGGTGACGACGGGCAGGCGGGCGGCGAGGTCCGCGAGGTCCCCACTATTGAGCGGCTCCCGGGTAGAGGTCGGGTTGGCGCCAGACGCGGTGCCGCCGTTGGACGTTCCACCAGTGCCGGCGCCGGCCACGGGTCCCCGCGGCACGTAATCGTCAAATTCCTCCTCCCGACTGTCGTCGTCCGTGAAGCGGTGCAGCACGTCGTACGGCAGATGGCCGCCGACGCGGCCGCTTTCTGGGTCTTCCTCCTCGTCCTCCTCATCGTCATCGTCATCATCGTCCTCCTCCTCCTCCTCACCGCCATCGTCATCGGCCGTGTGGACGGCGTCGACCCCGGCGGCAGCGGCCGCCGCATGGCTAGGCCCCCCCGTCCCAGCACCGGCGCTGGTGCCAGCGCCGGCGGCGGCGGCGGCAGCGGCGGCGTGCGAGCCGCCCCCCTCTGGCGGTGCCGCCGAGGCCGCCTCCCCACCACCCTCGGCAATCTCCATCGCCGCGCTCGCGTCACTCCCCCCCCCCCCCCCCCCCCCCCCCCCCCCCCCCCCCCCCCCCCCCCCCCCCCCCCCCCCCC
>ENA-ORXR01005333-ORXR01005333.1-marine-metagenome-genome-assembly--contig:-NODE-5333-length-10267-cov-14.463395_pt1 | contig 10267 bp, 7 predicted proteins | sample MGYA00237866_ERZ511479 | MGnify/ENA metagenome assembly ERZ511479
GCCACCGAGATTTTTTATTGGAGCGACATTGACGCACACGGCTTTCAAATGCTCTCCCAAATCCGAAAATATTACCCACACACCCACAGCTTTCTGATGGACCGCAAGACCTTCGATACTTTCTATGAAGGCGGTAAAGGCACAGCAACCAATCAAACGCACATCAACCGACTCACACTGGACGAACACGCCTTGTACGACTTACTTCAACGTGAAAATTTACGGCTGGAACAGGAGCATATTTCGCATGGGTATGTGGTGGGGAGGTTGGGGGAGATTAAGTAACGCTTTGACGTTCAAACTGCCATTTTTTCACATCATTTACAGTAGGTTTTTTTACATCATTTTCGAGTATGAAATAAATATAATCTCTAAAAACTTTGTTTATTTCTCTTGGAATTAATGAAGATGTAGGAATATTTTTTGCAATATATTCTATGACTTGTTCAGACAAAGGGAATTCAGAATTTTTATCTACTTGATAAAAACTTATTAATTCAGTACAATATTCAACAACGTCTTCGACTGAGAGGTCTCTAAATCTTACTTTACTATCAATTCTTGACCACATTGCATCACCCAAGAGGTGTTTTATACTGTCCTCTTCTCCTTCTGTCAGTGTAAAGTTGAGAAATGTTGTCATATTTTTATTGACAGAATCCGTTAAATCTCTTATAAATTGCGAATATTGCTTAAATTCTTTGCCTGAATAGTAAAGTAAATCTTCCATTTCATCTATCCATAGAAAAACGTGTTTTTGTTCGCCCAATGTTAAGGCTTTTAATGCTAAACCTAAGAATGACACATAGTCATTCATTGTTTTTAGTGAACGCACTATGCCTAATTTTTTGGCATCAGCTGTGCTTATTCCATCGTAGATATATTTTTGAAAAATTTGACTTAAACCTTCTTGGTTTCCAAATAGATTATTTTTTGGTGCAATGAGCTTTACTAAACTATCTATAAAAGCCTCGCTACTTGTAATTCCTTTTTTAAGTTCATTAGCTATATAATTTTCTTCTTTTTCCTGACTTAAAGTATTTAGGTTATCTATAATTTTTTCTACTTTTATTTGGTCGAATATCTCTCTTACTGTTTGAATACCAGCACCTTTACCTTCTTTTGGAATTTTCACATAGACGCTAACAATTTGGTTATCTAAAATTCCTGATTCTCGTAATTTATTTTTATAGAAGTAAAACGCAGCATGAGTTTTACCGCCACCGATAGGTCCCCAATTTAGAACAACTTGTCGATAATTCCTATCAAAAGCATTTGAATATATATTTGTGATTTGTTTTTTTTGTTCTTTTAAACCTGCCCATACCCCCTCTCCGTCAGATGAAGGGATAATATCTTGGAAAGGGTTTTGCGTTAAATTAATGTCTTTTAATTCCATGAAAACAGATTTTAATTATGAATTTACTCGTTCAATTATCTCTAAACGTTCTGAGTACATTAGTTTGTGCTTCTGTTGCCATTCTTTCAGTTTCTGCACATTTTGAGAAAATTTATCATTGTCTATTTCGCCCCTGCTTTTTTGTGCTTCCAGTCCCTTATATCTTATGTTACTATGAAACGCAATTAAGTCTTGTAAGGTTTGCTTCGCTTTATCATAAGTGAAGCCCTGCCTATTGTATACATAGTAGATAAAAAGAATTACCTCAAACGAAGTCCACAATGAAAAGTAAGGAAAAGCATCATATATAGCTCGTAATTTGTCTTCGCTTTTAAGTGCTTTTAAATCATCTGAAAGAAATACTATTTGACTGTTGTTCTGATGATTAAATATATCAATACAAACTGCTAAGTTTGCTTTTTCTCCTGCATCTTTTGATGAACTTTCAATTGTCCCATCAAACAATAAATTATCATATTCTGCTAATGATGGGCGTTTGAATTTATAGTTTCGATTATTTAGTTCAATGTTGTTTTCTGGGTCTGGAACTTTATTGAAGTGTTTCAGCATCTCCTGACCTACAGTTCTACTTTGTTTTATTGTTATTAACGTCTTGAGAAGAGAAAACAATGTATAATCCTTTCCTGCTATGGTAAAAGAATGTTGGTTTAAATAGATATAACTGCAAGCGTCTATAACACATACCATCATTGGAGATTAGTTTTATAAGAATTTAATATTAATGTAACTTTCATTTTTTCTGCCGCCTTGTTTTTCTATAAAAAGCAAGCCATTTGTTGTTATGCCTTTTTCAAACAATTCATTTATATCATTTAATTCGAGATATATATTTTCATCTCTGATGAGACTAATTATAAGGTACAACGAAGTATTTTCTACATGAATTCTATACGCACCGTCAGTGCTAAATTTATTAAAAAAATCGAGTAAATATTTTTTTATTTCAAATAGGTATTTGTTCGTGCCAATAGCTGAATTAACGTTTGTAAGTAAACACACAGCTTTAAAAAATTGATTATTAAACCAGTCCTCAGTTATATCACTATAAGTCTTTTCATTTTGATTAAACGTAATTAAACTTTCGTAGAAATGCTTTCCTTTTAAAGATAACTGATATTTTTTTTTGCTTCTTTTTAGTATGCCTAAATCAACCAACCACTCTAACCTTACTGGTACAGCGTGTTTGTTGATGTGTTTTTTTTCAGGGACTATTATAGCGAGTTCACGAATTTTTTGGTTTGCCTCGTCTTTTGCTTTTGTGGGCAAAAAGTCTCTTTTAGCTCCTAATCTTTTGATTAAATCATTATTTATTTTTTGCCTTATATACTTTTCTGTTATTTCATCTTCGTTATCTGCGATTAGGTCTAATAAACAGATGATGTAATCTGAATCTTTTTGTAGTAAAAAATAAAGTATAAATATTTTTTCCCAATCTTTTAATCTGTTGTGTTTCTCTTGATTTTCATTTAAAAATAGATATAATTGTCCGTTTCTTGAACTTCTTACAACTTCTCCGATTTGGGTGATGAAACCAAAATCTTTCAACAAATCAATGTAGTAAGCAAAAGATAGATTTGTTAATTCTCCATTATGGTCTCTATACCAAGTTGAAATGATTTTTTCATCTTTATCCCACTTTAAGACTTTCTCTTTTAAAAAAGGCATCGGAAATGATGAATTTCCAATTATTTTCAACACATTTAATGCAAGATATAAATTGCGAGTCTGAGTATTTGTTCCCTTGATTAAACTATACCTATCTTGCTTACTCTTCATATTAGCTATAATTTCCGCTGCCAAAACATATTAATATCAATCAGTTTAGGGTCATCAAAGTTAATAATTCCTTTTTTACTTTCAAGTTTTTTGAGGGCATCCTTCATTGGGACTTCACTTTTGGGTGTACCGAGAAAGGATTTGGCGGTTTTTATGTCTTTGTTTTGAACATTGAGTAAGATAGGTATTTTTACTTGTGAAGAAAAATCGAAATCTCTTTGTTTGTATTCTTCAACGCCTTGTGATAGCATCATTACAATAACTCCTTTTGAACGAATCATGCGTAATAATTTTTCTAATACCCCTGCCATGTTTTTTTCTTTAAGGTAAGCATGTGCTTCGTCTATCACAATAATATATCTTATTGGTTTGATTCTATCCTCTGAAGGTTTTACATCATTGGCACTAATAAAATAATTCAATAGATAGTTTAGCATCAAAAATACGGACGCTTTGCGGGCTACTTCGGGGAGACTTCCAGGTAGATTTATATAGAGATTTTTATCAGTGAATGAGAAGTCCGCATCATACTCATTGTCAAATATGATGCTTGATATTTCTCCCATTATTTGAGTTAGGGAATCTTCTTTGATTTTTGCTTCTTCGTAGTATTCCATCAATTTATGATAGACTTCTATCATTGAGGGGGCGTTTCCTGTTTTTGCCGTTTCTTCAAAACATCTTTCAATGGCTTTACTAAGACTTCCTTTTTGTTTTGGTCCGAGTTTTCTATCAACAGCACATAGATTGTCTCTAAATGCCATGATGTCCATTTGCCTTTGTCTTTCATTGCTAAGACTAATGGAACTTAGTGGATTGAACTTGAGAGGTGCTTCTTGGATATTGATAAATTCACAATTGGTAGCATCAAGAAAAGTTTGTAGCTTGTCTGATTTGCCTTCGCCTTTATAATCAAAAAATATAAATTTTAGTTCGTTTTTGGATTGTTGATTGATTTGGTATAATACGTCTTTTATCAGTTCCGTTTTACCTGAACCATTCATACCAGCAACAGCAAAATGCTGGCTGTCAAATTCGTTTTCATCGTTGATTTTTATTTGTATTGACTCGTCGGTTTTAGTATCTTTTCCGAGTTCTATCTCCAGTAAGCCCGTGAATGCACCTATTTCACGTTGTTCACTATGTGTTGTAAAGACAGAGGAGGAACTAACAAGGCTGACACCGTTATTTATGATACTTAACAAGTAGTCAATGTGGGCATTTTTACCTTTATTATTTTGTAAAATATCTTTATTCAGAATATCCAATCCATGATCTAAATGGAGTTTAGTGAATTTAGTAAATTCATCTTCGGTGAGTCGCCTTTCGTAGTGTTGGTTAAATATAGCCTTATATACGCCATCATTGGATTGGCGATTGATTTCACCAAGTAAACTTTCAGGGTATTCTTTTCCTTTATTATCTGTTTCAGATAGGTTTTCAAGGTCAAATTTTTTATCTCGTTGGAGACTGTAAGCAATCGCTATTTGAGCTATTGTTCTATCATCTTTGAAGCCATATTTATTTTTGCTCAAAGAAAATACGACACCTTTATTAACTTCTGATGTTTTTATTTTTCTCATGGTTGCTTTAGTTGAAATATCCTTGATGAATGGTTGTTTTTCTGTCTTTGTTTTCGAGTAAATAGGATTTCGCTACATGGTCTTTTATTTTCGGTAGGTCTGCGACTCTAATTTCAGTGTTCGTTGAAAAAATAACGACTTGACTCGATAAGTGGGGGTAATAATGTGCAAGAATATCATCACGGTGTTCTTGGTCTAACCTACCAAGTGGAGTATCAATAAAAACAGGTAATTCATGTATAGACTCTGATAGTATAGCTTTGAGGAGTGCCGATATATATATCTGTTGTTGCCCTTTTGAGAAATCACTGATTGGTGAAGTTTCACTACCTGAAGTATCGTATAGTTTTACTTCCAACCCAAGTTTGTTTTTAAGAATCGTCATTTCCACATTATCAACAAGCGTTTTTTCATTTAACAGGGTTTTCATTTCGTTCAAAAGCGATTTTTCTAAAATCTCTTTTTTCTTTTCCTTTTGAGTTTTTACAAAATCAGTGAGGACTTTGATGTACTTTTTCACCAATTTAATTTGTTTCTCTACTTGTTTTGATGTTTGTACTCTGCTTAATAGATTGCTTATTTTCGTCTGATGTGTATTATTTTCTAATTGAAGGCTAACAATCTCACCATCTAATTTACCTGTTTCTTGATTAAGGCTTGTCTGCCTCCTGTCTGCATCTTTCTTCTTGTCTTGTAAGTCTTGTATAAATTCATCTTTAGAAGATGATTCAGCCACTCTAAGTTGTTTTGCGACTTCTTGATAATCGTTTTGCACCCTCATGTATTCGTTGAAGACGCCCTCAAAGGTATCTTTAGAATACTTATTGACTAAATCAAAGACATCATATATTTGGTGTATTTCTGATTTGTCTAAATCATGTTCAAATTCTATTTCTATGTCATCTTGGTTTTGTATATCTAACTCTGCAAGAATCCTTTTTGCCTTATTATAATAAAATAATTTTTGTTCAAGGTCAATATCATTTTCAGGTAATGGCGGTCTATTAAAAAGTGATTCCGCAAACTCTTTTGTTTTTTCTGACAGCCCTTTTCGTTCAATTTCACTTAGTTTTATACTCTCCTCTTTTTGAATATGGTCTTTGACTTCTTCGAGCTTATTTGCCATAATAGCAAAGGGGATTAAATCTGCTACTTCATTGAATTTCGCGCCTACTTCGTCAAGTTTTTCATTTAGTTTTTCTTCTTTTTTCCGAAGTTCATTCATGTCAATCCTCACAGAACTATCTCCCCTGCGAACTAGTTGATTGGTGTATTCAGATATATCAGTTTTCAGCGATTCTATTTCCTCGCTAATTTCATCTAGCCGTTTTTCATTCTTTCCAATTGTAATTTCGTTTTGTTTTTTTGCGCTTTCAAAAGTATTAATTTGCAGACTGATTTCGTCTGGTGCAGCTTCTTTTTTTAGTTTATCTTCATAGGTCTTTAAGTCTCCGATTAGGTTTTCATAAGTATTCAAACCTAATACCTGCCCAAATGCCTCATCCATCAGTGTAGCTTGTGCCTTCGCCCCTAATTGTGCAATATCAGCAATTTTTTCAGCATCAAAAAAGACAAATTTTGCAATGTCGATGGGTATCAAATAATCATTTACAAAATTCGCTTTATCTGAATAATCCGATAATAAACCGTTAGGTTCACCATCCATCAATATTTCAAAAGTCTCTGCCACTGTTGAATTGGCAGCGTCATAACTTCTTCTTAATGTGATATTTGCGAGTTTTTGTTGTGTTTTAGTAAATGCCTCGGCGAGTTCAACCTCTGAAAAATTTACTTCCACAGAAAACTTTGTTTGCCCTTCATTTGCAGCATTCTTGTTCAAGGATTTACCAAGAAATTTAGAGTAATTTCCTTTAACTTCATCTCTGAACACTTTATCAACTGTAGATATATTACTGCCATATAAACACCATACAACCCCGACGAGAAAACTCGTTTTTCCTTGCCCATTGCGACCTCCTATCAAGATAATGTTCTTGTTATCCTCTGGCATTAAATTTATCCCAACTTCACCATAATAAGGTTTAAAGTTATTGAATGTTATACTTGATATTTTCATACTTTGACTTCTTCTGAGATAGTATTTTCAATGATTTTTTGGATATTGATACGCTTACGCATCAGTCGCTTATCCTTCTCATTCCTAACAAGATTAAGCATTTTATCAGGACTTACGCCTTGCGTTTTACAGATTTCCGCAAGTTCATCTTGCTGCTGTTTTTTCAATTCGTCTTTTTTAGTCATATCAAACTGTTTTAGTTGTTCATACACTGAATAATAGATTTCATATACGTTTTTATTAAAACCATCCATGTTCCAAATAATCTGTATGGCTTTCATCTCTTGGGTTGTGATGAGTTTTTCGCTGGAGAGTTTTTCAGCTTCCAATAGGCGGTGTAAAAGATATGCCCTTGTATCAATGTTGTACGGACCTTTTCCTTTACCGCCATTTCTCAACCTCATTTGTCGGTACTCGTCTTTATTTCTATTTTCTACTAACCAATCCCTCAAGTCAAGCAAGGGTTCAAGATGTTCTTCGCCATTATCAATGAGGGCTTCCATAGACTTGTCTTTCCTGACTACGGTACAGACCCAACATCCAAATCTGCTTTGCCCGCAGGACGGCGTGGTTACGTCTATCACCAACGGGCAGTCACCGCCTGAACCATTCCGATAAAGTGTGACTAAATCTCTATTTGAACCATTCCATGGAGAAGGTGCTTGTAAGAGATACTGCCATAAATCTTCTGTTAAAAGATGTTTTATAGGTGCGTATATGTATGCAAGGTTGAGTTCTACATGTCGGCGAAGGCGATTGTTGGCAATTTGAAATTTTTGCACTGACCGCTTTCTGTTATTACTTTCATCTTCTCGCGTTCCGAGTAAAATAATGACCTCGCCTTTTTGGGCAACTTGTTCTTTAATATACTTAGTTGTTGGGTTAATTTTCAATCTTTCGGTACACCAACGAAACGTACTATTCGGTGCAGGGTAGCCCTTTCCAATCAGATTGACCCAAAAACTATCTTCTAATTCTGGTGTTGTCTTGGCAACAATGAAAGGTAGGTTTTCTTTTTCAGCTTGCTTGGCAATATTATCTAAATTGGTATCTATCCACTGCACTACTTTCGGATTTTCTACAAGTGTATCATTGCACACTACGTGTACCTCTTTGGTGCGTTTTTCTTCCGGTAATTCCCGTAAGGCATACCACACCAATTGTAGCACCGCCGTAGAATCTTTGCCGCCACTGAATCCGATTATCCACGGACGTTCATCTGCAAGATACTGGTCTTTTATTTCGTCTTTTATGAAATCTATTATCATTTATCGTTGATATACAAGTAATTATCAGTGAGTAAAAATTTGCCATCCTCAATTTTATCCAATAGTGAGGATTTGACCTGAACAGGAAAAATATCATTGGCTTCGGCGAATTTAACAATTAATTTGTCAAAAGTATCTATGGATTTACCGTTTTCAAAATAATCTCTTTTTAGAAAACGCATAGAAGTGTTAGGAATCGGGTTGAACTGCATATCATCTTCAAGGTAATTCTTCTCGGTAAGCCCGAAAAAACCAAGACCAAAAGACCTAAATTGGTTGCGTGGGTCATGCTGAAGATTAGAGTAAAGGCTGCGCTTATTCGTTTCTCTGTGTTGTGTCACAAAATCTGCAATATCTTGTATATGCTTTGGTTTGTCAAACTTATATAGATAATATGCGACAACCTCTTTTATAGTTCCGCCGATATATCTTCCTTCGTCTTCCCACTTTTTGAGTCCGTATGTACTCCATTCTATCTTGATAAAAATATCTCGTCTTTGTAAATTACTACGTACCGAATCTGCTGATCTAGTTAATCCGGACTTTATTAATTCCAACCTCCTGTATATTTCATCGACATGTAGTGGTTCATTGGCTTCCTCCAATACATCAATTATATATTCGTGAACTAATTTGAGTGTATTCTTCTTTATCGTTAAATTTCCATCTAAATCTGTCAATAGACTAAATTCCTCGTAAATCAAATCTTCTAAAACACTCAATCGTTCTGAAAGGTTTTTAACAACAAGTTCTTCATTATCAATAAATTGAAGTAAATAACCTTTTAAATTAATTTGGTATTCATTATCATTTCTTTTTTCGGTCAGGGGGCGAAGTTTATCTATTAATTCTTGCCAACGAATGCCTTCGTAGATATCGCACCGCATCAAATATTTTGGGTAGATATTTTTTTCAATAATAACAGGTTTATATTTTTTTGAGTAAAATTTAGCGAATAATTGATAATAAAAATGGGCAGTGAAAAGTGAGTTTTCATCAAGGTTTTCAAAACTAACAAAAGGTTCGTCAGTTGGGATGTCTACTTCCATTTGTACTTTCTGAGGTGATAACATTTGTAGTATTTCTGTGATTTTATTCCAGATATCATCATGTAGTTTCTGCCCTTTGATTATTTGTCGTACCCGTTCTCTGGTTAACCCTATTTTTTCACCTATTTGTTCAAGTGTCATCTTAGTATTATAACAATACTTTGTACCATGCCTAAAGATATAATATCGTTGGTCGTTCAGGATATAACGATTTTGAAATAGAATATTGATGAATTCTGAAAAAGGGAAAGTATTACCAATATAGTTTGATTGTTGGGTCTGTAGCCACTCTACAGTATTACTCGGAAGTTTGTTCATTTTTTCGATAAACAAATGGAATAAACGTTCTGCTGGAGTCTGTTCTTTTAATACTTCTCCGGATCTTATTAAATAATCAAAAAAACTATTCAGAGAAGTAGAGGTTTTTATTCCAACCTTTTCAACCTGTGTGAAGTCAAAATCAGTAGCATTTGAAATGATGTCTAGTTTTTCAAATAAAGCTTTTAGATTGCTATTGCTTTTCTCCCAAAGTAGCATCAGCACATTATAACAACGCACATCCAATTTTTTCGCTTCGGATACAAGTTTAATTGATAAAAGTCGGACAACCTCATCATCTTTAAGGAAATCAAACCTGTCTTTAGTACTTTCGGTTATATCTTCTTTGGGTACATAAATTGTTTCAACAGTATTATCTAAATAAAATTGGCAGATTTCATATAATTCATCATTAGTTTTTTTGCCTGCATTATGCAACTTTAAAAAGTTGCCATACTGTCGATAATGCGATAAAATAGAATTAATATCCAATAAATTACTGTGGAGACAAATATTATAACTCCTTTTTGAAAGCCTATGTTTACTTTGTATTTCTTCAATAGTAAGTGACATTTGGATTTAGAAGTATGAAAATGAGGGAATAAAAATATTTTAATCCCAAAGATAGCAAAAAACAACTTGCCCCAAAACAAATACAAGATTGAAGCCTATGAGAAGTTTTCTTCTCCCTGCACCAAACCCAAAAATTCCCTATCTTCGCACCAACCACCTATCCATTTTTTTTGTTTAAAAACGCGATATCATCATTGTAGAGA
>ENA-ORXR01005334-ORXR01005334.1-marine-metagenome-genome-assembly--contig:-NODE-5334-length-10264-cov-5.737705_pt1 | contig 10264 bp, 10 predicted proteins | sample MGYA00237866_ERZ511479 | MGnify/ENA metagenome assembly ERZ511479
ACACCATGAAATAAACACACCATCAGATCTATCAAGCACCCTTAACCTTTATACATAGAAATTTAGTTCCGGAAGCAGTAGGTCGAGCCGTCAACGTCGGTATGATATTAATGAACTGGAACATTGGCCGACTAATAAATGAAGAAGTCTTAAAAAGTGAAAGAGCAGCATACGGGAAAGCAATTGTTGCGACGCTGTCGCAACAATTGAGTTGGTCACATTTTATAGAGATAATTACCTTAAAAACAGAACTGGAAAGAGAGTTCTATACTCAGATGTGCCGCATTGAAAGATGGAATGTTCGTACGCTTAGGAAGAAAGTCCAGTCTATGCTTTTCCAAAGAACTGCAATATCCCAAAAACCAGAAGAGCTTGCGAAACTTGAACTTGAAGCTTTACGAGAGGAAGATAAATTGACACCCGATCTTGTTTTTCAAAATCCTTATTTTCTTGACTTTCTAGGCTTAAAAGATCGGTTTCTAGAGAAAGACCTGGAACAAGCGATACTAAATAAACTAGAAGAGTTTCTATTAGAATTAGGCAGAGGGTTTACCTTTGTTGAACGCCAAAAAAGAATGATCATTGACGGGGAGGATTATAAATTAGATTTGCTCTTCTATCACCGAAAGCTAAAACGCCTCGTCGCTATTGATCTTAAAATTGGAAAGTTTAAAGCTGAATATAAAGGTCAAATGGAATTATATCTTCGGTGGCTTGAGAAAAATGAAACCGAAGCGGAGGAGGGGCAACCTATTGGATTACTCTTATGCGCCGAAGGTAATTATGAGCAGATTGAGTTACTCCAATTGGATCAAACGAATGTGAAGGTTGCTCAATATATTACGGAGTATTTGCCGAAGGATTTGTTAAGGAAGAAGTTGCACCAGTTTTTGGAGGTGTCGAAGAGGCAGATGGATAACGAATGATTAAATCTGCCTCGTTATGGTTTTGTTACATATAGTATTTAGTCAGTTTTTTTGCTGATTTTTCGCTCATGATTTTTTTGCGCAAAGCTAAAACCTATATTTTAGTGGGACAAGGTAGAGCTTAGCGAATGCTTACGTTGGCTAAAATCATCCGGAGCGATGGTGTCGCTAAGTGATCCATTTAGAATGGACATATAATTTAGCGGCCAGGTATGGTCGGCCAGAAAATTGGTCGTCATATCACTTTTGTCCAGTTCCAGACAACGATCCTTAAAAATATTAGTGCTTTGGGCGAAAAGGAAGTTACTCGCAGCTAACGAGCAATAAAGAAGTAAAGTAAAAATTACATTTTTCATGTTATTTTATTTTAGATGTTAAAAAATGGCATAGCAGTGGCTGGATTGTACTGGCCAATCTATACGAGCAATAAAAAAGATTAGAAATTTTTAGTCGGCCTAACCGCTATGGTTAGGTAATTTTTTTGTTAGAAAATTATTTCGAATGTGGTAGTGTCATGAGGAGGAACATAAAATTCTTCGCCACTAATTGTAGTTGATTCGCCAATATTATTGTATATAAACCATGTATAACTGAAAGTAGAATTTCCTCTTCTAATATTGATAAAAGATGTATCAATTATACTACCACTGAAATTTCCGCTTTGAGTATTATTTATATTTATTTCTGCATACTCCGTGGTATCCACCTTCCGCACCTTCACTTTCACATACCCCTCCGGGTCCATTTCAATCGTAGGTGTTCTGGGGTAGCTATTGCGTGTACTTTGCCAGTAGGTATCCGCGTCTACGCTTACGTCGTAAGTACGATCCCCCGCTAGAGAGTAAGTAAAATCATAATGTCCCTCTGCGTCGGTTTCTACTATTTCTACCAGGGTACGACTGGGTGAGGTGAGGATACCATTGCTTTCTTTTTCGAAGAGTCCGACGGTCGCGTTGGGGACGCCTTCTTTGGTGGCTGCGTCGATGATGCGGAAGGGGCTGGTGCTTTCTTTGTTGCAGGCAATCGTAGATAGCAATGAAAGCGATAGTAGGGTTATGAGATACATTTTTTTCATTTTTATGAGAAATAACTTTAATTAGAGCATCTATTTATAAATATTTTGATTTTGTGAGATTAGAAAATTATCTCGAAGGTGGTAGTGTCGTGAGGAGGGACGAAGAACTCTTCTCCTACGTAAGTAGTAGTTTCTCCTGTAATTGTAATTCCCCACACAAAGTCAGTAAAAAAATTACCTCTTTTAATACTTAAAAAAGAAGTATCAATTTGACGACCTGTAAATGTTATCCCTATTCCGTCGTTAATATTTACCCTAGCATACTCCGTCGTGTCCACCTTCCTCACCTTCACCTTCACATACCCCTCCGGGTCCATCTCAATCGTAGGCGTTCTTGGGTAGCTGTTCCGTGTACTTTGCCAGTAGGTATCCGCGTCTACGCTTACGTCGTAAGTACGATCACCCGAGAGAGAGTAAGTGAAATCATAATGTCCCTCTGCGTCGGATTCTACTATTTCTACCAGGGTACGACTGGGTGAAGTGAGGATGCCATTGCTTTCTTTTTCGAAGAGTGCTACCGTGGCATTGGGAATAGGTTCTTTGGTGGCTGCGTCGATGATGCGGAAGGGGCTGGTGCTTTCTTTGTTGCAAGAAAGACAGCTAGCGAAGAATACAAAGAGATAAAAGATATTTTTCATAACAAGGTGTTTATAATTTGTTAATTGAATACGTCAAAGGTCGGGTGATTAAGGGTTGGGAGCAAGTAATTTTGTCGCTTATTTTGGGAAAGAAAAATTTATTTTAAAGAAATATTCCTTATATATAGGAAATATGTCGTGTTTTAAAGAAGTTATTTCCCGAATTTCAGGAAAAGTTAATATTTTGTTGTATTATTGATAGTAGTATTAATAAAAATAAGATTGTTGAAAATATGGAATATCCCGTAGAATTTTCTATTTCAATAGATGAATTACAGTTGCAACAGTTGTTTTTTCAGCAAATCCGCAAAAAGGCAAAATCGGAAAAGGCACTGGTCAAAGAGTTAATGGAGATTTTGGGTTTGGGGAAAAGCGCCATTTACCGACGACTGAGCGGGGAGTCGATGCTCTCAATGGGAGAAACTTTTAAACTGGCAGATCATTATGATTGCTCCCTGGATCAGTTCATTGGCAAGGATAAGACCAGGATCTCTTTTGACTTTCCCGTCTTACGGAATAGAATAACCGATGTAAAAACATTCATGGCGAGCATAGAATCGGATATGGCTAGAGTTACCCAACTGGCCCAGGTTAGCGTAGATTTTATCAGCCGCGAGATTCCGCTTTTTCACTATTTCAATTTTCCGGAGTTGACCGCTTTTAAGGCGTATATCTGGAGCAGAACCATTTGGCGATTGCCGGATTATCAGGAGCGACAATTTAGCCTCAAACAGATCAAGGGGATCAAACGCTATCAGGAAAAAATTCTAAAACATTATAATAAAGTCCCCGGAAGTGAGATCTGGAGCACCGATTGTTTATCCATTACACTCACTCAAATTGAATATTATCTGGCCCAGGATATGTTTAGAGAACCCGAAGAGGCACTGCTACTTTGTACCCAGCTAAAATCTTTGTTCCACCATCTTTATGAAATGACGACCCACGGGAAAAAATTCTCATTGGGTAGTAGTCCAAAAAAAGATGCCCCCGATTTTACACTGTACCACAATCAACTGGCCCACTCCAACAGTTTTATACTGGTCAATTCCCCTGACGTCAATATGAGTTTTGTGACCATTGATAACCTTCATACCATTAAATCCAGCGAACCCGAATTTTATCAATTTATGAAAGACTGGAAAATGGGTCTGGTAGAAAAATCTATCCCGGTCAATTCAACTGCCACGGCGCGGAATAAGTTTTTTAATAATATTGATCGGCAGCTAAATAGATTCGAAAAAAGAATAAAAAAGTATTTGGAAGTTGTTTAGGAATGAGGTATTAATAAAGCCAAAAACGTAAATTTATTATTAACACATTCCTAACCAACTTCTATAAATTATTTCTAATTTAGAGATTTGTTCTCGTGTGCAAAGGTAGTGCTAATTCGGTTCTAATCGAATCTATTTCAGGTAGAATTTCGGCCGCTATTTTTGAACAGCGTTAATAAATGCTTGACCAATTTCTAAGTTATTTACATGAATAAAGATAAAATATACTTTGCCTCGGATTTCCATTTAGGGTCGGATGGAAAATTGACGAGTCGAGAACGGGAAAAGCAAATTGTACGCTGGCTGGAGATGATTCGAGCGGATGCCAGGGCGATCTATCTGGTGGGTGATATTTTCGATTTTTGGTTTGAATATAAAACGACGGTACCGAGGGGATATATTCGTTTTTTTGGAAAACTACGGGAGTTGCGGGACGAAGGGATCGAGGTTTACTTTTTTACTGGAAACCATGATATGTGGATGTTTGAATATTTCGAAAAAGAGTTGGATATTCCCATCTATCGAGAACCGATTACGAGAAAATTTGGCGATCAGCATTTTTTTATGCACCACGGAGATGGATTAGGTCCCGGAGACCATGGCTATAAATTTCTAAAAAAAATACTGTCCAATCCGCTTTGCCAGTGGTTATACGCGCGGTTACATCCTAACTTTGGACTATGGCTGATGCGGTTTTCTTCCGGTAAAAGCCGGGAGATGGAACATGGTGTTCCTGCCTTTCAAGGCCCGGAAAAAGAATGGCTTGCTATTTTTGCCAATACCTACAAGTCAGATCCACCAATTGATTATTTTATTTTTGGTCATCGACATTTGACAATTAACTGTACGCTAAAAGACCAACCGGGACGTTATATAAACCTCGGAGAGTGGTTATACACCTGTTCTTATGCTGTTTTTGATGGAAAAGCGCTGGAAATCCGATTTTTTGAAAACGATCATGGAAAAATTATTAAGATATAAAATTGTGGGGTTATTGTTTTGGCTGGTACTGCCTCTATTAGTCATGGGACAATCGGAAGACAGGCCATTAGATTATACGTTGTTACATACGCTCGATATTTCCTCGCCAGTATTTACCACCGATCAGGTACGCAATGTATACACGGTGACCAGGCAGAATGAAGTGGTCAAACATACCCCGGATGGGAAAGTGCAATTTCGTTATAATAATAATACACTGGGAATTTTGAGTTTTATTGATGCGACTGATCCGTTTAATTTATTATTATTTTATCCGGATTTTAGAAGGGTAATTTTATTAGATAGAACGCTGAGTGAAACGGGTGCTTTTGATTTATTTGACCTGGATGTGATTGATGTACCGGCCGTGGGAATTTCCAGTGATAACAAGCTATGGATTTATGATGATATAAAATTTATTTTAAAAAAAATAGATCGAAACGGAGATATCGTTCAGGAAAGCAACAACCTCAGTTTGATATTAGGAAAAACGGTATCGCCAAATTTTATTTTAGAACGTAGCAATGCCGTTTATATAAATGATCCAGCAATCGGAATTCTGGTTTTTGATTTATTCGGTAATTATACCAAAACTATTGACGTAAAAGGACTTATCCAGTTTCAGGTCATTGATCAACAGCTGGTATATTGGCAAGAAGGTGAATTGAATGTTTTTAATTTAAAATCTTTACAAACCCGCTCGATGGATCTCCAGCTACCAGCGGATGAAGCGCAACCGCAACTGGTACGCATAGAAAAAGACCGACTCTACGTAAGAACCGGTCCTTTTCTAAAGATTTATCAAATTGAGTAAATAAAATTCTTTCGATCCAAAAAGTGTTTCGTCCGATTTGAAAAAACGTAGAGACAAGGCAATGCCTTGTCTCTACGTTTTTTCAACAATTCAACAATTCAACAATTCAACAATTCAACAATTCAACAATTCAACAATTCAACAATTCAACAATTCAACCTCTCCTAAATCGTCATAATATCTTTTTCTTTCGCTTCGATCATCTTGCCAATCTTTGCGTTGAATGTCTCTACATTTTCCTGCACGTCATTTTCCTTTCGCTTTCCCTGGTCTTCCGGGTAGCCATCTTTAACGGATTTTTTAATAAAATCCATTGCTTTTTGACGGTGATTTCGGATAGAAACCTTGGCCTCTTCCCCCAGAGACTTAGACTTTTTAACCAAATCTTTTCTACGTTCCTCCGTCAACGGTGGAATATTCAAGATGACCATTTCCCCGTTATTTTGGGGCGTAATGCCGAGATTGGCTTCAAAGATAGATTTTTCAATTGGGCCGATCATGGGTTTTTCCCAGGGCTGAATACTGATAGTTCTGGAATCAGAAATAATGATATTAGCCACCTGACTAAGCGGCGTTGGCGACCCATAATAATCGACCATCAGGCCGTTTAACATAGAAGGCGAAGCCTTGCCCGCACGAACTTTGAGCAGCTCGTTTGCGAGATGTTCGATGGTTTCATGCATTCCTTTTTCTGTTCTTGCAACAGTTTCTATTACTTCTTCGTGCATAATAGTTATGATTTAAAAATTGTATTTAATAATGCCTTTACGAACTTCGATCTGTTTATCCTCTACTAGTTTATTGATAATCTGGTCCGCCTGTCCGTCGTTGTCTTCAATTCCCTGATGGAAAAGCGCAATATAATCTCTTAACAAAATAACTTCAGCCGGGCGATTTCCCGTGTATTGAAGTCGTTGTACTGTCTCCAGTGCTTTGCCTTCGATATCCTTTTTATCTGTGATTTTGGATGTTCCGTTCGTCTTCTCTGTCTTTCGGGAAGTTTCTTTTTGCGTCGCAGTGGTCGTCGTTTCGCTAAGGTCGATCTGTAGATCACTTTCTGTTTCGAATTCTTCTGCCTCATCGTCCGGCAGATACGTTTCTTCTCCGTATGTTTCTGTTTCGAATTCAGCCTCTGTTTCTTCGACGGTTACTCTAAGGCAGCTTCTTCCACTTTGATTGATAAAATCAATGACCGGATCGAGGTTGGTAGAACCAGATAAAATCGCAAATTCTATTTCCTCGTCCAGCTTCTCGTCCAGTTTTCCCAGAAAAAAAGAAAGATGAAATTCGAGCGAGCCAGTATCGGTAGCTTTTGAAACAATCCATTTTGCATTTTTGCCCATTCGTTGCATGGCTAAAACCAATGGGAAAGGAATTTGTTGTTCCTCTGGTCGGATAAGAACAAAAAGTTTGTCACAAACTTTTTCAAGTTTTTCAAAACTAATGTGTTGCAGCGTCTTAAATTCCGTAAAGACAAATCGTTTTTTCTTGGTACTCATAGTATTTTTTGGAGCTATAAAGTCGGATAATCCCTTCCTCGTTGTAAGTAGTAGGTTTGCAAAAAGCATTCCTAACGCTTTACATAAGCATCTAAAAAAATATTATAATTTAATTTGTTCAGATACTTTTTTATAGCGAAATGATAAAAAAAGATTTTATGTCGATTTTCGGAATGCTAAGGTATATTAAAATCAGCCGGGATCAAAATAAAACCCTAAAAACTGAATAATCAGCTTTTAGGGTTTGTTAGAACCGCTATTTAATCAGGTGCGTGTGTCAAACTGGAGAATCATTTTTATCAACATACTTTATCTATTGCTACCCGCATAACGGAAGATCAGATAAACTAAAATTACCAAAGAAGACATCGCGGCCGAAACATAAGTCATTGCAGCCCACCAAAGTGCATCTTTTGCTCCTTCTTGTTCTGCTCCTGCCGTTGCACCACTTTCATCCAGCCAAACCAACGCGCGTTTGCTCGCGTCAAATTCTACGGGCAGGGTGACAAAGGCAAACAAGCTGGTTACAGCAAAAGCAATAATTACGGCGAGTAATAACTGCGGAATTGTACCGGCCATCATCAAAGCAATCATCAGTCCGTACCCCTGAGCGATAGAAGCTACTTTTACCATGGGTACCAGTTTAGAACGCAAGGTTAAAAACGCATACGCCTCTGCGTGCTGAACAGCGTGTCCACATTCGTGTGCTGCTACGGCGGCAGCGGCAACGTGGCGGCCATCATGTACTTCCGGACTTAAAGAAACGGTCTTGGTAACGGGATTGTAATGATCTGTCAAGACGCCTTGTCCACGCACAATTTTTACATCATTGATACCATAAAACGCCAGCATTTCAGCGGCAATATCTTTTCCACTCTGTCCCTTACTTAAAGCCATTTTACTATACTGCGCAAATTTCGACTTCAAGCGTCCACTAACGGCTGCGCCGATCATCGTCATGACCCCGGCAATTGCATAATAAATCATATAATCCATGCTAAACATAACCTATCTTTTTTTGATTCTAATAAAAAAATATAATCTACAGAAGTTTATAATTCCTTGCCCTCAAACAAGTTGTCAAACTAACGCTGCTACTAATCTGACCGTAAATTGTTGTTGAAGTCACATTAAATAAGCGTTAAATATCTTAACTCGACTTTAGCCAAACTTTGCTGTTGGCTATTAATATTTGGCTATTAACTCCCCTAAAACGGGAAGAGGAATCACCAATCAACGTTTCTTAGGGTCAATTAAAAAACTAACAAGTTGAAATACATACTAATCTATAACGTTAACCATATAGCAGGTGTTCGGTAAAAAGTATTTTTAACTAATTACTGTAAATCCAGTATATTTTTGCAATGCCTCAGGAATTTTGATTCCTTCATCTGTCTGATTGTTTTCTAATAAAGCAGCCACGATTCTTGCGAGTGCCAATGCACTACCGTTAAGCGTGTGCGCAAACTGCATTTTTTTATTTTCGTCCCGGTAGCGTAGTTTCAGGCGATTGGATTGAAAGGTCTCAAAATTAGAAACAGAGCTTACCTCCAGCCATCTTTTTTGAGCAGCACTATAAACTTCAAAATCAAAAGTCAACGCAGCAGTAAATCCTAGATCACCACCGCAGAGTCTTAAAATCCGATAAGGCAATTCCAGTTTTTGCAGCAATCCTTCTACGTGTTTGAGCATTTCCATTAAAGTGTCATAAGATTTATCAGGATGCTCAATTTGTACAATTTCTACTTTATCAAACTGGTGTACCCGATTGAGTCCGCGGACATCTTTTCCGTGCGCTCCTGCTTCGCGACGGAAGCAAGGTGTGTATCCAGTCAGTTTAATTGGAAAGTCTTTTTCGTCTAAAATTACGTCGCGGTAAATATTGGTAATGGGAACTTCGGCCGTTGGAATGAGATAGAGATCATCTTTTTCCATGTAATACATTTGTCCTTCTTTATCGGGTAATTGTCCGGTTGCTCGCGCACTGGCTTCGTTGACCAATAAAGGAGGAACAATTTCTTCAAAACCCGCGTCGGCTGCTTCATCCAGAAACATATTGATGAGCGCTCGTTCCAGTCGGGCACCTTTGCCACGGAAAAGTGGAAATCCAGCTCCGGTAATTTTTGAGCCCAGGTCGAAATCTATTAGATTATATTTTTGGACCAAATCCCAGTGTGGTACTGCATGCTCAGATAATACCGGTAGAGAAGTAGCGCAAGCTTTGAATAGTTCGTTGTCATCATCAGTATTGCCCGGAGGGACAGACGGGTGAGGCAAGTTGGGAAAGTTAAGTAATAAAGATTCTATTTCTTGCTGAACTATTGTTTGTCGCTCCTGTAAGGTATTGATTTTATCTTTTCGTTCTGCGACCTGGCCTTTGAGTACCTCTGCCTCGTCTCTTTTACCTTCTTTGTACATTTGACCGATTGATTTAGCCGCTTTATTGTTTTCGGATAAAATCTGGTCGCTTTGAGTCTGATTGTCCCGTCTCTCGTCATCAAGGGAAATCAAATTGTTTAGATCATTGCTTATATCTGCTGCTTTTAGGTTCCTTATTTGCAGTCGTTCTACCAGTAAGTCCTGGTTTTCTCTAATAAATTTTATGGTTAACATTCAAATATTTAGTTATAAATTGTGATAAAATAGCTTTTAGCAAAACATTGTGGAAAAATTCTCGTTTCTTTTTGCAAAGATAATATTTGGATTTATAAAATATTGTGTATTTTTACGCCGTAATAAAGTTAATCACGCCTGTTTTTTACTTTTTCATTACTAATTCCCGAATATTATCGAGCTTAAACATGTTTAAGTAATATTTCCTTTGATTCCCACTTTTCATCATTCCTCTTTATGTTATACCCCCTAATCGGTTTAAAGGTTTATAAATGTGAGGTTTTATTGAAAAAACAACACCCACAGGCAGATAAACAATTCCATACTCAGCATTTCCCGATTGAATCTATAATACTAAATTATTTAGAATAAAGTCTGATGTGAAAATACTAAGGAATGTTGATAAAATAAATTAAGACACTATGCTTCATCTTTTTCCATCAC
>ENA-ORXR01005340-ORXR01005340.1-marine-metagenome-genome-assembly--contig:-NODE-5340-length-10258-cov-8.042825_pt1 | contig 10258 bp, 7 predicted proteins | sample MGYA00237866_ERZ511479 | MGnify/ENA metagenome assembly ERZ511479
ATGCTTGCGTGGCAACACGCTCGTGTGGGCGTGCGTGGCCGGCTTTGGGGCAGTGGGGGATGGTGGCGGCAAGGAGGGGGGCAACGGCGCGACGCGCAGGAGGGGTCAGGGTGGGCTCCCCCGCATCCAGAGTTTTGTTTCAGAGGACGTACCGTATCGCCCGAGGCCCGCACGGCACGCGGCGGTGGCGGCGGTGCGGCCGTCGGCGTCGCTCGGGGCGGCTCGTGGGGCCGACGCGGCGGGTGCTTGCTGCGGCCACCGCGCCCCGTTTGGGCGTCGCTGCTGCGCCGCGGCGTGCGTGGCGGTCGGGGGATGCCGTCGGCGTCTTGGCCACCCCCGCGGATGCTTGCGTGGCAACACGCTCGTGTGGGCGTGCGTGGCCGGCTTTGGGGCAGTGGGGGATGGTGGCGGCAAGGAGGAGGGCAACGGCGCGACGCGCAGGAGGGTTCAGGGTGGGCTCCCCCGCATCCAGAGTTTTGTTTCAGAGGACGTACCGTATCGCCCGAGGCCCGCACGGCACGGCTGGCGGCAAAGCCGCTCCCCCTGCCGCACTCAGCATGAATGGTGTGCAGAATCGCTAGCGGGGTGTCGTGTCCGATACTGGCCGACACGGCCGCCGCCGCCGGTGACGCCCGCGGGGTTCACCACGGGGAGAGTGGGGGAAAAGCAGCACGGCACTCGCCGGCAGAATGACGCGGCCGAGTGGGGCGGGTGCCATGTCATGGACACGCGTTTAAGCGTGGTGTGCCGCTTTGCTTGTCTTTCCGTGGTCCCTTCGTGGTCGCTCGACGGTCCGTGTCCAGCGGGGTGGGCCACGCAAGCATCAGACCGCCAGAGAGCCACCCGCCTTCGTGGCAAAACCACTTGCTGTCACTCAATCACGACAGATCAAATCACGACGAGCGACGACTCTGAGATTTTTTTGTGGATCCAGGACCAACTCTGCACCACATGTGGTGTACAGACGCTGTGCACAGCTGCACGGCTTGTATTTACAGACCGTTCAATAATCGGTGACGTCAGAGTTTGCATTTTGTGTGACTGAGAGGCACCTGCTGCGTGCGTGTCAATCCCAGAGTAGTGTCTGGTACGGCCGCGCAACGCGCCCGACCGACCAGACACCAACCCCCCACCGACTGGACACAGAGTGCTGCTCGGCCGGCCAGCGCGGTGCTAAAAAAACCAGCCCTGGCTGTAACCATCGGCCAGCGGGTCAATAATTAAACTGTTTGTCTCAGGGACGACGACCACTGGCGTTGGTCTCCTCGAGCACCCGGCTTCGGCAGAGTGAGCGACCGTCTAGCTGCCGTCGACCTGCCGTCAACCCGTCTCGTGCAACCGAGTGCGATGGGTCCGGCCGTCATGCCACGTTGACCTCGTCATCCTGCGGAGCACCACCGCGATGACAGTTGGACGCTGGCACGGGGGAGCGTAACGTCCGGACCCCCAGCCGTGAGCGACACACCGGCTCGCGCAACGGGTGGGAGCCGCGGCTCGTTTGATCCAAACAAACGTGCCAGCCCCCGACACGGTGACCGTCCCAAACCATGCAGCGCCACCTCGCTCCTCTGGTGCAATGTATCTATTGACACGCAACCCTTGCGGAGCTTTCCAATATCCTATGCAGGGGGTGCCAATGGACAACCCAATTTCCGGCCATGGTGTCTGGGAATCCCAGAGATGTGTGGTGTGGAGCCTGCCAAGCCGAGCCCGGCATGACCCGTGCAAAACAGACGCACGGCAAGCGGCCATGGCTGCAGCTGTGCCCCTCGTCTCTGCTGGTGGCGGGTAGCTCTGTTCGTCTGAATGACATCAACGACTGTCTCTTGCGGCACCGACCACACACTTGGATGCCCCCGGCTCGGCTCATCCGCTGCTGTGTCGCGCGCAGACTTGCGGACCTCGTCATATGCTCCACTCCACGGCCCCGCTGCTTCTGGCACCCGCGGAGTCGACCACGGGCCACCGGGTGGTCCTCGCTGCGCTTAACCTGTCGCGTGGACTCTGTTGCTCGATTGAGAGGTCGGCGGTTCGTCGGGTGCAACTCCAGGAAGCGCGTGCTGGGTGAAGGCCCCGTCCAATCAACAGCGGGCACCACCATCAACAAGGCTGGGGGTTCCCGCCCGAGGGATGCCAACCCCGCCCGAGTGAGTCCCAAAGATGATCCTGCCACACATTGGCGATGACGTTGAACTGCTGGATTTCTCTCGTATGACACAACCCGTAGCGAGCGACCTCCGCGGCCAAACAGTCGACCGGTGGGACACGTCGGCCATTTCCAAGCATCTCCCTGCGTTTCTTTGTGCGGATGTTGTGGCAAGAGAACAGGGCCCGAGGAGAGCGGGGGTGCACGACCGCCTTAGCTGGCTGACCCTGTGTACCAATTGGAAGTCGTCAGGTCCCCCTCCCCCCCTTCACGGGCTGCATGTCAAGTCTTGGCTACAGCCGCCGTCGTGTGTGGCTTTGGGTGACGTCCAGCAATTCAGTTACTACCCTTCACCATCTGACAAGCCGCGCCTGACGTCCTCGCCACCCCGCCTCAGACCTTCAGGTGGGGTCGGCAAGGCCACCCGTGGGACGCCGGTCGGGTTGATCCGCGCAAAGCTGCGGGACGAGAGATGGGACAAAGCAGAGCAGGTAGGCGACCGGCGATTAGCATGGGTCTTTTGGCTGTGCGAGAAGTGGAGAAACTCAACTGTAGGGCGGGGGAGGGTCGAGTGGCTGGAAGACAGACCCTTCCAGGCCACGGCCGCCGGCCTGGCCCCTCTCATCCGTGAACTCTTTGAATGACCTCTCGCCTGTTTCCCAACGAGCCCCTCCTCAGTTGCCGGGTGATACAGACTTGCGTGGCCGCATAGCCCTGCCTTTCCTCGCACTTCCGATTTCCTTTCGCGCGACGTGTCTCGTGCGGGTGCGTCCGTGTGCGGAAGTTAACATGCAGAGGCGGTGACGTTGCGCGGAGCAAGAAGGATGGCGTTGTCGCGTCGCGGGACATCATACAGCCTTTTGAGCGACCGTTGTCAGTCTTGACGTGCGTGGAGAAGGGCCACACAGCCGCTCGTCGGTCGCGCCGGTCTGCATTGGAACTCCTCCCAGGGAGCTCCCCGCGGCACGGTGGCGGTGTGGGGTGAGCTCAAACACGCATCTCGTCGTCCTTATCCCCGGCGGCTCTTGTCTTTCCCACCCTCTCCAATCATCCCATCTACCTGCTGCACAATCCTGCTCGGGCCGTCGTACCGGACCATCTGCTGGGAGCCGCGATCAAGCCGAGATGGAGTACGGCGTGTGTGTTGGGCTACACTACTCTCTGTCGCTACGTCCACGGTCGACGGTGACTCTACAAACCTTGAGCTCGCAGTGCAACTGCGGTGAATGGGTGCCACCAAGCTGCGGTGGATGCGGTATGTCTCTGGGTTCGGTCAAGCCCCCCTCGACACCAAACTCGTCAGAGCGGATGGTGGTAGTGGCGATAGCGCTCATGGTCGGTGCGGCCATGCTCGTCTTTTTGTGGCTCCCTGCCGCGGCTGCGCAACTTGTCGGTGCGCGGTACGCCGGGGACGCCTCACCGGTGCCGTCGCGTTTCGATGGCCAAACCTGGACCCTCGCCGACACCACCTGTGACTCCTCGTCTCTGGGGGGAGCCCTTCTCTGCCTCTCTCACCAAGTACCGCCTGTCACGACGGCCACCGACGGTAGGGCTCACTGCCAGGGGTGTGAACATGAGGAGGAAACGTCTCGGAACGCGCCCGTCGACAATCACCCACCGCAGAGCAAGGGCGACACCTGGGACGGCGCTGTGGTCGCCGAAGCTGGTGACTCCTCCCTGGACGAAGCGGTGGACTCGTGCACCGACGCGGCGATGCGGTGCATGGACACGGACGGCACCACAACTGATTGCGACCAGTGTGTAGAATTCTGCGATTCTGCGTTCCATGTCGTCGAGGCCTCGGATGAACAAGTGCAAGAGAGGCAGCGTCTCACCCACTTACTCAAATGCCATTCCGACCAGTGCCAGGGAGGACGGGAGCCTGCCGCCATGTTTCAGTGATGTCATGTTTCGTGCTTTCCTCATCAACTACAATGTAAACTTTTACCCATGCAGCAGCGTCGACATATAATTGTGAGAGGAAACTCCAGAGTTAACTTTACAAATGCGACATTTATTCCTTTGACACGTACTGTACACACATGTACCCTTGATAGACGCTCTGTCAGGTTTGGGCGGTACTCGTACTCCGACCTCGGAAATTTTGTCTCACTGTCAGCCAGTCTCGGTGGCTGGATGCAAGCCAAATTCCGAACTCGTGGCCAAAACTGGTACCCTTGGTGAGGCCTGATTGGGGGAAAGGAGAAAAATGAGGAGGCGCCTGAGCTTAGGTTGGATGACGTCGAACGACGGTGATTGACGATGCGTGCTGCAGGGGTCGCAACCCCCAGTGTTTGATGAAGCGTTGGGCCTTGCCAACGAACATCGGCAGTACTTTACAACACAATGGTAGAGATTGCAGCCATTCTCTGAACGATGCCGCACTCCAAGTGTTGCAGTACGGTTCCGAATTGGCCTCTGCGGGGCCGTAGAGACCTTTTTGGAAGCTTTTACGTTTCTGGGAAAAAATCAACGGCTGTACGTCTAGCCTGCCTGATTTGGTGGTCTGTCTTTTCCAGCTATCGTGGGGCAGCAGCGAACACTACAGCGCTACCGCGTCAGGGGCTCGTGTCTAGCAGAGAGTGATGAGGAAGGCCTGTCTTTTTGCACAAGCGCACCTCACTCCTTGAGAAAACATCTGCCGTCCCCGCCCTACTTGCCGCCCTCTCTTGGTGCGGGGCTGCGCGGTAGGCCGCCACCTCCCCCCACTCCTTTGAAAATGCACACTCTTCATTGAGTGCGGACACCCCGCCAGGAGTGCGTTTTGCTCAAAAAGCGGCTCATGGGTCGTCTGTTCCGGCCCATGGCGTGTGTCACCCGGGACATGGTCCACCCACCGACCAGGTGCGTTGCGGCACCGCCTCGGCCGCCGCGACGGTGCGTCGCGGCGGGGGGGCCACGGTCAAAACTTGGTCAAACTACCACGCATTGACCCCATCGGTACGAAGAGTTGCTCGCGTCGGGCCAATGGTAAGCCTCTAAACGGGGCCGCCGCTTCCCCATGCAACAGCATTACACTGGCGCCTCGCGCGGGCCACACCCGTCGCGCAGACGTAGCACACCCGCGGCGCGGCGCGGCCCCCCGCGCGGAGCGGTCGTGGCGCGGGGACGCGCGGGGCTCGCGACCACCGCGCCTCTCTGACCGGTCCGGCGGCGCCGGCCCGCCGACACCGCACCGCGGTCGGCGGGTGCGCGCCACCGTGGCGCCGCCGCCGTGGCGGCCCCGCCCGGCGAGCCGCGCCGACGCGCTGCGCGCGGGCGCCCCCTGCGGCACGCGGCCGCGGACCGCGGCACGCCGCACGGCCCGCGGGCGGCCGCCGGCGGCCGCCCGCCCGCTCGGGCGCCGGGGGGGCGGGGGGGGGGCCGCCGCCGCCACCCGCCGCCCACCACCCGCCGCCCCCCCGCGCGGCGCCGCCGACGAGGGGCGGCCCCCGTGGCGGCGCGTGCGCGGCGCGGGTCGGCCCCCCCGCAGCGTCCGCACGGCGCGGCGACGCGGCGGCGGCGCCGCGGCGCGCGCGCGCCGGGCCATTGCCGGGGCGGCGGGGCGGCGACCGCCGGCCCGCGGCGGCGGGGGGGGGGGGGGGGGCCGCCGGGCCGGGGGGGGGGGGGGGGGGGGGGGGGGCGCTTAAAGGCGCCGCCCGTGGCGCCGGGGGAGGCAATGGCGGCGGCGCCACGCGCGCGCGGTGGCGGCGGCGGCGGCGGTCGTGGCGGGTGGCGCGTCCGAGACGCGTCGGCGCCGCGGCCCGCCGGCGGTGGCGGGCAGACCGTGTCGGCGTCGGCGCCGGGCGGCGCGTTGCGTCTGCGGCGCCGGCGGCAAGGTGGTTGACGGCGGCAGCGTCCGTCCCCCCCCGCGGGGTTCCGACGGCTTTGCCCCCCCGCCGCCGTCCCCCGTGCGGCGCGATGGAGCGCGGTCCGCGGCGCTCCACGGTGGCCGCCGCCGCCGCCGCCGCCGCCGTCGTGGTCACCCTCGCAATCGTCGGCGGCACGCCCGCCGCCGCGTCGGCGGCGCGCGTCGCCGCCCCCCCCCCGCGCCTGTCGACGGCCGTGCGGCCCGGCGCGCCCGCCTACACGGGCAACGGCCCTGGCGGCCGCTGCGGCACGGACGACGCCGAGTGCGACCCCACGGCCATGGCCGTCTGCGAGGCCCCCGACGGCACCGTGTGCGCCGACAACCGGTGCCCCGGGGGCGTCGCCGGCCAATGCCGCCGCGTCCGCGCCGGCGACAGCTGCGAGCGGGACGTGGTCTTTTGCAACAATGACCCGTACGGCGCCCTCGTGTGCGACGAGGCCGACTTTGTGTGTCGCCCGCGGGTGGTGCTCGTCGTTGGGGACGATTGCAGCCGCGGCTTGTGTGGGGAGCGTGGCGACGCGCTGCGCTGCGAGGACGTGGGGCCGACGCTCGGCGCCGACGGCACGATTGTCGAGACGCGCCGCTGCATCCGCGTCAAGGAGCCGGGCCAAGCGTGCGGCACGCCGTCGGCGGCGGGCGTGTGTGGCCTCCGCAATGACGACCGGGGGTTTGCGCAGCTCTACTGCGTCGGCGGCGTGTGCACGTTCGACGCGGCGGCGGCGGGGCGGGGGGACCAGTGCGACCCGCCGGGCGCCCCGTGCGCCGACGGGACGACCTGCTTGGGGCGCTCGCCGCAGGTGCTCCGCCCGCTGCCCGTGTGTGGGGTGGTCGTCCCCGTCGGCGGCGGCTGTGACGCGGCCAACGCCACGTATTGTGCGGGGGGGTCCTTGTGTGGCGCCGACCAGACGTGCGTTGCGATAGACGGAAGCGGCAAGGGCGGGCGCAAGGCGCCCGGCGAGGAGTGCACCTTGGCCGACTCGTGGCCGTGCGTCAACGGCTACACGTGCGCCGACATGGTGCAGTTTGACACGCCCGCCACCGCCCCGTACCGGTGCGTGCAGTTTAGCGGCGCGGGCGGGCGGTGCGGCGCCCTGTCGGCTGCGTGTAAGGCTACGACGACATGCGAGACGGCCGACGGCACCGCTTGCCCAAAGAATGTGTGTCCCGACGGCGGCCAAGGCACCTGCCGCCCCGTCCGCGTCGGCGACGACTGCTCCGCGGGGAGGGTTGTGTGCGGGACGACCCCGGACTCAGAGCTGCTGTGCTTGGGCCCCGAGTACGTGTGTGCCAAGCGCCCCCCAACGCCGACCGTCGGGTCCGTGTGTAGCTCGTTTCTGCCGTGCAGCACGTCCACCAACCCGCCGCTGTCGTGCTTGGACGTTGAGCCGGTCCTCGGCGCCGACGGGGTGCTCGTGCCGACGACGCGGTGCGTGGCCAACAAGAAACCGGGCGCCTCGTGCGCCGCCAAGGGCCCGGAGAGCCTCTGTGGCATCCTCACCAACATGCTCGAGCGGCGCATTGACCAGCTCTACTGCGTCGACCGCAAATGCGTTATTGACCCGTCTGACGCGGTGCGGGGCGACCAGTGCGAGACGCCGGGCGCGGCGTGCAAGGACGGCAGCACCTGCCTCGGACAATCCAAGCAGCTGCCCGTGCCGCGGCCGGTGTGTGGGATCCTCGACGTTGGGGCAGGCGAAGCGTGCGACGCGGCCGTGTACACGTTTTGTGCCGACGGCCTCGCGTGCACGGCGGGCGGCTTTTGCGTCGCGCCCGACGGCGGTGGCGACGGGGATGCGGTGGCCGAGGAGGCGCCCGACACGGGCGACAGCGGCGGCCGTCCCGACGGCGACGCCGCCCCGTCATCCCCCCCGACGGCGACGGCCGCCGCCTCCCCGCCGCCGGCGGTGACCGAGACGGCTCGCCCGCCGCCCGCCGGCACGCCCGCGACGACGCCCGCCGCCGACGCGGTGGCCGTCGGCTTTGGCGCCCCCTGCACGTCGGCGGGCTCCACGTGCTGGCCGCCCCTCACCTGCGGCTGCGCCGGCACGTGTGGCAACGCGGCGGGCGCGCCCGTCGCCGGCGCCTTTTGCGCGACCGACGCGGATTGCGGTCAAGCCGCCGACGGCTCGACGGCGCTGTGCGTGCCGCGCTCCGGGGGGGACCCGTCCCTCCGCTGCCACCGCGTGGTCGCCGCCGGCGGCTCGTGCGCCGCCGCCCACACGCTCTGCCAAACGGGCTTTGCGTGTGCGCCGCCGACGGGGCGCCGCCGGTGCGTGCGCCGCGTCGGCCGCGGCGCCGCGTGTGGCGGCGCGGGCGTGGCGTGTTGGGGGGGGCTCACCTGTCGGGGGGGGGTGTGTGGGAGCACCGGCGCGCTCGACGCGCCGTGCGACACGACGGCGGATTGCGCGTCGCCGTTGCTGTGTGTTTTGCCCCCAAGTGCGCCGGCCGACGCGCCCCGCCGGGACTGCCAGTACACGCCTTATGGCTGAGCGACGCGCGATGATGGGGGGGGGGCGGCGTGGGCGCGGGAGGGCACAAGTGTGTGGGCGAGGCCGACGGCCCCGCTGCGATTCCGTGCCGAGGCCGCCATGGGCGGCCGCGCCGCCACGAGTAGCGCCGCGACGGTACGTAGTGTAGTACAGGGAGGCCGTAGCGGCGACTTTAACTCCAACATGCATACAACCGTCGGCCGTCCCTGCGCACGTGACGGCGGCCGCCCCCGTCACGGGCGTCTGCTCCCCGCATGGCGGCGACAGCGACCGCGGAACGGCGCTCCGTGGCCCCCTCTCTCCCCCCACCCACCCCACGGGGAGCCTCCGTCCCGGTTCCGAGGCCCCCCCGCGTCCGGCATGACGCCAAGGCCGTGCCCGTCGTCGCGCCCACCCCCTCGAGTCGCCACCGCCTCTGCCCCGCTGACAGCGTCTTTGCCCGGGGGTGCCCATGCAGCACGCCTCGGCCGCTGCCGAGGGTGGTCTCGACGTTTCCAGCTGGGCGCGAACGGTCGACAGGCGCCGGCAGCGTGGCCCGCCGACCCAACGGGCACGCCGCCCGTTTGAGGGGCGAGCGGAACTGCGGGGGCAGCGTCGAACCCCGCCGCCCGTCGCCACGCCGCGCGGCGGGCGCCACACTCCCCCGCCCCGCCGCCGCGGGCGCAGCGCCGTGATGGGTGGCCGCCGCGGCGGCGGCGGTGACGGTGCCGGCGGCACCGTGGCGCCGCCGCCGCTCTGTGCACACGCCGCCCCGGGACGCCCCGGTGCCACCCCCGTCGCCTTGCCGTTGGACACAGCGGGCGCGGCCGACGCGGCGGCTCTGCGCGACGGCGGCGGCGGCGGCGGTGGCGGCGGCGGCAACGGCGTCCACCACCCACCGCGGCACCACCTGTTGGGGTCCGCCGACGGGGTCGGCAGCGGCGGCGGCCACCACCGCCGACGGCCGTGCGGCGGCGGCGGCGGCGCGCAGCCGCGGTGGTGCTGCTACACGGCTGGCAGTCTCTGAGTCTTGCCAGCCGACCGCCACCGCCCTGCGGGGTGTGTTCCTACCGTCGAGGGCAGCGCCATACAGCACACAAAGCGCAGAGTGCTGCAGTACAAGCCGAGTCCTCCACGGACCCAGCACAAAAAAGAGGCCTCTGGTCTTTTCGTGCGTGTACACCCGCCCCGCGCTATGCGAGCGTTCCAGAGCTGTCCCCCACGCCGGGCGGCCCCGCCGAGGAGGTAGGAGCCGCCGTCCCGCCGACCACCGCCGCCGCCACCGACGCCCCCGGCCTCGCGGCCGACGTGGCCACCCCCTCCCGCGCCGTTGCGGCGGCCGCTGCCGCATCGGCCTTGGCGGCCAGCCGCCGAAGCCGCCGCTTCTCGTTGGAGCGCGCGGCCGACAACCGGTTGCGCACCTTGCGCTGGTAGGCCGCCGAGTTGGGGTCGAGGGGCACGGGCCCCTCGGCGGCCGCGCCGCCGCCGCCGCGTGGGCGCTGAGAAGGGACCCCTCGCCGGCGGCCAACGCCGCCCCCAACCACGCCAAGGGCCGCCGCGCCCGCGGCGGCAACTCCCGCCGGCCCGCCCTGCGGGTCGGGCCAGGCGCCGCTCACCCCAGCGGGGTAGAGCATCAACGGCTGCCCCGCCGCGGCGGCGGAGGCGGCAGCGCCTGACGGGAAGCACCCCAGCGCCGGTTGCGGCTGCCATCCGCCGCCGCCTGCGCTGCAGGCGGCACCAACCATGCCGACGGCCATCCCACCCCCCCCCCCCCGCCCCCCCCGCCCCCCCCCC